>Ga0335075_10007474_pt1 | contig 16819 bp, 20 predicted proteins | sample Lox_Sample_24_FD_206723 | JGI IMG/M metagenome (GOLD analysis project Ga0335075, IMG submission 206723) | Soil microbial communities from Loxahatchee National Wildlife Refuge, Florida, United States - Lox_Sample_2.4 | ecosystem: Environmental > Terrestrial > Soil > Wetlands | place: USA...
GAAAACCGCGTCACAAGCCCAATGAGACAGCTTGCCTGATCGATGCATGCGGCATCGGAGAGATGAAACTCATCGATCTCGATGCGAAAATCCTCGAACTCGATCGCGCGCGCAAGGAACTGAGCGAAGCACTGCTCCTCATGCGCGGCCGTATCGCCGAGCGCACGGCACTTGACCCTATACCTATGGAGAGACCGCAGGCTGCCTCCGCAACAAGCGAAGGTGTGCCCCATGAAGTTTCCAATTCTTGTCCTTGCCGGATTGACGATTGCGGCCTCTGCGCAGGCGACGGCTCTGACTGACGCGAACAGGACCATCGCGTCGCGCGTCTTCACCGACATCTACAACAAATGTGATTTCGACGTGGCGAAAACGATCTATGCGCCGGACTTCGTCAATCACGGCGAGACCAGAGACGTAGGCCTTGCCGAAGATCTCGCGGCATCGCGCGGCTGGTGCGATGCATTTCCCGATCTGCATGTGACGATTGATCAGACGGTCGCGGAGGGTGATCTCGTCACGATCCTGTGGACCGGTGAGGGCACGAACACCGGCACTGGCAACGGCCTGCCCGCGAGCGGAAAGCACCTGAAGCTGCGCGGCATCACGATCTGGCGTGTGAGGAACGGTAAGTTGTCGGAAGAGTGGTCCGAGTTCGATGAAGAACGCGTGCTGCGCGCGACCGGCGTGATGAAGTGATCACAAGGTCGGGTCGGTAATCGCGACGATCAGCCCCGCCGCCTGCGCGAGCTTGTCGATCTGCTCGGCCGGCAGCCGGTCGATCGCCTTCATCAGGCGCGCGAGGCGGCGCTTGCGTCCGGCTTCCAGCAACTGGCGGCCTTTCCGAGTCAGCGAAATCTCGGCAGAGCGGCGGTCGAGCGGTTTCCTGGTGACCAGTTCGAGCTGTTCCAGTCCGCTCACCAGTTGCGACATGGTCGGGGGCTTCACCTGCTCGGCCGCAGCGAGCGCGCCGAGTGTCTGCGGCCCGCCGTAAGCGAGCACCGACAGCACCGACAGCTGTGCACCGGTGATGCCTGAGGCAGCGTCCTCCTTGCGCATGAAGCGCAGAAGGCGGATCGCAGCCGCGTGCAGTTGATCGGCGACCTGTTCGTTTCGCATCGATGACCGCGCCACTTGACTCGTCTTTCGATAGTTAGGTAGCCTAACAATGTGAGAGGCTAACTTTAGGCGCTGGAGGGCCGGATGGGAAGCGAACCCAATCTTTCAGGACGCAAGCTGGTGCAGGTCGCATTGACAGTCCGCGATCTCGATCGCGCGCGCATCTTCTATCGCGACACGCTCGGCCTGCCGCTGATGTTCGAGGCGGGTACGATGCTGTTCTTCGATATCGGCGGACAGCGGCTGATGGTCGGGCTCGCGGAGAAAGCGGACAAGCCCATCGTCGGCGGCACCTACATCTATTTCGACGCGCCAGATTTGCCGGCGCTTGCGGCTGTACTGAAAGCCAAAGGCGTTGAATTCATCGGCAACATGGAAACCCTCCAGCGCACGCCGACGCACGAACTAACGCTGCAATTTTTCAAGGACCCCGACGGCAACGAGATCGGGCTGATGGGCATGGTGCCGATTGCCTGATCGGGCGTCGTCCCCTTGAGAAATCCGCGTGCGATAAGGCCCTAGTCTTCCATCGCATCCGCGATGACGACTGTGGCACTCGCGGTGGCTTTGCGAATTTTGACCTGCGCATCGGTCGTTATCTCGAAATCGAAACCTTCGATCTGCACCGAGCAGATTTCCGTTCCGCAGGCGCCGACATCTTGAGGCTGCAGGAAACCCGGCTTCAGCCATTTGAGACAGCCTGCGTCACCGCTTCCATAGCCGCGACATTCGAAGGTGAACGGCATGGGGCTCTCGTGCAGTCCTGCATTCACGGTGTTGGCGATCCATGCGCCCCGGATCGCCTGTTGTTCGTCCGGTGCGCCGAAGAAGTGATCCTTTTCTTCATCGAGCGGTTTGCAGGACGCGTCGTCACGCGCGCGCTGTTCGGACGATGAGAACGGTACTTGCGGTGCCGCGGGAGGGCTGAGCACGTGATACCAGCGCTGAACGTGGATTTCGCTCGCCTGTACGCGTGTCGCGGGCCCGATATCCGCCTCAACAGGCGTGAATCCCATCACCACCACATCGTAGAAGCACAGGCCGGGGACACGCCCGGCGTGCGGACGTGTCTGAAGCTCGATCTCCCGAAGTGGATGCCGCGGCCGGGGCGAATTGAAGGGATCGGGCCAGATCGTCACGAGCTTTTGCACCGCGTCGAGCGTGCGCCGGATTCCCTGGGTGTCTGACGCCGGCGGCGGGCGGTCCACCGCGTCGGGGTTCGACTCCACGACATCGGCGAGGTCGCCCAGAGCACGCGCCCTGTCTTTCTCGCTCAGCTTCGGGATCAGGTCTGCTGCCTGACGCAGCACCCGCCCGATGACCCATTCGGGTGGCGCATGACGCGCATCGTCCTTTGTTATCGTGGGCGCTGCCACAGCGCTTGCCGACGAGAAGAGGAGCAGAACGATAACCCACCGCATCTGAAGAGCCTACCGCGGCGGGGGCGGGCGTCCAATGCGCGCGTCAGGCCCGTATGCAGTCACCCGGTAACGAGACCCAGGAATAGCGGTCCTTGTCTTGTGCCGAAAGATTTGGCGGCGGCAGGGGATCATCGACCAAGCAACCGCCGGCAATGCCTGTTGCGTCGGGCAGAAAGCCGAAGGACTTCCAGTAAAGCGTGGTGCCGCAGCGTGCGCAGAAGAAGCGATTGTATCCCCCCGGGCCATATTTGGCGTAGGTGCTCAATGTGCCCGTCTTCGCCGTGACCTTGTCGTCCGGAAAATAGGCCGACCATCCGAACGCGCCCCCCGTGCGGCGCTTGCAACTTGTGCAGTTGCAGATCGCGTTCAGGATCGGCTCGCCTTCGACTGTGATCGTGCAGTCGCCACAGCAGCAGTGCGCGGTGCGTGTCATCGGCGGTACTCCAGAAAGCCGTCATTGAACGCGAGCGAGTCGTAGAGTTTGCGCGCGGTCGCATTCGACTCATGTGTCAGCCAGTACACACGCTCCGCGCCGATCTCATCGGCATGCTTGTAGATCGCCTCGATCAGCGCGCGGCCAGCGCCGCTCTTGCGCATATCCGGCGCGACGAACAGATCATTGAGATAGACGTATTTGCCGCGTGCCCAGGTCGAGCGATGCACGATGCAATGCGCAATGCCGACAATGCGGCCGTCCTGCTCTGCGACGAGGCCGAACATATCTGCGTCCGGTCCCGTGAGCCGTGCGAATGTCGTCTCTGTCACCTCGGGTGCGAGATTGGTCTGATAGAATTCCAGATAGCCCGCCCACAACGGCAGCCATGCCGGTTTGTCGCCGGCTCGCAGGGCGCGGGCGACGCCTCGAAAAAATTTGGGCTCATTCACAGCTACTGCCCTGTTCGAATGCTGCGCTAAGTGCCAAATACGCCAAGTCCCGGGAAGACGGATTGGGAACAGTAATCGGCATGGACGCGATACTTGGCCTAATCCCCCAAAGCAATGCGGTCGAAAAACTCCAGAACCCTTTGCTTGGCAATGTACCGACCGCATCGAACAAAAGCTTCATGCGCTCCTTAACGGGAGGATGTGTGTTGCTATTGCTTTCGGGTGGCGTCAAACGCGCGACAAAGTAAAGACCAACGAGTGCGCCCATTGCCCTTTTTGCTCTGACCTCACTCTCATCTTCGTTAGAAAGAGCGCAGTAAGCAGAAATTTCTGATAGTAAAAAAGTGGCAGCGTAGCGATCGCAAGCAAGTTCTTCTTCAAAGGAGTTGGTGGGTCGTTCTGGATCGTCCAGATATTGCGCGTGGCGAAATTCGTGCAGAATTGCCCACGCACATGACATAGCAAAAATCTCTCGGATTGCTTTTGCCTCGACCCCCTCTTTAATTTCTCGAAACCGTGGAATCGCAGATGGCCACTCAAACTGCGAGCCCTTAGCGATGGCTTTTGCTGTAGTGTAAGCAGCCTCGATCAGTGACGAATCGATCGGAGTATCGATTCCTTTTTCTTTCAACTCATCAAAGTTCGAAAAGTCATGCCAAGCAGCGTGAGCTAGTAGCCAGATCTGGCGCAGCACTTCTTCAGGTATCTGCAGGACGTTATATGTAACTCCGAGGACTGGAGACTGACCCTTCAACAACCTCGCTTGGACACCGTCAGCGAGCACTCGCTCCAATTCCGATACCTGTTCCGGAGCCGCTCGCCACAGCAATTCCAGCGTTTCGCGAGTAACATCGCCCTCGTTGGGCAGCACCTCGAGTAGATGCGGAAAGTGTCGCCGTACGTCTGACAACTATCCCATCGCCTTCTTCAGGTTCTCATCGACCTTGTCGAGGAAGCCTTCGGTCGTCAGCCACTTCTGATCGGGGCCGACGAGCAGGGCAAGGTCCTTGGTCATGAAACCGCTTTCGACGGTATCGACGCAAACCTTCTCGAGCGTATGCGCGAACTTATCGAGCGCGGCATTGCCGTCGAGCTTGGCGCGGTGCGCGAGGCCGCGCGTCCACGCGAAGATCGAGGCGATGGAATTGGTCGAGGTCGCCTTGCCTTTCTGGTGCTCGCGATAGTGGCGCGTCACCGTGCCGTGCGCGGCCTCGGCTTCCACGATCTTGCCGTCCGGCGTTGTGAGCACGGACGTCATCAGGCCGAGCGAACCGAAGCCCTGCGCCACTGTGTCGGACTGCACGTCGCCGTCGTAGTTTTTGCACGCCCACACATAGCCGCCTTCCCATTTGAGTGCGGAGGCGACCATGTCGTCGATCAGGCGGTGTTCGTAGATGATTCCGGCGGCCTTGAACTTGTCGGCGAATTCCGCGTCGAAGACTTCCTGGAAGATGTCCTTGAAGCGGCCGTCATAGGCCTTGAGAATCGTGTTCTTGGTCGAGAGATAGACGGGATAGTTGCGCGCGAGGCCGTAATTCATCGAGGCGCGCGCGAAATCGCGGATCGAATCGTCGAGGTTGTACATCGCCATCGCGACGCCCGAACCCGGCGCCTTGAACACTTCCTTCTCGATGATTTTGCCGTCTTCGCCGACGAACTTGATCGTCAGCACGCCCTTGCCGGGGAAGCGAAAATCGGTCGCGCGATACTGGTCGCCGAAGGCATGACGGCCGACGACGATCGGCTTCGTCCAGCCGGGCACGAGCCGCGGCACGTTCTTGCAGATAATCGGCTCGCGGAAGATCACGCCGCCCAGGATGTTGCGGATCGTGCCATTGGGCGACTTCCACATCTCATGAAGGTTGAACTCCTTCACGCGCGCTTCGTCCGGCGTGATGGTTGCGCATTTGACGCCGACGCCATGCTTCTGAATCGCGTGCGCCGCATCGACCGTGACCTGGTCCTTGGTCGCGTCGCGATGCTCGACGCCGAGGTCGTAATATTCGAGCGTGATGTCGAGATAGGGGAGGATCAGCTTCTTCTTGATGAGGTCCCAGATGATGCGGGTCATCTCGTCGCCGTCGAGCTCGACGACCGGGTTTGCAACCTTGATCTTGTCCATTTGGGCCTCGGTTTTTTCGCTGGCGGGGGTATAACGGTCCTGTCGGAGGCCGTCAAAGCGCCAGCGGAATAGCAAGAATGCGCAGCAAAAGCTGGAAGGCCGCAGTTGTCATGGTCGCTCTGGCGATCGTTCTCAATCTTGCGCTCGTCCGGTGGGCCACAGACCATGTCGTTACACGAGTAAGCGCCGTGCACACCTACACCGAAACGCACACCGTCCGGACTGAGCCGCTAAGGGTATGGTTCTTCTCTGTCTACGATATGGTGTGTGTCCACGCGCCATGTACAGCCGCATCCGCATCCATAAGCGGTCTCTATCCTCGTGACGGTGTGTCACGGCCGGTAGCTGTACTTCTGGGCATTGCGCTACCTGACCTTCTCCTCGCGTTCGCAGCTATTCTTTGGGTGGGTGCTATGAGCGGCAACTGGCGCAGAGTTGCCGGAGCGATTGTCGGCCTATTGGGGCTGTTCGTTGTCACTCCGTTCGGCGCCCTTCTCCTGATAGCTCCCGGCCCCGCCGGTGAACCAAGAAACGTGATTCTTCTTGCGACCACCTGGCTCATCGCGTTGACGGGTCTCGCGATGATCGTTATCGGGACACGCGCCATATTCACGCGCAGGCAATCGACGCAGTGAGCAGCGCCCCAGCCATTATTCTGTCGTTCCCACAACTGGCCGAGAACATCGGTGCGACGGCGCGGGCAATGAAGAACTTTGCGCTGGCGGATTTGCGTCTTGTGAGCCCGCGCGTGGCCTTTCCGAACCCGAAGGCGGATGCCATGGCGGTGGGTGCCGCGGATGTCCTGAGCGGCGCGGAAGTCTATGGCGATCTGAAATCGGCGCTCGGCGATCTGCATCGGGTTTATGCGACCACCGCGCGCGACCGGGGCACGACCAAGGAAGTGCTGACGCCCGCCGAGGCGGCACGGCGGTTGCGCGATGCTTCCGCGCGCGGTGAGAGGACCGGCATCCTGTTCGGGAACGAACGCGCCGGTCTCGACAATGAGGAGATTTCGCTGGCGGACGCGGTAGTTACGATCCCAACCTCGGAATTCTCATCGCTCAATCTCGGGCAGGCGGTCCTGCTCCTCGGATATGAGTGGTTTCGCAGCGGAGACGAGACGCCATCGGCGCGCATCGAACACGCGGCGGTCCATCGCAAGCCGACGCGTACCGAAATGTTCCAGCTCTTCGAGCACCTCGAGAATGAGCTTCTGGTCAGTGGCTTCCTGTTCCCGCCGGACAAGGCGTCTTCGATGATCCGCGCCATCCGCGCGACGCTGCATCGCGCGCATCTGACCTATCAGGAGACGCAGACCCTGCGCGGCATGATCGTGGCGCTGACGCGCGGCAAGCATCGGGTGAGGAAATCGTGAACACGCTGTTCGTGGTGATCCTTGCGCTGATCGCGTTCGCTGCTGCAGCGTTTGCGGTTTGGCCTGTGTTGCGTGGCATGGGGCGAGGACGGTTCGTCCTTGCGGCCGCCATAATGCTTTTCGTTGTGGGTGTTGGCGCCGGGACCTATCTCACGCTGGGGCGTCCGGCGCTCGGGGTCCGCACGTTGGAAGGGACGGACACGCGCGATTTGGGGGGGCTGGTCACGCTGTTGGTGAAGCGCGTGCATCAGATGCCTGGCGATCTGCGCGCCTGGACTTTTCTTGGGAAGGCCTATGTCACGCTCGGCGACAGCAACGATGCAGCGCGCGCCTTCGCTCGCGCGATCGCGCTCGACGGGAGCAATGCCGAACTCTATTCCGCCTATGGCGAAGCGCTGGTCGCGCAATCCGGTGGCGCGGTGCCGCCCGAAGCGGAAGCCGCCTTCGACAAGGCGCTCACACTTGCGCCGAAGGATCAGGCGGCCCGGTACTATCTTGGCTTCGCATACGTCGCGCGCGGCGAAAAGGCGAAAGCCATCGCGCTCTGGCAAAGTCTTGCCGATGACGCGCCGCCGAATGCGCCGTATCGTCGGGAATTGGAAATGCGAATCGCCGCGCTGTCGCGCGCGGAGAAGAAGTAGTTAGCTCTTCAGGCGGCCCTGCCACACCGGCCAGCAAGTAGACTTTCCCGCGGCCTTGGCTTTTTCGTAGAGCTTCATCTGTGCGTCGCTGGCGGTGCTGCCATATTCGGTCGCGGTATAATCGTGGCCTTCGGCGCACCAGACATAGAACTGGTGCGTTCCCGCCGCGTCGAAATCGATTTGCGCGCTCGAAGAGAAGTTGCCGGCAACCGCGACGCCGGCCGCGACGATCACGCACGCGACAGCTGCGCCAAGAATGCTGGTCATCTTCATCGTGACACTCCACACACCCAGCCGGGGCATCGTACATCGCGATGCGCCCCTGACCCCGGTTCAGGATACACGAATGCGTGCCGCTGTCACTGTAAACTATTTAAGACGAAATGCGCTCGGGTTCCGCGCCCTCGGCTCGGATTAACGATTCGATGGCCTTTGCTGCGGCTTCGACCCGCTCGACATCGCGCCCGCGTGCGACCAATTGAACGCCAAAGCCATCTTCCCGGTAATACGGATAAGAACCAATGGCGAGATCGGGAAAATTTTTCTGAATGGTTTGCAGACCGGCGGCGATCTTGCCTTCGCCGATGCGCGCCTGAACCGTTTGTGCGTGCACCAGGGCGCCGCGCTGAAGACGCGGTTCGATGTCTTCCAGCATCGCGCGCATGATCATCGGCACGCCCGCCATCACGAACACGTTGCCGATATGGATGCCGGGTGCGACCGACGCCGAGTTGCGCACGAGTTCCGCGCCCAGCGGAATGCGCGCCATGCGTTTGCGCATATCGTTGAAGTCGGCGGGGTTCTTGAAGCGCGCCGCGAGCATCGCCAGCGCTTCGGGATGGTAGTCGATCCCGACGCCGAAAGCCTTCGCCACTGCGTCTGCCGTGATGTCGTCATGCGTGGGGCCGATGCCGCCGGTGGTGAATACATAGGTGTAGCGCGCGCGGAGCGCATTCAGCGCCGCGACGATCTCATCTTCCACGTCGGGAACCACGCGCGCTTCCTTCAGATCAATTCCGAGTGAGTTGAGGAACTTGGCGATGTAGTTCGTGTTGGTGTCGTGCGTCCGGCCCGAGAGAATCTCGTCGCCGATGACAAGGACCGCGGCTGTGGGATTGGAACTCATATCCGTTTTCTAACACCGAATTCGCTTTTCCCGGAACGGGCGCCAGCGCGACGCGTTCTCAAATTCGCCAACACCGTTTTCATCAGCCCGCCATGAATCCGCGCTCCACAATTTCCATCGCCGGCCATCCCGTCCATGTGACGCTGGTGCCGTTTGTCATCGGTTTCTACACCGGCGCGTTCCTGTCGGATGTCGGCTTCGCAGTGACCGGCGACCCGTTCTGGGCCCGCGCCGCAATCTGGCTGATCGGATCAGGCATCGTGATGTCCGCGTTGGCTGCAACGATCGGATTTCTGGATTTCATCCTCGAGCCCCGGATTCGCGATCTCAGTGCCGCATGGTGGCATCTCGGCGGGAATATCCTGCTGTCGGCCGTATCGATCGTGGATTGGTTCCTGCGTTATGAAGAAGGCTTCGTTGCCGGCTCCAGCGACTATGTCTGGATGTCGCTGGTTGCGGTCCTGCTGCTGGTGTTCAACGGCTGGAAGGGCTGGGAGATGGTCTACACCCACCATGTCGGCGTCAGCGACTAGGAAAAACCTGCGTTTTCCGGGCTGTTCCGAGAAAACGATTGAGAAATCTCACCGTGGGACTATATCGGTCCCATGATGTCCCTCGCCGACGCCGATACGTTCGAAGCCACTAGGAAAGCCCATTTCTCCATTGCCCTGCACGGGCCGGAGGATTTCGAAGGCATGCGCCGTGCCGGACGGCTCGCGGCCGAGGTACTCGACCTGTTAGCGCCGGAAGTGAAGCCTGGCGTCACGACCGCGCATCTCGACAAGCTCGCATACGACTACGTTGTCAGCCACGGCGCACTGCCGGCCTGTCTCGGCTATCGCGGCTATCGCCACACGCTCTGCACCTCGATCAATCACGTCGTCTGTCACGGGATCCCCAACGACAAGTCGCTGCGTGATGGCGATATCGTCAATATCGACGTGACCGTGATTGTCGACGGCTATCATGGCGATACCTCGCGCATGTATCTCGTGGGCGATGTGAAGCTGAAGGCCCGCCGCCTCGTCGACATCACCTATGACTGCATGATGCGCGGCATCGCCGTAGTGAAGCCCGGCGCGACCACCGGCGACATTGGACACGCGATCCAGTCCTATGCCGAGGGTGAGGAGCGCTGCTCCGTCGTGCGCGATTTCTGCGGCCACGGCGTCGGCAAGGTGTTCCACGCGATGCCGAACATCGTCCATTACGGCAAGGCGGGGCACGGCATCGCGCTCAAGCCCGGCATGTTCTTCACCATCGAGCCGATGATCAATCTCGGCGGCTACGGCGTGAAGATTCTGAACGACGGCTGGACCGCCGTGACGCGCGACCGGTCCTTGACCGCGCAGTTCGAACATACCGTGGGCGTCACCGAGACCGGCGTGGAGATTTTCACGCTCTCGCCCAAGGGGCTCGACAAGCCTTACGTCTGAGACCGAAGGCCCCCTGAATTGCATTCCTTTAATTCGATTGGGCCCGCAGCCGGTTGCCATGGAGCGATTCTCGCATAAGTATAGTATGCGAAAAAACAATTCGTGGATGCATGCCACCCAAGACCAACCGTACCGGCGTTGCGCCGCGCCCAAAGCCAGCCGGCGTCAGTGACGTCCATAAGGCCTTCGAAGATGTGCCTACGGGCGTCCAACCCGGTCACCGCGAACGGTTGCGGGAACGGTTCGTGACGGGTGGCGCCGACGCGTTGCCGGATTACGAGATGCTGGAGCTGGTCCTGTTTGCGGGAATCCCGCGGCGCGATGTGAAGCCGCTGGCGAAACATCTGATTTCGCACTTCGGAAGTTTCGCAGACGTCATCGCCGCGCCGCGCGAAAGGCTGCTGGAGATCGACGGTCTCGGAGACGCTGTCGTCGTTCAGCTAAAACTCGTCGAGGCTGCGGCGCTGCGGTTGTCGAAAAGCAGCCTGATCGGGAAGCCGGCGCTCAGTTCGTGGCAGGCGCTCCTCGACTACTGCAAAGCGGCGATGGCGCGTGCGCAGCGCGAAGAATTCCGCGTGCTGTTTCTGGACCGCAAGAACATCCTCATCGCCGATGAGGTTCAGGGCTCCGGCACCATCGATCATACGCCCGTTTATCCCCGAGAGATCGTCAAGCGTGCGCTTGAACTCGGAGCATCGGCGCTGATCCTGGCGCATAACCATCCGAGTGGCGATCCGACGCCGTCGCGCGCCGATATCGAAATGACGCGCGATATCGTGGCAGCGTCCAAGCCGCTGGGCATCGCCGTTCACGACCATCTCGTGATCGGCCGCAGTGGCCATGCCAGTTTCAAATCCCTTGGATTGCTTTGAATATTTGGGTTGCCTGTGCGGCGGCGGGGCCTGATATAGTCGCGCCCGGCGTGCGGGGAAGCAGACATGTGGCGGTTTGCGCTGAGAGAGAGCGGGCGGTTCGTGCTCGGGCTTTTCGGGGCGCTATTGATGGCGGCGGCCATCGCGTCGCTGACGTCCAGTAGCCACGGTCTCATCGCGGACCTTGCTGCGATCGTGACACGGCTGTTCGCATTCCTCCGCCTCGATTTTGGCGCCAGCGCGATCAGTGGCGCGGACGCGGCGCAGGAATTGGCGGCACATGCACCGGTCACCCTGACCCTTATTTTTCTCGGCCTCGCGCTTGCGATCGTTTTGGGTGCCCCGTTCGGGCTGCTGCTGAGTTCAGCACCGGTGCGCCGCGCCACCGCACCCGTCATCCAGGTCGTTTCAGCGGCGCCGGTCTTTTGCGCCGGCCTTGCCCTCGCCTTCGTCGCCAGGAAGTTTCTTGGCTGGGCGCCCGGCAACGGCGAATTCCCGCCGGTGCAGCAGGTTCTCCATCCCGACCAGTCCGCGCTGCGTCTGGTGATGATGCCCGCCCTGACGGTCGGTCTTGCCGGCATGGCGGCCATCCAGGTGGCGCTCCGCCGCTCCGCATCGGAAGCGCAAGGCGAACCGTTCCGCGAAGGATTGCGGCGCCTGGGCCTCTCGGCGCTGGAGATCGACCGCGCTTATGTGGCGCCGATGGTGTTCGCGGGCCTGTTCCAGAGCTTTGGCGAAGTCGTCGCCGCCCTGCTGTCCGCCGCCGTGGTTTCGGAATGGGTGTTCAAATGTCCCGGTGCGGCCGACCTGTTCGTAAAATCGGTGGCGCTGCATGATTGGAATGTCGCGGCACTCATCCTGTTCTTCTTCGCATCGATCGTGCTGTTTGCGAATTTTTTCGGGCGGCTCGTCTCCGAAGCGATTGTCAGCGTGGGACGTTCGGCATGAGTCCCGCTCCGCTGCTGCGGAAGTTTCTGATCGCGGTGGGCTGGTCCGGCCTCGGCCTTGTCGCGATCGCCGTCGTGCTCAGTGATTTTCTCGCGCGTGCGCCTGCGGGCGCGGGCCATGTCGGGCCCATCCTGACGCCGCCGTCTTCGCTGTTTCCGTTCGGCACCGACCAGCTCGGGCGCGATATCCTGAGCGAGACCCTGCACGCCTTGAACGTCACCGTCATTCATGCCTTGCCGGCCGCGTTCCTGGCGATTGCGGCCGGCAGCGTGTTCGGATTCGTCGCCGCGCGCCTGCCGGCGCCGATACGCCTGCCGACGCGCTGGGCGATGGGCGTGTTCGCGGCGGTTCCTTCGCTGCTTCTTGCGATCCTTCTGATCGGTCTGACCAACCGCGATTATGCCGCGGCTGCCGCTGGTCTCGCGGCGGCGCCGCTGGCGTTCGTACGCGTGTTCGATCGCGCGCGCGTGTCCGCGAATTCCGCGCACGCCGCCTATGCGCGCGCGACCGGCATTGCACCATCTGCGCTGCTGCGCCGCGATCTGGCTTACGAAGTCCGCGACGCGCTTCTTGTGACCGCCGCGCGTGCGTTCGCTGCCGTCACGATCATTCTCTCGACGGTCAGCTTTCTGGGATTCGGCGCCGTGCCGCCGCACCGCGATTTCGGTCTGATGATCGCGGCAGCAAAGCCGGTCTACGTGCAGGCATGGTGGACGGCTTCATTCCCTGTGCTGTCGCTTCTTGTGCTCGTTCTGCTCGCACGCCTCGCCGCAGGTCTCGACGAAGGAGAACGCGCATGACCGCGCTGCTCGAGATCGACGATCTGCGCGTTGTACGGCCCGACACGGCGCTGCCCGTGCTTGACCGCTTCTCGCTGACGCTCAATCCCGGCGAAACCGTGGTCATGCTCGGCGATGCGGATAGCGGCAAGGATATTGTGCTGTGCTTCCTCGATGGGCTCTCGGCGCGGGGCGACGAGTTCTCCGGCACGATCCGCTTCAACGAAGGCGATGCGAAGCAGGCCGCCCGCAAGCCGCGCCCGCCGTTCACCGTCGCCTATCTTCCCGGCACGGCGTCGCGACCGCTCAATCCGCGGATCAGCGCCGTCTCGCAGCTTGCGCGCGTGATCGCGCGGAAGCTTGAATGCCCGCGCGGTGCGGCGCTCGCGGAATTCCGCGGCGCGCTCGCACGCCTCGCTGGTGCACCGTCGTTCGAGTTGCTGGACGCGCCGCCGGAACGGCTTGACGATGTCTCGCTCACCTGGGCGCTGTTGGCCGCGGCCTGCGCCACGGCGCCGGCGTTGATGCTTTGCGACCATCCGTTTCTCGATCTTTCACCCTCGGTCGCGCACACGTTGACCGATGCGTTGCTGGCGGAACAGAAGCGGCTCAATTTCGCGATTCTCTATGCCGCACGCGGACCGCAATCTGCGCTGCGGCTCGGCGCACGCACGCTGGTGCTGCGTCAGGGCCGCATCGTTGAAGAGAATGACGCCGCGCACCTCCTGGGCGGCCAAACCCATGCCTACACGCAGGCCTTGTTCAAGGCCCTGCCGCAGCCCGTCGTCGACAAGCCGCAGAGATCGTCGGCGCGCGGCGAGCCTCTGCTGCAGGTGCAGGGTCTTGGGCTGAACACACCACTGAAGAAAGCGGTGCGTGCGAAAGATGCGCTGAGTTTCGAGTTGCGGCGTGGTGCATCGCTGGCCCTGGTCGGCGAGGATGGCTCCGGGCGCCGCGCCTTGATGCGCGCTGTGCTGGGCCTTGAACGCAAGCCGGGACGTATCCTGTTCGATGCCGTCGACCTCAACCTTCTCTCCGAAGCGATGACTGCCCGTCTGCGCCGCCGCGTCGCCTTCGTGTCCAGCAACGACGACGCACTCGATCCGCGCATGACGATCTGGGACACGGTCGATGAACCGCTGCGTGCCCATCTTCAGCTCTCACGCGATCTGACCGCCGGCTACCGCGACGCGGCGCTGAAGCGTGTGGGTCTGGCCTCGTATGACGGACGGCGCACGGTTGCGTCTCTCTCGCCGTTTGACCGGCGCAGGCTGATGGTCGCGCGTGCGATTGTCTCCGCGCCGCTTCTGGTCGTGGTCGATGAACCGCTGCGGGGGCTCGATGCCGTGGCGCAGACGACGACCTGCGATCTGCTGATGGATTTTCGTGCTGAGCAGCAATCGGCCTTCCTCGTCATCACCAGCGATTTCGCCGTGGCGCAAGCGTTGGCGGACGAGGCCATGGTGTTCGAAGGCGGCCGGGTCGTGGAGCGCGGGCAGATCCGCAATCTGCTCGCAAATCCCAAGGAATCCGCGACAAAAGCGCTGGTCGAAGCGGCGGCAATCCGGCCTCTTTCGCAGGCTCCGGGGGCGGTCTAGAAGGGGCGGCAATGCAGCCCCGGCAGATTCCCTAGATGATTCCCCGCTATTCCCGCCCCGACATGACGGCGATCTGGTCGCCGGAGACGAAATTCCGCATCTGGTTCGAGATCGAGGCGCATGCCGCCGACGCGCTCGCCGAACTCGGCGTCATTCCGAAGGAGTCCGCGCGCATCATCTGGGAGAAGGGCGGCGCTGCGAAATTCGACGTCGATGCCATCGACGCCATCGAGCGCGAGGTCAAGCACGACGTCATCGCCTTCCTCACCCATCTCGGCGAATTCATCGGGCCGGAAGCGCGCTTCGTGCATCAGGGCATGACGTCGTCCGATGTGCTCGATACGTGTCTTTCCGTACAATTGAAGCGCGCCGCCGATATCCTGATTGCCGATGTCGATGCGCTACTGGCGGCGCTGAAGAAGCGCGCCTTCGAATACAAGCTGACGCCAACCATCGGCCGCAGCCACGGCATCCATGCCGAGCCCACGACGTTCGGCGTGAAGCTCGCCGGCTACTATGCGGAGTTCGTGCGTGCGCATGCGCGTTTGGTAACGGCGCGCGACGAGATTGCGACCTGCGCGATTTCCGGCGCCATCGGCACATTCGCCAATATCAATCCCTATGTTGAGGAACATGTCGCCAAGAAGATGGGGCTCACCGTCGAGCCGGTTTCGACGCAGGTGATCCCACGCGACCGCCACGCCGCTTTTTTTGCGGCGCTTGGTGTTGTCGCCAGTTCGCTCGAACGCCTCGCCACCGAAATCCGCCATTTACAGCGCACGGAGGTTCTGGAAGCGGAGGAATATTTTTCGCCCGGCCAGAAGGGATCGTCGGCGATGCCGCACAAGCGCAATCCGGTGCTGACGGAAAACGTCACGGGTCTCGCGCGCATGGTGCGCTCCTTCGCAATTCCGGCGATGGAAAACGTGGCGCTTTGGCATGAGCGCGATATCTCGCACTCCTCGGTCGAACGCTACATTGGGCCCGATGCGACGATCACGCTCGACTTCGCAATCATGCGCATGGCCGGCGTTGTCGAGAAGCTCGTCGTCTATCCCAAGCGCATGATGGAAAATCTCGACCGTACGCAGGGCCTAGTGCACAGCCAGCGCGTGCTGCTGGCGCTCACGCAAAAAGGTGTCAGCCGCGAGGATTCCTATCGTCTGGTGCAGAAGAACGCGATGCGCACCTGGAACGGCGAGGGCGCGCTGCTGGATCTGCTCAAGGCCGATCCCGAAGTGACGAAAGCGATGTCCGCCAAGGAACTGGAGGCGCTGTTCGACCTCGAATACCATTTCAAACACGTCGACACGATCTTCACGCGCGTGTTCGGGATCTGATTTTCAGAAAATTGTTCCGATGCTGCGCTGCGGCGCGGAAAAAACGTGGCGCCTCGAAACCAATGGCAGCCGGCGATGTTTCGTCGTTGTCACGTGGGCAAACAGCGGGTCCATCCGGGCTCGCATGCCCAACAGGCAGGATAGGAGTTTCGATGCGTAACGGTTTCACGGCGTTTCGTTGTGCTCTTCTTGGTTCGGCGATTGCTATTGCGGCTTTGTCCCCGGCTGTCGGTGCGAACAGTGTGCGTCTCGATTTGAAGCGCGCGCGTGCGCTGGAAGGGAACCATCCGCGGGCCGCGCCACTTGGCAGAGGCGGCGCTTCAGGTCTGAGCGCTGCGGAAGGGACCTACACCGACCTGCACGATTTCGCCGGCGGCGCTAGTGACGGTGCGGATTCGGGCGCGAACGTCACACTCGACGATGCCGGGAATACCTATGGAACCACAGATTTCGGCGGGACTCACAACGATGGCGTTGTTTTCCGGCTCGCGCCCGACGGCACGCAGACGATCCTGCATGCTTTCGCCGGCAGCGACGGCTCGGAACCGGATGGCGGTGTGATTGTGCTGGGGAACGGTACGATCTATGGCACCGGTAGCGCGGGCGGCGCCGGCGGCAACGGCGTAATTTTCAGGATCAATTCGAAGGGAAAGTACAAGGTGCTGCACGATTTCAGCAGCACCGACGGCTCCTTCCTGCGGGGCGATCTCGTCCGTGACAAGCAAGGCAATCTCTATGGAACGGCGCTCTTCGGCGGCGCCAATGCCGATGGCACCGTCTACAAATATGGCTTCGACGGAAAGTTCACCGTTCTGCACGCGTTCAACGGCAGCGATGGCGAATTTCCGGAACATGGGGTCGTGCGCGACAGGGACGGCAATCTTTACGGCGTCACCGCGTTCGGCGGGGCGAACGACAACGGCTCGGTGTTCAAGATCGCCGCGGATGGAACGTTCAGTACGCTCTACAGCTTCACCGGCGGTACGGACGGCGGCTTTCTTTATGGTGGGCTGGATATCGACAAGGACGGGAATGTCTACGGCAGCACCGCTGACGGCGGCGCGAACGATGCCGGCACGGTCTTCAAACTGACGCCGGGCGGAACTCTGACCACACTTTACAACTTCACGGGCGGCAAGGATGGTAGCTCTCCGGAG
>Ga0335075_10007476_pt1 | contig 16817 bp, 14 predicted proteins | sample Lox_Sample_24_FD_206723 | JGI IMG/M metagenome (GOLD analysis project Ga0335075, IMG submission 206723) | Soil microbial communities from Loxahatchee National Wildlife Refuge, Florida, United States - Lox_Sample_2.4 | ecosystem: Environmental > Terrestrial > Soil > Wetlands | place: USA...
AGAAAGCTCCAGGCAATGGGCTGGGCGTCGATCGCCAATAGCTCTCCTGCCGTGGTCACGTCGTACAGGCGAAGATCGTCTCCCGTGGTCAGCAGATAGCGGCCGTCGGGGCTCAAGCCGGCATCTTTCCAGGGATGCACGTCGAACGTTCGGAACGTATGCGCTCGCTTGCTCACCACGGAAGCCTCCTTCTTTTCGATCAAGCCGACGGACTTGCGGTTGTCGGAAATCAAATTGAAGGGGTTGCCCTCGAAGCTGATCGGGTAGTTTCCACCACGTTTGTAATCGGGAGCAGGATAGTCGACGAGCGTAGTTTTCCGACCGTCGATCATCGGCACCAGCATGTTGCCGGGTTCGAGCAGCCACAGCCCCGCCACCCGGCCAAGGTGCAGCGGAGGCTCGAACTGGCGGACGAGCGTTTTCTCGCTGCAGTCCCAAAACTTTAGCGCGCAGGCCGACGCCGCGCTGGCGGAGAGCAACGTTTGGTTGTCGGTCAGAAAGCCCAGCATGGCGGTGCCGTCGGCGTAGGCCTGCACGCTGATGATCTCGCTGCCTGCCGGCGGAAGGAACTGCGACGGCTCGCGGACCGACGGATCGCACCACTTGTGCCAACGATCGAAGCGGTCGCGCGATCCCCAAATATCGACGTCAACCCGATCGACGATTTCGCTGAATCGTTCGGCCGCCCCCGGTTTGTCGTCGAGAGCGCAGCACACCCAGCATTCGAAGTTCAGGGACTCAACTCCTTTGGGCGTTCGTGTGCGTAGGGCTTTGCAGGCTTCCCGCAGCCGGTCGGCGTCGAACTCGGCCAGCAGGACTTTGGGATCGAGATAGGTGCCATTCGAGCCGGCAAAAGCTTCGAGGTCTTCGGAGTTGCGTGCCAGGCGGACTTCGGCGACCTGAGTCTTGCGCGCGATCCGGGCGTAGACATAAAGCCCGTCTTCGCCACTGATGCGGTCGCACATGTTCTGGGCGAATTCTCCCAGGTCACCCGCCTCGCCGCCCCACCGCGGCAGCAGGTCGAACGCCATGCTGTCGATCAGAAAGTAGTCCTTTTTCGAGATTTGCAATCCCTGCTCGATGGTGCGGAGCATCTTCTTCCGGTTCCACTGCAATCCCTTGCCGACGGTGACGAAAGTCGAATAGACGCAAACGTCGCGCGGCTTGAGCTGCTCGGCCTGCTTGAGCGCGGCTTCGGCCACGCCGAGCCGTTCGAAGAAGGTGAGCCAGGCTTCTTGGGGAACCGTGTCGCGGAAACCGCCGCCGCGCGCGTCCCAGCCATAGTCTCTCCACACGCGGGCTTTGACGATCAGCGCCGTGACCGACTCGGGCTTGGCATTCAGCCACGCTTCGACAAAGGCCAGTTCGGCCTGAAAGTAGCCGTCGATCTTGCCAAAGCTGCCGCCGGGCCAGGGAGTAACGTAGGCCTGGGAGAGCCAATCGTAGAACAACTCAAGGACGAATTGACTTTCGATCTCCGTGTCCTTGCCACGGAAGCGATCGGCCCAACGTTCCAGCTCGTCGAAGTTGCCGCGCTGCGCCTGCGTCTGGATGGTCGACTTGAGCGCGGCGAGATGGGGAATCGCTTCCACGTCGCTGGGAACGGTCGGGCGTGGATCGGTGATTTCCTTGGCATAATCGGGATCGACCACGATGTGCATGACTCCGTCGGCCCAGGATGCCTGGTCGAGCGGTTCTAGCCTGATCGATTCGATGTCGAACTGGCCTTGGGGAAATGCCAGAAAGATCTTGTCGCCATCGGGCTCAGCCCAGGGCGCATCGAGCGAGAATGCGGAGCCCGGGGCGAACCATTCGAGGAAACCCCCTTGGTGGTTCAGCACCATTGCGCCGTCGTGGACCAGAAGTTCCGCCTTGCTGCGCGGCGCGGGGGGGCCGGGAGTCGTACTGCGGCGCAGCGATTTGGTGATCGGCTTGCCGTAGAACAAGCCCAGCGTGGCTTCTTCGCGCCGCATCTCGGCCATGAAGGAATGGCCTTCCAACCGGCCCCCGATGCCGACCGGCGGATCGGTCTCCGGTCCCTTGCGCGTCAGCGTCACCGACAGGCGATAGTTCTTCGGCACCGCGGCGGGCAAAAAGAGTTGGGCCATGCCAGTGGCGGGGGTCCGCAAAACGCCGTCGACAAACTGAAACTGCTGGTCTTCCGGCACCGGGTCGGCGGCAGTCTGGTAGACGACGTCGCGCGCGAGATCCATGTCGTTGAGCAAATCGCCGCTGTCGTCGCGTTCGGCTTTTGGCCGCACCCGCACCAGGTTGCCAGCGAGCGCCGCGGCTGGCTTTGCCCCAGCTGCCGCAGGCTTATCATTGGCCGGAGGCGTTTCTTCGGTCGCGGGCGTTGCCTTTTCCGCCACCGGGGGCTCGTCTGCCGCCATCGCGGCGATCGTGGCCAGCAACCAAACAGCGAGCACCAACACAACGCGGGATCGACCCGTGCCAAACCGAACAGGCATCGCCGGACCTCGGCGGGAGGAGAATGGGACAGCTCGGAGCGAGCGCTCGCCGTGCTTCGCCATCGTAACGGTGTAGAAAGGCGCGAGCAACAAACCCAGCGGGGGGGACTGTTAGCTCTGGTGCCAGACCGCCGGCTGGCATGGTAGGGATTACCGAGCGTGGCCGGCACTCGAGTTCATCGAGGCTGAACTCGCGGCACGTCCGACATCGTCGTCACGCCGCGGTGGTTTGCCGGCGGGCGAGCAGATCGGCGATCAACCCGCCGACCTGGCGGGCGGCGTCGGGGCGAGCGAGACGCGAGAGGCGATAGGCCATCTGGCGGCGAACGGCCAGGTTGCCGGCCAAGTCGCCGAGTACGGCAGCGACCGCGTTGTCGAGCCGGCCGACGACTTCGCGTTCGTCGACCAGGCGCGCCGCGCCGGCGGCGACCAGCACGTCGGCATTGCGGCGCTGATGATCGTCGGTCGCCCGCGGATAGGGGAGCAGGATCGCCGGCACGCGGCAAACCGCCAACTCGGCCAGCGTCGAACCGCCGGCTCGGCTGATCGCCAGATCGGTGCCGGCCAGCCAACGAGGCAGATCGTCGAAGAAAGGGACGACGCGCGCCGGCACGTCGAGTTTTTCATAGCGGGCGGCCGTGGCCGCGGCGTCGCGCTCGCCGGTTTGATGCAACACTTCCCAACCGGCCAAGGCCGGGCCGGCCTTGTAAATCGCGGCGGGAATCTGTTCGTTGAGCGCCCTCGCGCCGCCGCTGCCCCCCAGCACGAGCAGCCGCGGGCGTCGATCGACAATTCGGCCAACATCGGTCCCCGTCGAACGGGCTTGGGCGGCCAGATGCTGGCGAAAATCGCGCCGTACCGGCGTTCCTGTCAGCCGCACGCGGGAACCAGGAGCGAGATGCGTGCGGACTTCGCCGAAGCCGGCGCACACCGCCTTGGCGCCTGGGGCCAGCCAGCGCGTGGCCTTGCCGGGAAAGGCGTTTTGTTCCAGCAGGATGTAGGGAATGCCAAGCGTCTTGGCGGCCCGCGTGGTGGCGGCGCTGGCGTATCCCCCCAGGCCGACGACGAGGCTGGCCGACGAGGAGACCAGAAACCGCTTGGCGGCGTAATAGCCCGAGACGTTGTCGGCCAGAAACATTAGCGCTTCGCGAACCCGGCGCGAAAAGGGGCGCGAGGGCAGCACGAGATACTCGTGACCGGCCGCCGAAACGTGATGCCGCTCGAACGATTTGCCGGTGCCGACGAACGTGATCCGCGCGCCGATCTCCGAGCGGGCGAGCAATTCGGCCACGGCCAGACCTGGAAACAGGTGCCCGGCCGTGCCGCCGCCCGCAAAGACGATATGCCACGGTTCGTTGAACATGATTGGCGTGCTGCGGAGGTTTAGTCGTGCGTGATCGGTGCGGTGCTGGCCCGCGTTCAAGGATGACCCGCGGTGAGCAAGGCCGGTTCGCGCGCGTCGGCCGGTTCGCAATCTTCGGCAGCGAGGTGCGCGCGATGTTCGCCGGCGATGCGCCGTGCGGCAAGCGACTCGGGTTCGCCTGCGAGTTGTGCGTCGAGTTTGACGATTCCCAGGCCCGCGATGGCTGCCAGGGCCGAAGCGATCCAGAAGCGGACGACGATCTTGTTTTCGGGCCAGCCAAGAAATTGAAAATGATGGTGTAATGGCGCGCACAGAAAAACGCGCCGCTGCCGCCAGCGGCAACTGGCGACCTGCGCGAGCACGCTGGCCGCTTCGGCGACGAAGACTCCGCCGATCACGACGAGCATCAGTTCTTGCCGGCTGACGAGCGCGAAATAGCCGAGCAGGCCGCCCAGCGGCAGCGAGCCGGTATCGCCCATGAAGACGGAAGCCGGATAGCAGTTGAACCACAAAAAGCCAAGGATCGCGCCCAGCGTTGCCGCGGCCAACACCACGACTTCGGCCGCGTGCGGCACGTGGGGCACGCCGAGATACGCGGCCCAGCCGGCATGTCCGCTGGCGTAGACGAGCGCGGCCATGGCGGCCGTGGTCAGCAGCAAACAGCCGCCGGCAAGGCCATCGAGCCCGTCGGCAAGATTGACCGCGTTCGACGAACCGACGAGCACCAGCACGGCCAACGGCACGAAGGCGGCAGACTGATGCCCAGGAGCGGCAAGCGCAGTTCGAGCGCGCCGGGTGTGTGGCGATGCTCGAAATAGACGACGAGCGCGACGAAGAGCGCGATCGCGGTTTGACCGGCGAGCTTGGCGCGCGGCGACAATCCGCGGGCCGCGGTGCGCAGCTTGGCCAGGTCGTCGATGGCGCCGAGCGCGGCCAGGGAGAGCGTAAGCGCCAAGCCCAGCCAGACCAAAGGATTGCCGAGATCGGCCAGCAGGGCGGTGCTGACCGTGATGCCGGCCGCGATGAACAGCCCGCCCATCGTGGGCGTGGCCTGCTTGGCGGCATGGAGTTCGACCACGCGAGCGGAGGCCGATTTGATCGGCTCGCGAAACCGGCGGCGCAGCCAGGCGATCAATTGCCGGCCGCAGGCCAAGGCCAAGGCAAAACTGACGACGGCCAGCGCGCCGCGCAGCGTCGTCTTTTCCAGCCCAAGATCGATGGGCCGGCCGACGACGAGGCGCGCGGTGGAATCGACGAGCCACGACAGCATGGCGAGAGAAAATCCCGATTGGTCGCGAATGGACGAGACGTGAGTGCGAAAAAGGGGCCGGGCGAGACGCTCGCTGAACGTCTCGCCCGGCCGTGTTCCCTGACACCGGGATGGCCGAAGCCACCCCGGTGCCAGTCATGAGTTCCGTCGCGAAGCACTTGTCAGAGCGGTCGACCCAGTAACCGCTGGCCTGACAAGTTAATGCCTCAACCCAGGAGGGAGGGTAGTGTTGAGTTCCCGCAAACTCTACACCGACGACGGAACTCCTAACAATGTTTTGGTGAACGAATCGTTTGTGATCGGTTTTTTCGGCCCATGCCGAGCGAACTTAAAGCAGCTTCAAGCGGCCTTGGCGGCCACGCGTGACTCAAGTGCCGTGACGAGCCGTTCCATGGCCAGCTCGCGAGAGCCTTTGACCAGCACGACATCGCCCGGCTCCAGTGCCTGATCCAAGAGAAACAAGGTTTCTTGTGGCGAGCGGCAAGCCACGATCCGCGTGGCCGACATGCCGGCCTGGCGGGCGCCGTCGACCACTTCCTGAGCGTGCTGGCCGCAGGCGACCAACATGTCGGCGCCGCACAGGGTCACGACCTCGTCTCCCAAGCGGCGGTGAAATTCGCTCGATTGTTCGCCCAGCTCGCGCATGTCGCCGCAGACGACGATTCGTCGGCCAGGGGCTTCGAAGTTGCGGAGCAATTCGAGCGCGGCCCGCATGGCGGTGGGACTGGCGTTGTACGTGTCGTTGATGATCGTGGTCTCGCCGACCTGGCTGATCTCGCAGCGCTGCGGCGGCGGCGTGAACTCGGCCAGTCCGGCGGCGATTTCCGCGTGCGAGAGGCCAAAAATCTTGCCGGCCGCGATGGCGGCCAGGGCGCCGACGAGATGGTGGCGCCCCCACACCGGCACGTCGAACGGGTGGCCGTCGGCCTCGAAGATCAATCGGCCGGGCTGAATTTGCACGCCGGTGGCGACCAGGTCGCAGTCCGCCGAGCGGCCGACCCACACGATGTTCCGCGGATACGCGGTGGCAGCACGGCGCAGGCGTTCGTCGTCTCCCGACAGAATCGCCCAGCCATTCTCGGGCAAGTGACCTAGCAGCTCGAGCTTGGTGCGGACGAGCGTCTCGGGGCTGCCGAAGCCGCCCAAGTGGGCTTCGCCCAGCCGCGTGATGACGCCGATTTCGGGGCGGATCAGACCGGCCAGCGTGTCGATTTCGCCGGCCCGGCTGGCGGCGACTTCGAGCACCGCATAGTCGTGATCGGGAGCCAGCTCGAACAGACTCAGCGGCACGCCGAGATGATTGTTGTAATTGCGCGGGCTGGCCGAGCCGCGGCGGGCGTGCCCCAGCACGGCGTGAATCATTTGTCGCGTCGTCGTTTTGCCCACGCTTCCGGTCACCGCCACCACGCGGCCCGTGAAGCGGTCGCGATTCCAGGTGGCCAAACGGGTCAACGCGGCCGCGGCGTCGTCGACCTCGAGGCTCCAACAGCCCGGCGCGGGTTGTACGTAGCGGCCCGCCACGACTACGCCGGCCGCTCGGCGGGTGTAAGCGTCTTCGGCAAAGCTGCCGCCGTTGTGCCGCGTGCCGGCGAGTCCCCAAAAGACGTCGCCCGCTTCGATCTGCCGGCTGTCGATGACGATCTGGCCGACCGGCGCGGCTTCGCCAGCCGGCGGCGGCAACGTGGCCATGCGCAGTCGGCCGCCGACGATCTGATGGAGTTGAGAGATGGTGAGAGCTTGCATCAGCCGGGCCTCAATTCGAAACGAGCCGGTCGTGTGCGGGGGACGAACCGGCGCTGGGAGTGTCGTACAGCCAGGTGCGGGCGATCTGGCGATCGTCGAGCGGCAGCAGCTGGCCGCCGATCTGTTGGTACGTTTCGTGTCCTTTGCCGGCGATCAGCACGCAGTCGCCGGCTTCGGCCAGCGACAGGGCGCGGTGGATGGCGCGGGTGCGATCGAGCTCGACGAACACGTCGGCTCGCGCCTCGGCGTCGTCGGTGCCGGCCAGAATCTGCCCGGCAATGTCCGCGGGCTGCTCGTCGCGCGGATTGTCGTTGGTGATGATTGCCACGTCGGCCCGGCGGACGACGGCCTGACCCATGGCGGGGCGTTTTTCGCGGTCGCGATTGCCGCCGGCGCCGAAGACGCAAATCAGCCGGCCTTCGGTCACTTCGGCCAGGGCGTCGAGCACGGTGGCCAAAGCATCGGGGGTGTGGGCGTAATCGACAAACACGCCGAACGGCTGGCCGCATTCGATGCGATCGAGCCGGCCCGGCACGCTGCGGACCGCTTCGAGCCCTGCGGCGATGGTTTTGAGATCGAAGCCCTGGGCTAATCCGACGGCGGCGGCCACCAGGCAATTCAGCGCGTGATGATCGCCGATCATCGTCGTGCGAACGGCCGCGGTGTCGTTGCCGGCCGAAATCAGAATCGTTTGTTCGCTGCGGCAGCGCTCGACGACGCTGGCCGTGACGTCGGCCGGACGGCGCATGCCGACGGTGAGGACGGGGCGATCGAGCGCGGCGGCATAACGGGCCGCGACTGCGTCGTCGGCATTCAGCACGACCAGGCCACCAGGCCGGAGATGTTCGAACAGACGGGCTTTCGCGCGCCGGTATTCGCTGAGCGTGCCGTGGAAATCGAGATGGTCGCGCCACACGTTCGTCACGCAGGCCACGTCGAACTCGACGCCGGCGACTCGTTCGAGCGCCAGGGCATGGCTGGAAACTTCCATCACCGCGTGCGAACAACCGGCGGCCTCGATGCGGGCGAGCCAGCTGGCCAACTCGGGAGCCGAGGGGGTGGTGAGCGAGGCTGGTGCGGTTTGCAGGCCGTCCGAATAGCCGAGCGTGCCCAGCGTGCCGACTTCGTGACCGGCCGCCCGCAGGATGCTGGCGATGAGGGCCGTGGTGGTCGTTTTGCCGTTGGTGCCGGTGACGCCGACGACGCGGACGCGGCGGCTGGGGTGGTCGACCAGAGCCTGGCATAGATGGCCCAAGGCGCGGCGCGTGTCGGGGACAACGCACTGCGGGAGGGCGACGCCCGGAATCTCTCGTTGGCAAAGGATGGCCGAAGCACCACGGGCCACCGCCTCGGCGACGAAGTCGTGCCCATCGCAACCAGTGCCAGTCAAGGCGACGAACAAATCGCCCGCTTGGCAAAGCCGCGAATCGACGCTGCACGACACGACGCGCACGTCGCGGGCACCCAAAAACTGGGCGCCGGCAAGCAGCTCGCCGAGCGAAACGCCGTTGGTGTGAGCGGACTTCAGCACGGCGACCGTGGCCTCCTTGCCAGGGATTGCGTGTGAGCGAGTTACCGGTATGACTGGCGGGAAACTCGGGTTCCGTGAGGCACTGGCGGGACATCCTGATCGCCGCGGTTGCCCATGCTCCGGGTTTCCTGGTTGTTGGTGGGCGGATTCTGGCGATTTCGGCCGGGGTGTCAAGACAGGTTTTTCCGCCGGCCAAAGCGGTTGGCGGCTGGGGGAAGATGTGAAATTCGTTCGTGTTTTACGAGGCGAACGCCGCCGTGCTGGCGCACGGTTCGCTTGCCCCGCACTGGCTTGCTCGGCATCGGGGGTTGTGCTACCACTGCCCTGCGTAGCGACGAACGAACGAGGACGAGCCGCGAGGTTGCGACGAAGTGTCCGACGACGATTTCGACATCCAGCGGCTGGCGGTTTATCTGCACCTCGACGCGGCCCAAGTCGCTCGACTGGCCGACCGCGGGAATTTGCCCGGCCGCAAGGTGGGAGGACAGTGGCGGTTTTCGCAGGCATCGATCCATCATTGGCTCGAAGAGCGAATGGGATTGTCGAGCGACGATGAGCTGCGCCACATGGAAACGGCCCTCAGCCGTGCGCCGGGGGGGGACGCCGAAGAGCCGGTGTCGCTGGCGGCAATGTTGCCGGTCGAGGCGATCGATACCGGGCTGGCCGCCCGCACGCGGCAGAGCGTGATTGCCGACATGTGCGATCTGGCCGCGCGGACCGGTTGGCTCTGGGATCCCTCGAAGATGAGCGAGGCGGTGCGTGCCCGCGAAGATATGTTTCCCACGGCGCTCGACAATGGCGCGGCACTCTTGCATCCGCGGCGGCCCCTGGCGGCGCTGTTGGACCGGCCATTTCTGGCCCTGGGGCTGCTGGCCTCCGGCATTCCGTTCGGCGGGCCGCGGGGAGCGGCGACCGACGTTTTCTTCTTGATTCTGAGCGTGGAAGATCAGGGACACCTGCGCGTGCTGGCAAGATTGAGCCGGTTGCTTGCCGATCCCGGATTCTTGGTTGACTTGCGGTTGTCGGCCGACCCGCTTGCGGCGCACGATGTGGTGGCCCGCTACGAGGCACGTCTTGCGGGATGAGGGCAAACCAGGGCTTTCGGTGGGAGACATTCCTTGATCGAACTGAGTCGAGCAATCGAAACGGGTGGCGTCGAGCACCGCGATCCCACGCAGCCGGTGATTTTGCTCGTTGGACCGGCGGCCGCGGCGGCCTGGGACGCCGAAGCGGATGCGACGCAGCCCTCGCTCGCGCTTCGGGTTGGTGAACCGGCGCAAATCGAATTCGAAAACAGCGTGGATCGGCTGTTGGCGGTGCGGCAGGCGGACCTTGCAGCGGCGATCGAGTGGATCGAGCGCGAGCATGTGGAACCGACGGTAATCGTGATCGGGCAAGTGTGGCCCGGTGAGATTGGCCACGCCGAGCTCGCGCGGCTGCGGCAGGCGGCGCCGCTGGCCCGCCTGTGTGGACTGCTGGGAAGTTGGTGCGAAGGCGAAATGCGGAGCGGCCGGCCTTGGCCGGGAGCGTGGCGCGTGCTGGATCATCAATGGCCGCAGCGCGGCAACCGGCAATTGGCAGCCCTGGCCGCCGCCGGCGGCAGCGTGTGGAACCTGCCGGTCACGGCCACGGCCGAAGAGCAACTGCTGCACGAGATTCAGTTGCCCGTCGGCGGAAGTACGCGGCGAGCGTCGGCGGGCGGCAAGCGCGGCACGGTTGTCGCCGTGGCCGCGGTGGCCGACATGGGCGGCGCGCTGGCCGACGCTTGCCGGTCGATCGGTTTCGAAGCCGTGGTGTGGCGCGATTTGCCTGGCGAGACGCACGAGTCGCCGCTTGCTGCCGCGGCGGTGCTGTGGGATGCACGAGCCGAAGAAGCGGGGCGCAGCGAACTGGTCGAGCGGTTGCGGCGGGCGACCGAGGGCGCAGCGGTTGTCGCGCTGCTCGGTTTTCCCCGACCCGACGAAATCGAGCGGGCGACGGCTGCCGGCGTGGCCGCGGTCGTGTCGAAACCGTTTCTGCTCGCCGATCTGGCCTGGCAGCTGGACCGGGTCGCGCGGCGCGATTAGCTCCAATCTCGCCCGGCGTCACCGACAGCGGCTTCATCGACGATCGCGCTGCCCGATGTGCCGTCGTTATTCGACATTTCATCGGCCGTGTCGTCGAACGCCGGCAAGTCGTCCGCCGCTGCCATGGCCATATCTTCCAGCGCCGCTTCGTCGTACCAAGTGCGGAGAATCTCGCGCCGCCAGTCGGGTTCGTAGACCGGCCAGGCCGATATCCGGCAGCCTTGTCGCTCGAGCCAGCAGGGACGGCGGGCCGCGGTTACATGGCGGCGGCATTCTCGCTCGTCGGGCGACAGCTCGGGCCGGCGGCGAAAACGATTCGAGCGGCGGAACGTCAGCCGGTCGTTGTCAAAAATCGTGATCACGATCCAGGGCTCGAAGTCGAGCATTCGCCGGGCGATCAATTCGTGGCTGGCCGTCGCGTAGCGCCGCTTCAATTCGAGCAGATCCCAGTCGCAGGCGGTTGCGTCGCGGCCAAACCAGTCGCTCGGCAGCAGCAGGCGGCCGGCCAGATGGTTGGCGACCCCTTCTCGCGCGGTGGGCGGCGCTTCGGCCCCGGAGGCACCAAGCGCGGCGAAAACCTGGTAGGCCATATGTTCGCCGATTTCGTGCGCCACGGCCCACTGGCGGCGCTCGGGACGCGGATCGGGCCGCAGCAAGATCGAGTCGTGCGGCGCGTGGTCGCCGTGGCCGGCCAGCGACACGATGCGGGCCCGCGAGGGTTGCCGGCTGTCGTAGGCCACTTCCAAGCCGATGCGGCGGGCGACTTCCAGAGCATCGACCGGCGGCTCGTGGCAAGCGGCGCTCGCGAGAACCTCGGCGGCGACGCGATCGAGCGCGGCGGCGAATTCTTCGGCCGTGAATTCGGGCAGCATGGCAGCATCCTCCCGACGTGCGACTGCGATTCTGCTGGCGTCATGCCAATAGTGTACGTTTGTATACTATCATACGCTAGCAGAAAGTCAAACGTCGTAGTTGGCCAGGAGCGCGCGGCGATGCCTAGCGGCATGGTGAGCCCGCTGCTTCGCAGTGCGCGTATCCCGCAGTGCCAAGAGCATTTGGGTCGTATTACGCGCGCGAACAGGGACACGGCGGCGGCCCTCGCCGCTCGGAGGGGCATCGGTTACGATGAAGCAATCGCGGGTGTTGTAGCGCCAGGTTTTGGGAACGACGCAAATGATCGTGCCCCATGAACTCAATAATTATCTCAAAGCGGAGCCGTTTCGGCCCTTTCGCATCCATATGGCGAGCGGCCAAACGTTCGACGTCCGCCATCCTGAGATGATCCGGGTGGGTCGGAATTCCATCATCCTCTTTACAATTGTCAGCGATAATCCGGAGATTTACGACCGCTGGGAAACGATTTCGCTAATGCTCATGGAACGAGTTTCCCTCGTCGATACTACAGTCCCTCCTGGCGGGAACGGTACCGATGGCTGACAAGGTAGAAAAGGGATGGTATTGCTTCGTCACGGTGTAGGCTTTTGCGGCCAGGATTTGTCGGCGCCCATTGCAGGAAGATTTTATGATGAATCCCCGCGAGGTCGTGAATTTCATTGCTGCCGAGCCGTTCCGCCCGTTTCGGATTCAAATGGCCAGCGGACGCTCCTTCGAGGTACGTCATCCAGAGATGGCGCAAGTTGGCAGAACGACATTGACGGCCTTTTCCGCCTTGGACGACGATGGTGGCTCGCAAGAGCAGTGGCATCGGATTTCGTTGCTGCTGATTGAGTGCATCGAGCCGATCCAGGCTTCTGTTGGTTGAGCGAGTGTCCTAGCAAGAGGGTTCCAAGTGCCGCAACTCGAAATCATCAATGCGCCCGAGCAACGCCGAAAGTCGGCAAGCAATTCGGTCGCAAAGGGATCTTATTGCTTTGTCAGCTTGGGCTGTCCGAAGAATCTGGTCGATTCGGAGCGGATGCTGGGGCTGTTGCAGTTGGACGGCTATCGGCTGGTGCACGACCCGGTCGGGGCCGATTTCGTGGTGGTCAACACCTGCGGGTTCATCGAGCGCGCCCGGGACGAATCGTACGCCACGATCCGCGAAATGCTGGCCCTGAAGCAGGCGGGCAAAACGCGCGGGGTGATCGTCTCGGGCTGCCTGGCCGAGCGGGAAAAGGAAGCCCTGCTGGAAACCCATCCCGAAATCGACCACCTGGTCGGCGTTTTTGGCCGCGAACAGGTGACCAAGGTGGCCGATCGCTTGATCGGCGGGCTCGACGAGCAGCGGGCCGTGTTTCAGCCCGCTCCGACGCGGCCGCTCTCCGACCGGTCGCGGCTGCGGATCACGCCGCGGCATTTCGCGTTTCTCAAGATTTCTGAAGGCTGCGACCGACTGTGTACGTTTTGCGCGATTCCCAAAATGCGGGGAAAACACGCCACCAAGCCGATCGAAGAGGTGCTGGCCGAAGCGGCCGAACTTGCGGCCGACGGCGTCCGCGAGCTGGTCATCGTGGCTCAAGACACCACGTATTATGGACTCGATCTTTACGGCGAGCCGCGACTCGTGGAATTGCTACGGCGATTGGAAGAAGTGCCGGGGATCGAGTGGATCCGGCTGATGTACCTGTATCCGATGTATTTTGGCGACGATTTGATCGCCCACATCGCACAGAGCAAAAAGATCGTCCCCTATCTCGATCTGCCGCTGCAGCACATCAACGACACGATGCTGCGGCGGATGCAGCGGCGGGTTTCGCGCTCGGCGACCGAGGAACTGCTGGCCAAGCTGCGGGCGAGCATTTCGAACCTGACGCTGCGGACCACCTTCATCACCGGTTTTCCGGGCGAAACCGAAGAGCAGTTCGCCGAAATGGTCGATTTCGCCCGGGCACAGCGTTTCGAGCGGCTGGGGGTGTTCACCTATTCGTTCGAGCCCGACACGCCGGCGGCTCGGCTGCCCGATCACCTTGACGAAGAAACCAAAAACCGCCGTCGCGACGAGCTGATGGCCGTGCAGCAGGAAATCGCCTTCCAGTGGAACGAAAGCCAGATCGGCCGCAAGATCGACGTGCTGGTTGATCGGGCGGTGCCGGGAGAAAAACAGGCTTGGATCGGCCGCGGTCACGCCGACGCGCCCGACGTTGACTCGGTCGTCTACGTCAGCGGGCACAAGCTGGCCCCGGGGCGGATCGTGCCGTGTGAAATCGTGGCCACGAGCGAGTATGATTTAGTAGGGGTCGCAATCGGTAAAGCAAAATAGAGACCAGCGCGTGTCGGTCGCCACCAAGAATTCGACACCGGAACAGGTGTTCAACGTTCCGAATCAGATCACCGGCCTGCGGCTGGTGTTGTCGATCGTGCTGTTCGTGCTCTTGCCCTGCGAGTATTACCTGACCGGCATGGTCGTGTTCATCGTCGCCGCGGCGACCGATTGGGTCGACGGCTATTACGCCCGCAAGTATGGGCAGGTGACGACGCTGGGGCGGATTTTGGATCCGTTCGTCGACAAGATCATCATTTGCGGCTCGTTCATCTATCTGGCCGCGGTCGTTCCCGGACCGTGGGGCCCTGGCTCGGGCATTGCCGCCTGGATGGCGGTGGTGGTGGTCGGCCGGGAACTTTTGGTCACCGCCCTGCGGACGTTCTTGGAAGGGGAAGGGGCCGATTTCTCGGCCACGATGTCGGGCAAGCTCAAGATGGTTTTCCAATGCACGGCGGTAGGAGTCAGCATTTTCGGCCTGACCTACGGGGCCGAGCCCCGGCCCGACTGGCTCGTCTGGCTGCTGCGGGTGAGCGTTTGGTCGGCGGTGGCGCTGACCGTTTATTCCGGCCTGGAATACGTGCGTCGGGCGGCGCTGCTCATGCGGCGATGACGCCCTAGGCCACCCCTTGCGCAATTCTTCGGGCCGCCCAGCGGGCGAGGCATGCTCCCAGTGACATCCAGCGGGCGATCCGGTTTGGAGGCCGTGGTCTCGGCCGGTTACCAATTAGCGGCGTGGGCCGGTGGCATTCTGGCCGAGGCCGAAAACCCCGCCGGCGAGCGGATCGCGATCGGCTCGGCCGACATGGCCCTGCTCTTGGTTTCGCTGGCGATCTGCGGTTGGCTCGTTTGGAAGATTCGCCACAATCATCCGCCGCTGGCATACGAAGGACGTCGGCCGGTTCCCTGGAACGGTCGCGACGTGACCGTGGCCTTCGTCGCTTTGTACGGCTCGATGATCGTGTTTCAGGGGCTGCTTCTCAACGCGTACGGCGTACATCTCGATGCCGAGCCGGGCCTGCCCGACGCGGTGAAGCCGGCCCTGCTGGTGGCCCAAAGCGTGGCCGAAGTGCTGGTGATGGTGCTCACGATCGCGCTGTTGGCCCGGCACCGGGGGGCCGGCCCGGCCGATTTCGGTCTCACTCGTGGACACACGCGGCACGACGTGGCGGCCGGGGTGATCGGCTTTTTGTTCGTGCTCGCGCCGGTCTCGATTTTGTACGTGATGCTCAAGCCCGAAGAGCTGCATCCCTTGGTCGAATTGGTCCAGAGGCGGCCGGCGCAGCTGTGGCTGATCGGGTTTTGCGCGGTGGTGGTGGCGCCTTTGGTCGAAGAGTTTTTCTTTCGCGTGCTCTTGCAGGGCTGGCTGGAGCGGTGGGAGCGCGACCGGCAACATGCGGCCCACGTGCAGCCCGCGCTGCCGACGGGCCTCGTGCCGATTTTGATCAGCGCCTTTTTCTTTGCCGCCATGCACGCCGAGCAGTGGCCGGCCCCGGTGCCGTTATTCTTTCTGGCCTTGGTGATGGGTTATCTCTATCACCAGACGCATCGCTTGCTGCCTTCGCTCGTCGTGCATGTCTGCCTGAACGGCGCCACGTTCTTGAATCTGTGGCTGGCGGCCGGTGGGCCTGAAAGGAAGTGAGGGAGTCGCCGAATCGGTCAACGCCCCAGGCAAGACGCTGGCGTCGCCCGTCACTGCGGTTTCGGCGGCATCAACTGATTGAACAAGTCACGATCGGGCCAGCGCTCAACGTTGTGGATCGCCTGCCGGATTCCTTTGATCGCATGATCGAGCGCGGTCGGGCCTTTTTTCTCTTTGGGAGTGCGGGCGTTCAAGAGCAGCACCCAATCGACGCCGACGGGATCGTGCTCGACGTAGGTGCTGATGCCGTCGACGCCGCCGTTCTTGCCGTAACGCAGTCCTTCGGGCGTGTGCAGCACGCTGTCCCATCCCAGCCCGAAGTAGGAGCCGTTCTCGCGCGGTTTGAGGGGCGGCGGGGGCGGCGCGAACATTAAATGCATGGCCGCTTTATCGAGCAGCGGCTGGCCGCGGCTGCCATCGACCGCCGCCATGAAACGGGCCATGTCGGTGGCCGACGCCAGCCAACTGCCCGCGGGTGGACCGACCGGCTGACGACCGCCGCCAAAATCCTTCCAATCGCGGGCCCGGTAGCGATGGGCTTCGCCGGCGACATAGGCGGGATGAATCGGCTCGAGCTGCATGTCGCTGATGCCGATTGGCCGCAGAATCTGCTGGCGGACGTAGCGCTCAAAAGGCTCGCCGGTCACGCTTTCGCAAACGCTCCGGCAAAGCTGGAAGCTGAAATTCGAGTAGCTCTGCTCCGTGCCAGGCTGAAAGTCGAGGGGGTGGCAAAACGCCCAGCGGACGACCAGCTCGGGCGGAACGGGCAGCGGCTGGCCGAGTTCGCTGGCGATCTTGGTGGCCTTGGCCAGTGGATCGTTCTTGCGATACCAGCCGGCCGAATGATTGAGGATCTGCCGGACCGTGATCTCCCGGGCCCGCGGCACGATGTGCATGCCAGGCAGCGGTGCCGGCCGGCCGAGCACGTCGTAGACGCGATCGTCGAGCGCAAGCCGCCCTTGCTCGACGAGTCGCAGCACGGCCACGCCCGAAATCGGTTTGCTGACGCTGGCCAGCGAAAACAGCGTGTGCGGGGTGACCGGCTCGCGCTCGGCGACATTCGCCCAGCCGTACCCCTTGGCCACCACCAATTGGCCATTTTTGACTACCGCTAGCGCCGCCCCCGGCACATGATATTTTTCCAGGGTTTCGCGCACGATGCGATCGAACATCGGCAGGCCTTCACCCCGCACGGGGAATGGTACGGCGGCAGCCGGAGTCTTCGGTCTCGCGTTGGACGCTTGTGCCAGGGCGGGCCGCGGCATGACGATCGTGAGGATTGCGGGCACGAGCGCGAGCAGCAGGGGCCCAGCGGATCGCCGCAGCACCGGTACCATGAGGGAGCGGGACATATTTCGTGGATCACGTCTGTCGTGGGTTGCTTTTAGAAAAGCAATTGTAGTCGGCCGACGGGGTCTCCGGTCGGTGGTGAACTGGGGGGATTTGCGGTAGGATGGCGGGCGACGGAAATGTGGCCCCCGAGGGGGTCGCACGAGCGCTTTTTTTAGAGTTTCGAGGGAGAACGGCAGGAAATG
>Ga0335075_10007477_pt1 | contig 16816 bp, 11 predicted proteins | sample Lox_Sample_24_FD_206723 | JGI IMG/M metagenome (GOLD analysis project Ga0335075, IMG submission 206723) | Soil microbial communities from Loxahatchee National Wildlife Refuge, Florida, United States - Lox_Sample_2.4 | ecosystem: Environmental > Terrestrial > Soil > Wetlands | place: USA...
GGCCATCTCGCTCCCTACCGCAACGGCGACGAAGTTCAGCTCGAATCCGGCCTTCCCCTCGGCATCACCGCCGACACTACCTACGCCGAATCGACACTGACCCTCATCCCCGGCGACACCCTCACTTTCCTCTCCGACGGCGTCGTTGAAGCTCAGGATTCCGAAGGCCGACTCTTCGGTTTCGAGCGCACCCGCGCGATCTCCGCCCAATCTGCCGAAGCAATCGCTCGTGTCGCGCAAACCTTCGGCCAGCAGGACGACATCACCGTCCTCAGTCTCACCTTCGCCCCCGCCGAGGTGATGCATGCGTAGACAACAAGTGCTCATCATCCTGTTTTTTCTTCTGGCTTCCACCCGCCCTGCCAAGGCACAGATCTTTGACGCGTCTTCCGCAGGTGGCCCCGTCACCATCACCGCACCCTGGCGCTTCCACATTGGCGACGATCCGGATGGAAAGCTCGGTTGGGCATCGCCTGCCTTCGATGACTCGCACTGGCAACTGTTACAAACGGGCAGGAGCTGGTCTGCGCAAGGCTATCCCGGCTATGCAGGCTACGGGTGGTACCGGCTTTGTCTCCGCGTCACGCCGGGCGTCACCGAATTCGGCATCTCCTTTCCCTCCGTTAGTACCTCCGCGGAGGTCTTCGCCAATGGAAAGCTGATCGGAACCATCGGCAGGATGAGTCCCCGACCGGTAGCTCTGTTCCTGCCGTTCGTCTCCACGCCATTCTTCGCACTTCGGCCCGCAGGTCCAGGCGGCACCATCGAGATTGCGGTTCGCGTCTGGGAGTGGTCTCACTTCCGTCGCTGGTCTCCGGGAGGCATCGTCGGTCGGCCGTTGGTCGGTCCGCTGGCTACCCTCAGCGAGACGAACAGCCTCAGGCGATCCGTTGGTTGGAATCAATCGATTCCCGGCATGCTGTTGATTGCCCTCGGTCTCGCCGTGGGGCTTGTCAGCCTGGCGCTTTTTCTGCTTCAGCCGCGCGAGCTCGCCTACGGCTGGGCTGCCCTCTATCTCATCGCGAATGCTACGGAGGCATTACTCCTCCTGCGCCAGGTGCTGATCGGCGGATCCTTTCTTGGGTACGACCTCCTCGGCCTCCTCGATCTTCCCGTCTCCGTCGCATGGCTATTCTTCGTCTGGTCGTTTGTTCGGGAGCACGCGGACATGCTGCTGCGCGCCGCCCTGGCCGTGGCCGTCCTTCAGGAGCTTGTCTCAATACTCTTCGTAACCGGACTGATCGCCACCCCCGCGACCGATAATGCGATCTATGCCGTCGGTGCGCTCGCAATTGCTGTGATCGTCTTCGTCCGGTTGCTTCGTTCGGCAATGCACGGCAACGGTGACGCCCGGCTGCTGTTGATTCCTTTCCTCATTCAGGGCCTGAGCGACGCAGCGGAAGGCATGCGGACGGTCATGTATAACCTGGGCCGGGTGCCTGTTTCATTCGACCTCAATGTCTTCGTGACACAGCATTTCACGGTCAACTTGCAAACCGCCGGCGAGACGCTTGCGCTCTTCGCCATTGCTGCGGTGCTTGTTCTTCGCTTTACGCGGTCGGCCCGTCGGGAACAGCAGCTTTCGACCGAGATGGCCTCCGCCCGTGAGGTCCAGGCTCAACTGGTTCCCCTGAGTTTACCGGCTCTGAATGAATTCACTGCGGATGCGGCGTTTCTGCCCGCTGCGGAAGTTGGCGGGGATTTTTATCAGGTCTTCCGGCAGGGCGATGGCTCCGCCGTGATCGTGATTGGCGACGTCAGCGGCAAGGGACTGAAGGCCGCCATGACCGGTACCCTCGTTCTAGGCGCTCTCCGCTGCCTCGCTCAGGAGACTCTGTCGCCATCCCGGATACTTTCCCGCCTGAATGTTCAGCTCGCTGGTTCTTCTGACGGAGGATTCGTCACCTGTCTCGTTACCCGCATCGCCCCGGATGGAGTCATCACCCTCGCCAATGCCGGCCATCTCGCGCCCTATCACAACGGCGATGAGATCCCGCTCGAACCCAGCCTGCCGCTCGGCATTACCGCCGATACCACTTACTCCGAATCCACTCTTCGCCTCGCGCCCAACGACCGGCTCACCTTCCTCTCCGACGGTGTCGTCGAAGCGCGGTCTGCTTCGGGCGAGCTCTTCGGCTTCGATCGCACGCGTCAGATCAGCACCAAATCTGCCGAACTGATCGCTGCCGCTGCGCAGGTTTTCGGCCAACAGGACGATATCACGGTGCTCACACTCGCCTTCGCCTCCGCGGAGGTGCCGCAGGCGTGACGTTCCGGACAGACAGTTTCTCAAGCTGGACTGCTGAAGGCAAGAGGAGTAAAGCAACCCGAAAATTTGTTGTCGAACTTCCTGAAAGATTAATAATGGAAGAATCTGGAAATTTGGCGGTCATCGAGATAGTGAGCTCAGCTGTCTCCCTTAAGAACGTTTGGGATTGTTTAAATGGAACCGTATGATGACGATCTTGAAAGATTCGAGGCGGTCGGCGCCAGATCGCTTCCGGACGCGGGCGATTCAGGGTTTATCGAAAATGATGGTGCTCGCCTCTGGTACAGCGTGTACGGCGTCGGCGCACCCGTGATTCTGCTGCATGGCGGGCTGGGTCACAGCGGCAACTGGGGCTACTAGGTTCCGGTCCTTATTGAAAATGGCTGTCGTGTCATCGCGATCGACAGCCGCGGTCACGGGCGCAGCACTCGGGACGAGTAGCCGTACTCGTATGATCGAATGGCTTCCGACTTGCTGGCATTGATCAATTTCCTGCAGTTGGAGCGGGTCCTGCTGATAGGTTGGAGTGACGGTGCGTGCACCGCCTTAATTCTTGCGGCGAAGCATCCGGAGCGAGTAGCGGGCGTCTTCTTCTTTGCCTGCAACATGGACCCGACCGGCGTCAGGCCTTTTGAAACGACGCCGGCGTTGAATCGCTGCTTTGCGCGTCACACTGCGGACTACAAAGAGCTTTCGACAACACCGGAGCAGTTCAAACAATTCGTGGAAGACGTCAGCCTGATGCAACGCACGCAACCGAATTATTCCATGCAGGACCTTGCGAGGATTGCAGTACCCGTCAGGATCGTGCAAAGCGAGATGGACGAATTCATTAAACGAGACCACGCGGAATATCTGGCGCGGGCAATTCCTGGCGCATCCTACCTCCTTCTTGCCGGGGTGAGCCACTTCGCCCCGCTGCAGCGTCCCGATCAGTTCAATGCCGCGATGCTTGCATTCGTAAAGGAACTCTACCGCGGCCACGGAAAGAAATGGCTTTCGAGTGAGAGAGCGCCAGCAAAACTCCGGCCGTGAAGTTGGCCGGGGTACGGCTGCGGCAGTCTTAGGAGTGTCGAACGGCGACTCCAGATGGTATGAGACGTCCGGTCTCCGCGAGCGCTCGTCGACGCAACTGTCGTGTGCTCACTTCCAAGGAACGCGTTTTACAAGGCCATGATCAGGCGGCCTCATTCGCATTCAATTGCGCATTCTTCTCGCTGATCTCCTCTTCCGACGTGGGGCGAACATTCTCAGTACGAACTCGATGGCGGCGCTCTGAATCTCTTCCACAACCGGGCGCAAGCTGCGGTCATACCCCTCGAAGGCTTTCTGGAGATTGCCGGAGTGCCTTTGAAAGGCATCGCGTATCTCAGCCCTCTTCTTGATGTGGTCAAAGCACTATTTCGGCTGGTGATCCGTCCGCTTCCCGGAGTTCCAGCGTCTCTTCCAGGAAGCGTTAGTAGGGCTCGCCCCCCGTCACCTTGTGCATCAGTTCTGCATATGTCAGTCTATTGCCTGAGATCTGCGACACAGCGAGGGTGATCCGATCCGCGTCACCCAGCGGGTTTTCTTTCGTGGCCCGATTGTTATACCGGAATACCTGCTCCGCCTCGTACCTCTCGTGACGCGGCAAAAAAGAGGCCCACTGCGTTTACAGAAGGCCTCTGAGGGTCCCACTACGATGCCTTTTCTTATCTATATCTTAGCGTACCAAGCATCTGCTGATGCCGCCGTGCGAAATGGCTCACAACCCGTGGACTGGAGCAATCCCCTGTCCTGGACAACCCCTCTCCGTCAGAAGTTCAGTTCCCCCGGATTCACATCGGGCACGAGTGCAGCGTACCACCGGATTCAAACAAAGGGCTGTCAAGGAAGTGGTGAGGCGGACGAGCGCAACTGTGTGATTCCGGCGCCGCTGGTTTGGAAGGGAAATCAGGATGCCACGATACATCATCAGTTACGACCCGCGAAAGCAAGACCACGATCATGAGCCGCTATACGCCAGCCTCGCGATTCTTGAAGCGGTTCATGTTCAAGGGGCGCGGGTCTGTCTCGGCGTCGAGCAACGACCACACGGCCAAATGGGTTTTTGACTGCCTCTGGTCCGACATGAATTGAGGAAAGGATCGACTTCTCGTTGTAGAGGTGGATGCGGAGAACTACCGAAACAAGAACCCCATCAACAAGATGGGCGAAGTGTAGGCACTTCCTCTTGCGCGGCGCCTCCAGATATTCCCGATGCAGTTCCATCATCGACCTGTGGGCGAGACTCGAAAATCACGGCGAGTGCGTGATTTTCTTCGCGGGTTTCGCCTTCCAGAACCAATGGTTCCTTAAGCCAGAGGATGGGGTCCAAAGTTGTGACCGGGCAGATGCCCCTGGTCTTAACCTGGGAAAGTCCAAAAGCGTACAATTCCGTTTGCTTTCAGCTGATTCCCCAGGTAGCATTACGAGCCGAATGTCTGGAGTCGAGGCGCGGCCAGATCGAGCTGTTGAAAGACTATGGGGAAGTCTCTGATGGTAAGCGCGAGCAATGAAGTCTTCTTCAGAAACCAGGTGAAGTGAGATTGAATGCCGCGCATGCGGCTCATGGCTCCCGAAGCAGCCGAGCAGGATCGACCGCAAGCATTCTCCGCGCAGGAGCCCACGTCGCTGCGATCCCAATGAGAACCATGGACGCCGACACGACGACGATCACCAGAGGGTCCCACGGCGTCACCATCGCACCGAGACGTTCCATCACCCGAGCGGCCAGCAATCCGGCTCCGATTCCCACGACCGAGCCGCCGCATAACAGCAGCGCAGGACGCCTCAGCATTGCCTGCACCACCTGACGTTGCTGCGCTCCCACGGCGATCCGTATACCCAGCTCCTTCATCCTTCTGGAAACGGAATAGGACGCCATCCCGAAGATCCCGGTGACGGCCAGCATCACCGCCAGAAGTCCCAAAGCGGCGAGGACCATCGTGACAGCCTGATCGAACATCATCGAGGCATCTACATAATCTTTCCATGACTCCAGGGAGAATGGGACATCGGGAGCTTCTTTCCGCAGCGTCCGCCGCAACGCGGCCGCGATCTGGTTTTCCGGAAGGTTCGATCGCACCACCAGGCAGGTTGCCGTGGAGAGATAGCTGCCCGTGCCCTGCGCAAACGGCATCATCATCATCGGCTGCGGCCTTTCGCCAATCGATCCATACTCGCCATCAGCCACTTCGCCGACAATCTGGTACTTCGCCTCCGCCCACAAGTCGAAGCGCTTTCCAATCGGCGACTGCTTTCCATATAACAACCGCGCAAAGGTCTGGTTGACAATGGCGACATTCGGTACGCTCTTGTCATCGTGCCAGGTAAAATTGCGTCCACGCAGTAACGGCGTCTCCGCCGTATGCAGGTATTCCGGCGACACCAGGTAGGTTGTCGCAGCGAAGGCCATGTGTGCCGGAATAAAGTCTGTCGTTCCCCACCGGTACACGAACCAATCGGCCCCTCCCAGGCCAAAAGGAACGAAATCCGCGAGAGCCGCGAAAGTGACTCCGGGGATGGACTGCGCATCTGCCAGAATTCTCTTTTGTACCGGGAGCGCAGAATCGCCGGTATACCCTGCCGTATTCAGATCTCCCTGCGCAATGGTTACCCCCCGAGGGTCGAACCCAAGAGGAACGTGCATGGCCCGCTGCATACCCCGAATCGACATGGCCGTGGCGGTGACCAGGAGCGTGCAGACCGTGATCTGAAGTAGAAGCAGTACATCTCGAAAAGCAAAACGACGGAACGATTCGGACCAAGCATAGCCCGATTTGATCGCCTGCACGACGTCGGTTCGCCAGATCTGCCGCGAGGGAAGGATTCCGAACAAAATGCCGCTCCCAAGCGATAACGCAATTGCCAGCACATACACACGACCATCGGGAATCACCGGCAGGCGAGTCGGAAGACCGCTGAATCGCTTCCATTGGCTGAGCCACCCCAGCAGCATCCGCGCCCAAAACGCGCCCACCGCGCCCCCGGCCAGAGAGATCAATATGGCTTCGGCCAGCAACTGCCGCAACACCACCCACCGGCTGGCGCCAATCGCCATCCGCACGGCCAGCTCGCCGGCGCGGTCGGCGGCTCGCGCTGCGAAGATGCTGGCCAGATTGGCGCATGCCGCCAGCAGCACCAGGGCTGACAGCAGCATCATGCCCAAAAGGCTTTTCTCTGTGGGATCACTGCTGTCGCCCGCCGGTCCGGGCCGGCGAACGTCCAGGATCAGGCCTTCATCCTTGCCGTAGTCCTTTCCCATTTGTGCCGCCACAACGTTGAGAGCCTGATCCGCCTGCTGGGGCGTGACACCACGCTTCAGGCGTCCCATGACGGTAATGCCATAGTGATCGCGGCAACAGAAATCGCTCCAGCCCGTGACCTGCTGAGCGTTCACAATCGGCAGCCAGTAATCCGGCGCGATGTACATGTTCGTCCCGTAGAATCCACGCGCTGCAACGCCGATCACCGTAAAGGGGTGCTCGTTCAGCTTCACCACCTTGCCAAGCACGTCCTGCCGCCCGCCAAACTCGGTCTGCCAGAAGTCGTAACTGAGCACAAGCAAGGGGGCCGAGCCCATCCCATGTATGTCCGAGGCATCGAAGAAGCGGCCCAACGCCGGATGTATGCCGAGCACATCGAAGTAATTGCCGCTCGTCGCATATCCCCAGCTGCGCACAGTGGAGTTTCCGGCAGCCATTCCCGCGCCCAGCGTCTTGTAGGCCATCAGTCCCGTGAAGGATGAGTCGCGCTCGCGGAAATCAAGAAAGTCCGGCCAGGATTGGGAATCGCCGCCGTTCCGGCCTCTGGAAACCTGCCAGAGATTCCTGGGATTGGGCACGTTTAGCGGGCGCAGAATCAGACCGTTCAGAAGGCTGAACACCACCACGTTGGCGCCAATGCCCATGGCGAGGGTCAGGATAGCGGTCAGCGAAAATCCGGGCGATGCCACTAACCTGCGCAGAGCAAATCTCAGGTCTGCCAGCAGCCTTTCCAGATTCGGCATCATCCACGCTTCGCGGCCCTTCTCCTCGATGCGCGTGACGTTGCCGAAGTGCCGCTTTGCGGCCGCCTCCGCGTCGGCGCGCGTCATGCCTTCGGCCATCAGGGCATCCACCTGCTCCTCCAGATGCGCCTGAATCTCTTCCGCCATGTCTTCGTAGATTCGCCGACGACGAAACAATTGCCGGAATGAGATCACTTTCGCCCCCTTATGGCTCTACGGGTGCAAGAACCAGATGAATCCCTTCGAGCATCTGGTCGAAGCTGGCCATTTCGCGTTCCAGATGGCGCAGACCGGCTCGCGTGATCCGATACACGCGTACCCGCCGGCTAGTAGAGGAGATCTGCCACTCCGCGCTCACCAGCTTTGCCCGCAGCATCCGTTGCAGGGCCGGATAGAGGGAACCCTCCTCAACCTGAAGCAACTCGTTCGAGCGCTGACGGATGTGCTGGACCAGAGCATACCCGTGCATCGGCTGGCGCCGGAGCGACTGTAGGATCATCATCTCCAGCGCACCACGGAAGAGGTCCCTCTGCTCGTATTTAGTGTCGTTTGTCATAGGCCTATGTGAAACAGGCCTAGAGTAGACCAGTATGTTTTCTCTGTCAACAGATCGCCTGGACAGACGGTCAACCCACAATGAGGGGAAGTCCCTGGCCGGCTACAGGCAGGTATGCAGGAGCCGGCGGTCCGCCGCGGCCCTAAATGCCAGCCTTCAGGCCCTGCCAGGCACCAACGTGCTCTTCGCGATCTGCGCGATGGCCCCCAAAGGCATGGATCGTGCGCGTCCCGGCGACCACTTCACCTCCGTGAGCTACGCCACGGGGAATGAAGTACTCCTCACCAGCACGCAGCGGAATCCGGTTTCCTTTGATGACGAGCGTATAGCAGCCCTGCACTACAAGGATGTACTCGTCGTAGTCATGCGCATGCTCGACTAACCGGGCGTTCTCGGAGCACGACAAAACGCCACTTGGCTGCCGCCTTGCCCATCGAATACGTAACCCTCGACGCCGGTCCCTGTCCGGCTTCTCACCTCTTGACAATCGGGAGAAAGGAGCCGTATACCTCTTGACAGTCGAGTGGAGGGCACGATGGGCGCGGAGAGTCGCGATTTAGTTCAGGGGACGCTGGAGATGCTGGTGCTCAAGACGCTGGCGCTCGAATCGATGCACGGATACGGAATCGCGCTGCGCATCGAGCAGGTTAGCAAAGGGGTGTTCCGGATAAATCCCGGATCCCTGCTTCCGGCATTGAGCCGCCTGGAGCGGTCGGGGCGGATTCGGGGAGAATGGCGCGCGTCGGAAAACAACCGCCGGGCGAGATATTACACGCTGACTGCGGCAGGGCGTAGGGCACTCGAACAGGAATGCCGCCAGTGGGACCGCCAGGTCGCGGCGATCAGCCGGATTCTCGAGGCCTGAGAGGGAGCTATGTTGCGGAGCTTGATTGCGGGTATGCGAGCGCTCTTGCATCCGGCCGAACGCAAAGCCCAGATCGAAGAGGAACTGAGAAGCTTTCTTGAGGCCTCTGTCGATGACAAATTACGGAGCGGTATGAGCCGGGACGAGGCACGGCGAGCTGCTCACAAAGAGATTGGCAGCCGCGAAATGGTACGGCACAAAGTGTGGTCGGCGGGCTGGGAGTCGTGGGTCGATTCGTTGGTGCGTGATCTGCGTCTCGCAGCTCGTCAGTTGAGGAATTCGCCGGGCTTTGCGGTGACGGCGGTGCTGGCGCTGGCGATAGGGATCGGGGCAAATCTGGCGGTGTTCCAGTTGCTGTATAGCGCCATGCTGGCGCCTTTGCCGGTTGCACGGCCGCAGGAGCTGATGTCCGTTCGCGGCGCTAAGTCGCCGTACGACGGGCAGTGGTTTGTCTCGGATCCGGCGTACGAGCGGTTGAGGCAGGCGACGGCCGGGTATGCGCCAGTGATGGCGAGGTCGGGGTTCGGCGCGGGAGCGCTGGAGATGCAGGGAGCGGCGCCGCAGCCGGCGCGATACCAGATGGTCTCTGACAATTTCTTCAGCGTGCTGGGAGTGAAGCCGGCGGCAGGACGTCTGCTGGAGGCGAGCGATCTGCGGCCAGGCGGCGGGGGATGGGCGGTGGTGCTGCGATACGGTTATGCGCTGCGGCAGTTCGGGACCGTGGATGTGGTGGGGCGTTATGCCGTTTTGAACGGGGTACCGGTATCGATTGTGGGCGTGGCGCCGGAGGGTTTTCTGGGGGTGGTGACAGGGTATGCCCCGGATGTATGGCTTCCGCTCGAGGCGCAGTCGACGGGGAAATTTGGAGCGTGGTTCGATTCGCTGGGGCCGGGACATGGGGTTCATCTGGGGCAGCCATGGGCGGAGCAGGCGGGAATCTTCTGGCTGTGGGTGACGGCGCGCGTGCCCGCAGACGAGAGAGCGGCGGCGGTCGCGCGATGGACGGCGGCGCTGCAGCCGGATCTGCGCCTGATGGCGGAGGCTGTGCCGAATGGGCAGGCGAAGGAGGCGGTTCTGCACACGGGGGTGCATCTGATTGCGGCGGCGGCCGGGGAGGGGCAGTGGCGCGAGGATTCGTCGCTGCCGCTGATGCTGCTGATGGCGCTGGCGGGAGCGGTGTTTGTTGCGGGGTGCCTGAACCTGGGGAATCTGCAGGCGGCGCGGCTGAGCGCGCGGGAGGGTGAGTTCAGCGTGCGGATGTCGCTGGGCGCCAGCCGCTGGCAATTGCTGCGGCAGGTGCTGACGGAGGATCTGCTGCTGACGGTCATCGGCGGAGCGCTGGCGGTGGTGACGGGGCACGCGGCGAGCGAGGTGCTGCTGCGGTGGGCATCCACGCGGGACTGGGTGCTGAATCTGGATATGCGGATGAGTGCGCCGGTGCTGGCGCTGGGCGTGGGGATGATGGCTGCGGCGGTGTGTGTCTTCAGCGCAGCGCCGGGCATGGCGGGCCGTGAGCCGCCGAAGGATTGCGGCTGCGAGGGGGAAGCGCGGGTATGCGGGAGGTCCGCAGAGCGCGAGGGAACGGCGATGGTCGAGCGCGATGCTGGCGGCGCAGGTGAGCCTGTCTCTGCTGCTGGTGGCGATGGCGGGGTGCTTTGCGAGGACTCTGGCGCACTGGAGCGAGGTGAATACGGGAATGGACCGGGAGCATGTGCTGTCCATGCACGTGGACATGGAGCATGGGTACCTGAACGAACGGCGGAATCTTGTGGAGGAATATCGCACGATGGTGGAGCGTCTGGATGCTCTGCCGGGGGTGCGGAGCGCGGCGGTGGAGATGTGCGAGGTGCCGGAGTGCGGATGGAACACGAAGATCCATGCATACGGAAGGGCGAATGAATCAGCGGAGGCGATGCATGGTGAGGAAGATCACGTGGGGCCGGGGTATTTCGAGACCATGGGAATTCCGTTGCTGCGCGGGCGGAGCTTCGCGGACACGGATCGAGCGGACACGCAGAAGGTAGCCGTGCTGAATGAGGCTTATGCGAAGAAACTGTTCGGCGGGGAGAATCCGGTGGGGCACTGGATTGGCTATGAGGCGGCGCCGAAGGATCACGAGTTCCTGATTGTGGGAGAGGTCGGAGATGCGCGGGTGGATGGTCCGGAGAAGGCGGCTCCGCCGGTGGTGTATCTGTCGATCGACCAGAACCCGGCGCCGATCGGCTCCCTGGAGGTTGGGACGAGAGGCCCGGCGGCCGCGGCGACGGCGGAGGTGCGGCGAGCGCTGCGAGAGTTCGACCCGCAACTGCCGGTGACGGAGATTGTGCCGCTGAGCACGGAACTGGACGATGTGCTGACGGCGCAGACGATCCTGGCGCGGCTGACCGGAATCCTGGCCGGACTGACGCTGGCGCTGGCGGCGCTGGGATTCTATGGGGTGGTGGCGTATCGAGTGGCACGGCGGAGGAACGAGATTGGGATACGGATGGCGCTGGGAGCGACGCGGGGATCGGTGCGAAGCCTGGTGCTGGGGCAGACGGGGATGATCCTGCTGGCGGGACTGGCGCCGGGATTGATTCTCGCGCAGCTGGCGATGCACGGCGCGCGGAGCCTGCTGTATGGGGCGGGCGGGGTGAACTGGGCGATGCTGGGAATGGCGACGGCGGCGCTGATGAGCGCGGGCGTGACGGGCACGCTGGTTCCAGCGTGGCGGGCGGCGCGGGTGGATCCGATGGAGGCGCTGAGGATGGAATAGGGGAACGTCGGCTCTTTGTCAAAAACCCCGTGGAGATTGGACCGAGGGAAACCTGTCGAGATTTGATGGGATTCTCGAAGCGTTAGAAGAGGGGGAGAAATGCTGCGGAGTGTGATTGCTGGTGTGCGGGCGATGCTGCGCCCAGCCGCGCGCAATGCCGAAATCGAGGAGGAGCTGAAAGGCTTCTATGAAGCATCCGTGGAAGACAAGATGCGGCGCGACATGAGCCCCGAAGAAGCGCAGCGCGCGGCCCGGACCGAGATTGGCAGCCGCGAAATGGTACGGCATAAGGCATGGTCGGCTGGCTGGGAGTCCAGTGCCGATTCGTTGTTGCGTGATCTGCGCTTCGCAGCACGTCAATTGAGAAAGTCGCCAGGGTTCGCGGCGGCGGTCGTAACAACGCTGACGCTGGCAATTGGGGTCAATACGGTGGTCTTCAGTTTCCTGGATGGCTTCCTGCTGCGGAAGCTACCGTATCCGGAATCCGACCGGGTTGCCGTGCTGATGGAGCACGAATTGGACAGGAGCAATCCGGCACGAGTTGGCGATGAAGATCGGATGGACTACCTGACATGGCGCGCGGTGAAAGGTATTGCGCCGTCTGCTATCCTCGCGGCCACCGGCAATCCGTTCGGCACGACGGCAGGCGTGAACCTGCAGACCGGGACCTCCGACGGCGCAGCAGTACAGTATGTCCGCGACACGACCGTTTCTGCGCATTATTTTCAGGTATTGGGAATTGAACCAATGCTGGGCCGTGGCTTCACGGAGAACGAAGATCGGCCCGGTGGCGGCAGGGCAGTGGTCCTCAGCTACAACCTCTGGCGGACGATGTTTCATGCGGACAGGGCGATTCTGGGGAAGGCGATTTTGCTGAAAGGCGCTCCGTATACGGTGGTAGGCGTGCTGCCAGCCAGCGCGCAGATGCCGCATCCCGCCGATGTGTGGACGCCACTGAAGCCGGGAGACCCGAACGGGCTGTGCGGGGGAACGAACTGCTTCATTCTGATGCTCCTGAAACCGGGCGCTACCTGGAGCCAGCTCCGGACAGAACTGGCACACACACCCCTGGGCGACGAAATCGATCCGCAGAACGAAGATGCCTGGTACTATCCCACGCCTTTGCAAACCTATGCCGGTAGTTCGATGAGGGATCAGACGCAGGCGCTGATGGCAGCCGTAGGATTCATTCTGCTGATTGCGTGTGCAAATCTGGCAGGGTTGATGCTGGCGCGGATTCACCGGCGTGGGCCAGAGATGGCGGCACGCCTTGCTCTGGGAGCGACGCGGGGTCGGATACTTCGGCAATTGTGGATCGAAAATCTGGTGCTGGCGGCGATGGGTGGCTGCGCAGGCATCGGGCTGGCATTGGCCCTGTATCCCGCGCTGAAGGGCCTGCTGCCGCCACAGATGATCCCCATTGGCGGCCTGAGGATGAATGGACCCGTACTGGCGTTTTCGCTGGGCGCATCTGTGCTGACCAGCCTGCTGTTCGGAGCGTTGCCGGCTCTGGAAACGCGTAAGGTGGACTTGCGAAACTCCCTCGCAGCGGGGACGCGGGCTGTGGCGGGCGGATCGGGCCGGGTGCGACAGTGGCTGATCGGCGCCGAGGTAACTCTGACCATCATGCTGCTGGCTGGGGCAGGGCTGATGGTCCGGACGATTGCCCATCTGGAATCGCTGCCGCCGGGCTTCGATCCGCACAACGTGATGACGGCAAGGGCCTCGCTGGACGAAGTCCGGTATCACGATGCGGCAGCGTTCCAGCGACTGCTCCGCGAGAGCGTAGCGGCCATGGCGCGGATTCCAGGCGTGGAAGGCGCGGCTGTGGGGCTCAGCGTGCCGTACGGGAATTTCGAGAATACCGGCATCGAGGTGGTGGACGGCAAAGAGGCGGGAACCGAGTACATATGCAGCACCGCGTATACGACGCCGGAATATTTCACCGCGTTAAGAATTCCTCTGATTGCGGGCAGGGAGTTTACAAACGCGGATACAGAGAAGTCGCAGGCCGTCGCTGTCGTGAATACAGCGTTCGGCCAGCGGTACTTCGGGACTCCACGACCGCTGGGAATGCATTTCCAGAGCGGACGCGTGTACACCATTGTGGGCGTGGTTGCGAACACACTGGATCAGTCATGGGTGGCGCGGGATGCGCCGATTGGCGTCGAGCCGATTTTTTATGTGTCGTACGCACAAGTTCCTGGAGACGATCTGGCGATGACGAACCTGTTTGCGCAGCCGTGGTGGATCGTCCGCACACATGGGCCCGTGGCGGACTTGACGGAACAAGTGCAGCGAGCATTGGCGGCGGTGGATCCAAACCTGCCCTTTTCAGGGTTTTATTCGATGGAGGATGTGCTGGATCAGCAGTTGCAAACACAGCGGATCGAGATGGCCCTGCTGGCCGTGCTGGCGGGCCTTGCCCTTTTGCTCGCGGCGGTGGGGATCTATGCGCTCGTCTCGAATTTGGTCGTACAGCGCACACGCGAGATCGGTATCCGCATCGCACTCGGCTCTACCTTGGGTGAGGCCATGCAGCATGTGGCATCGAGTGGCGTGCTGGCGGCCTGTGGAGGAGTCGTGGCTGGTCTGGCTGGATGTTTCATGGTCTTGCGCGTGATGAAGAGCGCGATTTACGGGGTGCGGGTTTACGATCCGGTGACGCTAACGGTGGTTCCTCTCTTGCTGTTGGCGATTGCCGGACTGGCGAGCCTCCTGCCGGCGCTGCGTATTACTCGAATCGATCCCGCTACGACGCTTCGGTCCGAATGAGGCGGCCGATTCGGACTGGCGCATTGAGTCGAACCGGGTGACATTCTTGAGCCTGAGAGGTGGAGAAATGCTGCGGAGTCTGATTGCTGGTGTGCGGGCGCTATTGCACCCAACCAAACGCAACGCCCAGATCGAAGATGAGCTGAAGAGCTTTTTCGACGCCTCTGTCGAAGACAAGATACGGGGCGGGATGAATCCGGAAGGAGCGGAACGCGCGGCCCGGGCAGAGATTGGCAGCCGCGAAATGGCACGGCACAAGATATGGTCCGCTGGCTGGGAATCAGTGGCCGAAGCATTTGCACGCGAGTTGCGATTCGCTGCACGCCAGCTAAGAAAATCGCCGGGATTCGCGGCTGTCACTGTCTTGACTTTGGCTCTGGGAATCGGAGCGAATACCGCGATTTTCCTGCTCACGTACACGCTAGTGCTAAAAAGTCTGCCGGTGCCGGCCCCGGGAAGGCTGGTGCGGTACACCCTCAACACGGACACGATCCCCTGGATGGAAATCGACTATCCGCTGTATGAGGCGCTGCGCGCGCACGAGGGACCGACGAGCGCAATGTTTGCATGGTCGGATCAGCACGTAACGCTGTACGAGGGCAGCAGTTCCAGCCAGGTTCCTGTGGGTTTGGCGACGGGCGCTGTTTTTCCTGCGCTGGAGCTCCATCCGTATCTGGGGCGAGGATTCGATGAGAATGCTGGCGAGCGCGGGCAACCGCTGGAACATGAAACCCTGCTGAGCTACGACTACTGGAGGAGCCATTTCGGCGGCAATCCAGACATTCTGGGACATGCAATTGACCTGAACCACACCGAGTTGACGATCGTTGGGGTGCTGCCGCGGGGTTTCACCGGAATCTCGCCAGATCAGCGCGACGATCTGCTGTTGCCGCTTTCGTTCGAGCGAGTCATGGATGGGAAGTACGCCATGATCGACGCACCGGGATCTTTCTGGCTGGCGGTGATGGGGCGGCTAAGGCCGGGTGCAACAATGGCACAGGCACGAGCTGCGTTGGGCGCCTCCAGCCACCTCATTCTGCGGGGTGCCGATCCTCAACAAAAAATCTTCGGCACAACCCTTTTCGGGAGCAAGCATTGGTGGCTCGGCGTAGTCTCCGGGCGAACTGGCTGGTCATGGCTGCGGAGCACCTACACAAAGCCGTTGGCGGCGCTGGAAGCGCTTTGCGGCTTGATGATGCTCCTGTGCGCCGTGAACGTCGCGCTGCTGGTGCTGTCACGAATAAGCGGCCGTTTGCATGAGTTCGCGGTACGGAGCGCCCTGGGTGCGGCGCGGGGCCGGCTGATGCGACAGGTCCTGATGGAAACGGCTCTGCTGGGCGGGGGAGGCTTATTGCTGGGTGGGTGGCTGGGCTGGGAATTGGCTCACGGGCTGGTAGCAATGATCACCAGTGTGGGTGAGCCTCTGGCGCTGGACCCGAAAGTGGGCGCAATCGTAATCCTGTTCGCGGTCGGGCTGAGCCTGGGCGCGGCGCTGCTGGCGGGACTGTGGCCGGCGTGGCGGGCCTCGCGCACCGCCCCGGCGCTGGACCTGAAGGAGACGCGGACGCAGAGTCGGTCGGACAGACTGGGCCGGTGGATTGTGCCGACGCAGGTGGCGTTGGGAATGGTGTTGATCTACGCGGCCGTGCTGATGACGGGGACGCTGCGAAGTTATCTCACCGAGAATTCCGGATTCGAGCCGCACGGGGTGACGTTCGCTGACCTGAATTATCAGAACAACGATGCCGAAGACCAGGGCCAGGTGAGGAAAGCATACGAGTTGACCGAGGCGCTGCGGCAACAGCCGGGAATTGAAGCGGCGACGCTGATGTCCGCGCCGCCGGTAAGCGACTGGTTGATGACGTACGACTTCTTCAGCCGCGACAGCGGGAGTGGGATTCGGGCTGATAGTAATGTCTGGCGTGAAGAAGTGAGCCCAGGCTACTTCGCCACCATGGGAACCCGCATCCTGGAAGGACGCGGCTTTGTTCGGGGTGACATCGGCGATGACAAGGTGTGTTTGATCAGCCGGTCGGCAGCGAACTTCTTCTTTCCCGGAGAAGATCCGATTGGACGCTTCGTCACCACGGGCGATGGGAAGCCGCTAAAGGAAAAAGGGCCGGAATACCATGGGCCTATCACCTATCGGGTGATCGGAGTGACGGAGAATGCACGGATACGTAGCCTGTTGCAACCGCCGCCGAGAACGCTCTATATGTTGTACGAGCAGGACAGGAAGCCATTCGTGCCGGGTTATCTCGCGGTGCGGACGAGTAACGACAGGCTGGCGGCGGCGGCGATCCGACGGACGGTGAAGCAAATTTTGCCGGGGGCGACGGCGCCGGAGACTTACACTTTCGACCGTGTAATTGAGGACGACCTGAGCCAGCAGCGGCTGCTGACCAGCGTGTCGGGCGGCTTCGCACTGCTGGCCCTCGCATTGGTTGGCGCCGGACTATACGGAGTGCTGTCCCGCTCGGTGACTGAGCGGCGGCGCGAAATTGGCATACGCATGGCGCTCGGGGCGGAGCGCAAGCGCATTGTGGCAACTTTGGCGCGCAGCGCGG
>Ga0335075_10007478_pt1 | contig 16816 bp, 18 predicted proteins | sample Lox_Sample_24_FD_206723 | JGI IMG/M metagenome (GOLD analysis project Ga0335075, IMG submission 206723) | Soil microbial communities from Loxahatchee National Wildlife Refuge, Florida, United States - Lox_Sample_2.4 | ecosystem: Environmental > Terrestrial > Soil > Wetlands | place: USA...
TCTACCGGTCAGGAACGTCACACAGTGATCCTTTTAATCAAATGGGACGGGTCTGATTCCTGGACCTTGTAGTGGTTTCCCTGCTGCTACCGCCGCTCCGAATGCACTCGGCACAGGAATACCACAGCAGTCACCCCATCCAACGGTGGTTTGTCCTGCACCCCCAAGGTCCCCTATAGCTTTGTGTGTGTGTGTGTGCCCGAGATGTAGGTCATCCTTTTCAGCACCTTCGTCCTTCGGCGTGCGATCACCTGTATAAGGAAGGATGCTGCCAAACAAGAAGTGCTGAATGACGGGAAGCTTTCCAAGAACCTCTGCGAGATACATTTTGATCATTCCTGAATTGACCTTGTCCCAAGTTTTGACGGCGGATATGTCATCCAGCATTGGCGAATGCCATCGTAAGGAAGCCGTCTTGACCTGAGAACTCGATGAGAAGACACGACTCCCGAGAGAGTGAACGTAACCTACGGAGTTTATGAATTGGATACATGCGAAATACATGTAATCCTTGGAAAACTCCTCCAATACTTCGTCGTCATGGATCGATTTGGGCCGTAGATACTTATGACCTAATTATCAATGAGAAGAAGGGCGTGTGCCTTACGAAGGAGGGACTGGCCTCGTAACTGGGCACTTCCAAACAGGAAGGGTAAGAAATGATAGTCATCTAGCCCCCAAACGCCATGTGAACCAGCTGGCTCTAGCCAATATGTGGATTGTAAGATACGCATCACTCCGATATATCTGTTAAAGCATCAGTCCCCATAAGGCCAACCGTCAATCGATTTGCGCACCTCCAAAACACACGAGTTATGACTGCTACGTCATCATCTTTCTTCAGCACTCCTATATTCTCCATACATATGCTAATTCTGTATAAGCGCTGTCATATGTTCCTACAAGAGGGTACTCACAGCCAACAAAGAAAATTCAATTCCATGCCGCTCCCATAGTCGATCCGGGTTCGGCTCCCCCACGCCTCCTCAAAGTACACGGACACTTCTAAAATCGACTCTGATGGCAATCCTGGTATCCTGGAATGTAGTTCGGGTGATGCCTGAGTTGGCGGGGTCAGTGTGGCAATCGTGATACGGCTGAAACGGCTTACATCCTTCACTTTATCATAAAATGATTTAAACGCCGGATTTCCGAACCGAGACCCAGAATTGTCCACCGCAGGTGTTTGCTTCGCAATCAGTGCGACCGAGTCTAATACTCCTATTAGGGCTTTCACGGCCTAGTCATGGACAAAGTTAGGAACTTTCAAACTTTTATAAAAGGTATATACCTCCGATTCTTCGCACGGGTCACGAAGTTTGACGCCGACTACAGCTTCATTCAACCGCTCAATGAAGGCCAGCAGCTGTGAGTGGGTAGCAGACTGCTGGAACTGTTCCAGCTGTGACTTTGTCAATATTTCCTTCGTCGGCGTGTAATACTTTTTTGGTTCCAATGACTCGGTGGACATGGCTGAAATTAAGCAAATGGATGTGGTGATTATCGCCCATCTGACAAGCTTCTCAACGCAGCCACCTACACCGTATTCAAAGATAACACATTTGTTAACGGAATGCTGCCAACCATAGAATGCAGGTGGAATATATGAAAGAAGAACTTAAGATCCCGCCTTATGAAATAAACGGCCAGACATTGAAAGCGTGACTGATGCCAATTAAGTAAAGTAAATACGGCTCTGCAATAAATGTCCGCCGGCAACTGGGGGTGATAGGTTTGAGGATGGGAAAATGCGGTCATGCTTGTTGAGTCAGAAGGACCCTGTCAATGGTAGAGTTGATAGTGGCTTTACGTGCGCCAAGATCGATGCCAAATCTATCTTCTAGTTTTTGCCTAATGGCACGTTTTGTGACGGTGTGGAGGTCGGCGTCTTGAAGCAATTCGCGGATCGCCATCTCAAGGTCCTGATCAGTGGGTCCTCCCGAGAGATGCGTCGATGCTGCTTGCTCATAGTCAAAGCCGGTCATTATGGGACTCGTCGCTCGTGGCACAGGCATGTCCAAGTAGGCTGTAGTTGGTCTCGATGCCGAACCGTACAGCATATTCCTGCTATCGGGTCGAGAGCCGAACATTTCGGCGGGAGTATTGCGACCAGAGCCTGGGATATGATTCGCGAGAGGCGCATAAGCCGTGTTGAAGCCCATAGAAGGAGCTGGGGAGAAAGACCGCGATGGCTGTAGCTCGTAGTTCGTCCCCCCATACTGGGTCCCGCCATAAAGAGATTGGCCTCTTGATTGGGGCTGGCCGAACTCCTTTTCTGGAGGGATCCACGAGCCGATGCTATGGTTGCTTTCCTTATCCCACAATTCGTTCTCGTAGTCTGTCCAAGATTTGAGCGGAATGGATCGCGGGTCAAATTTGCCCTCATCCTACAAGAGTCTCGTCAATACTATGACGGATAGAGGATAGGCGACATACGTGAACAATAAGTTTTTTCCCCTTTTCTCCGAGAACGACACGAGTGGCACCCCAAGAGAAATCATCCATTTTCCAGAAGGAATAGAGGGGAAGGAAGAAAGAAAAAGCGGGAATGGCCAAAATGTAGAAGATCATCCAACCGATCATATCCCACTTGCGTCGGAAGATGAAGACCAGGGCTTGGAGACCGTAAATGGCGGCCAACATGATCAGTGACAGGAGGGGAATGGTCTGGTGCTGCACGGAGATCAAGTATACCAAGTAAACGATCTGCTCGGCTGTCAGAGTGAATACATTAGAGATCGTCAATAACTTACATATGCCACGCTGACGGGTTGCACAATGGTCGACAGAAGGTCGATGAAGACAACAAAACGCATGGAGAAGCAGCAGAAGCCGCAGAGTCGATCAAGGAATACGAGTTCCGCCAAATTGTGAATCGTGGAATTGATCCACCGTCGACGCTGGGAAAGCAAGACAGACCATTCGTCGGGTGCGATAGTGTATGCATGAGCATCGCGTACGAATTGCGTCTTGTAATTTGGGAAATGCTTGAGAAGTAAGGTAGTGAGATAACGATCCTCGCCAAGATGTAGGAGGTTCTTCATGTGGAGAGTGTCGACCCGGTTCTCTGAGTAGTCTTCGATCACTTGCTTAGATATGAACAGTGGCTTGTGGGTGTCCGTGGTTCGCAGGCGGTACATCGTAAAACAACCAGGCAAACAGGTGACTGATCCGAAAAGGCTCTCGAAAGCTTTGGCAAGATGATGGGAGATGAAGTACTCATAGACCTGCATGAGGTCATTAACTGCTCCTCAAACAAGACTTGGACACTTGCCTGCATCATTGTAATGATGGAATGCTTCGAGTTGGCTAAAGACGTCTCCCCACAAACACCAAGGACCTTCTTGTCATGCATCATCCTAGATTGAAAGGCTTAAGGAAAGGATGGGTGCAGAAGATGCAAGAACTCACGCAGACACAAGCCGATTGAGGGAAAGGGGATCAACCACAGTATCGGCATCCACCATGAACAAGTATTCATAGAACGTAGGATTAACACCAATGACATTTTTGATTTGGTGATAAATTTCAAGCTCCAAGGGGTTCATTGGCGATCCAAAATGCACCTACAGCCGTGTCAGTTTACTCGTCGCAAATGAATTGAGGAAACGAACCTTGTTCAAGAAATGCATTAAAACCATTTGCGAGTCACGTTTGCCACGATTACCAGGTCTCTGTCGCTCCGTCGGCTTTCCCATCTTGACCAGGACTAAATAGGGGACGACATGTCCGGAGCATTCATATAAGCCAGAATAGACCTTGCCCATGTTATGCTGCTTTGCACCTTCGCCGAGCGAATGGAAACTCAGTGGCTCGGGGTCCAAGTTGGGATCCGCGCCGAGAATGTCCAGGACAATCCGAGGGGTGGGCCTATCATTTCCCGATCCGACGATCATACCATCACAAATGACGAAAATCAATTTGCGTTTATCATCGTACTTGAGCTTGGCGAGGGAATCGATTGTTCTCCTCAGTGACTCTTCGCCTTCCGTGTAGCAGGGCACCTGACAAATGACAAACTTGTCATGGTCCTCGGGGGCACGAGAGGACCCGAAATGCAAGGCCGCAAGGAACTTGAACCCGATAATCGCCACCATCACAATAGAGAGAGAGAGCAAAAGGTATGTGGCGAATAAACATTGCGGCGAATTACGATGGTCAGCCTTGCCAACAGTAAACAAGTTCCTCAGACAAGTCTTTTGCCACTGCAAGACTTGCCCGTCGATTTGAAGGCTGTCCAGGACTTTCGAGACGTCGGTGCCTGCATACTGTTTGAAGACATTGACAACAGCAGGGTCCATAAAATTCGTGTCAATACCGGGAGGCGCCTGTTGACCATTGGGAGGCAAAACGCTTGGCGGAGCGTTGACGTAGTCCGTCAGATCATATACTAGCCCTCGGTAAATCGCGATCAGGCGGCCGGCGTTCGCTCTTTGTTGCACAACATCCGGTGTGACACCGACAAAGCCAAGTCGGTAATTATAGCGCATGAGAACCATGTTTTCGAAATACCAGTCAGGGCGGTAGTCGGCTGTGTTGTAAGCACGGAAATCGTGATATTTGATATTTGGATCCGCAGTGGTGTTCACAGAGTTGAGAGTCACGTAAGGATTGATGCTGCCGGTTGTTCCTTGGCAGAGGGCGCTGACCTATTACAAATAAGTACCCCGTCGCATTAGCGCATGGAAGACAACGCACCTGAACAGGGAACAAGTTGCTTGCGTCAGTACCACCGTATTTGAGCACAAGCTTCGTCGGCACGACCGGCACAGCGCGTCCATGTGCCTGAGCGATTTTCGTTAGATCAAAAACTTCTCCCCGAATTGAGACATAAGTAGCATCTGGGTTATGATCGTATGAATGGTCCGCCACTTCCCCGGAGTCGAAGACATATTCCCGCGGGCAAATTAAGTTGCCTAGAACGGCAATTACGAAGACGGCACAACCGCAAATAAACCAAATGATCATGTTGATGGCGAGTTTCTCTCTCCAAGCTTGACGGATATCAAGTCGGTTCATCCGTCCAATCCAACGTAAGAGGAAGTTGGGCAGCCACCAAGTGAGGGCCCAGCATAAAGCCACCCACTTTCTCCTGGCAGGTGAATCCTTTATCTCCTCCGTGACTTCTCCCTCCATGATTTCTCCAGGCAACGGGTCCTTGTTCAAAGCGGCGCGTTTGTCCAAATTTAGGAACATGTTCCTTGAAGGCGCATACGACTCCGTCCCAAAATTGCTACCAACATCGTCCCTGGCACTGGTACCGAAGCGACTGTGTGCATCGAAGTCATCGGAGCGCTGTGATTTAAGGTCATCATATTCGTACACAGCTGCTCCTTGGAAGGGCTGTGCATGTGCGACAAGAGGAAGAGCTGCCTGGCTTCCGCTCTGACCGAACGGATCGCCATAAGGGCCCTGGATGTACGGAGTACTTTCTCCCGAAGGCGGCCCGTTGTTGTATGGACCGAATGCGTCCCCAGTGGCACTCAGACCGGCTTCGGCTTCAGCATCCTTCATCCGATTCCGCTTTTGTTCTTCGACATCACCGGCGCGTAGGGGGTCCTCGAAATGGTGGAATGCCCGCTGCGTCAAGAAGATCTAGAGGCAAATTAATCATTATTCAGATGCGCGGCCAGACGTCTGTGAAAGAAAACCAACCTTGTTCTGTCCGACCACGATATCGTTGAGTCCCAGACCCATAGCCTGCCTCACCATCGCGACGCGGTCGGTAACGGACCCCTCGCCCGCATCACCTGCACCAGCGAGCACCAAACTTTGCCGATATCTCTCGAAAAACTCGGAAAACGTCATGTTAACCTCTAGGACTGTTGAGCATTTCTTTGCCACTTCCGGTAGACCCATGCTCCTGATCTGCGCTTTGACGGCTCTACCCTCAATCTGATTGGGGAGCTGCGAATCATTGGGGTTAATGCAAAACACAAACCAACTCTCCGTCTCGTCTAGCGTCTCCAGCAACTGATCCAAAGAAGCATTGAACTCCCCGGCAACGCATTTGATCGAGTTTGGCGCGTCGTCTTCATCCTCTTCCGCGATCGTCCCGTCACCTCCCTTCCGTCTCTGCGTCCCCACGCGACGAATAGACTGCTTCCGCTTCGTGGACGGTGCACGCATGGGCTTCACAGGCTGTTTGGCTGCTACGATTGTCTCTTGATTCCTCGGATGTGCTTGTGTGGCAATTGCCTGTGAGGAGAACAAACCCTTCACGAAAGGGTTGTTGCTTCCCGGCTGCTCTGAGGGGGCCGCCACGTTCGCTCCGCGGAGGAGCGAAACAAAGTCGGGGTTGAGCGCATCGTGGTTTTTCTCTAACCATGATTCGGAGGAATAAGTGACGGCCCCATTGTAATGGTTGATGGTGAAAGTCGGGAAGCCGGTTCGGTCGGTGCCTCCAGTCTTGAAGGAGGCGTGGTTTCCCCATCGTTTCGTGAAAGCCTCTAGCATCGTATGTTCCGTCTTCTTTGGTGCACGACGAGCTTGGTCGTCCATAATGTGAATGAGGCCACCAGTGTGATGTGTAATCATGCGGACACACTCAGTGTTGTCAAAATACGAGACGGGTGGGCTGAATTGCTGAATGCCCTCGGCCATGTATTCGTCCGTGTGTCGGTCGAAAATGCGTTTCTGGACCCAGTTTTGCAGCCGTTCGTTGGCAAAATTGACGCAGAACTGGTCGAGGGAGTTGGCCCGCACGGCACTTTGGGGAATATTCTGGCTCCCGGGTAAATCGAAGAGGCCGATGAATGTCGCAAAATCGTCACGGCAAAGCTTTTGATTGATTGACTCGTTTAGCCAAGCAAATAGCAGAGAATAAAGCGTCTTTGCAAGGTCGTCACGGTTCGTCGCCGCTCCTTCCTCGTCAAGAAAAACGGTGCAGATCTCCTTTTTAAGGAGTTTGGTCTTGTAGGACAAGACAGCTTCCAGGTCAGTGGGAGGCACCCCCAAAAACTCGGACACGATTTCGAGTGTCTCCACATTACGAACGACTGCTGCGTCTTCATTTCGATGCTTGTCGATGGTGAAGTCCAGGTTACCCAAATGAAGAATGGCGGCAAGAAGTTGGCAGGTTTGTGCCACCTGACGCTTGGAAAGCCCAACGGCCTTGAGGGCTACTTTGAGTTGCTCGAAGCGATTGGTGTCCTCATCCCTACCGAGTGGGCGACGATATGAACCGAGGTAACGATAGGTGGCCTTGTCCACCAAATGGAGGTGCTGACGCTCTTCAGGGCTAGCTCCGGCGAGAAGGTAGTAGAAGATGTGAAAGTTGCGTTCGCCGGACGGGAAACCCGATACCCGATTCTTCTCCAAATAGTAGTCCAACGTCTTGACGCCACTCAGCCTGCCAGTCTCGGTGAACTGGAGCTCGGTATATTTACCAAAGCGGGAGGCGTTGGGATTGTGCATGGTGCGTGCATTGCCAAACGACTCGAGGATGAATTCGGCGGATGGGATTTGCGTGGCGAGTTTAGCACCTTTCTTGCCAGGGTTGCTGACACTGAGTTCGATGACGCTTTTGAGGGCGAGACGGCGGTTCTCTGATTTCCCACTGCTTGTTTCGCCTCTGAGAAAAGGTGAGAAGGATGGGTCAGCGAGGGCAGGGAAGAAATGTGGAAGAAATACGCAACAGAAACAAGATGGACTGATCTTGACCCGTTCTTCGCATGTTATAGTACGCATTGTTCGCGAGTTGAAAGATGTGGGGTGGGTTCTGGGTCGGCTTTGGCTGCGTCGTGTCCCGATACTCATGAGCATAGTTGGTCAGAGCAGCGTCCGAATTGGATGCGACGTATTTGTGCGGATTGATTGCGACGAGAGCGGAGGAGCCAATGGCGATGTAAATAGAGTCTTTGAGGAAACGGTCTCTTAGACAAGCAACGAGGACATCGTCGTTGATGTTCTGAAGCTTGCTGAGGTCGTCTAGCTTGCTCATGATGGGCGGTGGGATGCAAGTTTGCAACCGGTCCTTGACAAGGACCTGGCGTTGTACGAGGAGAGGAGAGGAGAATTAAGGAGACGAAAAAGTGATTGGGTTGTCAAACTCGAAGAAGAAAGGATCGACTGAGGGCCAGCGGAGATGGCTGGCGTCCAATGTCTCGCTGTCGGACGGGAAAGGAGAGAGCAACAGGCAGTGACACTTACTCCAAACTTGGCCTGCAGCGGCTCTGCGTCACATCGGAATAGGTCATCTCGGGAATATTCCAACCATTTTCTACAAGCACCAGTAGCACTTGCGGGCTGGTCGACGGACTTGATCATTAAAGGCCTTGACATTGCCAAACTGAATGCTTGACTGCTTGACTCCTACACCCGCCTGTATTTCTAACTAAGAGCTCGAATTGTCGCTCACTGCCTCGAACCATCCCATAGATTATTGTACAGGCCCTCAACACCGATAATAACGATGAATTCCCCCAAGCCGAGCTCGTCTTGGGCCTCTGGATTGCCTCCCAAGCTGCAAAACGTGATCAACGCGATCAGAGCAATCCCTACCAGCGTTGCCGTTATTTTAGGGATTATTCTTGGCCTTTTTGTTTCCCAATGGATCTCCAATGCAGTCAGTCATCACCTTCCCCCCCCGTCCATCTTTTGTCGTTGGCCGCCCATAATTGGGCATAATCTCCTTGCCGTACTCCATTTCTCATCTCCTTTCTTTCTTCCTCTCCACCCTACCGACATTCTCTTACTGACGTGACTCAATGGCCATCACCCGGATAGCCCGACATATCTCCGACTTGGGGGTCGTCTGCTCGGACATACCGACCCCATCATTCGTCTGGCCATATCCATATTCCGCTCCCAACGGTAGAGAAGCGATTTCGAATTCTCCAACTCCTGACATCCCTCTCTCCGTATCATACACGTGGATGCACCAAAGATGCGCAGAAACTTTACAAAATGCAAGCGCTTGATCGTTATGCCCCCCTTATTGGTCACAAGCCACCATCCAAATCCCTATGGGACTCTATCAACGTGATCCCATCGGGAGACCAAGACCAATGGGACCGAGAGAATCGACGTCAACGGGTCCTGTCTTCCTTCCAGTCAATGAATGGTCAGCAGCACAAATACTTTTTCGCCATCAACCTTTACAACTCGTTTGATGTTATCCCCGACCTCTTCTCCACCCTCTTCCGTGTCGCTTCCGTCTTGGGCTTTAACAATGTCTTCGTCTCCATTTACGAGAACGGATCCAAGGACCAAACTAAGGCCCTCCTCAATATATTCGACGCCTTATTGAGGTCCGTCGGAATGCGCGTCGTCATCCGTACGAGTCAGAGGACGAGAGGCGCATTCAACCATCGCATCGAATATCTCGCCGAGGTCCGAAACGCGGCATTGGTGCCCCTTCACGAATTAAGAGACAGGGAAGGGGAGTTTTTCGACACGGTTGTGTTCATGAACGACATTCTTCCCTGTGTGGACGACGTCCTCGAGCTGATCTGGCAGAGTCGGAAGCAAAATGCTGGCGTCACCTGCGCAGCGGATTATATGTTCCACGACGAAATCGTGAGCTTTCTTGGTTCTATTGCAGGATGACGGACGCTAACACATCGCTCTTACAAAGGGCGCACCGGTATTCTACGATAACTGGGTTGCACGAGACATAAATGGTACAGCACTCGAAAACACGCCGTTTGAGGGAATTTTCCACGACCCTACGTCATCGGATCGATTCCAGCACCATCTACCCATCCAGGTTCAGTCCTGCTGGAACGGGGTTGCCGTGCTTGACCCTGCGCCCATTTATTCTACGCCACACGTGCGGTTCCGGATGGCGAGGCTGGCAGACCAGGAATGCTCTGCATCCGAGTGCTCTCTCATTTGCAACGATTATTGGAAAGCTGGGTACGGAAGAATCATCATGGTCCCGAGAGTGAAGTTAGCGTATGACAAGGTCAGCTTCGTTTTCTCTGTCGCCAAATCCACCCCCTTAGTGCATCACGGGGGCTTACTTCTGCCGTCGCGCTCGGTGTGATAATTTTGCCCTTATGATTCGCCTAGCATATTTTGCATCGCGTGGCGGCTGCCCTGTGCCGTGGGCATCAGACAGGCGAACCCTTCTCTATTGCTACTTTTAGCGGTGGTGGCAAACTGAATTTAACTGGAAATTAACACTGAATTCATCATTTGCAGAAAGTCTTCGATATCATTCACCCTGCGCGGCGGAACTTGACATCCATACGTGGCTACGTCCGTCTGGGGGGATATGAAGAAGACCCTCGAAACGATCCCCAAGATCGATCGTGGTTCGGGCCTCACGACCGATTGTTCGTTTCAGAAGAAGGCCAAGAACTCGAGTTTAAGCCTGGACCAGAATACGGTGCGTCTCATTTGATTCCTTTTCTCTCCCCTTATTCCTCGGCTCGGGGGTGGGCACCACAATGTCACACGCTCAGGTCTATCACTCTACTGTCCCTTTTCGCTGCCAAAAAAATTTTTTTGGAGAATTTGGCAAAGCCACATGGAGAGGAAATGAATGCTGATGCGATCACTGTCAGTGTGGTGTTGGGGTTGGGATGGCGCGGGTGAGCTTGACGGACCGGACGTTGAGCCCATTTGGGAGAAGATGGACGAGCGCTCGACCCGGAAATCTGCGGTGCAAGTCCGCCACGATCGAAGTATGGCGATGGTGTGACGAAGGACAGACGGTCCGCCGAAAGCGCTCGCGAAGATGCGTGTATTGGGGCGAATGACGATAGGGAGGGGCTTTGATCGGGAAGGAGCGGAGAAAAGCCGACAGACAGGAACGAGAAGGATTGTGGGCAGCTGTCGCAGTTGATTTGGAAAAAAATGTGGCGAGAACGTGGCGACCATGGGCGGGAGGAGGGGAGACTTGTGGAGATGAAACGTCGAGGAGGACGAACAGAAAACTTGTGGTCGTCGTGAAACGGTTACGGAAGCAGTGGCGGACCTAAAAGTTTTTGGCATATGGTTCGTGATCCTTAACGGGTATAATGTGGTATCAGCGTAGTGCGATCAGAGAAGGGAAGCTGAGCTAACGGCAGGAAGAAGTGAGGAGGAGAGAGAATAGTGCAAAGGTATTGAGTCCACCTCTTTAGAGTTATCGATATTCATTTTATGAAGAGATTTGTCATTCCGGGACACAGAGAAAATGCAGTCAGGTCAGCAGGCCTCTCACTTCATTTTCCGCGTGGGGCCGTAGCAGCGTGGCGTCTCCCCGATAGCGTGGCACTTGCCGGCGAGTGAGCGACCTCGGCGTCAAGCGCTTTCTCGAAAATAATAAGAATAATAAGAATAATAATAATTTGGGGGCTTTTATTGCTTTGTCCTCGCTATCTATCCAATTTCGCGAGATATCGGGTAAAAGGGGCGCTCAAGTAGGTACAATATAATGGGTGTTAGCTGACAATTTCAAAATTTGGAAATAGAAAGGAAATAGAAAGGAAAACAAAAACCAAAAACCAAAAAAAAATTGAAAGAAAGAAAAAAGGAGAATAAACCATATTCACAAAAGATAAAAGCTTATCTGTTCAGAAGACCTGCCACCGCGATTGGGCTCTCCCCCTCGATTTTGACAGTTTTGATTTCCTCCCGCACTAGTGGTTCCCGCGACAAGTCAGATCTCTTGGTCCCTCCCTACCACCACCCTCCGCGAAAGTGTCGATAGAGAGAACATGGCCCACTCTCATCCAGAAGTATCTTCTCCTGAAACCCTCGAAGTTCCTCAGAGGAGTCGAAACGCACGGGCACAAGCAAGACATCGAGCAAAGCGCAAAGCCTACATCGAAAAGGTCGGCCCCCCTCCTTCCCCCCTGTTTGCATTTTGCCATACCAGAACTTCAACATTGACAATTCTTTATCAATCCTCTTCTGTTTAGCTCGAGGAGAACGTCGCAAAGCTCCAGGCAGTGCTGGGCCTCTCGTCCGAGCAGCTGTCCGAGCTCCCATCGGCCTCTGTCCTTACCAACCGATACGCAGAACTCGAAATGGAGAACCGTCGACTTCAAGAACAAGTTCGCTCTCTGCAGCATGCTATACACAACAACCGCTACGCCAACGGCCACCAAGGTCCCCAATGGTCCCCCGACAGTCCAACCGTTTCCGAATTCCCTGCCACGCACGTTGTCCCAAGCAGCGGTGACAGCCCCATCACCGGAGCGCGTGAGTCTAAAAAGCGCAAGATTTCGTTTGAGGAGGACACATTGTACGCTCACCTTCAGCATTCGGGCTCGGTCAGTCGTCCTTTCCTTTCCTTTTCCCTCTTTCCCAATTTATTCTCTTAAATCCCTCTGCCTCCCGATACCGTTCCGTGTTGGCCGGCTCATTGCGCTTTCATTGGTCAGGCGCTCGTGCCTTTTCGGGTGGTTTTTTCGCCGCCTTTTTTTTCTTCTTCATTCTGCCTTGCCATTGCCATTGTCGTTAATTCACCTTCATCTCCAATTCTTCGACCACCACTAACCTTTTCTGTTTTTTTTTTTTGGTCTATTTGGGAAATTTGGTGAATCCAGACGAATAAACACGAATTACCAAAGCCAAATGGGTCCGCATCACGCGCTCATCCTCTTCAAGTCTCGGTTAGCCACGCTCTTGCACGAGGCCGCTCGGCCGACATGAATGGTTCTCCCTTTTCGTCTGGCTTCAGCCAACAAGCCAATATCGACCAAATGAACCCAACTGCCATCAAAGCGGAGCCTTCCTTTGGGGATCTGTCAATCTTGGCGAGTGCCTCTTTCTTGATTTCTATCCCATTCCCCTTTTCTCCCTTCATCCGCCTCCCTCCCCCAAAAAACCCACCGTAAATTGTCCCACAATCCCCTCTCTTCCATTTCCTTTTTTGAATTATGGCTTGAGCTCCGACGATCCTAGTGAACACCCTTTTGCCCGCCACCCGTTTTACAGAGTCCCACATTGGCGGCATCTCCCGCTTCATTGAACCGACCGCCACAACCCCAAGCGCATCGCCAGCAGCCGCAGCAACCGTCGAATGGTCCCATTGATACCGACCATCAAGCGCAGGGACAATATCGTTTGTCCTTCTCACCGACCAATGGCGAACGTGAACACCATCAACAGCAGCAGCAGCCACAGGTGGCTTACTCTGGGGTGGTTGGGAGCGTCGCACGCTCGATCTTTGGCTCTTCCGATGATGAGACGTATTTGGTGAGTTTAATTGTTGTTCCTTTCCCCTCCACAGAACTCGGCTCACCTCGACCCTACCTGCCCCTGGGGCACACGACCGACAATGTGACCTCTTACCGGGACCGATCCACTTCGTTGATCTATTTCTCCCACTATCTGAAATCTCCCACCTCTCTGAACAACCCGTTCGACGCCGAAATTTTCGGCAACAAGCCCGGTAATCCGAGTCCGATCGATTCCAGGAGCTATAGCGACCAGCAGCAGTACCTGGCCCACGAGAGACTGGCTAGTATTGCCCAGCAAGGCCATGCCCAACAGCCCAACCCTCACCACCACCAACAACCGCAACCAGGGGACCTCTCACCGGGCTCTCCTGCTGGCTATCAGCAGCAGCAACATACCAATGGGTTCACACCTCATCACGGCGGTTACCAGTTTGCTACCAACACAAACCAGGCGCGTCGACCAAGCGGAGCTAGTCTTCTAGCCCACCACCATCCCTCGGGCGTCTATAGCCTTCACAATCATGCCAATGGATTGGCATCACCCGTTTTGTCCAATGCTGCTTGGGCCCATACGATCGCTGCCGCAGGCCCGGGGAAACGGCCATAGGCTTAACGGCTACGAACGATATTGCACACACGACACGGATGCTCTATACATAAAGCATATGGGGATCTCCCTTTCTACGCTATACCCTAATCCAAGCCGACACCTTCCATCGTTTCGTTCTCCGGCTCCAGCCACATCGTGCTAGCAAAAGCGCACACGAGCTACACAAGCTGTCACATACTATATATTATACCATACGACTTGAATCACTATCTTTTTCGTCTCTCTTTTTCAATACATATGCATTCGCCACCTGTTCGCTCGTTTTGCCATCCGTCCGACTGGTCGATATGGGCTTGCCAGCCCGCCGCCACGCTTCGAGCGACTCACGCCCGCACATAATCTTCCCAATTTCCACGAGAGTCACTCTTTGCAATCGGGTTCTCTGGTTTGTCCGAGGTATGTTGCTGGCAATTGCGAGCGAAGATTGGTTTACGAAATATTGTATGGCAGGATCAACCGCGGGATGGATCTACGAGTTGTACGCACCTGACGATGAACAATAAGACCGAAACACTGCACAAGAATGCAAAATGAACGCGGTCGGATGCCAGTGTTGGCTCTCCGCTACTCGATCAGCTCTAGCTTCCGTCGTTGCCCTCCCTCGCTTTTCTTTTCGTCATTGTTCTTTCGTGTATGCGTGATTGAATGAACAACGGTTTCGCATTCTAGCGACTCAAATGCATCCTTTTTTGTTACTAGGCAGTGACATCCTTCTCCCCCTTACATGTCGCGCCGCCGTGACATATCCGTACCTAATTTAAAAAATTAAAACAACCCTCCCCCCCAACACACGAAAAAAAGAGGTCAGAATGCTGGGAGGATAACAAATTTACCACGGTCTGTCAGTGCTGATACGGAGGCGGCAGAGTCAATGTTTTGAGTCGAAAGTGCCAAAGTGAGTGAGGCTAAACGAAAAGCAAGCGATCATTGTCCGGTTATTAGCGGCTGCCCTGACATCAATGATTGGGAAATGAAAGCAAATTCAAAACTGGAACCAGAGTATAAAAAGCCAAAAGCCTTGCTGTTTGAACGTTTTTCGTTGCCGCTCGCAGACCGACCATCCGCAAACCGGGTGCAGCGTGTAGCCCACGTAGAATTCTTTTTTCTAAGAAAAAAGAGTTAAAAACGTGTACGAACCCTACGAATCAAAGAACGACCTTGATCCCGCCCCTCTGACAAACCCCTTGGTCTCGTCAACGAAGAAATCTTACTGGAAAAAAAAACCCAGAAAAAAATTTATTGGACCTTTTTAAATGATGCGCTCTATGATCTTTAACATCATCCTATTCTGCTCTTTTTGGTCTTTGGTCTCTGCTAGGCCACTTCTCACCGTTCCCATCGTCAGCAAAGGTTGGTAGGAAGCGGTGTGCCGCTCAACATTTTATTTTATTGCTTCGCACGCTAACCAAGTCTCAGAGCTCCGCGTTAACGACCCCAGTCTACCACCTGCAGTAAAAAATATGTGTGATGGTGGTTTAAACGCCACCACCGTTTTGGGCATGACGCCTTTCGGAGACGGCGGCGGTCTGTTAGTAGAAGGTTCTTGCGCGCCACCGGCTTCTAACAACTCCGATTCCGTTACGAGTATGCATGCTGTGCTTCTTCGTCATCCATCCACGCTTTGACCAATCGCCTGTTCTCCACTCACAATCAATAGATCTCACCGTGGAGGAGGCTGTCTGCCCGACCGCACTCAACAATTGCAACAGTCGATTTGGAGACGAGTTTCAACAGTTTAATGGATTGGGTTACGTAGCAAAGTGTGGTGCTCCATGCACCTCCACCTGCTATCCGGGGAATAACGGACCCGACCCAAACGATTGCCAGACTATAATCAACCAACTCTACTCTCAGAATCCACGTATGTCTATCCTGGCCGCACTCCAGCTCAAATTTGATACTTCTCACCTTCAGAGCTCTTTACGCTCGGCGAGAACCGATTCGTCTTGTTTCTTATGAACAGCTGTGGTATTGGCATCCAGAACCAGATCGCTTCATCCCCCCTTGGATGTAATACAACCATGTGAGTCTCCTCTATTTACCGAGGTGCCTCCTTTCGGCCAAATTGCTTACGCCCACCTCCCAGGATCTATGTGCGTGTCTACTAGCAAGTAGTGCAATACACGCGAACTAACCCCAGACTAGGACTATGCGGATGTCGGCGCCATAGCACAATATCTCGCGTGGAACTGCCAGGCACCCCAAGGTGCAGCAGGCGGTAGATGCAGGGGCAACACGGGAATATTCCAGCCCGCAGTTCCAGACTTCTACGTACAGTGCGTACAGCAACCTGGTGTCTCCACCCTCTCGTACTGACCTAAATCTTCAGGGTCTACCGAAACATGAGCTGAACAGATTTACCTCAAGCCCACTTGCGATTCTATCCCACGCCTTTTCTATACCACGGATATTGTTGACTCGCTTCTTGATAGGGACCCTTGGTAATTGTTCAACATTTACTTTTGCCCTCCACTTCTCGTAGCAAGGCGCTTCCTGGCCAATTTACACTTGTATGTGCACGTACTAGGACCCGAATACACCTTTTTAATGATCCCTTGTTATTTTCACAAGTGAGCAAGAGTCGCCTATTGGCCTTTAAAGTAGTTTGATCTATTCACACCTGGTGGCCGGGACCACACTGGGATAGGGACGGGCGTTGCATCGAATTTTGAACGCTCCTGCCTCACCACGTCGGCCAGCGAGCGGGTTACGTAGGCACAAGAGCCCGCTTTTAAATTGTGGTCCGTTCATGTGATAATAATGATGGCATCTTCCCGCTTTACCGGCTTGGGCTCTGTATTTGGTCACGTTTGCGCTTGGTAGCAGCGTTAGTCGTGGCGCGCCATCTCACAGTAAATTCGCCACGCTATTTTCATACTTCATGCTTCGATCAACAAACTTGACAGTAATGGCGAAAAGAGCGATTTTACAGTCAAGAACAAAATCATGTACGGCGAGCTAGGTCTAAAGTCAGAATAGGGATTTTGGGGACAGCAGACCCAACATGCCACCTAAAAGGCAAGTGTCTGTTGCCCACGTTCTGGATGAACCCGAGTCATTTCCATGTCATCAAAGACTAGAACACGCC
>Ga0335075_10007479_pt1 | contig 16814 bp, 14 predicted proteins | sample Lox_Sample_24_FD_206723 | JGI IMG/M metagenome (GOLD analysis project Ga0335075, IMG submission 206723) | Soil microbial communities from Loxahatchee National Wildlife Refuge, Florida, United States - Lox_Sample_2.4 | ecosystem: Environmental > Terrestrial > Soil > Wetlands | place: USA...
CTAAATGACGGAAAGTTCCCTACTATGATGATAGTTAAATTAGGATGTTTCTGTGACCGCTCAATGCACCCGGAGCGAGCGGCTGATCGGGAGGTGCCAGCGTGGGAGCTACTGCAGTCGAGGCGGCGGCCCTGTCACCAGGCGGCGCGCGGCCAGCGCCGCTCTCCCAGCCCGATGGGCTTGCCGAGGGAATCGCCAGACTGCGCCGTGCGCTGCGGCGCGGCGCACGTGTCGCTGACCCGGACAACTCGCTCGCCGTCGCCCAGCTTGAGCTGCTTTCGGCGCTTGTCGAGAACCCCGGGAGCCGCCCTGGCCAGCTCGCCCACCTTCTGCACGTGCGCCCGAACACCGTCACCACGATTGTCAACGCGCTGGCTGCCCACGGAATGCTGAGCCGGGTCAGCTCGGACAATGACCGGCGGGCGATCGAGCTGACGGCCACATTGACCGGCCAGGAAGCGGTGCGGAAGTGGCAGGCCACGAACGCGGGCGTGCTGCACCTCGCGCTGTCCACTTTGCCGGCCCAACAGCGGCGCGCGCTTGCTGCCGCAGTGCCCGCACTCGACGCGCTCGCCCGCGCCGTCGACAAGCTGGCCGATGAGCCCTTGCCGATCAGCGGCTCCTTGCCATCCTCTGCGTAGCTGAAACCCAGCCAACGATGGGCGGTCGCACAGCGTAATCACAGGTCCAGCTGCTGGGATCAGAGTCACCGCAAGACTGCGGAAGCAGCGCTTGTTTGGGCAAGAACTTCTGTGATAGAAACAAATTTATTCTGCTACAGAACTAGTGAGGTTTGACGCGGGCGGAGATGAGCAGCCAACAGGTATGAGGCCGCAGCGGACGGAGCCCTACTGGGCGGAAAACGGCGACGTGCGAGAGCAAGACCCGCTCCGCCAGGCTGCCGACTACCGCGCCCAGGCATACCAGACGGTTCCGCACCACGACACCCCGCACCACGACACCCCGCACCACGACGCTCCCCACCAGGACGCCGTGCACGATCAGGGCGCCGCCGTCGAGCAGGCCAGGCGGGAGCCCGTCGATCCCATACTTACCGGCCGGATTGCTGCCAGCGTCGCCCAGCACCAGCCCGGCTGGCTGCTCCCCCGGCCGAGCGTGCTCGCACGGCGTTATCACGTGACGACCGAGCAGGTGACGTCTGCAATCGACGAACTGGCCGCGCGCCACCTCATCCGCCTACGGCCTGATGGCAAGGCCTACCGGATCAGCCCGGCCGACTACCTGCTCGAACTCGAGAGTCAGCACGGCTTGTCCGCCCGGGTAGAGCCGCTGCACGGCCAGCTCAGCTGCAGGAGCAAGTCCGTCGCCTGGCACCCTGTCCGGCGCGAAGTCGAGTCGGCGCTCCGCATCCCAGCAGGCGACCCCGTCTGCATCCTGCAGATGCTGTGGACCCTGAGCGGCCAGCCCGCCGCCGCAACCACTACCTACCTGGCCGGGCCGGCGGCGGAGAAGATCCTGGCCCAGATCGAAGTGACCGACCTGGAGGCGTTCCGGACCATTCTCCCGATGCCGCCTGCGGACGGCGCGACAGGTGACGGCGACGCTGAGCCAGGCGGGCCGGCCTTGATCCCGCATGCCCTGCACATCGAGGCGCAGCAGCCGCCGCCCTGGGCAGCCAGAGCGCTGCGGCTTTCGGCGTGCGACTCCGCCATCGGGATCACGGTCAGTTACGCCCAACCGGCCGACGGCGGTGCGGTCGCCTACACCGCCGCGGTTCTCCGGCCCAGCGAGTTCCGGGTGATCGTCGACTCAGTCGTGACGCCCGGGCAGGCGGCGAATTTCGGTGACCCGCTGCTGGCCCGCCCACGGAACACGGGATAGCACCGGCTTGGCCGACCGCCCTCAGGCCTTCGGCGCACGCGTCGCCAGCATCCGCGCGGCAGAAAAACCCAGCCAATAACGGGTAGCCGCACAGCGATATCACAGGATTGGCGGCTAGCTTCGCTCTCGCTCCGACGTCGGCAGAAGCATCACCTGCCGGGGCGAGAACCTGTCTGATAGCGCAAAATCTATTCTGCTGCAGGATCAGAAGCGGGGATGCGGGGCGGGCATGAGGCCGCAGCGAACAGATATGAGGCCGCGCGAGGCTGCGCATCGAGACTCGCCGCACGAGGCTGCTGTGCGCCAGCCCGTTGCCGTGCAGCAGCCCGATGCCGTGCGCCAGCCCGATGCCGTGCACCAGCCCGAAGCCGTGCACCAGCCCGGCGCCGAAGACGACCAGAGCGCCGAGCGTCACCAGGGCGCTCCGCATCACGGCAGCGTGCACCACCGCGAGGCCGCAACCGGGCGATCCAGTCGGCCGACCGCCGACCCTGTCCTTACCAGGCGGATTGCGGCCAGCCTTGCGCAGCATCATCCGGGCTGGCTGCTCCCCCGACCGAGCGTGCTGGCCCGGCGCTACCAGGTGACGACCGAGCAGGTGACGGCTGCGATCGACGAACTGGCAGCGCGCCACCTCGTCCGCATGTTGCCCGACGGCAAGGCCTGCCGGATCAGCCCGGCCGACTACCTGCTCGAACTCGAAGGTCAGCACGGCCTGTGCGCCCGTGTCGAGCCACTGCACGGCCAGCTCAGCTGCAGGACCAAGTCCGTCGCCTGGCACCCAGTGCGCCCGGACGTCGAATCGGCCCTCGCCATCGCACCAGGCGACCCCGTCTGCATCCTGCAGATGCTCTGGACGGTAAGCGGCCAGCCCGCCGCCGCAACCACGACGTACCTGGCCGGGCCCGCGGCGGAGAAGATCCTGGCCGAGATCGAGGCGGCAGACCCGGAGTCGTTCCGCACCATCCTGCCGATGCCGGCAGCCCGCATCGCGATGTCAGACGGTGACCTGGACGACCTCGCCGGACCAGGCGGGCCAGCCCTGATCCCGCATGCCCTGCACATCGAGATGCAGCAGCCACCGCCCTGGGCAGCCAAGGCGCTGCGGCTATCGGCGTGGGACTCCGCCATCGGGATCACGGTCAGTTACGCCGAACAGGCCGACGGCCATGCGGCCGCCCTTACGGTCGCAGTTCTTCGCCCCAGCGAGTTCCGGGTGATCGTCGACTCAGTCGTGACACTCGCCCAGGCTCCCGTCTTCGGCAATCCGCTGGCAGCCCAGCCGCGCGCTACCGGATAAGGCCGTTCCGCCTTAGCCGCCCCGGCTGTCTTTCCTCGTGCTGCCGCTGCCGCAGGCCTTCAGCCAGTGACCGTAGGGTGTTCTCATCCGGTCCGCCTCTTCGGTGCGACCGCTCCGACCGCAGGAACGCCGATGACATCGACCGCGAGCGCGCTGGCGCAGTGGGCGCACGATCTCGACCCGACCGAAGAGGATCTGGCGCTCGCCGACCGCTCCCTGCTGGACACAGTGGCAGTGACGATCGCCGCGCGCGACCATCGTGTCGCGCGCATCGCGGCCAGTCTCGGCGAGGCGGGACAGTGGGCTGCGGCGGGCCACGTTCTGGACTTCGACGACCTGCATATGCCGTCGACCACCCATGTCAGCGCCGTCTGCGTGCCAACCGCGCTGGCGACGGGCGGCGGCCCGCGTGCTTACCTGGCAGCGGCCGGCGTGATGGCCCGGCTCGGTACGGTGCTGGGCTGGCCGCACTATTCGGCCGGCTGGCATGCAACGTGCACGGCCGGCGCGCCCGCTGCGGCAGCGGGCGCAGCCGTCGCCATGGGCCTGGACGCGCGGCAGGTCGCTACTGCGATTGCGCTGGCTGTGCCCGCGGCCGGCGGCATTCAGCGCGCCTTCGGCACCGACGCCAAGTCGCTTCAGGTCGGCTTTGCGGTCCAGGCGGGCATCAGAGCCGCCATGCTGGCGGCAGCCGGGGCCAGCGCGGACGACACCGCGATGGACGCGTGGCTGCCGCTGGTCGGCGCCCCTCAAGGCGGGCTGGACATGACCGGGCCGGCCGTGCCGGACGGCCTCGCATTCAAGATCTACCCGTGCTGCTACGCGCTGCAGCGGCCGATCAGCGCCCTGGCCGAGCTGGCCGGATCCGCCGGGCTCGACCCGGCCGACGTTCAGCGGATCGAGCTGCGGACGCCAGAGGCGACAGTGGTACCGCTGATCCATCACTGCCCGGAGACCGGTCTGCAGGGCAAGTTCAGCCTCGAGTATGCGGCTGCTGCTGCACTTCTCGATCGCTATCCGGGCTTCGCCAGCTTCAGCGACGAGGCCGTCCGCCGGGACGCGGCGCGCCGTCTTGTCGGCCTTGTCGAGATAACGCTGCAGCCAGGCGGCGACTGGCTCCTCGACGGCGAGCTGCAGGCGACCATTCATACCGGGAACAGCGGCAGCCACAACGCGGCACTAGAGTTCCCGCCCGGTAGCCCGGCACGGCCACCATCACGGGCGCAGCTCAGCGCCAAGCTCACCGACTGCGTCGGCGGGCTTGACACCGACTGGTCCGACTGGACCTGGAAAAACGCGGCCGACGTACTCCGCGCGTTCCTGCCATGACGCCCGCTACGCTGCCGCTGCACGGCATCACCGTGGTCTCGCTGGAACAAGCGGTGGCCGCTCCGTTCGCCACCCGCCAGCTGGCCGACCTCGGTGCGCGCGTGATCAAGGTGGAGCGGGCAGGTACCGGCGATTTCGCCCGCGATTATGACCAGACGGTGCAGGGCCTGGCCAGTTACTTCGTCTGGCTGAACCGCGGCAAGGAGTCCATCGAACTCGATGTGAAGAGTGAGCACGGCACGCAAGTGCTCGCCGCGCTGCTCGCCCGCGCCGACGTGTTCGTCCAGAACCTCGCGCCGGGCGCGGCCGACCGGCTCGGCCTGTCGGCGAGCGAGCTCCGCAGCCGCCATCCGCGGCTGATCTGCTGCTCGGTCTCTGGCTACGGCCCGGACGGCCCTTATGCCCACAAGAAGGCCTATGACCTGCTCGTACAGTGCGAGGCGGGCTTGCTGTCGGTGACCGGAACACCAGAGACGCCAGCGAAGGCGGGGATCTCGGTGGCCGATATAGCGGCGGGCATGTACGCATACACGGGCGTGCTGACTGCGCTGTACGAGCGGGAGCGCACCGGCGCGGGTTCCGCCGTCGAGGTCGCCATGCTCGACGCACTCGGCGAGTGGATGAGCCAGCCGTACTTGTTCAGCGTCTATGGCGGCGAGCCGCCGCGCCGAACCGGCGCCCGGCACGCGTCGATCTCGCCTTACGGCCCGTACGCGGCCAAGGACGGGCTGGTCTTCCTCGGCTTGCAGAATGAGCGTGAATGGGCCGTGCTGTGCACGGAAGTCCTGGGTCAGCGCGAGCTGATCGATGACCCGCGGTTCGCGACCAACACCGAAAGAGCGGCCAACGACCAGGAGCTCACGCCAATCATTGAGGCGGCACTGCAGGAGCTGACAGCAGCCGAGGTCGAAGGCCGTCTCGACGCGGCCGGCATCGCGAACGCGCGGCTGCGGACGCCTGCCGAGTTCGCCGCCCACCCGCAGCTGGCCGCGCGAAGCCGCTGGCGCGACGTGGCCACACCGACCGGCGAGGTCCGTGCGCTGCTGCCGCCGGTCACTGTCGACGGCCGGGAACCTGCCATGGGGAGCGTGCCGGCCCTCGGCCAGCACACCGCCGCAATACTCGCCGAACTCGGGTTCGCGGACGCCGATTGACATCCAACGTGCGCCCGCGAGTTGTGCGGCTTCCTGCGCGAAAGCGCCACGACTATCAAGCAGCCTGCCAGGCCAGGCGAATGGCCTCCCAAAGCGCGGATGGCACAGTCTGGACGTGGAAAGGGTCTGGACCCGCCCGACCAGCAGTACGTCATGCGGTCTTGTCTTCAGGTTCGATGCCGTACTGGCGGAGGAGGCCGCGCAGCCTGTCCACGTCCCCGCTGAGGCGCTGGACCTGCTCGGCCAGGGACGCCAGGTCCGGATGTGCTGCCTCCCATAGCTGCTGGCGGACGTCCTTGTAAGCGACCAATTGCGATTCGCGGTCGCGCAGCGACCCGGCTTGCTCGAATTCACAGCAGTCGATCGCCGACTCTTTGTCCCGCCGCGCCTGCTCGATCTGCAAGTCGAGGTCAGCAGTGGCGGGCCCGGTTCCCACCCGCTGCTCGATCACTGACAGCCGCGACTCGAGCGCCGCCACACCGGACACGACGCCGGGGTCCACCCTGCCGCTCCACGGCCCGCCGGGAGCGTCCCAGAAGTCGGGATCCTCGCCCTGGTATCCATGCAGCAGCAGAACCACCTGCTGGCGCGCGCGGTCCAGGTCAGCACCAAGCCGGACCAGAACCTGCGGGGCGACGCCCTCGCCCTCGCGGATCAGGCCGAGCAGGATGTGCTCGGTCCCGATGTAGTTGTGGCCGAGATGGCGGGCCTCCCGCAGCGAGAGCTGGAGCACCTTCTTCGCCCGGGGAGTGAACGGGATGTGCCCGGACGGTTCCTGCTGGCCCTGGCCGATGATCTCCTCGACCTGCTGGCGGACCGCCTCCAGGCTCACCCCCAGAGATCGCAGGGCCCTGGCCGCCACGCCCTCGCCCTCGCGGATCAGGCCGAGCAGAATGTGCTCGGTCCCGATGCGGTTGTGGTTGAGGATCCTGGCCTCTTCCTGGGCCAGCGCTACAACCCGCCGCGCCCGGTCGGTAAACCGCTCAAACATCTCCCGCCGCCCGCCGTGCCAGTGATGACAGGTCAACAATAGGTGGCTGCGCGCACACAGAGGGCATTCCTGTCCGATTGCATCACATCGTCATCGACGCCAACGATCTGCGAGGTGGAGCAGCGACCATCTCCCCCAGCGCGGCCCAGCCCTCCCGGTTGACACAGCCATGGCACATTCCGCTCCTTCACCCGCTGATCGACACGCTCGTCCCAACCGCGTCCTGGACCGACGCGAAGCCTGCCTCGCGTGCTCGGCGGGCGAGACCGCGGTGCATGCGGCTGGGCCACAACGGCCCGCCGTAGATGAACCCCGTGTATCCCTCAAGCAGAGTGGCACCGGCCCGGATCCGCTCCCACGCGTCGTCCGGCGTTTCGATCCCGCCCGCGGCCACGAGCACGAGGCGGTCTGCGACCCGAGCTCGTAGCCGCCGCAGCACATGCAGCGCTTGCGGTTGCAGCGGCGGACCGGACAGGCCGCCGGCTCCGGCTGCTGCGACCTCGGCCGCCGGGCTGGTCAGATGGTCCCGGCTGACCGTCGTGTTAGTCGCGAGGATCCCGGCAATGCCGAGTTCGAGTGCCACGTCAGCGACTGCGTCGACGTCCTCGTCCGCGAGGTCGGGCGCGATCTTCAGCAGTAGCGGAACGCCGCCACGGCCAGCCGATTGCAAGGCGTCCTGGACGGCGGCGATCAGCGTTCGCAGTTCGCCGACGGCCTGCAGATCGCGTAGCCCCGGCGTATTGGGTGAGCTGACATTGATGACCAGGTAGTCGGCGCTCGGAGCAAGCAGCCGAGCGCCGCGGGCGTAGTCGGCGGCGGCCGCAGACTGCGGCGTGAGCTTCGTCTTGCCGATGTTGGCCCCGACCATCACCCTGCGGCCCGACGGCGGCCTGGACCGCAGCCGCGCCGCAGCCGCGGCGGCACCGTGGTTGTTGAAGCCCATCCGGTTGATCAGCGCCCGGTCGGCGGGCAGCCGGAACAGCCGTGGCTTCGGATTGCCGGGCTGCGGCTCCGCAGTCACGGTACCTGCCTCGACGAACGCGAAGCCAAGTGCACCGAGGGCGTCAACTCCGACGGCATCCTTGTCGAAGCCCGCCGCCAGCCCCAGCGGGCCCGGCAGATCGTGGTTAAGGGCGTGGACCCTGAGCACCGGATCGCGCGCAACCAGCCAGCGCCGGAGCAGCCACATGCAGCCAGGCACCGAGGCGGCGCGGCGGATCAGCGCGAACCCGATCCGGTGCGCGGCCTCGGCGGGCATTGGCCGGAACACGACGGAGAACAGCAGCTTGTACATTGCGCTTCTACGTCACCGACATGCTCCCTAGGCACCAGGCCGGCCAGGCTCCCGCTGGTCAGCTACTCACTTGAGGAACTCCAGCAGCGCGCGGTTGACCTGGTCGGCGTGGGTCCACGCGATCGCGTGCGGACCGCCGTTGATGACGACGAGCCGGGCGTCCTGCATCATCTGCGGCAGCAGCTTCCCGGTCTTCTCAAGCGGTAGCACCCGATCAGCATCGCCTTGGATCACGAGCACCGGGACGTCGATCGCGGCTACGTCTGCCCGGAAATCGGTCTCCCAGGTCGGAATGCACTCCACTGCCGCCGTGGCCGAGGCGCTAACCGCGATGTTCCAGCTAGCGGCATATGCCTCCTCGCTCACGAGCGTGCCGCGCAGCACGTCCACGTTGTAGAAGTTGTCGAGGAAGCTCCGCATCCAGGCTGGGGTGTCTGCCGTGGCCGAGTGCATGAAGCCGTCGAAGAGGCTGGCCGGCAGCCCGTCAGGGTTGTCAGCGGCCTGCAGCAAGAATGGCGGGATCGGCGAGATGAGCACGGCCTTAGCGACCCGCGACGAACCGTATGCGGCGAGGTAGCGGGTAATTTCGCCGGTTCCCATGGAATGGCCCACGAGGATGGCATCGCGCAGGTCGAGTTTCTCCATGAGCCAGTTCAGATCCGCGGCGAACGTGTCGTAGTTGTACCCCCCGGCTGGCTGACTGGACAGGCCGAAGCCGCGCCGGTCGTAGGCGATGACGCGGTGCCCTGTGCCCAGCAAGACCGGGACCTGCTTATCCCAGGCCCGCCAGTTGAGCGGATAGCCGTGGACCAGGACGACCGGCGTCCCCATCCCGTGGTCTTCATAGTGCAGTTCGATGGCAGCGCTGTTCTCGGTGCCAACGTTGATGAACGGCATTGACATCCCCCCGTCACGCCTCTGGCGCTCACCGGTAGTAACCGACCTGTCACGAAAGCATAACTATCGGGTCAGCCGGCAGATTGGGTGGCCCTCAGCCGAGAGAGCCGCAGACGTAGGGGCTCGAGGCCAGCGGGTGGTCTCAGTCTGTAGCCAGTCTCGGCGTCGACTTCGCCGTCGACCGCTGTCGCACCACACGAAAGAGTTCCGCGGTCTCCGGATCCATCCAGTAGGTACCCGCTTCGTTCGGAGCCGCAGAGTTATCGAATCGGAACGGCGGCAGGTAACCCAGTTCAGCGCATTGCCTGCTCGGCCACGCGACAACGCCGGCCAGGCCATGCCTGCCGTTGGTAAGCCCGATCTTGGCGGCGATCTCGTCGGCCGGTGTGGCGATGCCCGGATTGTCCATCAGCAGCGAGAAGACTGCTTGGGCTCGAGGGCTGAACTTCCGCCAGGCAACTGCCGCTTCGTCGACGTTAAAGACGCTCCACTCGTTCAGGTCCGGCTCTGCCTGCCCGGCATCGCCCTCGTATTGCGCATTCTGCAGCGCCCTGCCGACCGCGGCGTAGAACTTGCCCAGCAGATCTTCGGGTATCTCAAAGGTGACCTGGACCATCTCAGGACTCCGCTGCATCTTGATCACTCTGGCCGGGCTTGCGCGTGGCGGCGTGGTCCGCCCCCTGATCGGCTTCACGGCGTTCGCGTTCGCGCGCAGCGCCCCATTCGAGCACTCCGCCGACCGCCACGTAAATGTCTCCGAGTAGGGACTCAGGAACCTCAAGCGTCACCTTGACCACTTGGCTCAACCTCCCTGTGAGATACCTCAAGCTATCTACCACAACGTTAAGACTCGCTGAACTGCGGTGTCAATAGATCTACCAGGGGTCTGCGGAGACGCTCGTACTTGGCTTAAGCTATCTCAAGCCATTGTGATCAAGCTCGTGCAGGATGCCGAGTAGTGGCCGCTGGGTGAGAGTGCCTATCGAGCGCAGGTAAGTTTGACGGACGCCCGCGTGACGGTGGCGGCGCCCTGGCCAGGTAATGGGTACTTGCCGCCATCGCTTCTGCCACTGAAAGCACCGCGGCGGCGATATCTAGTCTTTTAGCGGAATCATCGGACGTGACATACTTTCCCGCCGTGGGGCCGAGGCGAGCGGGTGTAAGCGCATGGTGATGTCCGTTGGCGCCATGACGGCATGGTGGCGCGGGCTGCGTCCCGTGCAGAACGCCTTGGCTCGGCTGACAGCCATCACCTTGGGGTTGCTCTGGCTTGCCTGGCTGCCCCGGCCCCACACAGTGTGCCCGTTGCTCATGCTGACCGGAATTCCGTGCCCGTTCTGCGGCGGGACACACGCCGGGATCGATCTTGGGCGCGGCCACCCGATAGCGGCATTGCGTGCCTCACCGCTCGCTGTCTGCGGTGCCGTGGCCGTGATCATCCTGCCTGTTCTTCGCACGACTAGCCTCGCGGCACGGTGGCGGCAGTTGCCTGCGAAAACACGCAGCACTGTGTCCATTATCGGTATCGTCGCGGCCCTTGCTGCCTCAGAGGTCTGGCAGCTAGGCCGCTTTGGTCTTCTGTAAGTCGACCTGACATCCAGGAGGAGTCATGACGGACGAAACCCCGCCACCGCCGGGGTACGGCGAGCAGCAGCCGCCGAGCTACCCCAGCTATCCCGGACCGGCAGTCGGCGCCGGCGGCTATGGGCCGCCACCACCGGCATATGGCCCGGGATATGGGGGTAGCCCAGGATACGGAGGCTACCCAGGTCCGCAAAGACAGCACTCGAGCACACCGACGGTGCTGTCCGTGATTGGGATCGTTTGCTGGCTCTTCTGCTCGCCGGCCGCGATCGTCCTTGGGCTCATCGCACAAAGCCAGTTCCGCAGACAGGGGCGGCCGGACGGCTTGGCGAAGACCGCATGGATCGGCGGCATTGTCCTGCTCGTCCTTGGCATCATCATTGCTGTCGCGGTGGGTGGGCACGGTGGGAGCAATGGGTTACCGGCCGGCTGATCGGTGTCGTCCGCGGTCCCACTGATTGCAGCTACCGGCTCGCCGCTGCCGTTCAGCTAGATCGCCCGACGGCGGAGGCCGGCGCGAAGCTGGCGGCATGGCCGAGGTACTCGGTGACGAAGCGGATCGCGATGGACCCCTCCCCCACCGCGGCGGCCACCCGCTTCACGGAGCCGCTGCGGGTATCCCCAGCGGCAAACACGCCAGGCAAGCTGGTCTCCAGCAGGTAGGGGTCGCGGTTCAGGTCGGTCCACGGCGACTGGTGGCGGACGTCGTCGCCAAGGTCCGGCCCGGTGACCACGTAACCAGCGTCGTCCAGGACCACTGATACGGCGAGCCACTCGGTATGCGGCTGCGCGCCGACCAGCACGAAGAGGGCCGCAGTCGGCAGCACCTGGCGCTGCTTCGTCGCGATGTCTTCGACTTCGACTCGTTCCAGTCGCTCCGCACCGCTCAGGCTGCGGACGGCACTGCGATACCGCACCTGGATTGCGGGCTGGTCAGCGATCCGCCCGACGAGGTAATGCGACATCGTAGCGGCGAGATCGGCGCCGCGGACCACGATCGTCACGTGATGCCCGCGAGTTGCCAGTGCGAGCGCGGCCTGGCCCGCTGAGTTGCCGCCGCCGGCTATCACGACGGGCTCGCCGCTTCGGACGCGCTCGGGCGGAGCGAGCGGCGTGTAGAAGACGCCGAGGCCGGTGAACCGGTCAAGACCAGCGGCCTCGATTTTGCGGTAGCTCGCTCCGGTAGCGATCATCACCGTGCGAGTGGCGAGAACCTCACCGGTGTCAAGGTGAACCTGGTACGCCGTGCCGTCGCCCGAAAGCCCGATCGCACTGGCAGGCAGCACGACCGACGCCCCGAACCTGAGGACCTGGAGATAGGCGCGCTCAGCGAAGTCCTCGCCGCTGATCCCGATCGGGAAGCCGAGGTAGTTCTCGATCCGGGAGGTCGTTCCGATCTGGCCGCCCACGGCCAGTTTCTCGACAAGCGCCGTGGACAGGCCCTCCGAAGCACCGTAGACGGCCGCAGCCAGCCCGGCGGGTCCGGCGCCAATGATCGCCACGTCATACGTCGTTCTCGGCACCGGGCCAGAGCCGATGCCGGCAGCGTGCGCCAGTTCCGCATTAGACGGGCTGCGCAGCACCTCGCCTCCGCGCATCACGACGATTGGCAGCTGGTTGCGCGGCAGCTCATTGTGAGCGAGGACAGCTTCTGCAGCCGGATCGGTGTCAGAGTCCAGCCAGATGTGCGGCAGCCGGTTGCGAGAGGCAAACTCGAGCAGGCTCCGGGTCTGCTCGTCAGACCGAGGCCCGACCACCCGCAGCCCTGCCCGCCTAGATACCAGCCACTCGCGCCGTGCGAACAGCGTCCGCAGAATCTCATCACCCAGCACCTGATCCTGGCTGATCAGAGCCTGCAGCCGGGCAACGGGGAGCACCAGGATCTCCCCCGGCTCGAGCACCACGCCAGAGGTGAACAGACGTTCTCCGGTCAGCAGATTCAGCTCGGCAACGAACTCTCCCGCGCCGCCAGTCGCCAGTTGGCGTTCGACCCCAGCCTGGTGATCAAGAATGGCGACCCGGCCTGCCAGGATCACAATGAAGTCGTAGCCGAGATCCCCTTCCCTGAAGAGCACCTCGCCGGTCGTTGTCGGCCGGATTTCTCCCTCCGTCCGTAGCATGGCGATGTATTCAGCGGGCAGCGGCGCGTTCACCCGGCCGGCCGCCTGAATGTCGCTTTCCCCCGCCGCTCTCTCCCCGCCAGAGCGGGCGGAGTTATTCTCGTGAGCCATCGACCCCCCTGCAGACACCTTGTCAGGTGAGCTGACGGGCGAGGCGTCTGGGGTTGACGGACCTGTTAGTACCGGTAACGGCAGTTGGCGGTCGCCGCACTCGTTCCGCCCGCGGCCGTGACGGTGACAGTGACCGTACCGCGTCCGGCGGGCGCCGCAACGATGATCTTCGTCGAGGAGTCTGAGACGATCCTCGCGGTCTTCTTGCCGAAGCGCACGACGAGCAGGCCGATAAAGTTGCGGCCGCGGACTGTGACTCTGGTGCCGCCGCGGGGCTTGCCGTGACTGGGTGATAGGGCAGACAGGGTAGGAACCGCCGCGTACTGGTAGCGGCTGCGCGAGGTCGCCTTGCTGGTCGCCAGGTCCTCGACATCGATCCTGATGGCCGCCGTTCCGGCCCTATGGGCGGGCATCCTGATCCTGCATTTCGTCGCAGTGCTGCAGGAAGCAGCCACGGTTGTGGATCCCACCTCGGCGATGTCCGCGCCGCGGATGGGCAGGAAGCCTTTCCCCGTCACGGTGATGGTGGTGCCGCCCGCTAGCGCGCCGGCACGCGGCGACACGCGGGTGATCGACGGCGTGATGTTCCTGGTGGCGTAGACGTAGCAGATCAGGGCGGTCAGGCCCGGATAGAAGGTGCTGGCGATGCCCGGAGCGCGGTAACCGCTGGCCAGCGGCGTACCGAGACCGGTGGCCATGTCGTACCCGGTCGTCGCCGGGTACAGGCCGCCGGTGTAGCCAGAGGAGGCGTCATCGTCGGTGCCCGAGGTCACGTCGCCGAGTGCCTCGCCGCTCCCGTAGACGTAGGACCTGGCAACGCTCGCCAGGTCGTACAAGCCGGCTGGCTGGACTCCGGCGTTCCCCGAGCCGTAGGCATGGCAGAACGGAGAGGCGTCGGTGAGGGCTGCGACGGCGGCCCACAGCGGTGCGGCGGCGCTCGTCCCGCCGAAGGCCGTCCAGGTTCCGTCGTAGTAAATCGTGTATCCCGAGCTCGGATCGGCGTCAGCGGACACGTCGGGGACCTGGCGCCGGTACGGCTTCTGGCCGGCGCCGGTACAGCTCGCGTCTGCCTGTGAGTACTTGCTCATCAGGCCCGGAATGTTCGGCATGTATTGGTAGCTGGGCATGCACCATACGCTGGACACGCCCCCGCCGCCCGCACCGCCGGCGTCATTCCAGGCAGTCTCGGGCGTTGCGCTGACCGACGTCCCGCCGACTCCGACCACATAGGGCTGGCTAGCCGGATCCGCAACCGCCAGGCTGGCGGCATCCGCGCCGCCAGCGCCCAGGCAGTCGGTCGAGCCCGAATCACCGGCGGCAGCGAGGACCGTCTGGCCCTGGGCCGCCGCCTGCTCGAACAGGCTGTGTTCCATGGTGATGAGCGACGGGTCCGAGTACAGCTCGCACAGTCCCCACGAGGTCGACACCACCGGGTCGGGCTTCTTCGCGTCAATGATCGCCTGGTACTCGTCGTAGGCATCGGTGTTCGGTGCCTGGTACACATCAATGGTGACGTCAGGCGCCAGGCCTGCCAGGTCCTCGATGTCGATAGCGGCCTCGCCTGACCCTGCTCCGCTGCCTGCCCCGCCGTCGACCTTGATGTAGTTCACCGTGGTGTGCAGCTGGTAGCACGACAGGTACGCCGAGATGTCGGACGGCGAGTCGGGCTCGAACTCGACCAGTGCTACGTGTATCTGTTGTCCGAGATCGTTCAGCCCGTACAGGGGTGACATGCCGTAGTGCGCGGCAAGCTGGTCGGCGGTGTAACTGCCGTAATCCAGCGCGGCCTGCATCGCGGCCTGGCATGGCCGCGGGCCAACGGCCGCAGACGGCCCCGCCACGGACGGCCCCACCGCAGATGCCGCCGACGCAGACGTCATCGCTCGGATCCGGCCGCGCGGGGCACCCGGCCGGATCGCCAGGCTGTCAGGAACGTTCACGGTGTCGAGGCCGAGCACTCCGCTCACATACGGCGCGGCCGCGGCCGGTATGCGCGGCGCGGCCGAGTTGGCATAGGCCACCTGGCCGCCGGCCAGCCGGTAACGGATCAGCGGGGTAGCGAACGCGCGCTCGGCTGCCGTCGCCGACGCGTGAACAGGGATAGCGAGCCTGTCGCGGGCAACCGGGCCCGGCACCAGGCCCGCCGACCTGAGCGCTGCGTCGACCCTGGCGACCTGCGCCACCGTCGGGCCGAACCGGGTGCCGAACTGCGCTGGCTGCAGAAAATGATGGAACATTGGCGACCCGCGATCGGACAGTCCCGCGATGAACGAGGCCAGCGCAGCCTCGTTGCGCACCCTGAGCCCGATCTCCAGGTGCAGCGAAGCGCCGGCCGGCTCCAGTCCGATCTTCCTGGCCGTTCTCGGCACCACGGGATGCGCCCCGATGCGCAACGGGCGGGCCCGAGCGGCACGCTGGGCCGCGCCCGCCGTCGGAGCCGAAAGCCGTGCGCTAGCCGGCGGTGCAGACAGCAGAACGCCGGCGAGCCCGGCCAGGCCAGCCGTGATTGCGCACCATGCCCTGAAGGACCCCACCAGCCGCTCCGGATTCTCTGCGGTCGTCCTGACTAAGACGCCTCACACGGGATGCCGGTGTACAAACGCGACTTTCTTGGCACGCTTCAGAGCTTCTGGTCTGCTGGAACCCTGTCGGGCGCTCGGTCCAGGCCTGTCAGCAGTGCCCGGATGACGGTGATCGCGCGCCCGCTGTCGGGCGCCCGGCCGGCCAGCACATCGGCATACAGGAAGCTCTCGCCGATCCGGATAATCGCGTAGGCGAGCGAGGCTGTGTCGAGCTCGGGGTCGAAGCGGCCGCGGCTGCGCTCAAGGTCGATGAGCCGCTCCAGGGCCGAGGTCATGCCGGTCGCGGTGAGACTGCGACGACCGGTGAGGATTCGCAGCGCGGTGTCCGGGTCCGCCCCGATTAAGAAGCGCAGCGGCCGGTCCCGCTCGATCGCCCGCAGGACGCCGTCGATAACAGCAGCGATCCTGGCCGCACCAGACAGCTCGCTCGCCGCCAGCAGCTGCCCGGTCAGCAGCCGCCGTGAGCGCCACCAGATCACCTCGTCCAGCAGCGCTTCCCTGTTGCCGGCCCGGCGGTACAGCGTGGCGCGGCCAACCCCAAGGTGCCGGGCCAGGGACTGCATGTCCATGCGACGGCAGGCAGCATAGGTTTCGAGCGCTGCCGCGAATATCTGCGGCGGCAGCGACGTCGGCGGATCGATGCCGTCAGGCAGCACCGCCAGCACGTCGTCGCTGCTACTACAGCGCTCTGCCAGTCCCGGAATCGCCATGTCCCTGCATAGCCAGGCCTAGCTGGCTGCCTTCTGCGCGGCGGCAAGCGGCTTAGCCGCCTTGACCAGCTGCGCCAGCTCGTCCACGAGATAGCCGGCGAGCACGTCGATGTCTGGTATCAGCTCGCGGCAGGACACCAGGCCGAAGTGCAGCCGGCCGAGGTAGCCGACAAGGGTGATGTTGAGTCCCTGGCCGTCTGTGATGACCGAGACCGGGTAGTGAGCCAGCAGCGTGGCGCCGCACAGGTACACCGGAACGTTCGGGCCTGGGACGTTCGAGATGCACAGGTTGAACGGCGGCAGGCGGTGCAGGACGCCAGTGGCGAACACCACGCGGGCGGCTCGCGCAGTGAGGGCGGGCGGCGCGAAGTCGGACACCTGGTCGACCAGCCCCTGCGGGATCACTGCCTGCTGCGCCTTCGCGACCCTGGTGGCGGCATGCACGATCGCCACTCGCTCGGCCGGGTCGGCGACGTTCGTTGGCAGCGTGGCCAGCATCGCCGACACCTTGTTGCCCATCGCGGCCTTGCTGGCCGGGTCCCGTACGGACACTGGGATCATCGCGATGAGCGGGACTTCTGGCAGCGCGCTGTGGTCAGCGAGCCAATGGCGGAGCGCGCCGGCGCACATGGCCATCACCACGTCGTTGACCGACACGCCGAAGGCGTTCTTCACTGCCTTGACGGTGTTGAGGTCGACGCTGCGCAGCGCGAGCCGCCGGTGGGGGGTGATCTGCCGGTTAAACGGTGTGGCCGGAGCCCGACCGGGCGTGCTCGCGATGATCTCACCATCGCCGCGGTTCAGGCCGAGCATGCCGCCCACCAGGTTGCCGAGGCTGGGGGCCAGCGTGGGCAGCACCCGCACGAGCTCGTTGGTGAACCGGACGGTCTGGACCGGCCG
>Ga0335075_10007480_pt1 | contig 16813 bp, 12 predicted proteins | sample Lox_Sample_24_FD_206723 | JGI IMG/M metagenome (GOLD analysis project Ga0335075, IMG submission 206723) | Soil microbial communities from Loxahatchee National Wildlife Refuge, Florida, United States - Lox_Sample_2.4 | ecosystem: Environmental > Terrestrial > Soil > Wetlands | place: USA...
CATGCCCTGCGGCTCCTGCGGTTTGTCGGATGCGAAGTCATCGTCCGGCCGAGGACGACTCGCGGCTGAGCGGCTCGTCGCATGGCTGCACGGCAGGCCCGTGGCGACCCTGACGCCGGGACCGGACTTCCGGATGCATCTGGAGTGGCGAGCCAGACCGACGTCAGAAAGGTGACCGCAGCCGATCTCGTCGACGAGGCGGCCGCGTGGGGCATTCGCCGGCGGGCGGCGACAGCCGTGGTGGCGGAGACCCTCGACCGGCTGCTCGCGGCCACCACCGCGACGCCGGGCGATGACAGGTTCCTGGCCGTCGTGCATGACCAAGCCGAACGCGTTAGCCGCGGTTAGCACCGTGGCGTGGTGATCGCCGCGACCGAGGTGGCGCCTGCGAGCCTAAATTGACACTCCCATAAGGTAGCGTCTCGGTTCGTGGCCAGCATCCAGGCACCGCCCCCCATCTCCGACTCCGCCGCCGGGCAGCCCGCGCGGGAAGAGTCGCCGCTCCAGGCGCTCCTCGCCACCGCCGTCAGTGCCATCGGCGGAACGGAGCGGTCCGGTCAGACCGTCATGGCCCAGGCCGTGTGGGACGCGGTGACCGACAGGACCCACCTCGCCGTGCAGGCGGGCACGGGGACGGGCAAGTCGCTGGCCTACCTGGTGCCCGCCATGCAACTGGCCGCGGACAAGCGCGGTCCCGTCGTCGTCTCCACGGCCACCATCGCCCTGCAGCGCCAACTGGTCGACCGCGACCTGCCACGGCTCGTCGACGCGCTGCGCGAGCCGCTCGGGCGCACGCCCGAGTTCGCGATACTCAAGGGGCGCAACAACTACCTGTGCCTCAACAAGCTGCGTAACGGCCCCGAGGACGAGCAGGACTCGCTGTTCGAAGGGCCAACCAGCCAGCTCGGCCAGCACATCAAGCGGCTGCACCAGTGGGCCGCCTCCACCACGACCGGGGACAGGGACGAGATCGTCCCCGGCGTGCCCGACCAGGCGTGGCGGCAGGTCGCCGTGACGGCGCGCGAGTGCCTGGGGCCCGGCCGCTGCCCGTTCGGCATTCAGTGCTTCTCCGAGCGGGCCAGGCGGATGGCCGCCGAGTCCGACGTCGTGGTGACCAACCACGCCCTGCTCGCCATCGACACCCTCGGCGAGGGCGGCATCCTGCCCGAGCACCGCGTCGTGATCGTCGACGAGGCGCACGAACTCGTCGACCGGGTCACGTCGGTCGCCACCGGCGAGCTGTCCGCGTACGCGATCGACTTCGCGGTGCGGCGCACCGGGCGGCTGGCCGAGGAGGGTGAGATCGCGCGGCTGTCCGAGGCGGGCAACGCGCTGACCCCGCTGCTCGCCACCCTGCCGGGCGGGCGAATGGACCAGCTCGACCAGGGCCTCGCCGCGACCCTCGCCGCGCTGCGGGACGCCGCCACCGCCTGCGCGGCCCAGGTGCGGAAGATCGCCGTCGCCAAGGACGACGACGCCGACCCGGCCGAGGTCACCGCCGCGCAGACGGCGCTCGTGAGCCTCGAGGAGCTGTCGGTCGTGGCCGACCGCATGATCACCGCGTTCGACCAGCCAATCAGCGAGCGCGAGGAGGTCGTCTGGCTGGACCGACCCGAGGACTGGGCGGACAACGCGCGGCCGGCCTCGCTGCACGTCGCCCCCCTTGAGGTGGGCGAGGTGCTGGCCGAGCACCTGTTCGCGGACAAGACCGTCGTGCTCACCTCGGCCACGCTGACCCTGGGCGGGTCCTTCACCCCGCTCGCGCGCCAGTGGGGGCTCGACACAACCGCGATCGGCACCGAGTGGGCGGGCATCGACGTCGGCTCGCCGTTCGCGCACGGGCGCGCGGGCATCCTCTACGTCGCCAAGCACCTGCCGCCGCCGTCGCGCGACGGGCTGCCGCCCGAGTACATGGACGAGCTCTGGGAGCTGATCAAGGCGGCCGGCGGGCGCACGCTGGGGCTGTTCTCTTCCATGCGCGCCGCCAAGGCGGCCGCGGCCGCGATGCGCGAGTCGCTGCCGTTCCCGGTGCTCTGCCAGGGCGACGACGCGACCATGCAGCTCGTGAAGGAGTTCGCGGCCGACGAGCCGACCTGCCTGTTCGGCACGCTGTCGCTGTGGCAGGGGGTGGACGTGCCCGGGCCCTCGCTGCGGCTCGTGGTCATCGACCGGATCCCGTTCCCCCGGCCGGACGACCCGCTCGCCTCGGCGCGCACCAGGGCGGCCGACGCGCGCGGCGGATCCGGCTTCATGGAGGTGTCGGCGAACCACGCCGCCCTCCTGCTCGCGCAGGGGGCGGGGCGGCTGCTGCGCTCCATGGACGACCGGGGCGTCGTCGCGATCCTCGACCCCCGGCTCGTCACCAAGCGGTACGGCGAGTACCTGCGGGCGTCGCTGCCGCCCTTCTGGCAGACGACGGATCGCGAGGTGGTCCGCGGCGCGCTACAGCGCCTCGGGAAGAGTTAGCGCGTCGAACATGTGCCGTTCCCAGAGGTGCATCGACACCTCTTCCGGGTAGGAGCGGACGTCCGGCCGCAGGTCGTAGACGCGCGTCGTGCGGTGCTCGGTGCCGTACGGCGCCCAGCCGGGCTGGCCGCAGCGGGCGAAGCTCAGCCACTCGCGGCGCATCAGGTCGCCGAGCGCGACGAACGACGCGGGCGGCTCTGGTCCGGTCAGCGCGGTACTGACGCCCTCGCCGTAGGCGCCGAACACCAGGGGGACGTCCAGCGCGTGGCACGCGCCGAACGGCCCGGCCGGCGCCTGCGCGGCCAGCTCGTACAGGTACGTCGTGCCGCCGGACATCGCGTGCGCTTGCGCCAGGTGCAGCGTCGGCATGCGGAACAGCCAGTCGGAGAAGGTGACCTCGAACAAGCCGCCCGCGTCCGCGTTGGGGTACGCCTTCCGGTACCCGGCGGGCCCGTCGGGCGCGGGGGCGAAGTAGTCGAGCACCACGTTCGCCTCGTCGTCGGTGATTGAGGACAGCCGGCCCTTCATCGCGATGAACAGGCGGTACTCGTCCCGGTTGTGGCCGGTGAGCAGCTCCACGTCGCGGGCCGCGCCGGACACCAGCGCCCGCCACGGCGTCCTGGTCAGCACCTCGCCGTCGACCACCGGGGAGAACGGCGTGTCGGTGATCCGCACCGCGCCCCAGTCGAGGAACTCCGTCATCCGCCCGGTGACGTCCATCTGGGCCTCGACCAGGCGCAGCGGGTCGGCCGCGCTGAGCGCCTCGTAGTCGGCGGGCAGCCCGGCCGTGGCGGCGATCGCCTCGGTGATCGTGCCCGCGAGGCCGGTGCTGAAGAACGTGCCGGGCACCGACTGCGCGATGGCCCGCTTGAACAGGCCCCGCGCGGCGTCCATGGCCAGCAGCGCCGCGATCACGCCCGCGCCCGCCGACTCGCCGAAGACCGTGACGTTGGCCGGGTCGCCGCCGAACTTCTCGATGTTGTCCCTGACCCAGCGCAGCGCCGCGACCGCGTCAAGCAGGCCCCGGTTGGCGGGCGCGCCGGGGATCTGGCCGAAGCCCTCCATGCCGAGCCGGTAGTTGCAGGAGACGAAGACCGTGCCGGCGTTCGCGAACGGCGTGCCGTCGTAGCCGGGGCCGCCCGCGCCGAACAGGTACGCGCCGCCGTGGATCCAGACCATGACCGGGAGTTCGCGCACCGCCGTGTCGGGCGTCCACACGTTGACGGTCAGCCACTCCCCCGTGGTGTCCGCCGGCGCCTCGCGCGCGCCCGGCTCCCCCGGGGTGGTGCGGGCGGGGGGAAAGTCTGCCTGCGGGCACTGCGGCCCGAACTCGGCCGCCTCGCGCACGCCGTCCCAGTGGTCAGCCGCGACCGGCGCCTGGAAGCGCAGGTCAAAAAGCGGCGGCTTGGCGAACGGTATGCCGCGGAAGACGGCGTTGCCGTGCTCGAACCGCCCCCGGACCCGGCCGGACGTGATGGAAACCTCAGGTTCGGCTGGACCCATAAGGGCGACCTCCGCTACGTCAATGGAGCGATTGAGGGGCAGTTTGCTATGACTTTAGGTCATTTAACCGGATCAAGCACCATCACCGGGATCTTGCGCGGGGCCGCCGTGGCCTCGTACGTGGCAAAGGCGGGATTGCGCTGCTTTTGCCTGCTGTATATGACATCACGCTCGGCCGGCTGCGCCATCCTGGCCCTGACCCGGACGGTCCTGGTGCCCACCTCCACGACCGTTTCCGGATGGGCGAGCAGGTTGTGGAACCAGGCCGGGTTCCGCGGCCCTCCCCGCTTCGAGGCGAACACGGCGAGCGAGTCTCCCACCCACTGGCAAGCGAGGGGGCTGACGCGCTGCACCCCGCTGCGCGCCCCGGTATGGTGCAGCAGGAGGATGTCGGATCCGCGAAACGGGCCGCCGACCCGGCCGCCGTTGGCCCGGAATTCGGCGATGATCTTGCCGTTGAAGTCTTCGACCTCTGGCGCACGGGACTCAGTCATGACGTTTAGTTTAGGAATGGAAACGTGAAGTCACCAACCACGGTGGACGATCTCCCGTTCGCGTCGGAATTGCGGCCGCCGACGGATGACGGCGCCGACGGCCTGGAGATCGACGGCGACTATGACCGCGTGCTGTTCTCCGGGCACTCGTTCGCGGATCCCGACGCGGGCGGCGCGCGGTTCACCGAGTGCGCGTTCACCGGCGGCACCGGGTTCGACGGCGGGCGCCTGCGCCGGTCCAGGCTGTCCGACGTGTGGTTCGGCGAGACCAGGCTCGTGGCCGTCGACATCGCCGAGTCCGCGCTCACCGACGTCTGGTTCAGCGGGTGCGTGTTCGCCGGGGTCCAGGCGTTCTCCTGCGTCGGCCGGCGGGTGCTGCTGCGCGGCTGCAAGCTCGACTCGGTCAACTTCCGCGACTGCAAGCTGACCGAGGTGACGTTCGAGGACTGCGTGCTGCGCGACGTCGACTTCGGCGGGGCGAGGCTAGCGAGGGTGCGGTTCCCCGGCTGCCAGCTGGCCAACGTGGACCTCAGCAAGGCGCACTGCTCGTCCGTCGACCTGCGCGGCGCCCGGCTCGGCAGCGAGGACACGCCGGGCATCAAGGCGGGCTACGACAGCCTCGGCGGCACCAGGATCGACTCCACGCAGTTGCTGACGCTCGCGCCGCTGCTCGCGCACCACCTGGGGATCACCGTCAAGGACTGACCGCTACCTGGCCAGCGCCCGCATCGCGGCGGCGAAGTGGTCACCGCGGTCACGGTAGTCACGGAAGTGGCCGAAGCTCGGTGCCGCCGGCGACAGCAGGACGATGCCGTCGGGCCGGGCCCAGGCGAAGGCGGCGGCGACCGCTTCGTCCAGCCCGGGACAGTCACGGATGCCGGAGAAACCCGCGTCACCGGTGGCGGCGGTCGCGAGGAACGCGGCGGTAATCCGTGGCCCGCTGTCTGGCAGCGTCAGAACGGTTGTCGGCTCAACGCGTCGGTTAACGCCCTCCGCCAGGGCGGTGTAGTCGATGCCGCGGTCCTGGCCCCCGACGATCAGCGCGACCCGCCGCCCGGGGAAGGCGTCGAGGGCCGCGAGCGTGGGGAGCACGTTGGTCGACAAGGAGTCGTCGATGAACGTGACGCCGTCCACGGCGCCGACCGGGGTGAGGCGGCTGGGCAAGGGCGTGAAGCCCCCGGCGGCGCCCGCCAGCCGCTCGTCGTCGTCCGTCGCGGCGGCCAGGCCGGCGTCGCCGGCGGCGCTCGCCAGGGCGCGCAGGGCGGCGCGGGCGATCAGCGCGTTGCGGCGGTTGTGCCTCCCCTGGAGGTGCAACGGGCCCATCCAGGTCGCGCCGGGCTCGTCGGCCTCGCTGACCCAGCGGACCCGCGGCCCGAGGAGGCCGGCCCGCTCGCGCAGCAGTTCGCTGTCGCCGTTGGCGATCGTCAGGTCCGCGCCCGGCTGTGACGTCGCCGAGAGCTTGTCGTCGTAGTAGCGCTCGACGCCGCCGTGCCACGGGAGGTGGTCGGGGTGCAGCGACGTGACGGCGGTGACCGGCGGGGTGACCGCGAGGTCGGTGGCCGTGTAGCTGGAGACCTCGATCACCCAGTAGTCGTGGTCTTCTCCGTGGGCGGGGTCGTAGGGCGCGGCGCCGAAGTTGCCGCCGACCAGCGCGTCGCGGCCAACGCCGCGCAGCAGGTGGCCGATGACCGAGGAGGTCGTGGACTTGCCCTTGGTGCCGGTGACGTAGACGACCCGGGAGAGGTCGGCCTCGTTCGCCCACAGGCCGAGGCCGCCGACCAGCGTCACCCCCGCCGCCCGCAGTTCGGCCGCGGCGGGGCCGTAGGGGCTGATGCCGGGGGTCTTGATGACGATCTCGGCCTTCTTCAGCGCCTCAAGACCTCCTTCGGCGGTGGCGAGTACGCCGATTTCGTTCGGGATATCGTCGACGAGCACCGGCGCGATGCCGAGCGTGCGCAGCTTCCGCACCGCCGCATGGCCTTCCTTGCCAAGGCCCCAGACGCCGACCCGCGCTCCGTTGAGGTCGGACCAGCCGAGCTTCGGGCGCTGGCCGGTCATTTTTCCTCGAAGGAGTAGCCCGCGGGCACGTAGTTCTCCCCCACCGGGCGCGCCATGGCGGCGATCTCGGCCGCCGTCGGCGCGTCCGGGCGCCCGCTGACCTCGGCCGCGAGTTCCCGCAGCAGCGTCGTGTGCGCGCGGTCCGGCCTGGCCGCGGCAAGCACGACCGCGGCGCGGCACTCGTTGACCTCGCCCACGCACTCGAACGGCTTGGTGCCGGCGCCGAGCAGCGTCTCGAACTTCGGCCTGAGCTCCGGGTTGTCGAGCGGCTCGGGCCCCTGCGTGAATACCTTGCGTAGTTCCTCGGCGGGCATGAACGGGGCCAGGATCAGGTCGATGAAGCAGCACTTGTCGCACCGGCCGCACCAGTGGTCGAGGCGCTTGCCGGGGTCGAGGTGGAAGGCGCGGTTACAGCTGCGGAACGTGCCGTGGTACCGCGTCAGGCCCGCGAACCGCTCGCCCACCCACAGCTCGGTCCGGTCGCGGAGCGCGGAGAAGTAGTCCGGCAGCCCCGCCCGGCCGTCCCGGAGCAGCGCGCGGAAGCTGGCCTCGAACGCGGCCGACTTGGACCACTGGTGGTTGACCTGCTCGCCGTTGTGCTCCAGGGTCGGCACCGAGGCCGACCACTCGTTGGACATCACGACCGCGTCGCGGCCGCCGAGCACCGCCGCGAGGACGGCGATCGCGGAGATGATGCCGGTCACCGGCACGTGCCCGTTGCGGAAGCCAAGCTCGTGAGAGCGCAGCAACTGGGGATCGATCTCCCGGCCGGCCCGCAGGACCGGCAGCCCGCTGACCGCCGCCGGCTGCTCGATCGCGTCGAACCGGTCGCCGGGCCGGCTCACCACGAACAGCGCGATGTCGCCGGTCCGCGCGCGGATGCCCTCGACGGTCACGATCGAGTCGATGCCGCCGCCGAAGGGGATCAGGGGGCGCAGGGCCGCGGCCGTTTCTGGGGTTTCTGGGGCCTGCGGGGCCTCGGGGTTCTCGGGGGCCTGCGGCGCCTCGGGCGCCTCGATGCGCAGGTCGCTCAGGTCCAGGCCGTTGCGGTAGGCGTACTCGCCGAGGCCGGACAAGTAGAACTCGCGCAGGAAGGCCCGCTCGCGCCCGGTCAGCGCGGTGCCGCCGAGGTCGATCACCGGCGGCGCGGCCGTCTTGTAGTAGGAGACGCCGGCCAGCAGGAAGACGATCCGCGCGGCCGCCCGCGCGGCGGTGCTGTCCAAGGCCGGGCCGGGAGCGAGCGACACCCGTTCGGTGAACTCCCGCCCGTCCAGCGAGTAGCGGCAGGTCAGCAGCCCGCGCTCGGCGTCGGTGGCAAACCCCTCGTACCGGAAGACCCGGCCGCGCACGGGCGCGGCCGCTGCGAAAGCGTCTGGCGAGTTCATCGCGAGCGAGTCTACCGAGGCCGCTATCCCGCCGCGGCGGCGAAGGACTCCGCGTCGCGCAGCGTGCGGAGGATGTTGGCGCCCGCCAGGGCCTTCAGGTCGGCCTCGGACCAGCGGCGGCGCTGCAGCTCGTGGAAGAGGGCCGGGTAGCGGGAGACGTCCCGCAGGCCTTGCGGTAGGGCCGGGGTCCCGTCGAAGTCCGCGCCGATGCCCACGTGGGCGACGCCCGCGACCTCGCGGACGTGGTCGATGTGATCGGCGACCTGGGCGAGCGTCGCGGCCGGCATCGGGTGGTCCTTCTCCCACTCGGCCGCCAGGCCGAACACTTCGCCCAGGTTGTTCGGATCGAGGCCGCGGCCGGCGGCGAAGTCGCGCAGGGCGTTCAACCAGTCGGTGCACTCCTGTGACACGAAGAACGGGACGAACGCCACCATGCACACGCCGCCGTTCGCGGCCAGCCGGGCCAGCACCTCGTCGGGGACGTTGCGCGGGTGGCTGGTGAGGGCGCGGGCGCTTGAGTGGGAGAAGATCACCGGGGCCTGGGCCACGTCCATGGCATCGTTCATCGTCGTCGCGGCCACGTGCGACAGGTCGACCAGCATGCCGAGGCGCTGCATCTCCGCCACGACCTCGCGGCCGAAGTCGGACAGGCCGCCACAGTCCGGCTCGTCGGTCGCCGAGTCGGCCCAGCCGACGTTGTCGTTGTGGGTCAGGGTCATGTAGCGGACGCCGAGAGCGTACAGGGACCGGAGCACGCCGAGCGAGTTGTTGATGCTGTGGCCGCCTTCGGCGCCGAGCAGCGAGGCGATCCGGCCGGCCTTGAACGCGGCGTCCACGTGGTCCGCGGTCAGCGCGAGCTGGAAGCGGTCCTGGTAGGCCGCGATCATCCGGTGCACGATGTCGACCTGCTCGAATACCGCGGTCACGGCGCCGTCGCCCGCGAGGCTCGACGGGACGTAGACCGACCAGAACTGGCCGCCGACCCCGCCTTCAACCAGGCGCGGGATATCGGTGTGGACGCCTTCGACGTGGCCTCTCAGGCTCGCCTTGGCCGGGTCACGGTCGAACTTCTCCCTAATCTCCCATGGCAGGTCGTTGTGCCCGTCGATCAGCGGGAAGCGGCTGAGCATCGCACGGGTCAGGGACAGGGTGAGGGCGGCGCCGTCAGCAGTAACCACCGAGCCAGGGTAACGGACCGCTCCGCGCCCAGCATCCGGGGACCGCGTGCCATGGCTCCCCAGGCGATCCAATCATTGGGTGTACTTTCGCCCACATACGGTCACCAAGTACACCCAGTCTTTCCAGGTATCCGGATATGTCGTGATTTGGGTTGGCGCGCTGGGGTGGGGTTGGTTCGCTGGGGTGGGGTTGGTTCGCTGGGGGTGGGGTTGGTTCGCTGGGGTGAGGGAGCCCCAGCGGTCACACGCCGACGGGCTGGCTTACCGCGCTTGGCGTCGCGGACTTCTTATTCTCCTTGCGCTTGCGCGGCCCGATCGTGGAGAGCCGCAGGCGCGCGATGACCAGCCAGACGATGCCGAGGACGAGCATCGCGGCGATGCCGGTCAGCCAGTGGGACGCGTCGTGCGTCCACAGGGCATCGGGCTTCTGGCCGTTCGGGCCCTGGCTCTCCGACGACTGGATGACGTTCAGGTTGATCGTCGACGCGATCGCGCCAAGGCCCCAGCGCGCCGGGGCGATCAGGGCCACGTCGCCGAGCGTGCCGGCCAGCGGGAACAAGCCGCCGGAGAGCGCGACCTGGACCATGGTGACGCCGACAAGGATCGGCATGGTCTGGTCGCCCCTGGTGACGAGCGTGGAAATCGCCAGGCCGATGAGCATGGAGGTGACGGAAAGGACCGCGAGCGCGACGAAGATCTCGATCAGCGCCGTCCCCGGTATCACCACCCCGCTCGACGGGACCTTCTGCCCGGCGAGACCGACCAGCGTGACGATGGCCGACTGCATCACGGCGATCATGCTCAGCACGATGACCTTCGAGAACAGGTAAGCGCCGGCCGACAGGCCCGCCATCCGTTCTCGCTCGTAGATGTCGCGTTCCTTGATGAACTCGCGGATGGACAGGGCGGTCCCGGCCAGCACCGAGGACATCACCAGGATCATCACCATCTGGATGGCGTTGACGTTGAGCCCGCCCACCGGGGTCGAGTTGACCAGGCCGAATTTATTCGGCGTGGCCCGGACCAGGGCGCCGAGCAGGATCGGCATCAAGACCGTGGTCGCGATGAAGACCCGGTCGGCCTGCATGACCCGGCGGTACCTGCGGGCCATCGTGAACACCTGGCCGAGGCTGCTGCGCTGCTTGGGCTGGACGTTCTCGCCCGCTGGCCGCCCGGCGTCGAGCCGCCGCGCCCGGACGGAGATCGGGGTGGCGACGTACTTCACGAACTCGGGCGACGCGCGGTACTCGGCGCCGAAGTCACGCTCGGGCTCGTCGGCGAACGCCTGGAAGACGTCCGCCCAGTCCTCACGGCCGAAGTAGCGCAGCCCGTCGGCGGGCGGGCCGAAGTAGGCCATCTTGCCGCCCGGCTGTAGCACGATGAGCCGGTCGCACTGGTCGATCAGCTTGGACTCGACGTCGTGGGTGATCACGATGACCGACTGGCCCATGTCCGTGGTCGGGTCGGCCATCTTGCGCATCTGCGTGAACATGTCGCGCTTGAGGTGCGGGTCGAGCGGCGAGGTCGGCTCGTCGAGGAACAGCAGGGTGGGCCTGGTCAGCAGCTCGAGGCCAATGTTCACGCGCTTCTTCTGGCCGCCGGACAGCCGGTCGATGCGGGTGCCCGCGTGCCTGGTCATGGACAGCTCGTCGAGCACCTCACCGACCCGCTGGTTCCGCTCGTCCGAGCCGGTGTCGGAGGGGAAGCGGAGCTCGGCGGCGTAGCCGAGCGCGGTCTGCGCGGTGAGCTGGTCGTGCGTGACGGACTCCTGCGGCACCAGTCCGATGCGGTGCCGCAGCTCGTCGTAGTTCTCGTACAGGTCACGGAAGTCGTAGAAGACGTTGCCGGTCGTCGCCGGGCGTTTCCCGGTCAGCGCGTTGAGCAGGGTTGACTTGCCCGCGCCGGCCGGACCGATGACCGCCATCAGCGACCGCTCGGCGAGCGGGAACGTGATGCCGTCGAGCAAGATCTTGTCCTTGCCGCCGTCGTGCACCACGACCTGCAGTTCGTGCGCCTCGAAGGTGGCCCGCCCGTCGTCGACGTACTCGATCAGCTCGCCGCCGACCAGCCGGAACGTGGCGTGGCCGATCGCGATGATGTCGTCGTCCTTCAGCTCGACCGTGTTGATCCGGTTGCCGTTGACGAACGTTCCGTTGTGGCTGGCCATGTCGCTGATCGAGAGCCGGCCGGTGGGCGACGTGCGCAGCTCGGCGTGCAGCTTCGACACGCCGAGGTCGTTGATCACGATGTCGTTGTCGGGGCGGCGGCCGATCTTCATGACCTTGGACTGGATCCGCACCCGCGACGTCGGGTCGCGCAGCACGCCAGGCAGGAACGTCGTGTCGCCGGACGCCGGCACGGCCGGCGGCATGGACCCCTGCCCCCGCCCGAGGTTCTGGAACGGGTCCACGGCGGGCGCGGGCACGCCGGGTGGCGCCGGGGAGACGGCGGGGGCGGGGACGAACTCAAACCGCAGCACCGGGCCGTCCTCCGGGTGCCCGAAGTGCACCACGTACGGGCTGGTGATCTCCAGCCGGGTGACCCGCTCGGACCCGAGGAACGTGCCGTTGCGGCTGCCCCGGTCCTCGAGCACCCAGACCGGGCCCTCGGCCCTGATCACCGCGTGCTCCCATGACACCCGCGCGTCGGCGAGCGGGATCTCCGCCCGGTCGTCCCGCCCGATGCGGTACTCCTGGCCGCTGTCCAGCCGGTGGGTGTTACGCACCGTGCGTACCAGCAGCGGAGGTGCGGCATGCGAACTATGCGCCACTTGATTCCCCACCGCTGAATTCCTCCTGCTCAATCCGCCGCGTCGGCGGCTTTATCTCTCCGTCGCACATCTGTTAGCGTGCGGTTATACAAGCGATCGCCCGCTCGCTCCCCGGCACCAGAATCCCGGGTTGCCCTTGAGTCTCGCTTGAGCCCCACTTGAGTCTAGGGCTCAAGCGTGATTTCCGGAATCTGGTGAACTATAACTACGTCGGAGACGTTTACAGGACGCGTCGATATCTGTCGATCCTTGAATTCGGCAGCGGAGAACCGGGGGGCTGACCATGAGCACCGATCCCACCAAGCAGCCGTTGCCGACCCAAGGACAGGAGCCGCCCACCAGGCCCGTCCCGCAGTGGGGGGCGCCACCGCCGCCGCCACCGCCCCCACCGAACACACCGCCACCACCGCCCGCGCAGCCCACGGTCGTGGAGCAAGGCGGGCTCTCGACGCGCTGGGATCAGCAGCAGCAGCCGCGGCCATGGACGGAGCCGCAGCCGTGGCAAGAGCCGCAGGACTCTCCCCCGCCGCAGTGGTCACCGCAGCCGCCTCAGCCACAGGACCAGTGGCCGCCCGCGCAACCGCCGGCCCAGCCGCCGGGATCGTCGCCGCGGTTCCGCCGGCGCCTGCGCAAGCGCCGCGTTCGCCGCTCGGTCATGGCCCTGTTCACGCTCATCGTGATCCTGATCCTCCTCGTGATCGGCGACCGGGTGGCCCTCGCGATCACCGAGAACGACATGGCCGGCCAGTTCGTCACGAACGGGTTCCCGGTCAAGCCGTCGGTGACGATCCAGGGCTTCCCGTTCCTCACCCAGCTCGCGGCGAAGGACTTCAACCAGGTCGACATCTCGGCCAGCAACGTCCCCGCCGGGCCGGTCACGATCTCCAGCATCAACGCGACACTCAAGGGCATGCACATCAGCAGCTACTCGTCGAACGCGACCGCCACGGTGGACCAGCTCAACGCGACGGCCTTCATCTCGTTCGGCGCGCTCGCCTCCGCGGGCGGGCTTGGCGGCGGCACCGGGATCACGATCACGCCCGAGGGGACGAACACGGTCAAGATCAGCGCCAGCCTCGGCGGCATCTTCTCCGCCAGCGAGGAAGCGCAGATCACCCAGACGGGGCCGCAGACGATCAGCGTCAAGGTGGTGAACAACGGCAGCGCGGTCGGCTCGCTGCTCAGCTCGTTCGGCTCGTTCTCGTTCAACCTGCCGCAGGGCGTCCCCGCCAGCCTCAAGATCACCGGCCTGACACTCAACTCCCAGGGCCTGAATGTCTCGGCGGCCGCCACCGACGCGACATTCAGCAAATAAGGCAACCGCCTCGAATACACTCGGCACCCAAGGGACGACGCCCAACCCCGAGGGGAGCCTCAGGTGAGCGAATACCAGCCGCGTTCGCAGGGCGGATGGCCGACCCAACCACCCCAAAACGGAGGCCAGGGCGGCTACAACCAAGGCGGCTACAACCAAGGCGGATACGGCCAGGGCGGCTACAACCCTTACGACCAGGCGACCCGCGAGCAGGCGACCCACCAGCAGCAGCCCGGGCAGCCGCGGGCCCGCAGGCGGCGCAAGCGCTGGCCGATCGTGCTCACCGTGGTGGTCGTGCTTATCTTGGCCGCCCTCGGCATCGGCGACCAGGTCGCGAAGGCGGTCGCGCAGAACGTGATCGCCCAGAAGATCCAGTCGTCCGGGCTCAGCGCCAAGCCGTCGGTCAGCATCGAGGGCTGGCCGTTCCTCACCCAGCTGGCCGCCAAGGACATCAAGGTCATCGACATCAGCGGAAACAACGAAACCGCCAGCGGCAGCAAGGTCGAATTCGACTTCACCGCCAAGGCGACCGGCGTGCACCTCAGCAGCCTGTCAAGCGACGCGAGCGCGACCGTCGACCAGATCAACGGCCAGGCCACCCTGCCGTTCTCCTCGGTCGCGAGCCTGCTGCCGGTCAGCGGCGTCACGCTCAGCCCGGACCCGAGCAAGGGACCGGACGCGGTCCAGGCCGACCTCGGCATCGCGGGCAGCGTGACCGGGACCGTCAAGCTGTCGGGCACGAGCGAGATCGTCGTCGCGCTGAACGGTGCGACCGGGCTCGCCTCGATCCTGGGCTCGGCGTCCGGCGAGAGCTACACGATCGACATACCGAAGCTGCCGGCCGGCCTCGTGGTCAAGTCGGTGAGCGTGAACAGCCAGGGCATCGTCGCGACTGCCTCAGCGAGTAACACGACTCTCAGTCAATAACAGAAAACTATGACATACTTGACATACAGGACTTAAGGGAAGAATCGGAAGCGCTCTCAGTTCCGACGCTGGTTGGCCCATAATGAGCGAGAGCGCGCCGTGCACAAACTTTTTCAGGAGTCGCCCGTGACAACCGGCAAGAGGGCCAGCCGAAAGGCACCGCCGGCGCCTGTGTCGTCAAACACGGGGGAAGCGAACACGTCGGTGCGAACCCTTATTCTCGGAATCGACCGTAGCGGCCGGATTGTCCAGCACGATCGCACGGCTCCAAAGATTCTCGCACGGTCAACGGACGATCTCCTCGGAGTTCACCTTAGCGACATCACGGCTAATCCGTCCGACAAGCTCACCGACATCTCGATAAACATGCTGCTTGACGCGGTGCGGTCGGAGCGCGAGGGGAACGCCGTCCTGTCCATCGCCCTCGCGGGCGGGCTGAGCGCGGACGCCGTGGTGACCGCCAAGCCGATGCAGACCGGGTCGAGCGACGTCGCCGCGTTCGTGATCATGCAGATTCCCATTCCGTCGCCCGAGCGGTTCGTCGACCCCGCCCTGATCCGCGACATGCTGCTGCGTGACACCGGCCCGACGGACGAGGACACCCTCGACTTCAGCGAGCTCGCCAAGAAGATGACGGCGCAGCTCGTGCCCGCGTTCTGCTCGACCGCCGAGGTGCTGGTGCTCGAATCGCTCATCGGCGACAACGAGATCCCCGCCCACGTCTCCGCGGAGAAGGTGGCGCTGCGCCGCCTCGACGTGCGGCATGACAGCGGGGAGAACGCCGCCTGGTCGTCCGCCTTCCCCATCGGCGAGATCCTCCGCTTCCCGCCCGGTTCGCCCTACACGCGGTGCATCGAGACCGGGCTGCCGGTCCTCGAGCACGCGTTCTCGGCGGACTCGGCGCGGAAGCTGGCCAAGAGCTGGCGCCGCAAGCCGGTCGGCGGCCTGTTCTCCGACATGTCCATGCTGGTGATCCCGGCCGTGTCCAAGGGCACGGTGCTCGGGCTGTTCTGCTGCTTCCGCGAGGCGGGCACCCGCAAGTTCGACCGCTACGACATGGAAATGGGCATGGAGTTCGCCGCCAGGTCCGCGGTGTTCTTCAACCACGCCACCCGGTACAACCGCGAGCACGCCACCGCGCTCACCCTGCAGCGGGCCATGCTGCCGACCGGGCTCACCTACCCGTCCTCGATCGAGGTCAAGCACCGCTACCTGCCGGGCAGCGAGCTGGTCGAGGTCGGCGGCGACTGGTACGAGTCGATCAGGCTGCCGGGGGCGCGCGTCGCCCTGGTGGTCGGCGACGTCGCCGGGCACGGGGTGCGCGCCGCGGTCACCATGGGGCGGCTGCGGACCGCCATCCAGACCCTGGCCATGCTCGAACTGCCGCCCGCGGAGTCGCTGCAACAGCTCGACGAGCTCATGCAGACGATCGGCGAGCGCGAACCGCACTTCGCCACCTGCGCCTACGCGGTCTACGACGGCGTCACCGGCGAGATCGAGCTGGCGGTGGCCGGGCACCTGCCGCCGCTGCTGGTGCACCCCGACGGCCGCAACGAGTACCTGCAATTCACCCCGTCACCGCCGCTCGGCATCGGCAACGGCGTGGTGGAAACGAAGGTCATCCCGGTCGAGGACGGCTCGCTCTTCGTCCTCTACACCGACGGCCTCGTCGAATCCCGCGACCGCGACATCTCCGAGGGCCTCGACCGGCTGCAGTCCGCGTTCGGCGAGGGCGCGCCCGATCAGGACCTCGAGGACCTCTGCAAGACCTCGCTCGACGGCGTCTACGCCGACACCTACCGCGACGACATCGCGGTGCTCATCGCCAAGCTGCGCCGCATCCCCGAGGACCACCGGGTCTGCTTCAAGCTCGAGCCCGAGCTTTCCGCCGTCAGGCAGGCGCGGTCGCTGATCCGCGACCCGCTCAAGCGCTGGGGCCTTGAGGACCTGATCGACAGCAGCGAGCTGCTCGTCTCCGAGCTGGTCACGAACGCGATCAAGTACGCCAACGGCGAGGTCCTGCTCCGGCTCATCCTCGAACCGGACACGCTGGTCTGCGAGGTGCACGACTCCTCGCCCGCGCTGCCCCGGGTGCTGCAGGTCGACCGGGACGCGGAAAACGGCCGCGGCCTGCACGTCGTCTCGCAGATGGCCTCCCGCTGGGGCGTGCGGCGCACCGCGGGCGGCAAGGTCGTCTGGTGCCAGCAGCTCGTGCCGGAAGAGGTCACCGAGGCCATGCTCGCGGCGATGGGCGCCGAGGCCACCGTCATGGAGGCGGAAGAAATCGCCGTCTAGGGAGTAACCAGGAACCCGTTCGGAATCACGGTTTTCGAATATAATCTTTTGAATTTTTCCGAACGGGTTCTGGTTTCACGTTTCCTAACGCGATTACTCCACCGTCACGCTTTTCGCCAGGTTGCGCGGCTTGTCGATGTCGCGGCCCAGCTTCGCGGCGGCGTGGTAGGCGAGAATCTGCAAGGGAACGTTGAAGAGGATCGGCTCGAGCTCCGGCTCGGCCGGCGGCACCCTGATCGTCGCGTCGGCGAGCCCGTCGGGGATGTCGACGCTGGTCAGTGCGATGACCGGGCCGCCCCGGGCCTTGATCTGCTCGATCGTGGAGATGTTCTTGGCGATGAGGTCGTCGGACGGGACGATCACCACGCTCGGCATGTCCGGCTGGATGAGCGCGAGCGGGCCGTGCTTGAGCTCGCCGGCCT
>Ga0335075_10007481_pt1 | contig 16812 bp, 14 predicted proteins | sample Lox_Sample_24_FD_206723 | JGI IMG/M metagenome (GOLD analysis project Ga0335075, IMG submission 206723) | Soil microbial communities from Loxahatchee National Wildlife Refuge, Florida, United States - Lox_Sample_2.4 | ecosystem: Environmental > Terrestrial > Soil > Wetlands | place: USA...
ATGACGTCGCGGGCCGGCACGTATTCGGTGGCGACGCCGAGCGCGATCACCGGCGCTGACAGCCCGAGGTACCCGCCGAGGAAGAAGCCCGCCAGCACCTCGGCGCGGGATCCGGGCGGCGCGGTGCCCGCCGCCGCCACCAGCGAGCCGCGGAAGACCAGGCCGGCGCCGGCGCCGGTGACGATCCCGCCGATCACGAACACGGGCAGGCTCGGCAGCCACATCCCGGCGGTGAACAGCGTCAGGCCCGCGCACAGCACCGGCAGCGACGCCTTCAGCGTCGTCGCGATGCCCGCCCGGCCCAGCGCGATCTGCGCGACCGCGCCGGCGGCGAACGCGGAGAACGCGACGGCGCCCGCGACCGCGTGCGAGGTCTCGTGCATCGTGCCGGCCAGGAAGCCGGGCACGAGGGAGTTGAAGACGCCGTAGACCGCGAACGCCGCCGCCGCTGCCCCCGTCGCGGCGAAGAACGCGCCGCGCGCGTGCGCCGGAATCGCCACCCGCTGCGGCCGCCAGGCCGGCCGCGGGTCAGGCCGGCTAGCCGTCTCCGGCGCCAGCGCGATGAGCACCGCCAGCACCACCAGCGCCCCGCCGAAGACCACGTACGGGACCACCAGCGGCGCCGGGACGAACTGGGCCAGCAGGCCGGCGACAAGCGGCCCGACGCCGATCCCGCCGAGGTTCGACGCCGTCGCCACCACCTGCGGGCGCAGGCCCGTCGGCGACCCGCCCGCCCCCGCATGCAGTTCGGCCAGGTACGCGGTCGCGGTCCCGGTGGCGAGCCCGATCGACACACCGGAGATGACCCGCGCGACGATCAGGCCCGGCAGGCTGGGGAAGGCGATGAACAGCACCGCGCTCGCCACGTTGACGGCCAGCGCGGGCACCAGCACCCGGCGCCGTCCCACCCAGTCGGAGACGTGCCCGCCGAGGAACAGGCTGGCGATCACGCCGATCGCGTAGACCGCGTACACCACGGTGATCATCAGCGTGGAGAAGTGGTCACGCCGCTGGTAGAGGACGTAAAGCGGCGTCGGGACGGCCGAGAACGCGAGGTTGACGCAGAAGGCGGCCGCCACGACCCAGAACGCCAGCGAGTGGCGGCGCTGCCGTCGGGTCGGCCGTCCGGGTCCCCGCGTGCCCGATAGCGCTGCTTTCTGTTCTGTCGATGCGGTCACTGTTTGAGGATGGTCGACAGGATTTATGATGTCCAACGAAAGATTAAGATGACACTTATGCCTGGCAGGAATTAATCGTGGAATTGCGACACCTGGAGCACTTTGTCGCCGTCGCCGAGGAACGGAACTTCACCCGGGCCGCACGGCGCCTCCACCTCGTCCAGTCGGCGCTGTCGGTGTCTATCCGCGCGCTCGAGCGCGAGCTGCACGCCCAGCTGTTCGAGCGGACCACCCGCGAGGTCCGGCTGACCGACGCCGGCCGCCTGCTGCTCCCGGAGGCGCGCCGCACGCTCGACGCGGCCGCCGGCGCCCAGGCGGCGGTGGCGGGCGCCCAGGCCGGCCTGCGCGGGACGCTGCGGCTCGGCATGATGCAGGTGATCAGCGTGAGCGACGTCGGCTCGCTGATCGCCCGGTTCCACTACGAGCGGCCGCTCGTGGACATCCAGCCGAGGACCGCTCTCGGCGGATCCGCGGCGCTGATCTCCGAAGTCCGGCGCGGCAGCCTGGACGCCGCCTTCGTCGCCGTCAGCGGTCCGGACCAGCCGGGGTTGACGGCGACGACGCTGGCCTCCGAACCTGTGCTGCTTGCCTGCCTGCCCGACCACCCGCTGGCCCGCCGCGAGACCGTCTCGGTCAGCGAGCTAGCCGGGGAGCCGTTCGTCGACTACACCCCTGGCTGGGGCACCCGCACGATCTCCGACCAGCTGTTCGCCAGGGCAGGGGTCGAGCGGTCGATCGGCATCGAGGTGCCGGACGTGTCGATCCACACGTCGCTGGTCCGCGCCGGGCTCGGGGTGGCCATCCTCCCGGAGTCGGTGATCGCGGACGCGGGCCTGGTTGGCGTGCCGTTGCGGCCCGCCGCCACCTTCACCGTGGCGTTCATCGTCGCCGCCGACCGCCCGCTGTCCCCGGTCACCCAGGCGTTCGCCGACCTCGTCGCCGCGCTGGCCGCGCCTAATGCCACTGCGAACGCGAGCCCGTCAATCGCCTGTTTCCAGCGACCGTAGCCAGGAACCAGCCTGATCGGCCGCATTACGGTATCGCTCGTCTACAGCGGCTAGCCGGGAGAGGATGATCTCGCGGTCGACGAGTTCAGAGTGAACGAGGGCGGCAACGAAGTTCCGGTCCTTCTCCCTGAAGGCGCAGAGCTTGGCGACGCACAGATCTTCTTTGTCGAGGCACCAGCCGGTGTACTGCGGCTCCCCGCCTGGCGCTGCGGTATTGGCGTTCTTGACCTTGACGAGCCGGTCGCGCCAACCTGTCGGCAAGGCAGACGTCGTGAGGTCGACGCCGTCGATGTTGAAGCCATGCAGTTCTTCGAACGAGGAGAACTCGCCGGCGACCCCTTCGATGCGGTCAGCAAGGCGGGCTACTTCGTCGTTATCGTCGGCGATGGGGAGGATGTCGATCTCGGCGGACATCGTGGCGCTGGCTGGCAGTTGCTCCTCGCGGAAGGTGCCGAGGATGGACTGGGAGCCGACGACGATCACCTCGGACTTGCCGATGATCTGGCACGCGGTCCGGATCGCGTGCTCAAGTTGATCGCGCCGCATCAGCTTGCCATCTGAAGTGCGGCTGTGCGCTCGCTCTGGGGGAGCAAGCCGCCCATCGGAGAGACTTCCCGCATCTCAATGGAATCGCGGTCGAGGCCGGTCAGAACGCGGTGCAGGCCAAGGATGTCGCCGTGTTCGACGAGCGAGTCCCACCTGTCGAGGTTGCGGCAGTGTGGCTGACCCGTCACGCTCCCGCGAAGCCGCTGAAGGTTGCGTTCGATGACGGGGCGCCACAGCTCGAAGCTGCCTTCGGTCAAGTGGCTGGACAACTGGCGGTGCAGCAGCCAGGAGCGCCGCTCGGAACGAGTGAGGTCGGGTATGACGGGCCGTCGCACCACCTCGAGGCGGTAGCCCATGCAGGACAGCAGCCGGTCGAGCTGATCGTCGCTCAGATCGACCTTCCCCGAGAGGAACTGGCTGATGCTGGGCTGGCGGACGCCGCTGAGACGAGACAGCCCGGACTGGGTGGTGCGCGTTTCGCGCATCACTTCGCGGAGCACATCACTACGCCCAGGCACATCAAAACTATAGCATGGAATGCTATAGTTTTCATAGTCGAGGCCCGCGCTGCGGTTATTGCGGTCTGTTGGAATTGCTGGCACTTGGCTTTAGATCTGCGGCCCACATGGTTTAGATCTGCCAGGCGTGCCCGCGGGTGAGCGAAGCCATTAGCAGCCTTGACGATGTGGGCTTGCACCGGCGCGGCGACAGTGAGGGATGGCCCGCACGCGACCTGACCCTGTCCGACTTACGCCACCGCCTCCACGGCTTCGCCCCCGTGCACGCCGCCGCCGGGTGAGGCCGCGCCGCCCCGATCTCCCTGGTCAGGGCCGGGTTCTCGCGTTCTGGCACGGCTCCACGATCGCGAATGCCAGTGCTAGGTCAGAGCAATCAGACAAGAGTTTGTCATTACTACTTGACAATAAGAAGAACCGGGCGGCATCGTGGCGAATGTGATCATTCGGTCCCCGGAGCAGCCAGGAGCAGCAAGATGGACAGTCAGCGCCGCGTAAGACGCAAGTTCCTCGCCGTAGGAGCGACGCTGGTCGTCGCGCTCCTCGCCGCCGCGTGCAGCAGCAGCGGCTCTTCCGGATCGTCCGCCGGGACTGCCGGCTCGGCCAGCGGGAACGTGACGATCACCCTGCTGGAGTCCCAGCAGATCCGGGCCACTGTCCTGCAGCAGCTCATTCCGCAGTTTGAGGCGGCCATGGCGGCCAAGGGCCAGCACATCACGGTCAAGCTGATCAAGGACATCGTGCCCGACGACCAGACGCTCCTGGCCGAGGACTACAGCGCGGGCACCGCTCCTGACGTCGCCGACTTCGGCATTTCCTACCTGCCCGACTTCGCGTCCGCCGGCTACCTGCTCAACCTCACCCCGTACCTGCAGCAGTGGCCCGACTGGAAGCAGTTCTACCCGTCGGTCGTGAGCCAGTCGGAGTCGCCCGGCGGCGCGATCTACGGGCTCGTTCACGAGGCCAGCACGCAGCAGATCTTCTACCGGGCGGACATCCTCACCAAGCTCGGGATCTCGACCCAGCAGCCGCAGACGTGGAGCGACCTGATCGCCCGGCTGCAGCAGATCAAGGCCAAGACCGGGCAGCCGCCGCTCATCCTCCCCGCCGGGACCGCCTGGGCCGCACCGGAACAAGGCCTGTACAACGTCCTGCTGGGGACGAGCAGCCAGCTGTACGACCAGAAGACCGGTAAATGGGTCGTCAGCAGCCCCGGGATCACCTACGTCTACAACCTGCTGGCGACCCTCAAGAACGACGGCCTGATCCCGACTCAGGACCTGCTGAACCCCAATCCGTGGGAGTCCACCAAGTACGTCGACTTCCCCAAGGGCACCATGCCGGTCTCGTTCGAAGGGACCTGGGGCTGGTCGTATGACTGGGGCGCGCAGGGCACCGCGCCTATCCCCGACCTCACGACGAAGGTCAAGACCTGGGACTTCCCCGCGGAGAACGGCAGTCCGTACGCCGACGCCATCGACGGTTATGTGTGGGCGATCTCGAAGAACACCCAGCATCCGCAGGCCGCGGTCGAGCTCGCCGAGTGGCTCACGACCGGCAAGGCGCTGGCCGATCAGCTGGTCGCTGTCGGGGCCGCCTCGCCGCGCGCGGGCATGGACAACGTCGCGCCGTACAGCGGCTATCCGGAGCTCATCCAGGCCGAGCACGAGTTCTCAAGCGCCAAGGCGATGAACCCGGAGAGCAACCAGAGCAAGATCGACGAGGCGTTCGAGATGGGCAGCGAGGCCATCCTCACCGGCCGCGACAACGCCGCCCAGGCCGCGGCGCTGTTCGCCCAGCAAGCCAACATCCTCCTGGGCTCCGCCGGCGTGGAAGGGTAAGGCCCCGACGTCGTGAAGAACTCCACCGGGCTCAGCGGCCGTGTGCGGGGCCGCGCCGAGACCCCGGACTGGAGCGTGGCCCGGGCTGCCCGACGGGGCAGGCCCGGGCCCGCCCGGTCCGCCCGGGCCTGGCGACGGATGCGGACCGCGTCCGTCGTGGCGGCCATGGCGGGTCCCGCGCTGATCCTCGTGGGACTGTTCGTCGTCGGGCCGGCCGTGTACGGGATATACCTGAGCTTCACCAACAAGTCCCTCGAAGGCGCCACCGCGCAGCACACCCAGTTCGTCGGGCTGGAGAACTACCGCACGCTGTTTACCGACGGCGGATTCCTGCAATCGCTCGGACTGTCGGCGGAATTCGTGTTCTTCTCCGCGATCGTGGGCCAGTTCGTGCTCGGGATGCTCGCGGCCATCTTGCTCAGCCGTACCTCCATCCGCTTCAAGGGCCTGTTCGGCGCCGCGATCCTCCTCCCCATGGTGGTGCCCGAGGTGGTCGCGGCGCTGGCGTGGGGGAGCATGCTCGCGCAGGGTCAGCTCGGGACCGTTAACCGGGGCCTGTCGCTGTTTGGCTTCGCGCCGGTCGACTGGCTGCAGAGCGTTCCCATGCTCTCGATCATCGTGATCAACATCTGGCGCGGGATCGCGTTCGCGATGATCATGTTCCAGGCGGCGATCGAGAGTATCCCGAAGGAAATCGAGCAAGCGGCGCGCGTGGACGGCGCTTCGCCCTGGCAGATCGTCCGTCATATAACGCTGCCGCTGATCCGCGGGCCGATACAGCTCTACATGCTGGTTTCCACGATCACCACATTCTCGATATTCGGCCTGGTGTACTTCCTGACGCAAGGAGGACCAGGCGGCGCCACGAACCTGGTGGCGATCTACATTTACAACTACGCGTTCCAGTTCTTCGAGATAGGCCTGGGCTCCGCCGGGTCGGTAATCGTGCTGCTCGCCATCGTGGTGCTCGGCTTTGTTTATGTGCGGCTCTCCCGGGCGGAGGTCTAGAGCCGATGGGGAGCCTGGCCATCCGGGGTAAAGAGCGCGGGGCCGCGCGGCACGACATCCGCGCCGGGACGAGGCCCGCAACGCGGCGGACCCGGCGCGTAGCCGGGCACGTCACCGCGTACCTCGTCCTCACCGTGCTGGCGCTGTTCTGCATTGTGCCTTTCGCCTGGGTCCTGCTCGGCTCCGTCGACGCGCACGCCGGCGTCTATCTGCGGGCGCCGAATTGGAGTCTGCACAATTTCATCGAGTTCTTCACCCAGTCGGGCGAGCCGCAGTTGCTCGTCAACAGCCTGATCATCGCCGGTGGCGGCACCATCGTCTGCATCGTGCTCGCCATGTTCGCCGGCTATGCCTTCTCCCGCTTCCGGTTTCCCGGACGGCGGGCACTGCTGTTCGGCGTCCTGCTCATCCGCGTCATACCGCCCACCGCGACGATCGCGCCGCTGTACGTCCTCGTGCTCGACCTGCACCTGAATAACAGCTACCTGGGTATCATCCTGGTCGAGGCGGCGTTCAACCTGCCGATCGCCCTGTGGCTGCTCAAGGGTTTCTTCGACACGATCCCCGAGAGCCTGGAAGAAGCGGCGGCGGTCGACGGCGCGTCCCGGTGGGGCGCCGCCATTCGGGTGGTCTTCCCGCTCGCCCTGCCCGGTCTCGGCGCCAGCGCGCTCTTCACGTTCATAAGCATCTGGGGAGACTTCCTGACGCCCTTGGTGCTCCTCCAGTCGCCGAACCTCTTTCCGATATCGATCGGCCTTTTCCAGGCTTATGTCGGCTTCAACGAAGTGAAATGGGGCTTGCTCACGGCGACGGCGGTCATCTACATGATTCCGACGGTGCTGATGTACCTGCTCGTACGCCGGTACCTATTGCGGGCGACGCTGTCTGGCGCCCTGAAAGGCTAACGGCCGGCGCTATCGGGATGGAAGGCAGAATGAACCTTCGGATCGGCATCATCGGGTGCGGCGCCATGACGATGGGCGCGTACGTGCCCGCGCTCTTGTCCCAGCCGCAGGCGTACACGGTGGTGGCGGTGGCGGACCCCAGCGAGGAGCGCCGTGACCTGGTCGGTGACGCCCTCGGAGTGCCGCGGTCCGCCCGGTTCGCATCGGGGCACGATGTGCTCACCGCCGCCGTCGACTCGGTGCTGATCATCACCCCGCCGCAGGTGCGTGCCGGACTCGCCGTGGCCGCGGCCGCGGCGGGCAAGAACGTGCTGTGCGAAAAGCCGCTGGCGACGACTCCGGCGGACGCCGCCAGGGCGGTGCGCGCGGCGGCCGACAACGGCGTTTGCCTCGGGGCCGCACACAATTACCTGTGGTTTCCCGAATACGCCGCGGCCCGGCAGGTCATCGCCAGCGGCGGGATCGGCGACGTGGAGACGGTGCAGATCAACGCGCTCGGCGTGCGGGACAACGCGGGCGCGGCGGGGAACGGGTACAACTGGCGCCTTGACCCGGGAGCGGGCGGCGGCGGCGTGCTGATGGACATGATGCACCTGGTCTACGTGGCGGAAGACTTGTGCGGCGCGCCGTTCAGAGCGGTCTCCGGCTACGTCGACGCGCACCGCCCCGGATATCACGTGGAGACCCTCGCCCTGTGCCGCTTCGAGACCGACAGCAACGCCGCACTCGTCAACGTGGGCTGGGGCCTCGGCGGCGGCGGGGCGACGATCAGCGGGTCCGCGGGCCGGATCGACATCCGCTACGAAGGCGGCGGCACGAGCCCGTTCTCTCCGCTGGAGGCGGTCTCCGTCGTCACCGCCGCGGGCACGCGGGTGCTGCCGGTTACCCCCCGCCAGGACACCATCGGTGACGTCCTCGCCGACTTCGCGGCAAGCGTCGCCGCGGGACACCCGCCCAGGGCCGACGGCAACGCGGGCCTGCGGACGCTCGAGGCGGTGACCGCGACGTACTCGTCGGCCGCGCGAGGCTGCGGCGTCGCACTTCCGCTCGATCCCGCCGACCCGGTGTACCTGCGGGGAGTGGCCGGCCTCGCGCGGACGCCGGCCAGCGACCGGTCGCCGGTGGTCCGCAAGAACCTGTTCAGGCAGTCAGGCGTAGCGAAAGAAAGGCTCGGAAGCTGATGGAACTTGGCCTGTACACCGACTCGGTCGACAAGCTGTCGCGGACGGAGGCGCTGGACCTGGCGGCCAGAATCGGGGCTACCGGCATCGAACTGGCGATGGGCGGCCAGTCGTGGGCCCCGCACGCCGATATAAACGCCCTGCTGAACGTCCCGCAGGCCCGGGACCAGCTGGCCGGGGAGCTCTCGGAACGCGGCCTTCGGCTCGCGGCGCTGAACTGCTCGGCCTGGCCCATGCATCCGGTGCACGGGCCGGCCCACGTCGAGCTGATCAAGAACACCATCCGCCTGGCCGCGATGCTCGGGGTCGACAAGATCGTCACCATGTCCGGCTGCCCCGGCGACGGTGCGGGCGCGACCACCATCAACTGGATCTGGTACCCCTGGCCACCGGACGCGGTCGGCCTCCTCGAGCGCCAGTGGGACGAGGCGATCCCGCTGTGGTCGGAGCTGAGCGCGTTCGCCGAGGACCACGGCGTGCGCCGGGTGGCGCTCGAACTGCACCCGCTGCACCTGGTCTACAACGTCCCGACCCTGCTGCGGCTGCGGGCGGCGACGAGCCCGGTCATCGGGGCCAACGTGGACCCGAGTCACATGTTCTGGCAGCAGATGGACCCGTTGCGGGTCGTCAGGGCGCTGGGCCCCGCGGTGCATCACGTGCACCTCAAGGACACCGAGCTCGTCGACGACGAAGTCGCCCTGGCGGGCGTCCTGGACCAGCGGCCGTTCGACGCGTCGGGCAGCCGGGCATGGCGATTCCGGACCGTTGGCCGGGCCCACCCGCCGGCGTTCTGGGCGGACCTCGTCGGTGCGCTCCGCGACGTCGGCTACACCGGCGTCCTGTCCATCGAGAACGAAGACTGGCTGCAAGACCGGGTCGAAGGGGTGGCCGAGGCGGCCGCGCTGATGACCGGGCTGCTCGCGGGCGCCTGACCGTGGTCAGGTCTGCGCTACCGGCCCCAGCGCCACCCGGAACGAGTACCGTTCCGCCAGGTACGCGTGGACCCCGTATTCGATGGCGCGGCCAGCGGGGTCGATGGCCACCCGGGTCATCGTCAGGACGGTGCTGCCGCGCGGCGCGTGCAGCAATCCCGCCTCCGCCGTGGTGGCCTTGCGCGCGCCGATAACCTCCTCCGCCGAATGGAACTGGACGCCCTGCTGGCGCAGCGTTTCGTACAGCCCGTGCCGGGACAGCACCGACTCGGTGTCGGGTCCTTCCAGCAGGCTGGCCGGCAGGTAGTTGCGCATGACCGCGAGCGGGCGGCCGTCGGCCTCGCGCACTCGCTCGATCCGCGTCACGGTCTGCCCAGGGGAGATGCCGAGAGCCACGGCGACTTCCTCGTCCGCCTTGACCTGCTCGACCGACAGGACCGTCGTGGCGGGCTCCCTGCCCGACGCTCTGAGGTCTTCGTACAGGCTGCTCAACGCCAGCCTGCGCTGAATGCGCCGATTGACGACCATCGTCCCGACGCCCCGCTGACGGACGACCAGCCCTTCGTGCGCGAGCCGCTGGACGGCCTGACGCACGGTCGGGCGGCTGACGCTCAGCCGCTCGCTCAGCTGGACTTCGTTGTCGAGACGATCGCCGGGCTGAAGCACGCCGGACTCGATCGCCGCCTTGAGGTTCTCGGCGATCTGGTAGTACAGCGGGACCGGACTCGTCTTGTCGACAGGACCGCCGACAACGCCGGCGTACGCCTGGCCGTCGGCCGGCGCGTCGGGCGCTCCGGATCCATCGGAGGAGTCGAGCACACGGGATACTGGTCGAGCCACACTTCAGCGTACGGCTTTGTCAACTTGTAACGCAATCTAGGATGTCAATACATTCGACCTACGTTACGTCTTTGTCAGGGCCGTTCCCCGCCGGCCTCAGGTACGGCTTCTGGTGAACCTTGGCCGCCTCGTACGCCTTGCGCGCGTCCGACGTGACCGTGAGCTCCGACACCTCGGCGACGGGCACGTCCCACCAGGCCTCGCTGCCGGGCGCGGGGATCAGCGGGTCGGTCAGGATCTGGATCAGGGTCGGCCCGTCCTCGTGCCGGGCGCGCGCCAGCGCGTCCCGCAACTCGGTCACGCCGGCCGCCTCGTACACCCGGACCCCCAGGCTGCGCGCGTTCGCGGCCAGGTCGACGGGCAGCACGTCGCCATCGAGCCGGCCGGTCGCCGGGTTCCGGTACCGGTACCAGGTGCCGAACCTGGGCGCGCCGACCGTTTCCGACAGCGAGCCGATGGAGGCGAAGCCGTGGTTCTGCACGAGCACGACCGTCACCGTGATGTTCTCCTGGACGGCGGTGACGAGCTCCTGGGCCATCATCAGGTAGGAGCCGTCGCCGACCAGGACGTAGACGTCACGGTCCGGCGCCGCCAGCCGGACCCCGATCCCGCCGGCGATCTCATATCCCATGCACGAGTAGCCGTACTCGACGTGATAGGCCTTGGCGTCCCTGGCGCGCCAGAGCTTGTGCAGGTCGCCGGGGAGAGACCCGGCGGCGCCGACGACCACGCCGCGGTCGCCGGCCGCCTCGTTGACGGCGCCGATGACCTCCGACTGGGCCGGGTGCGGCTGGTGCCCGAGCGCGTAGGCGCGGCCGACCTCGGCGTCCCAGGCCGCTGCCCGCTCGCGCGCCTCCTGCCGGTAGTCGCTGGCGACCGGCCAGCCGTCGAGCGCGCTCGCGAGCGCGGTCAGCGCCGCGCGGGCGTCGGCCACGACCCCGATCCCGGTCAGCTTGGCCGAGTCCGCCCCGGCGATGTTGACGTTGACGAACCGCACATCCGGGTCCGCGAACAAGGTCCGGGACGCGGTCGTGAAGTCGCTGTAGCGGGTTCCGACGCCGATCACCACGTCGGCCGTCCGGGCCATCGCGTTGGCCGCGGTGGTGCCGGTGCTGCCGATGGCGCCGAGCGCCAGCGGGTGGTCGTAGCGCAGGGACCCCTTTCCCGCCTGAGTCTCGGCGACCGGGATGCCGGTCCGCTCGGCCAGCGCCGCCAGCGCGGCGGTCGCCTCGCTGTAGATGACCCCGCCCCCCGCCACGATCAGCGGCCGGCGGGCCCCCCGGATGATCGCCACGGCCCGGCCGAGCGCGCCAGGCTCGGGAACCGGCCGCCCGACGTGCCAGACGCGCGGGGCGAACAGGTCGGCCGGCCAGTCCGCGGCCTCGGCCTGCACGTCCTGCGGCAGCGCGAGCGTGACCGCCCCTGTCTCGGCCGGGTCGGTGAGCACCCGCATCGCGCCGAGCAGCGCGGCCGGGAGCTGCTCGGGACGCCAGATCCGGTCGAAGAACCGTGACACCGGCCGCAGGGCGTCGTTGACTGAGACGTCCGGCCCGCCGGGATACTCGAGCTCCTGCAGAACCGGGCTGGCCACCCGGGTGGCGAAGACGTCGCCAGGGAGCAGGAGCACCGGCAGCCGGTTGACAGTGGCCAGCGCCGCCCCGGTGACCAGGTTCGTCGCCCCCGGTCCGATCGAGGTCGTGCAGGCGAACGTCGACATGCGGTTGCGCATCCGGGCGTAGCCGGCGGCCACATGAACCATGGCCTGCTCGTTGCGGCCCTGGTAGTAACGGAGGGCGCCAGGTTCGGCCAGCTCGGCCTGCAGCAGGGCCTGCCCCATGCCCGCGAGGTTGCCGTGTCCGAAGATGCCGAAGCAGCCCGCGAACAGCCGGTGCTCCGCGCCGTCCCGCTCGGTCACCTGCGCGGCGAGGAACCGGACGATCGCCTGGGCCACGGTCAGCCGGACGGTCCCGGTCATGACGGCCGCCCGCCGAGGGCCATCGGCAGCCGCGGATCGGCCGGCTGATCCGGCCAGGTGCCGCGGACCCACGCGTGGGCGGGGTCGTCGCAGATGAGCCACGCGCGCTCGGCGGCGGGCCCGGCCATGACGTTCAGGTAGTAGAGGTCGTAGCCCGGCGGCGCCATCGACGGGCCGTGCCACCCGTGGGGCACGAGCACCACGTCACCCGAGCGCACCTCCGCCGTCAGGTCGACCGGGCGATCCGGCGTTCCGTAGACCCGGTGGTAGCCCACGCCCGGCCCGGCCGGCCCGGCGCCGATCTCGAAGTAGTAGATCTCCTCGAGCACGGACTCGCCAGGCCGGTCGGTGCCGTGCTTGTGCGGCGGGTAGGACGACCAGTTCCCGGCCGGCGTCAGGACCTCGACGGCGATCAGCTTGTCGGTCTCGAAGGCGGCGGGCGTGCAGAAGTTGTTGACCTGCCGGGAGCACGAGCCGGAGCCGCGCATCTCCACCGGCACCTCCGCCGCCGGACCGTACCGGGCGGTGAGCCGCCTTCGCGCTGCCGCCGACGGCAGCGCGAACCGGCCTCCGCCGCGCGACGTGACGCGGGCCCGCGCGTCGCGCGGGAGATACGCGAAGTCGGTGACCGCGGCGAAGACGCTCTCCCGGCCGGCCAGCTCGAACCGGGCGCCGTCGCAGGTCACCGTGCACGACCCCGCGAGCGGCAAGACGATCGTCTCGTCCCCGCCCGTGGCGATGTCCGCGGCCTGGCCGGGGGCCAGCTCGAGCACCCGCAGCGCGCTGTAGGCCCAGCCGGCCTCCCGCGCCGTGAGAAGGACCGAGAACGGGCCCGATGCCAGCGTCCCGGCCCGGCGGTGCAATCCGGTCTCCACGTTGTCCTCCCGCCTGCCGCTAAAGCAGGTCCGCTAGAGCAGGTCCACGACCGCGTCGACTGCGCGCGACACGTCGCCGTCCGCCGGGTACAGCAGCGAGCGGCCGGCGACGATGCCCCGGACGTTAGGCAACCGCAGCGCCTCCCGCCAGCCGTGGAAGGCGCCGCGCGCAGCCGGGGGCGCGTCACCGCCGAGCAGCAGGGCGGGCAGCGTCGAGGCCGCCATCACTCGCTCCATGTCCGGCACGACGGGCACCTTCAGCCAGGTGTACGCGGATGTCGAGCCGAGCCCGGAGGCGATCGAGATGGCCTGGATCATCGCGTCAGCCGACAGGTCGTTGCGCACCCGGGACTCGATCCTGGTGGACATGAACGGTTCGACCATCGCCATCAGGCGCCGGCTCGCCAGGTCATTGACGGCGCGGCCGCACGCCTCCAGCGTCCGCACCGTGAGCGGATCGTCGGGGTCGATGCGCAGCAGCATCTTGCCGCCGTTGAACCCCATCCGGCAGATCGTCTCGGCGTCGTAGCCGGTGAACCTGTCGTCCATCTCGAAGGCCGTCCCGGACAGCCCGCCCCGGTTCATCGAGCCGATGATCACTTTGTCGTCGAGCACGCCGAGCAGCAGGAGGTCTTCGAGAATGTCGGCGGTGCCGAGCACGCCCGCGACGCGGGGGCGCTGCAGCGCGACGCACAGCCGCTCCAGCAGGTCCGCCCGGTCCGCCATCGCGAGCCGCTGGCCGCCGGCGCCCAGCGACCCGCGCGCCGGATGGTCGGCGGCGATGATCACCAGCCGGCCGTCCGCGCCCACGAGAGTCGCGGCGCGCTGCCGGGCGGCCGCGACCTCGGTCACGTACTCCGGACGGTGGACGCGGGCGCTGATGATCTCGGCGATCCGGTCAGTGAACATCGGCGTGCTCCGCCAGCAGTTGCCGCACCTCGTCGGGGGAAGGCATGGCGTCGGCGCACGACAGGCGGGACGCGACGACCGCCCCGGCGGCGTTCGCGAAGCGCATCACTCTTGCGGTATCCCAGCCGGCCAGCAGGCCGTGGCACAGGGCGCCGCCGAACGCGTCACCCGCGCCGATCCCGTTGACGACCTCGACGCTGAGCGGCGGGACCTGAACAGCGGCGCCGCCGTCGAGCGCCAGGACTCCGGCCGGGCCCTGCTTGACCACCGCCAGGTCCACGCCGAAACCGCGAAGCGCCCGGCCCGCTGCCTCCGGATCCCGGGTCCCGGTCGCCGTCTCGCACTCGTCGAGGTTGCCGACCGCGACGGTGGCGTACGGCAGCGCCGCCCGCGCCCACCGGCCTGCCTCTTCGCGCGACGACCACAGGGTGGGCCGGTAGTCGAGGTCGAGGACGGTGATCCCGGCCTTGGCCCGCTCGGCCAGCGCCGCCAGCGTCGCCGACCGGCTGGGCTCTTGGGAGAGCCCGGTCACCGTGACCCAGAAGACACCAGCCGCGCGGATCGCGGGCAGGTCCAGGCCGGCCGCGGCGATCTCGAGGTCCGGCGCCTTCGGGTACCGGTAGAAGTAGATCGGGAAGTGATCCGGCGGGAAGATCTCGCAGAACGTCACCGGGGTGGGCAGGCCGGGGACACTGGTCACGTAACGGTCGTCGACGCCGTAGCCGCGCAGGGCATGGTGCAGGAACCGTCCGAACGGATCCTCACCGGTGCGGGTGATCACCGCGGACCGGCGGCCCAGCCGCGAAGCCGCGACCGCGACGTTGGCCGCGCTGCCGCCCAGGTACTTGCCGAACGAGGTCACGTCCTCCAGCGGAACGCCAACCTGCAGCGGGTAGATATCCACGCCGATCCGGCCCATCGTCAGGACGTCGAACGGGTCGGTCACTGGCAAAACGTATCCCGCCCTGGCAGCGCGCGCCTCGCCTCGCAGCAACTCACGTCGCTATGTAACCAAATGGTCAAGAACGCTGTCAATAGTTTGTCTTGACATCTAGACTATTGACCATAGACAAGAGGAAACGCGCCCCCGCGCCGTGGTGGACCCGTGCGGTCGTCTACCAGGTCTACGCGCGATCGTTCCGCGACTGCGACGGTGACGGGATCGGCGATCTGCGCGGCGTGCTGCGGCAGGTGGACTACCTGGCCGAGCTGGGCGTGGACGCGGTGTGGCTGTCGCCCGTCTACCGCAGCCCGCAGGACGACAACGGATACGACATCAGCGACTACCAGGACATCGACCCGCTGTTCGGGACGCTCGGCGGCCTGGACCAGCTCATCGCCGCGCTGCACGAGCGCGGCATCAAGCTGCTCATGGACCTGGTGGTCAACCACACCAGCGACGAGCACCCGTGGTTCGCCGAGTCACGGTCCAGCGCGGACAACCCGAGGCGGGACTGGTACTGGTGGCGTCCGGCCCGGGCGGGGATGGAGCCGGGGACGCCCGGCGCCGAGCCGACCAACTGGGGCTCCCTGTTCTCCGGGCCGGCCTGGCAGTACGACACCGCGACCGGCGAGTACTACCTGCACCTGTTCAGCGGCAAGCAGCCCGACCTCAACTGGGAGAACCCCACCGTCCGCCGGGCGATCTACGCGATGATGCGCTGGTGGCTGGACCGCGGTGTCGACGGCTTCCGCATGGACGTCATCAACTTCATCTCCAAGGACGTCCGGGCGGACGGGTCGCTGCCGGACGGTCCGGTATCTGGGCTATCGGGTCCGTACGGCGATCCCGGCAAGGGCACGATCAACGGGCCCCGGGTCCACGAATTCCTCCAGGAGATGCACCGCGAGGTGTTCGCCGGGCGCCGCGACGCGCTGCTGCTGGTGGGGGAGACACCGGGCGCCACGGTCGAGGACGGCCTGCTGTTCAGCGATCCGCGCCGCGGCGAGCTCGACATGGTGTTCACCTTCGAGCACGTCAGCCTCGACCAGGGCCCCGGCGGCAAGTTCGATCACACGCCGCTCGACCTGCGCGACCTCAAGGCGACCCTCGGCCGCTGGCAGGCCGGCTTGCGCGACGCGGGCTGGAACGCGCTGTACTGGGACAACCACGACCAGCCGCGGATCGTCTCGCGGTTTGGCGACGACGGCGCCTGGCGGCGCGAGTCGGCCACGATGCTGGCCACCATCTTGCACCTGCACCGCGGCACCCCGTACGTCTACCAGGGGGAGGAGCTCGGGATGACGAACGCCCACTTCACCTCCTTCGACTGCTACCGGGACATCGAATCCCTGCGGCACGTGGCACAGTCGCGCGAGCGAGGCAGCCTCAGCGACGACCAGATCCTCGCGGGCCTGGCTGCCGCCAGCCGGGACAACGCGCGCACCCCGGTGCAGTGGGACGCGTCCCCGAACGCCGGCTTCACCACCGGGACGCCGTGGATCGCCGTCAACCCGAACTACCGCCTGATCAACGCCGAGGCCGAACGCGCCGACCCGGCGTCGGTCTTCCACTACTACCGGCGGCTCATCGCGTTGCGCCATCAGGACCCGGTCGTCCAGCTCGGCGACTTCACCATGCTGCTGCCCGAGCACCCGTACGTCTACGCGTTCACCCGCCGCCTCGACGGCACCCGGCTGCTGGTCCTTGGCAACTTCAGCGGCAGCGACCAGACGGTGGGGCTCGCCGGGCACCTGGACAGCGGCGCCGAGCTCGTCATCGGCAACTATCCCGAGCCCGCTCAGCCGCTGGACGGAAGCGTCACCGTGCGCCCCTGGGAGGCGCTCGTCCTGCGGGTCACGCACCCGTGGTGAGCGTCCTGCTGATGCCTCGTGCCGCGGCGGCGAGGACGGCGATCACCGCCTTGCCGTCGGAGGTGACGGGGACGATCGCCGACAGCGCCGCCACGACGACGGGCTTGCCATCCCGGACCGGCACCGCGATGGGGACCGCGATGCCGAGGGCGTCCTCGTGCACGTGGCCGGGACAGAAAGCGAAGCCCTGCCGGCGGATCTCGGCCAGCACGGCCCGCAACCGGGCAGGCGAGCAGATCGTGTTCGGCGTGTAGCCGACCAGGGGCCCGGCGAGTATCCGTTCCTG
>Ga0335075_10007482_pt1 | contig 16812 bp, 12 predicted proteins | sample Lox_Sample_24_FD_206723 | JGI IMG/M metagenome (GOLD analysis project Ga0335075, IMG submission 206723) | Soil microbial communities from Loxahatchee National Wildlife Refuge, Florida, United States - Lox_Sample_2.4 | ecosystem: Environmental > Terrestrial > Soil > Wetlands | place: USA...
CCGGGGTCCCTGGTCGCCGGCGTGCCCGCGAGGATCAAGCGCAGCAACGTGGACACCGGCTGGACGCAGCGGGCGGTCCGTACCTACATCGAGACCGCCCGCGAGCACCGCAAGGGACTGCGGCGCCTAAGCTAGCCGTCGCGCCGGACTCCTGGCCCTCGCTGTTGTGCTCCTGGGTGAGCAGCCCCTCGAGCAGGACCACCTCGGCCTCGCTGAGCTCGTCGCTCGCGGCCGCCTTCCGGTTCAGCTCGCGCACCGAGTCGAGGTCGCGCTGTGTCCGCACGAGCTCCTCGCGCAGCCGCACGTTCTCGGCGGTCAGCGTGCCGTGCCTGGTCCACGCCGTGGCGAGCTCGAGCTCGAGCGCGGCCACGGTCTGCTGCAGGTCGGCCGGGGTGGCCGACAGCCGCCTGACGACCTGGACGAGCAGCCTGCGGGCCAGTTCGTCGTAGTCGAACCCGGCCGGCGCCCCTGGCGGGGCGGTCAGCCGCGAGGCCTCGCCGTTCAGCTCAGCCCGCGAGCCGGAGACCGCGGGCGATCCCTGCCGGATGGCCGCCGACCCGGCCGCGGCTGCGACGCCCGCTGCCATGGCGGCCCTGGTGGCCGACACGCCGTCCGCGAGCGTGATCCGGTAGGTCCGCTTGCCGCGCACCTCGCGCGCGATCAGCCCGTCGCGCTCCATGCCGGACAGCAGCTGCGCGAACGCCACGCTCGAGCCCGGGTAGCCGACGGCCTCGGCGAGCCTGGTGCTCGCCATCCCCGCCGAGTCGGTTATCTCGGCGGTCTCGGCGAGATAACCGATGACCCTGTCCCGGGTGCCGACGGCTCGCCGTCGGCCAGCGGTTCGTTTAGTACCGGCGCGCGCCGATCTCGACACTGCCATTTGCGCCCCCCACAAGAGCTCTCCTACGCGATGCAATCATGCACGTGCACATGGCTGGTGCAGCCTTCATGATAGTACTGCCTGACCAGGGACGACCTGGGCTGGGAATGCCGCTATCACGGACCGAGACGCGGTTACGGGAAAGGCAGGACGCGCGCCGGAACGTTATCATTTCGAGCCTGTGATGATAGGCAGTCCGGGTAGGGGTTCAACGACTGGCCCGGGGGTAGCTGCCGAGCCTGTCAGCCGGGTGGCTTGGGCCCGGTTACCATACGTCCAGTATCTGTACACGACGACTACCAGGGGCGACACCAATTATGAGGTCAGGTCTCGCTGATGGCGGCCTAGCCCGCCAGGTGGCGGGCTAGGGTCGCCGTGGATGTCGACATCAGCCTCGACTACGGGCTTACGCTGCTGGCCGCTGCGCTGATCGGCACCGGGTTCGTCCTCCAGCAGCACGCGGCGCAGCGGGAGCCCGATTCGCGTTTCCTCCGGCTGAAGCTCATCACGGACCTGCTGCGGACGCCGCGGTGGCTCGCCGGGATCGGGTGCATGATCGGCGGCCAGATCCTCGCGGCCTGGTCGATCGGGCACTTGTCGCTGGCGTTCGTCGAGCCCTTGCTGACCATGAACCTGGTCTTCGCCCTGGTGATCGCCGTGCCGCTGGCTAAGGCGTCGCTCAAGCTCTGGGAGATCCTCGGTGCCGCGGTGCTGATCACCGGCGTCGCCTTGTTGTCGGCGTCCAGGTCGGCGAAGCCGATCGGCCTGTCGTTCGGCTCGGTGTCGCACTGGCCCGCCGCCGCCGTCATCGCCGTCATCGCCGCCCTCGCCGTGCACGCGGGGCTCCGCCGTCAGGGCCGGGCCAGGGCCATGCTGACGGGGATAGGCGCGGGCCTGGTGTTCGGCATCCAGGACGCGCTGACCAGGCAGACGCTGGAGGTGCTGCAGTCCAGCGGGATCAGCGCGCTGTTCTCGACCTGGGCGCCGTACGCGCTGGTCGGCGCCGGCGCGATCGGCATCTGGCTGATGCAGAGCGCGTTCAACGCGGGCCCGCTGAACGTGTCGCTGCCGGCGATCTCGGCCGGCGAGCCGCTGGTGGGCATCCTGCTCGGCGTTATCGTGTTCGGCGACCGGGTCCAGGTGACGCCTGGCCAGCTGGCGATCCAGGCTGGCGGGATCGCCGCGCTCGTGGTCGGCGTGATCATGGTGTCCAGGGCGCCGGCGCTGTCCCAGCTGCGGTCCTGGACGCCGCCGAGCATCCCGAACCCGATACATCCGATCCACCCGATACTCGGCCACGCGCGCAAGGAGGACGAGTCCGCGCCTGTGGACACGCCCTCCGCGAACGGGCACAAGCCACCCGAGGGACCAGGGAAAGAGGATGACGCGGCCGGCGAGACCGCGCAGCAGTCACGACCCGATCTGCGCGGCTTAGGGTTTACGGGGGTTACGCTCCGGGCCGTTCGCTGATCCGCTCGCGGACGGCGCCCGATGAGGCCCAGCCGCGCACGCTCGCGCCGCGGGCACCGGCGCCGAGGTACCGCTCGAGCGCGGTGCCGATGCCGCCCTCGTCGCCGATCAGCTTCCTGATCGTGACGATCATCGTGGGCATCGCCCAGAAGTCCCCGCATACCCACAGGATCGCGGCGCCGATCTGCTGGTCCGCGAATGGCGACAGCGTCACACCGGGGACGTGAGCATACGCCGTGTACACCGAGTGGGTCACGAAGATGCTCAGCGACATCGCGATCATGATCATCACGACGTTGGTGGCCAGCAGCGCCGCGGCCCGGCCCAGCAGCGGCATCTGGCTGCGGAACGGCGGTGAGGAAATGAACTGGAGCCAGAACAGCACGCCGGCCGCGAAGAAGCTGCCGTGCATCAGCCAGATGTGCACTGCCTGGTTCTCCGCCGCCAAGTCGAACAGCGCGGGGATGTGCCAGGCCACCATCACGACGTTGAACGTGATCACCGCGACCCACGGGCGCAGGAAAAAGGCGCCGGCCGACCGCAGCGGCCGGGACCAGCCGCCGATCATGACCTCGCGGGTCACCGACCGCCCGGACCGGCCGGGCAGCCCCGCGAGCAGCGGCTGCCACGGCGCGCCGGCGACCACGAGCGTCGGCGCGGCGAACATCAAGAGCAGGTGCTGCACCATGTGCACCGTGAAGTAGGAGTCGGACCAGTAGTCGAGCGGTGACTCGACCGCGATGAGCAGCACCGCGAGACCGAGGTAGAACCACAGCGACCGGATCCGCCGCTCCCTGGTCCGCTCCGGCCTGGACCGGCTGGCCAGCCGCCGCAGCCCGATCTCGTGCCACACCACCACCACGAGCGCGACGATCAGGAACGGGTCGAACGACCAGTTATCCAGGATGTAGTGCACGCGCTCACCCTACTCAGCGGTACTCCCGTGGCGGGAGAGCCGCTCGCCAAGATGAGCACAATGTCATTTGGGGCGTCATCGGGTGGCGTCGGCTCAGGACACCTTGGGCTTCGGCGCGAGCTTGCCGAGACCCCAGATGGCGGCCGAGAAGACGGTGATGCAGAACAGCAGGAACGTGATGACGTGCACGCCGGTGCAGTACTCGCAGATCTGCTGGATCTGGACCACCTCGGCGTAGATCAGGTACATCACGAACCCCATGCCCGTGATCATCGCGACGAGCCGCAGCAGGCCGACCTCACGGCGCTGCATCCGCCAGGCCCACGGAGACATGATCGCGGTCACGAACACGTAGAACGCCAGCCCGAGCACGGCCACCGGGAACACGCCGAAGACCATGGACTGCGAGCTGGTGATCACGGCGGCACAGTCGAACGTGCCGTGGCCGCCAGTCGGGCACCCGGCCAGCTGCGACCCGGTGTAGTGCGCGTACGTCTCGTACGCGGAATCCGCGAGCCCGAGGATGGCCAGCCCGAACGTGACCCACTGCAGCCAGGGCGGCGGCCCGGCGGGAATGGCCGGCGCGACGGGCTCAGCGGGGGACGTCCCCGCGGCCTGCCGCTTCTGGCGGCCGGTCTGCGCGGTTTCTCGCGTCGATTCGGCTGACGGCTTCGCTGCCTGCTGCTTGCCTCCCTGCGGCGTTGCCGCCGCCGCTGACGCTGGCGCCGCCTTAGCCCCCTGGGTCTGCGGCTTAGCCGCGGCGGTTCGCGCCGCGGGCCGGGCGCCACCGGACCGCGCGGATCGGTTCCGGGACCGTGCCTTCGAGCTTGCCATCGGGGTTGCTCTCCCGTGCTTTCATCGCGGCGGCTGGTCGCTGCTCAGCTTACAGCCGGTAACCGCGCGGTGGCCTGTCAGGTGGTGGACGGCGCGAACTTGCTCTCGAGGGCCTGGATGGCGGGTGTGCAGGCGCTCGCCGGCTGGTTGTTCGTCATCTTGCAGATACCGGCGGTCATGTAGTTGGCCGAGCCGAGTATCCCCTGCGCGATCGCCGACTTCGGCTGGGTCAGCGCCGCGCCGATCTCGCTCCAGGTCTTGCCGTCGATGACGGTGGGACCGTACGGGGAGAGGTTGCCGACCTCAACGTACTTGTTGCCCATGTCGATGTACGGGATCGCGCCCGCGTAGCCGTTGGCCCCCGGGTCGTACTGGTTGACCAGCGCCTGCTGAGCTGCCGTAGGGGTCTGCAGGGTGACGTAAGGCGTGCTCGTGTTGCTCGAGTTCCCCTGCCGCTCGTTCGTGGTCTCCTCGACCGACGCGAAGGAGATGTACGGGCTGGTGTACTTCGAGCCGTAGAACGACCACGTGGGCGTGTTCGGGTCGGTGTCGCTGCTCGACGAGTGGACCGTCTTGAGCCCGGAGAACGTGCCGAAGCGACTCAGCGAGACGATCATGGCCCAGCGCTGGGCGCCGCAGAACGGGCAGTATTCCGCGCCGACGTACAGGACTTCAGGCTTGCCGTCCGAGGTGAGCGGCTTGCCGCTGACGGTGGCGAAGTACCCGGCGTTCGCCGAGCTGGCGGCCGCGATCTCGCTGGCCGGGATGAAGTCCTGGCTGCTGATGCTGCCGGCGCCCACTTGGTCCTGAGTGCTGACCGGGACCCCGGTCACCTGCTTGGTCAGGGTGGTGAGCGCGCTGCCGGTCGGCCCGTTGCTCGCCGACGCGGCGGTGCCTCCGCCGCTGTTGACCTTCACCAGGACGAAAGCGAGCACGACGACGACGACAGCCAGGATGGACCCGCCGGCTATGTAAATGCGCTTGCGTTGCTCGGCGCGTCGCGCCGCCTCCCGCTGCGCCGCGACGCGCGCGCGCCGGTCAGGTGCCTGCTTGGTCCTGCTCGCTTTGCCCATACCGCACATGGTAGGGGGATTTGCCGGCTCAATGGCCCGTGCGCGGCTGAGAGAAACCTCTGGGTAGCCCGAACGCGACCTGACCTATACAAAAACCGGCAGGTCGCCGCCGGCGATCCGTTAGAGGTCACCTTGCAACGACTTGACTACAGACGTGCACGCGGACGCGGGCTGGTCGTTCGTGAGCTTGCAGAGCGCCGCGGTGATGTAGTTGGCGGTACCGAGCACGCCGGCGGCTACCGGGCTGCCGGGGTTGTGCAGGTCGGTGGCGATCTGGTTCCAGGTCAGCCCGCTCAGCACGGCAGGGTCGTAGGAGACGCCGACGGTCAGGAACCTGTTTCCGTAGTCGATGAACGGGATCGCGCCGCCGTTAGCGGAGTCGTACTTGGTCAGCAGCGCCTGCTGCTCAGCGGTCGGCGTCTGCAGCGGGGTGTAAAAGCCGGTCGACGGGTCGGGGACGTTCGTATACGTCTCAACCGGCGTGAACGTCAGGTAGCTGCTGGAGTAGCTGACGTGCGCGAACGTCCAGGTCCGCGTGTTCGGGTAGGGCTCGGCCTGGCCGGCTCCGTTCACGGACGCCGAGTGCGTGACCCCCAGCCCGCTGAGCGTCCCGAAGCGGCTGAGCGCCACCACCATGGCCCAGCGCTCGGCGGCGCAGTACGGGCAGTACTCGGCGCCGATGTAGAGCACCTCCGGCTTGCCGCCGCTGGTGAGCGGCGCGCCGGTGATCGTCTTCGGCGGGGTGGTCGCCGCTCCGGCTCCGATCTTGTCCATGGTGGCGGCCGGGACGCTGGTCGTCGTGGTGATGAGGCTGGCGAGCGCCTGGCCGGTCGGCGTGCCCGTGCCGGCGCCGGAGCCGCCGCCGCTGCCCGCCGTGGAGTTCCCGCTGGTGAGGATGAACCCGAGGACGATGCCGACGACCGCGACGATGGCGCCGCCCGCGATCAGGAGCCGGTTCCTGATCTGCGAGCGCTGCGCGGCGGCCCGTTGATCCGCGATCCGCGTCCGCCTGTCAGAACCTCGATCGGCCATGCTCGTCCTGCCCGTCGGCCCAGTCCCGCAAATTCGATGCGTTGCCCACCAATTACCGCACGTATATCGCCAGGGACAGTTCGTAATTAGATGGCCCCATCGTAGGCCCTGTGCTGGGCGGCGGTGCGGCAGGGATGTCGTGACTGAGTTGGAGGCCGACCCACGCGACAGGAGTGAGGGGGGGTGCCGCGGGGGCCGGCCGTAGGGGCAGCCGCGACGCACCGGGGGTGTGTTGGCCAGCCCGGCCGTCGGTTGCCTATTCAGTGATAATGGGTCTATCTCCACGTGATCTGGATATTTTCTAGAGGCCGGACGTTTCCTCAGGTAATCTCGGTATCGATACCGTCTGACCGCGCCGGGTAGCAGGCTCCTCCATCTGTAATAGGGAGTGCGAGGCGGGCCGGACGCCGAGCACGAAGGGGGCAGCGGGGCGTGGTGTCGCTGCGGGTGGGTGTGCTGGGGCCGGTGACGGCGTGGCGGGATGAGCGGGAGATCCAGGCAGGACAGCCACGGCAACTGGCCGTACTCGGCCTGCTCGCGACCCGCGCCAACCGCGTGGTGTCCCGCGGCGAGCTGGTCGACGCGGTGTGGGGCGAAGAGCCCCCGGTCAGCGCCGAAGGCGGCATCTACACCTACGTGGCGGGCCTGCGGCGGGCCCTGGAGCCCGACCGGCCCAGGCGCGCCCCCGGCCAGCCGCGGCGCGCGCCCGCCCAGGTGCTGATCTCCGCGGGCGGCGGCTACATGCTCAGGCTCGGTCCCGGCTGCCTGGACGCCGCCGTCTTCGAGCAGTGCATCGGCCGGGCCCGCGACCTGCGGGCAGCCGGTGACCACGCCGCCGCGGAACGGGCCGTGACCGAGGCCCTCGGGCTATGGCGCGGGCTTCCGTTCGCCGGCGTGCCAGGTCCCTTCGCCGAAGCGGAACGGCAACGGCTCGGCGAGCTGCGCACCGGCGCGGCCGAAGACCGCGCCGACCTGCTGCTCGCGCTGGGCAGGGCCGCCGAGGCGGTGCCCGACCTGACCGCGCTGGTGGCCGCCCACCCGCTGCGCGAGCGGGCGCAGGGCCTGCTGATGATCGCGCTGTACCGGTGCGGCAGGCAAGCCGAGGCGCTGCGCGTGTTTCACGACGCCAGGGAGCGGCTCGCCGAGGACCTTGGCATCGACCCGGGCGACGAGCTGGCCAGGATCCACCAGCAGCTGCTGGCCACCGATCCCGCGCTCGCCGGGCAGCCGGACGCCCGCGAGAACGAGAGCATGGTGACGCTCTCCACGGGAGCGCCGCCCCCGGCGCAAGTGCCTCTAGAGACCGCCGGCTTCGCCGGCCGGGAGGCAGAGCTGGCCCAGCTGCACGCCATGCTGCCGGCGGCCGCGAGCGAGCCTCAGGTCGTCGTCGTGACGGGCACCGCCGGCGTCGGCAAGACGACGCTGGCGGTCAGGTTCGCCCGTCAGGTCACGTCGCGCTTCCCCGACGGCCAGCTGTACGTGAACCTGCGCGGCTTCGACCCGTCCGGCGCGCAGACCGAGCCCGGCACCGCCCTGCAGGCCTTCTTCGACGCGCTCGGCGTGCCGCCGCGGCAGGTTCCGGCCACCCTGGACGCCCAGACCGGGCTGTTCCGCAGCCTGCTGGCGGGCAGGCGCATGCTGCTGCTGCTCGACAACGCCCGCTCCACGGAACAGGTCAGGCCGCTCCTCCCGGCCAGCCCGGGCTGCATGGTGGTGATCACCAGCCGTAACCAGCTGACCGGCCTGGTCGCCGCCGAGGGCGCCCGCCTGCTGCCGCTCGGCGTGCTGTCCAGCGCCGAGGCGACGGAACTGCTCGCCGGCCGGCTCGGCACGGAGCGGGTGGCCGCCGAGCCGGACGCGGCCGCCGAACTCGCCGGGCACTGCGCCGGGCTGCCGCTGGCGCTGAGCGTGACCTGCGCCCGGGCCGTCACGAGGCCGGGCGCGGCGCTGGGGGACGTGGCCGCCGAGCTGCGCGACGCACGAGGACGGCTGGACGCGCTGGAGACCGGCGACGAGGTCACCGACCTGCGGGCCGTCTTCTCCTGGTCATACCGCAAGCTCAGCCAGCCCGCGGCCCGGATGTTCCGGCTGCTCGGGCTGCACCAGGGACCCGACATCTCCGCCGCCGCCGCGGCCAGCGTGGCCGGACTGCCTGCCGGGGAGGCGCGCGCCGCGCTTGCCGAGCTGACCAGGGCCTCGCTGCTCACCGAAGACGCGACGGGCCGGTTCAGCTGCCACGAGCTGCTCCGCGCCTACGCGGCAGAACAGGCAGCGGAAGGCGAGCGCCGGTCCGAGCGGACCGCGGCGCGCTGCCGGCTGGTCGACCACTACGTGCGGAGCGCCCGCGCCGCGAGCGCGCGGCTGTACCCGGCGCGCGGGGACGTCGAGCTGCCGCCCTGGCCGCAGGACGTCACCCCGGAGAAGTTCGCCTCCTACGAGGCGGCGCTCGCCTGGTTCGACGCCGAACACCGCGTCCTGCGAGCCGTCATCGCGATGGCCGCGGAGCCGGGCCTCGAAAGCTACTGCTGGACGCTGGCCTGGTACTGGTCACCGATCCTGAAGCGGCGCGGCCAGATCCAGGAGGTCGCCGCCCTGCAGCGGATGGCGCTGGCCTGCGCGCACCGCCTTGGCGACCCGGTCGCCCTCGCCCACGTGCACTACGACCTCGGCCACATCAGCGGGCGGCTCGGCGACTTCGCCGAGGGCCAGGAACACCTGACGCTGGCGCTGGAGCTGTTCACGGAGCTCGGGGATCTGGCCAACGTCGGACAGGCGCGGCACGGGCTGGCGGTGCTGTTCAACCAGCAGCACCGGTACGCGGAGGCGCTGGAGCACGCCATCGAGGCGCTGCGGCTGCGCCGCGCGTTCGCCGCCCCCGCGGTGGTCGCCTACTCGGAAAACGCGGTCGGCTGGATCTGGGCGCACCTCGGCAGGCACGCAGAAGCGCTGCGGCACTGCGGGCGCGCGCTGGAGCTGCACCGCGAATCGGGCAGCCGCAGCGGCGCGGCGGACACCCTGGACAGCATGGGCTACATCCACGACAAGCTGGCCGACTACGGGCAGGCGATCGCGCATTACGAGCAGGCGGTGGACATCTACCGTGACATCGGCGACGAGGAGAACCACGCGGGGTCGCTGATCAGGCTGGGCGACATGCAGCTCGCCGCCGGGCTGCCCGCGCGGGCCAGGCGCAGCTGGCAGGAGGCGCTGGCCGTGCTGGCCGACATCCCCGGCGTGGACACCGCGGAGGTCCGCGACCGGCTGGCTCAGCTCACCGCGGCCCTCCCCGCCTGACGAGCCATCCGGCCTCAGCAGACGGACACGATCCGTTCCGGATGATCCGGTACAGTTACGCACGGTGGTCAAAATTCGGTCCAATCGGTCCAACGGGGAGAGGTGCTGACGCTGGACACGCTCAACCGCGCGCTGCTGCTGGAGAACATCCACCCGGACGCGACGGCGCGACTGACGAAGGCCGGCTACGAAGTTGCCGCGATGCCACGCGCGCTCGGCGAGGACGAGCTCATCGAGGCGCTCGACGGCATCAGTCTCCTCGGCATCAGGTCGCAGACCCACGTCACCGAGCGGGTGCTCGCGGCCGCCCCTGACCTGCTCGCCGTCGGCGCGTTCTGCATCGGGACGAACCAGGTCGACCTCGCCGCGGCGGCCAAGCGCGGCGTGGCGGTGTTCAACGCGCCGTTCTCGAACACCCGCAGCGTCGTCGAGCTGGCGATCGCCGAGATCATCTCGATGGCCCGGCGGCTGCCGGAGAAGAACGCGAAGATGCACCAGGGCGTCTGGGACAAGTCAGCCAAGGGCGCGCACGAGGTGCGCGGCAGGAAGCTGGGCATCGTCGGGTACGGGAACATCGGCACTCAGCTGTCGGTGATCGCCGAGAGCCTCGGCATGACCGTGTACTTCTACGACATCGCCGACAAGCTCGCGATCGGCAACGCCCGCCGCTGCTCCTCGCTGGAGGAGCTGCTCGAGTCGGTCGAGACCGTGACGCTGCACGTGGACGGCCGCTCGGGCAACCACGGATTCTTCGGCGAGGAAGAGTTCGCCAGGATGCGGCCGCGGTCGCTGTTCCTTAACCTGTCCCGCGGCTTCGTCGTCGACCACGCGGCGCTGCGCCGCCACATCGAGTCGGGGCACATCGCCGGCGCGGCGATCGACGTGTTCCCGCGCGAGCCCAAGGGCAACGGCGAGGAGTTCCTGTCCGAACTGCGCGGCCTCAACAACGTCATCCTCACCCCGCACATCGGCGGCTCGACCGAAGAGGCGCAGCAGGACATCGGCGAGTTCGTCTCCGGCAAGCTGGCCGACTTCGCCGAGGGCGGCGCGACCGCGATGTCGGTCAACATGCCCGGGGTGGCGCTGCCGTCCGTGCCTGGCACGCACCGCCTGGTCCACCTGCACCGCAACGTCCCCGGCGTGCTCGCCACGATCAACCGCGTGCTCGCCGACCACGGGGTGAACGTCGAGGGCCAACTGCTGCGCACCCGCGACGACCTGGGCTACGTGATCACGGACATCGTCCCTGCCTACAGCGACGAGGTGCTCGCCCAGCTCCGCGCCATGGAAGTCACGATCCGCCTCCGCACGATCGAGGAATCCGACTAGCGCCCCCGCACTTAACCTAAAGGCGGGAATTCCACGATCACGAAAGAAAAGCACGCGTATAGGACACTTTTCTTTCGTGATCACGCTTGCCCGGCCCGGGACCGCCTAACGCTGAAGATTTGACCGCCTAAAACCGGCCAAACTTTCAGCGCTAAGGGTACTTCGTGCTGGTGGGGCTACTGGGGCGCCGATCGGACGTGGTCATCACCTCGACGGGTCCTGGCCCAGGATCACGGAAACTTTAGCCGCTACAGCGCCCATTTTCCTCCGTGATCATGGAATTCCGGCGCGTCGGCCAGCGCCCGGCGAAAATCAATCGCCGCGCCAATCACAAGTGGTCACGCGGCCTGCGCTGCCCCGGTCGCGGGAGTAGCCTGGCGAGCCATGCTGCGCTTCCCGCTCATCCACCCGCCATTGCTCGCCGCGCTGGCCGCCTGCGGCCACGGCGGCAAGGTCCTGCTCGCGGACGCCAACTACTCCCACAGCACCAACGTGCACGAAGGCGCCACGGTCATCTACCTGAACCTGCGCCCCGGCCTGCTGACCGTGCACCAGGTGCTCGAGCCACTCCTGCAAGCCGTCCCGGTGGAGGCGGCGGACGTGATGACGCCGGGCGACGGCACCGAGCCTGACGTGTTCGCCCGCTACCGCGGACTGCTCGGCCCGGCGGTCCCGCTCAGCGCGAAAGAGCGGTTCGAGTTCTACGCCGCCTGCCGGGAACCCGACCTCGCCGTGTGCGTCGCCACCGGCGACGACCGGCTCTACGCGAACCTGCTGCTCACGGTCGGTTTCGTCGCCCCACGATAAAAGACGGGCCAGTTGATCGGATGTATCAGTTCGGTTTCAGCTGAAGAGTCTGCGATAAGACCAATTGACGCACCGAGACATCCGATCTATTTTCCTGACACGCGGTACTCCGGACGTGGCAGTCCGGGGACCCCGAGCAGGAGGCCTGAATGAGACTTCGCAGACGCATGACCGCGCTGCCCGTCGCCACGGCCATCGTCGCCGCGGTAACGCTCATCGCCGCATGCAGCAGTAGCAGCAGCTCGGGCGGCAGCACGAGCGCCGGAGGCAGCACCGCGAGCGCCGCCTCGGGATCGGGGTCGACCACGATCGGCGTCGACCTCACCTACAACTCCACCGCCTTCTGGGCCGCCTACATCAACTACGAGACCCAGTACGCATCCCAGCTGCACGTCAAGCTGCTCGGCCCGCTGCTCGCCGCCGCCAACGCGAGCCTGCAGAACCAGCAGATCGAAGACCTGGTCAACGAGGGCGCGAAAGCGATCATCGTGAACCCCGAGACCGCGACCAGCCTCGGCCCGGCGATCGCCTACGCGAGCGCGCACCACGTCCAGCTGATCTCCGTCGACACGATCGTCGGCGTCGGCAAGGTCTACATGGTGGTCCGCGCCTCCAACACGATCTACGGCCTGGACGCCTGCGCCTACATCAGCAGCAAGGTGAAGTCCGGCTACGTGCTGGACCTGGAAGGCGACCTCACCTCGTCGAACGGCGCCGACCGGACCAACGCGTTCGACCAGTGCATGTCCGCCAACGACCCGAACGTGCACATCCTCAAGGACCCCACGGTCTGGACGGAAGCCACGGCCGTCACCGACGCCCAGAACGCGGTGAACGCGTACGGCAGCGACCTGAAGGCGATCTACGCGCAGTGGTCGAGCCCCGACCTCGGCGTGCTGCCGCTGCTGGCCTCCAAGCACCTGACCGGCAAGGTGCTCGTCGTCAGCGACGACGGCGTCCCGTTCGAGATGTGCGACATCTCGAAGGGCAGCCTCGACGCAAGCCAGTCGCAGCCGGCCAACCTGTACGCCTACTGGGCGCTGAAGTACGCGCTCGACGCGGCGAACGGCGTCACGCTGAAGGCCGGCGATCCCGGCGGCGGCGCGCCCACCTTGCAGATGGTCACCTACGCCGGCGACAGCAACCTCGGCGACCCGATGGTGGCGCCGTTCGTGACCAAGACCGCGCAGACGTTCAACGTCACCCCGGTTGACGGCCTGTCCGGCACCATCTCGAGCACGGCGGTCAGCGACGGGCAGCTGTGGGGCAACGTGTACGGCAACGCCCACGGCGGGGTGTGCAGCGCGCAGAACGCTTCATGACCGATCCGACAGTTCCGGCCGTCGAGGCGGCGGGCATACACAAGCGGTTCGGCAGCACCTATGCGCTGCGCGGTGTCGGCCTGTCCCTGCTGCCGGGGCACTGCCTCGGCCTGGTCGGCCGCAACGGCGCGGGCAAGTCGACGCTCGTCTCGATCCTGTCCGGCATCCTCACTCCGGATGCCGGGCAGGTCCTGTTCGACGGCCAGCCCGCGCCTTCGGACACCGCCGGGTGGCGCGGGCGGATCGCGACCGTGTTTCAGCACTCGATGGTCGTGCCGAGCCTCACCGTGGCGGAGAACGTGTTCCTCGGCGCCCAGCCGGGCCGTGCCGGGTTCGTCGACTGGCGTGAAATGCGGGCGCGGACCAGGAGCGTGATGGCCGAGTGGGGCTTCGACGTGAACGCGAGCGCGCCCTGCGCCAGCCTCACGGTGGAGCAGCGGCAGATCGTCGAGATCGTCAGGGCGCTCGCGGCGGGCACCCGCTGCCTGCTCCTCGACGAGCCAACCGCCGCCCTGGAGCGCGGCGCGGTGCAGCGGCTGTTCGAGCGCATCCGCCAGCTCCGCCAGTCCGGCGTCGCGATCCTGTACATCTCCCACCACCTGGAGGAGGTGTTCGAGATCTGCACCGAGGCCGCCGTGCTCCGCGACGGCGAGCTGGTGCTGTCCGCGCCGCTGGCCGGCCTGTCAAAAGACGACCTGGTCACGGCGATGGTAGGTCAAATCCATCATCCAGAACGTACGCAGCCGGCTCCGCAGCCGCCCAGCTCTTCTCCGGCGGCCGACATCAAGCCGGCTTCTTTCTCCCCGGGTCCGTCAGCCGCCGCATCCAGCGTGCCCGGCGCCCGGGCCCGGGCCGGCCGCGCCGCGCCCGCCTCTGTCGCCAACGGCGCCGCGGGCGCCGCCGCCCCCGCACGCGCGGCGGCGCTCACGGCCACCGGCATCACGCTGGACTCCCCGGGCACGTCGCTGCGCGGCGTCTCGCTCACCGTGCGGCCCGGCGAGCGGGTCGGCATCACCGGGCTGCGCGGCTCGGGCGCGACGATGCTGGCCAGGATCGTGGCCGGCGCCGTCGCCCCTGACACGGGCACGGTGCTGCTCGGGGACAGGGCGCTGCGGCCCGGCGACCGGGCGGCCGCGCTGCGCGCCGGCGTCGGCTACATCCCCGAGGACCGGCAGGCCGACGGGTTCGCGCCGCAGCTCGGCGTGGCCGAGAACATCACGATGGCGGTCGTCGACCGGCTCGCGCGCTTCGGGCTTGTGTCGCCGCGCCGCAGGGAAGCATGGGCCGCGCCGCTGGCCCGGCGGCTGTCGATCGTGTCAGCCGGGCTCGGCCAGCCGGTCGGCGAGCTGTCCGGCGGCAACCAGCAGAAGGTCACGGTCGCCAGGGCCCTGGCCCGCGACCCGAAGCTGATCGTCGCCATCACCCCGACGCGCGGCGTGGACGTGGCGTCTAAGGAACTGCTGCTCGGCGAGCTTGACCGGGCCGTCGCGGCCGCGGGCGCCAGCTTGCTGCTGGCCACCGACGAGCTCGATGACCTCGTGATCTGCGACCGGGTCGTGGTCCTCGTCCGCGGCGAGATCTATACCGAGTTCACCGATCCGCCCTTCGACAGGGAGCGGCTGATCGCGGCCACCGAAGGCATGGGAGCGGCAGCATGAGCGAGCCGGAGGGGCGCGGTGCCGCCCCCGGGCAGACGCAGGAACGCGGCCCGAGCGAGGAGATGAGCCTTGAGCCGCCCCGGCGCCAGGCGGGCGGCCGCGCGAGCGCCGCCGCGATCTCGTGGATCCGCGAGGCCGCGCTGCTGCCCGTGCTCGTCGTTCTCCTGGTCGTCGGCGCGATCCTCAACGACCATTTCCTGACGGTCTCCAACCTCACCGGCATCGGCCAGCAGACGGCCGCGCTCGGCGTCGTCGTGGTCGGCGAGTCACTGATCCTGCTGATCGGCGGCATGGACCTGTCCCTCGAGTCGACCTACGGCCTGGCCCCGATGCTCGCGGCCTGGCTGATCGTCCCTGTCGCGTCGTTCGGCAGCGGCACGATGCTCAACCCTTACCTGGGAATCCTGCTGGTATTCGCGGTCGGGGCGGTGGTCGGCGTGGTCAACGGCCTGCTGATCATCAAGGGCAGGCTGAACGGCTTCATCGTGACCCTCGGCATGACGATCCTGCTGGCCGGCATCCAGAACGGCATTGTCAAGGGCCAGTCCCCGTTCAACTGGCCGCCGGCGTTCGGCTGGCTCGGCTCGGCCCAATGGGGGGTGGTCCCGGTGAGCCTTGTCGTTGCGGCGGCCATCTTCGTGCTCACCGGCCTGTTCCTGCGGTACCACCGGTTCGGCCGGGCAATCTACGCGGTCGGCGGCAACCTGCCGGCGGCGCGCGCCGCCGGCATCAAGGTGAACCGGGTGCGGATCTGGGTGTACGTGGCCGGCGGCGTGCTCGCCGCGCTCGGCGGCCTGATGGAGGCGGGCCGGGTCTCGTCGGTGGCGTCTACCCAGGGCTACGGCGAGGGCATCATCTTCCAGGTGTTCGCCGCCGCGGTCATCGGCGGCGTGTCGCTGCGCGGCGGCCGCGGGAACATGGTGGGCGCCGCGTCCGGCGTCATCCTGCTCGGCCTCGTGCAGAACCTGCTCGACCTGGAGAACGCGCCGAACTACTGGATCGACGCCATCGACGGCGCCGTGATCCTGTTCGCCCTGATCCTGGCCCGGGTCATCGGCGGCGAAGCGTCGGCGGAATGAGCTCCGGATGACCAAGATCACCGGCCTGGACACGTTCGACGTGCGATTCCCCACCTCCAGGACGCTGTCCGGGTCGGACGCGATGAACCCGGCGCCGGACTACTCGGCCGCGTACGTCGTCGTGCGGACCGACGCGACGGCGCCCGACGGCGGGGAGCTGGCCGGGCACGGGTTCGCGTTCACGATCGGCCGCGGCAACGACGTCCAGCTCGCGGGGATCCGCGCGCTTGAGCCGTTCCTGGCCGGCCAGGACCTCGACGCGATCATCGGCGAGCCAGGCGATCCCGGCGCGCTGGGCGACCTGTACCGGCGGCTGGTCACCGACAGCCCGCTGCACTGGCTCGGCCCGGCGTGCGGCGTCATCCACATGGCGACCGGCGCGGTGCTGAACGCCTGCTGGGACCTGGCCGCCCGCCGGGCGGGCCTGCCGCTGTGGCTGCTGCTCGCGTCGCTGTCGCCCGAGCAGCTCGCCGGCCTGGTGGATTTCCGCTACCTGGCCGACGCGCTGACCCGCGACGAGGCGGTCGGGCTCCTCGAGCGTGCCCTGGACGGCCGGGCGGAGCGGATCGCGGCGCTGCGCCGCGACGGCTACCCGGCGTACTCGACCGCGCCGGGCTGGCTCGGCTATTCCGACGAGCTGCTCGCGGCGCTGTGCGATGAGGCCGTCAGGGACGGGTTCAGGCAGGTCAAGGTCAAGGTGGGCGGCAGCGTCGCGGACGACATGCGCAGGCTGGCGGTCGCCCGCGAGACGGTCGGGCCTGACATCGGCATCGCTATCGACGCCAACCAGGTCTGGGACGTGCCGACCGCGGCCGGCTGGGTGCGGCAGCTCGCGCCGTTCAACCCGGCCTGGATCGAGGAACCGACCAGCCCCGACGACATCCTCGGCACGGCCGCGATCCGCCGCGCCGTCGCCCCGGTCCGGGTCGCGTCCGGGGAGCACGTGGCGAACCGGGTGCTGTTCAAGCAGCTGCTACAGGCGCAGGCTATAGACGTGATGCAGATCGACGCGTGCCGGGTCGCCGGGGTGAACGAGAACATCGCGAACCTGCTGCTCGCCGCGAAGTTCGGCGTGCCGGTCTGCCCGCACGCCGGCGGCGTCGGGCTGTGCGAGATCG
>Ga0335075_10007483_pt1 | contig 16812 bp, 18 predicted proteins | sample Lox_Sample_24_FD_206723 | JGI IMG/M metagenome (GOLD analysis project Ga0335075, IMG submission 206723) | Soil microbial communities from Loxahatchee National Wildlife Refuge, Florida, United States - Lox_Sample_2.4 | ecosystem: Environmental > Terrestrial > Soil > Wetlands | place: USA...
CCCAAATTGCATTTCACATGTCCCTTCCCATAGGATTTGGGGCGGCATCTTCACTTTGGAGGTGTGTTGATGTGCCTTAATCGTTGGTTGGCAGCTTTCGTAGCTGCCCTCTTTCTCCTCTTAACTACGCCCATGCAGGCGCAGTGGGTTCTCGCGGCACGCGCGGCAAGGAACGAGATCCATCGCATGACTCAGCGGTCAGAGAGCGGAGGCTATGACATTGCTACCGTCGTCCTTGATGCCGATCCGGGCAAGGTATATGACAAGACACTCGAGTTATTGAAAACTCATCCTGAAGTGAAGATCATCACCGAGGACAAGCAAACGGGCACCATCGAGTTTCAAAAAGGAAAGAAGGTCGCCGGCTTTCAGATCTACGCGCTGGGTGATAAGGTCACGCAAATGGTTGTAGCGTCCGGAGTCGGCCGATCAAAAGAACCCGATGAAACATCCATGGTGGTCGAGTCAATTATGCACGTGTGCGCGGAATTCAACATCAAATGCACCGTCCAGTCTTACTAAACATCGTCCGGGTTTTCTTCTCACTGATTTTTAGCAGCCCGTTCTTTTCAACGGACGTAATCGGCCCAGCTCACGCATCAAGAATGGCCCGCTCGGGAAATTCACACCGGCATCGAGAAACGCGGAAGCGCACCTTAGCCGTGCAAGCATCGCATTCCCCCAGATCCACCCGCCGCTCACCAGCCGCGGCTAATGCCCCAGGCTGATCATTCGGTCGCGCAGAAAAATCGCTGCCATTGCGCCGCGGCAGAAAGCGGTGCGTGTTGGCGAAGATGACCTGGTAGCGCGCCGCCCGCTCCGCATCCGGCGCCACCAGATACGGGATCCACCACGCGCGCAGAATGCCCGCCACCAGCAACCCGTAGGTGATCCACAGCAGCATCTCCAGCCAGTCAGGATAGGGCTGGCGGAAGTGCCGGGCGCTGAAGTACAGTCCCACCGCCGCCGGCACCGCCGGAAGCAGGGTCACAAACACGCGCCGCTGCAGCGTATCCTGGCTGCGGATCGCTTCCAGGTTGCTCAGCCGGCCCAGCGGCACCCAGTCGTGCAGCAGCAGAAAGGCGGCCGCCAGCGCCTGCAGCGCCAGAAACGTGATGTCGAATCCGCCGCTGACCGGGAAAACGCTTTGCGCCATCGCCTGCTCTCCTCCCAGCGGAGCTAAGTGTAGCCAGGGCGCGCTCCCCGGGCCATCTTTCTTTTCTCCCCTCGCCGGCCGTCTTGCAACCATCCCGCCTCTGTGGTATCTAATATGTATTCAAGTTTGCTCTTAGGAGCGAGCCTGAATTTCATGAAGAGTGGCTGAGGGACGGGCCCTGTGACGCCACGACAACCGGCTTAGGCAATCTAAGACATCGGTGTCAACTCTCTCCTGCAGTAGCGGGGAACATGAGATTCGGGGATGCAATGCAGTATCGCATCTCGCCAAATCCAGCAGTTCTGTAGTACCGAAGTTTTGTAGCAGAGTTCGTCACGTGCGCCCGTGCATTTCTACCCCTAGGAGGAATCTCCTGCGGGTTCCTCAGCGGCTCCTGAAGTCAGTTTTCGGGAATCGAGGGTTCTATGGCGCTTGCTTACGAATTGCGTTGTCGGGAATGCGGGAAGACCTACCCTAACGCTCCGCTCTCCATCTGTGACGAATGCTTCTCTCCGCTCGAAGTCCAGTGCGACCTCGAAGCGGCGCGCGGCTCTTTCACCCGCGAAAAGATTGCCCAGGGACCGGACAGCATGTGGCGCTACAAAGCCCTGCTGCCCGTCCCGGAAGACTACGTGGCGCCCACCCCCGCCGGCTGGACGCCCCTGCTGCGCGCACCCCGTCTCGCCGCCCGCATCGGCGCCACCAATCTCTATGTCAAGAATGACGCCGTCTGCCTGCCCACGCTGAGCTTCAAGGACCGCGTGGTCTCCGTCGCCCTGGCCAACGCGCAGATCTTCGGCTTCGACACCGTGGGCTGCTCCTCCACCGGCAACCTCGCCAACGCCGTCGCCGCCCAGGCCGCCCGCCTCGGACTCAAGACCTACATCCTCGTCCCCGCCGACCTCGAGCCGGCCAAGATCCTCAACACCCAGGTCTACGGCGCCCGGCTGGTCCGCATCGACGGCAACTACGACCACGTCAACCGCCTCTGCTCGCAGATCGCCGAGCGCTATAGCTGGGGCTTCGTCAACGTCAACCTCCGCCCCTACTACGCAGAGGGCTCGAAGACCGTGGGCTTCGAAATCGCCGAGCAGCTGGGATGGAAGCTGCCCGACAACGTCGTCGTGCCCATGGCCGGCGGCTCGCTCATCACCAAAATCCGCAAGGCCTTCAAGGAGCTCATCGCCCTCGGCCTGGTCGAGGAAAAGGAAGTCCGCTTCTTCGGAGCCCAGGCCACCGGCTGCTCGCCCATCTCCACCGCCGTCAAGACCGGGGCCGACCACATCGAGCCCCAGCGCCCGTCTACCATCGCCCGATCGTTAGCCATCGGCAACCCCGCCGACGGCGTCTACGCCGCCCGCGCCATCCGCGAGAGCGGCGGCTGGGCCGAAGATGTCTCCGATGTCGAAATTGTCTCCGCCATCCAGGAGCTGGCCGAAACCGAAGGCGTCTTCACCGAGACCGCTGGCGGCGTCACCACCGCCGTCACCGCCCGCCTCTACGCCCACGGCCGCATCCGGCCCGACGAGCTGACCGTCACCTGCATTACCGGCAACGGTCTCAAAACCACCGACGCCCTCACCGGCGCCTACGAGCTGGAACGCCCGGTTCGTCCCCGCCTCGCCGATTTTGAAACCTACATCGAACAGCAGATCGAAGATCGTGAAGACAACCGGTTTGAAGAACGTGAAGTGGTAGGAGGAGCAAGTGTCCGTTAGAGTTCTGTTGCCGAATGCATTCCAGAAGCACACCGATGGCGCGCGCGAGATTCAGTCCAGCGCCCACAACCTGCCCGAGCTGCTCTCCGAGATCGAGACCAGCTTCCCGGCCCTCAAGACCCACCTCCGCGACGAGCAGGGACAGGTCCGCCGCTTCATCAACTTTTACGTCAACGAGGAAGACATCCGCTTCCTCGGCAACGAGAAGTACAGCTTTAAGGATGGCGACGAAGTGCTGGTGATCCCGTCCATCGCCGGAGGATGCCCGCCGCGCGTGGAGACCCGCTCCGCGCCCGCCGGCCAGTGCCGCTGCTGCTCCTACTGCGGCCAGGAAGAGTGCTGCTGCTACTGAACCGCGGGTGACCGGGTAAGCTGCTTTAGCGAGGAGGCGTCTGCCTCCTCGGCAGCTCCACTCCGTATGCCGTCTCTGACCCCTCCCTGATGGCCAGGAACGAAACCAGCGTTCCAGGAAATCCAAAGATGAATGCCACGATGCGCCAGGCGATGCTGGGGTGCGCCTGCGCCCTCATTCCTGCATAGCTGGCATTGGCCAGCACCCACACGGCGCTTACCCCTTCGGTGGTCCCGGTAACCATCGGCCCTCCCTCACGGCGTCTTGCGTTCTTCGCCGAACAGGCGGTGGGCGGCGCGCCTCTCACCGCCTAAGGATCATAGACAATGCCGTCGATCCTGACCTTGGAGCACCAGAAACAAAAGTCAATCTCCCGGCCCGGCGCCAGCTCGGAAAGATCCAGCTGCCGCCAGCGATGCAACCCAACGCGGCACAATTGCCCCAGCAGGATACTGGCTTCATGCTCCCGGTGCGGCCACAGTTTCGCCACCTTGGCCGCCAGCCGGGCATCGGGCAATGCTTGGTCTGCGCCGGTCATCACCGCAATCCTCTCAGGCAGTTAGCTCCGGCGCAAGATCAAAGCATCCGAAAACCGCCCCCGAATACCCTTGACCAAAGCGTAACCGTCATGGAATCCTCTCTGCCTCTCCCGATAGGAGGCATTATGGCTATTCTGTGGTGGATTATCGTCGGTCTGATCGCAGGCTGGATCACCGGCAAGCTCATGCGCGGCGCCGGCTACGGCGCGCTCATGGACATCGTCATCGGCATCGTCGGAGCCGTCATCGGCGGCTTCATCATGCGCTCGCTGGGCTTCGTCGGCAGCGGGGGCATGATCTACACCATCCTCGTCGCCGTGCTCGGCGCCGTGATCCTCACCCTCATCCTCCGTCTCTTTACCAGGGGACGAGCCAGCTGAACCCGGGCCAAATCCGGCTCTGTTGACATCCTCAGGTCCCTCGTCGAAATTGTCATCCCGAGCGAAGTCGAGGGACCTGCAGTTTGTCGGTGCAGCCAGTCATTTTCGCTCTTGCCGGCCGCATTTTGGATTCAAGGAGAACCGAAACCTGGCTATCCGCGGTAGCGCTGGCTCATCGGGAAAACCAGCTCGGAGACCGACGCTACCGGGTTGCCGTCCAGCGTGGCGGGATGAAACCTCCAGCTCCGCACCGTGTCCAGGATGATCTGGTCGATGCCGTTGCCCAGGCCCTGCACCAGCTTCTCGTCCATCACCTCGCCCTGCGCGCTCACGTTCACATCCACCACCACATTCGTCTCCGACTGCGGCAGCAGCGAGCGGTCGCTCACCGGCGGATTCGGCGAATAGGTCGGAAACGCGGGTGTCGCGTCCTGCGTCCCGTTGCCCGACCCGGTCATCTGCGACCGCGAGGGCGCGCCGCCGGCCGAGCTTGCCTGCAGCTCGCCGTCCTTGCGGCTATGCGGCTCGGCCAGGGCCGGCTGCTTCCGCCGCTGCAGCGGATCGGTCCGCTCGATCTTCTTCGCCGGAGACATCGCCACCTTGCCCAGCGTATGCATCCGCGCCGTGCCCCGGCCCACGCCGCCCTGCCAGTAAAGCAGCGTTGCGTGCGAGCCGCCGCGCATGCTCACCGGCCGCACCTTCCACGCCTGCCGTCCGCCCAGCAGCAGCAATCCGAACGCCAGCACGTGGGTTCCGATCGAGACATAGCGGCTCATCGAGGACGGTGCGCGTTCACTGCTTTCACTCGGAATCTGGCTCAGCACAGTGCGTCACCCCTTCCATTAGTGTGCCTCAACCGCCGGCCCCATGCGCCGGGAATTATTCGGCCGCCAGCGCCAGCGTCGAGTGCTCCCGCCCGATCAGGTCGCACAGCGCCTCGACCACCAGGTTGTGATCCTCGCGCTGCGCCAGCCCGGAGACGGTCACCGACCCGATCACTCCGGCATTCGCAACCCGCAGCGGAAAGCTCCCCCCGTGCGAGGCATAGTCGGCCAGCGGCAGCCCGTAGCGCTCCGTCAGCGAGCTCTGCTTCTGCTGCATCTCCAGGCTCAGCGCATAGGAGCTGCGGTAGAACCGCGCCACCACATTCGACTTGCGCCGTATCCACTCCGCATGGTCGGGCAGCGTGGAGCCGATGGCGGTGTAGAAGAGGGGCTGCCCGAAGCGCCGCACATCGATCACCAGGGCGGGGAACTGCGCGCTGACCGCAAGGTCGCGCAGCAGGCAGCCCATCTCCCAGGCCGCGCTGTCATCGAAGTGATCGAAGACCAGCTCCTTCTCCTGCAGCGCAATGCGGGCCAGGTCCTCGGCGATCGACATGGCTAAAATCCCATGATGCTGTAGCCGGAATCGACGTAGATCACCTCGCCCGTGATGCCGCTCGCCATCTCCGAGGCCAGGAACGCCGCCGTGCTGCCCACCTCCAGCTGCTCGGTGTTGCGGTGCAGCGGCGCGCGCTCGGCGTGCGCTCTCCGCATTTCGCCCATGCCTCCCACCCCGCGTCCGGCCAGCGTGTTGATCGGCCCCGCGGAGATCGCATTCACCCGGATCTGCTTCCTGCCCAGGTCGTGGGCCAGGTAGCGGACCGTCGCCTCCAGCGCCGCCTTGGCCACGCCCATCACGTTGTATCCCGGAACCACCTTCTCCGCGCCGAAATAAGTCAGCGTGATAATGCTCCCGCCCTCCGGCATCAGCGGAGCCGCCGCCCGGCTCAGCGCAATCAGCGAGTAGACGCTGACATCGTGCGCCATCTTGAAGCCCTCGCGGCTGGTTTTGATGAAGTCGTTTTTCATATCCTCGGCCGGCGCAAAGGCCACCGAGTGAATCAGGATATCCACCTTGCCGTACCGCTCCTTGAGCTGCGCAAACACCTGCTCGATCTCCGCGTCGCTCGCCACGTCGCACTGGAACGGCTCCGCCCCCGGCAGGTCGACGATCAACTGGTGCGCCTCGGCCTTCATCCGCTCGTTCTGGTAGCTGATGGCCAGCGTCGCCCCCGCCTCATGCAGCTTCTGCGCAATCCCCCACGCAATCGACCGCTTGTTGGCCAGACCAAAGACCACGGCAACCTTCCCTTCAAGCTTCAACATCAGTAGCAACTCCCTTCAAAACAATAAGCATAGCAGCGCCAAGCCACCCCAGTCGGCGCACCCGGGAATGTGGCGCTGGGCCAGATGTTTTCTATAGTCCCGTTGTACACTGATCAGTAGGAGCGGGAATTTTAACCTGCTCGGAGGTGAGCCGTGAAAAAAATAGCGGCGTACCTTGGGAGTACGGCCCCGTAAACAGCCCCATTGAACAGCGGGGATAACCACAGGCTAAGGGCCGTGACGTTCAACTCCCAGCACGATGACTGCCCATCGTTTGGCTGATGTTTAAATGTGGGAGCGCGGCGTGGTGAGGCGATGCATATCGTGGGGGCCAGAGGCAGGTCCGGTCTCCTTCACATTTCAGGCGCTCTTGAGCAGCCCATGCAGGATTGACCGTTTGTCGAGCAGCGACACTAGCTCGCTGACGCTCCAAACGTGATTCGCTAATCCCACTTCCATTGCACGCGTGACACGCAGAGATTGATGTATCCGGCAGTAGTTGTAGTACGTGAAGAAATCGCGACCATTTGAGCGTGATTCTCGACCTTCTTCGAGAATCCGTTGGTTAATCGCGTGAAGGGGCGCATTCCCATTCGCATGGACAAGTTGGTCCGCCAAGCGCATCCCCGAAACGCGCGCGTCTCCTCTATGTGATATCGATTCCCGATGCGCCTCACCCGCCCAGATCGATCAGCGTGACCTCGTCGATCGGCGAGCCCAGAAACTTCTCCCCCAGCCGCCGGAACTTGCTCACCGAATCCGTCGCATAGAACAGCCGCGCGCCCGCCGCCTCCCGTCCCGCGCCGCTTTCCTCTTTGAGCTGCGGAATGGCATCAGCCACCTGCGCCGCCGTCACATCCGCCGAGTCGATCACCCGCATCCCCTCCGGAACCGCGCGCGCGATATTCGCCCGCAGCAGCGGATAGTGCGTGCAGCCCAGCACCAGCGTGTCCGGATGCAGCTCTTTCCCCGCCGACTCCGCCAGCAGCTCGGCAAGATAAATCCGCAGCACCTCCCCGGTCACCGGATGATCGATCCATCCCTCTTCGACCAGCGGCACCAGCAGCGGACAGGCCTTCTCGTAGGCGCGCAGTCCGCGCTCCGCGCACGCCGCGGCGTAAGCGTGGCTCTCTACCGTGGCCGCGGTCGCCATCACCAGCACGTCTTTGCTCTTCGTCGATTCGAGCGCCGCGTTCGCGCCCGTCTCGATCACCCCCAGCACCGGCACCCGCACCGCCGCGCGGATCGCGTCCAGCGCCAGCGCGCTCGCCGTGTTGCAGGCGATTACCAGGTACTCGGCGCCCTCCTCCACCAGAAAGCGCGCGCTCGAAACCGCGTACCGGGCCACCGTCGCCTGCGACTTCGCGCCATAAGGCAGCCGTGCCGTGTCGCCGAGATAGGTGTAGTCCGCGCCCGGCAGCTGCGCGGTAAGCGCCCGCAAAACCGTCAGCCCGCCGAAGCCGGAATCGAAGACGCCGATGTTCATTGCGATCCCGTCGCCGTATCCGACGCCAGGTACACGCGCGTCAGGTCGGCGTGGCCGGCCAGCGTGTCCTTCTCGTGCCCATCGACCAGGAAGCGCACCTGCGTAATGTCGGGAAGATTGTCGTGCAGCGTGCCCAGGATGGCCAGCAGGGTCAGCGTCTCCGGCTCGATGCCCGAAGGATGCGCCGCCGCGAAGGCCGCGCTGAAATCGACCACCGCCATCTGCCCCTTCGCCGGAGGCAGCCCCCGGGGCTCCGGAATCGGCATCAGGAAGATCCCGTCCAGGTCCTGGCTGGCCGCGCCGCTCTCCTGGCCCGAGGCCGCGCCGCCGTTGCCCGGCGTGCCCAGCGGAGCAATCGGATGCGTCGACTTCGGCTCGCGGAAACTGTGCAGCAGCGTCTCGAGCAGCACCCGCGCCCGCGCGCTCTCATCCTGCGGCATGGGCAGGCTGCGCCGCGTCTCCAGCAGCGAGCCGTCCGTGTCATTCGGAATCAGCAGCGCGATCGACTCCGGCGGCGCGCTCACCGGTCCGCTCGCCGGCGCCTCCACCTGCAGCGCGCGCAGCCGGTCCTGCGCCCGCTCCCGCAGCCGGATCAGGAACGCCGCCATGGCCACCACCGCCACCAGCATCACCACAAACAGAATCTGCTGGGCCCGCGTGATCACTGCTGCCTCCAGTCGTTGCGCCACTGCTCGATCGCCGCCGTCAGCGCATCGATAATCGATTTCTGATAGCCCACATCGGAAATGGCTTTGCCGTTGGTCGTCGCGCCCGGCTGCAGCGGCGCAACCTCCACCGCAACCGCCGGGCAGGCAAAGCTGTCCATCGGCTGCAGCGAGGTGCGGCCCAGCGTCACCGGAATCTCCGCATGCGCCAGCGCCGAGTCGATCTCCGAAGACAGCTTCAGGCTCTGCGTCACGTACGCCGACTGCGCCGTCTGCCAGGGCATGAACTTCACCAGCGGCGCCGGCGCCAGCGACGAGGTGTAAAGATGCACCCCGCTGCCCGTCGCCGTCGCATGAATCAGGATGCACGCCGCGGCCGATGCGCCGTTGGCCGTCTCCGCCCGCGCCGTCGGAGTAAGGTTCACGTCCGACTCCCGCGTCGTGATCACGCCCACGCCATGCGCCGAAAGCGTCGAGCGCAGCAGCACCGAGAGGTTCAGCGTGATGTCCTTCTCGAGCAGGCTGCTGCTGATCCGCGCCCCGATATCCGACCCGCCATGCGCCGCATCCAGCACCACCATGAAGCGCGGTGCAACCGTCGCCCGCGGAGCCGCCGGAACCGCCGGCATCGCTCCGGTCTGCGGCGGCGCCATCGCCGCCGGCGGCGGAGCAGCCTGCTGCGCCATCCCGGCGCCGCAGCACATCACAACCAGTGGCCACAGCCTGCGGCGGCGATCAATCCAGCGCATAGATCGTCAGACCGCTCAGAAGTTTTGGGAAAAAATCCGTGGATTTCTGCGGCATCACCTCGCCCGCAAACGCCACCTCGCGCAGTTGATCCAGCCGGACCGCCCTGGTCAGGAACGCAACATCGGCCGAATGCTGCTGCACCTGGGCCACGGCCTCGGCCGCGTCGCGCAGATAGCGCAGGTGGCTCTGCTCGCGGATCGCCTCCGGCGTCAGCCCCAGCAGCTTCTCGAGCACCACAGCATGCAGCTGCGCCACCTCGAGCTGCCGTTGCCGCGCCGGCAGCGCCTCCATGGCCTTCGCGACGGCCTCCGCCTTCGCCGTCAGCAGAGCGCTTCCCGCCGCCGTGACGCAGACGAACGCGCTTCGATCCTTCACCCCGTCGAGCTGCGCCACGAGTTCCGAAGCCTCCGCCCCATCGATCGCCCGCACCTCGAAATACTCCTCCGCGCGCTTCAGGAAATCGGCCGCGGAGAAGCTCTTGAGCCCGTGCACCACCCGGTGCGTGGGCAGAATCGCCAGCCCCTCGCCGTCCATATTCACAAAGGTCATCATCGCCGCGGCCTCCGGATACGGCGGCTGGGCCGGCGAATACGAATTCCGCTCCGCCTGCGCCGGGCTCTGCGGGGCGCGCTCCGCCGCCCGCTCGCGCGCATAATTCAGCGCCGTCTCGTAGCGATGGTGCCCGTCGGCGATGATCAGCTTCTTGTCTTCCAGAGCCGTCGTGACCATGTTGATAATCGCCGGATCGCTCACCTTCCACACCCGGTGCGTCACCTCGTACTCATCGGTCACTTCGATATCCGGCGCGGCGCTCGAAGGCCCGCTGGAGGAACCGAACAGCAGCTGCTCCACGCTCAGTCCGGGGTCTGAATACAGCATGAAGATCTGCCCGAAGTGGGCGCGCGTGGCCCGCAGCAGGTTCAGCCGGTCGCTCTTCGGCTTGGACAGCGTCTGCTCGTGGCGGAAGACCACCTTCTCGGCATACTCCGAGAGCTCGCCCAGCGCGATCAGTCCGCGCCGCTCCTGCACCGCGCCCCCGTTTCCCGGCGCGCTGAAGCGCTGCGAGTAGGCGAAGATGGCCGGCTCGCTCTCCTGGGAGAGAACCCCGCTCTTGCGCCAGTCGCGGAAATCCCGCGCCGCGCGGCTGTAAATGTCGGAGTCGCCTTCCCCCTGCTCGCGGTCGAACAGCTCCGGCAGCCCCAGGATGATGCGCACCAGGTTGTAGGGGCTGCGCTGGTAATAGGCCTGCTGCATCGCCGGGGTGATCTTGTCATACGGCTGCGTGACCACATCGGTGAGCCGGACCAGCGAAGGATTGTAGCGAAGAGCTCGGAAAGGATAAACGCGGGCCATGAAATTAAAATCGAGCTCCTTGGAACAAAGAAGAGGGAACACGAAGAGGCGCGCAAGAGCCCATCAACACCGCGCCATCGCGCGCAGTAGTCATGAGCCGGGCCCATTCAGCCTCCATCGCCTGGCCTCACTCGTTCTGACCGATTGTAAATCAGCGCGGCCCTCCGATTGTTCCGTGCCCATGCGCTTCCAAAGTGGTCCTCGATCTTCCTTCGCGCATCGAATCGTAACTAAGAAGTTGCGACTCCATCAAAGCGCAGCGGCAGTCCGTCTCTCAGCGTGCTAGGATGCTGGTCAGCAGCGCTTTGGCTTTTTTGGTTCTTGCTCCGCATGCAGTCGCATTGAGCGCTCTGAGAACCAGGTGGCTCCGTCCATGTTTGTTGCCCAAAGTCCGGCCCCTGTCCACTCGACAATCCACATCGAGTCGGCTCCCGAAACGATCTGTGCTCCCAACCCGCTCGCCACGCCGTTTTCAAAACCCCGCACCCTGGGACAAAATCCAGGCTATCGGGTGCCGGCCTACCTCTTCCGCGCATGGCCGGCAGTCGCCGCCGTGCTCGCAATCCTCGCTCTCGGCCTCTTCCTCGCTCCGCCGCCGGCCATCGGCCAGGACAATCCTCTCAGCAACGTCCACGTCGTCCCGCCGCCTCCGCCTCCGCCGACCGAGCCCGCGCCCATGGAAGGCAAGGGCGCGCTCAAGGCCAGGAGCGGCGAGCGCATTCGCGTCGACGTCAACCTCGTCCTCATCCCGTTGACCGTCACCGATCCCATGGATCGCCTCGTCACCGGCCTGGAGAAGGAAAATTTCTTCGTCTACGAGAACAACCACCTCGAGACCCTCAAGAGCTTCTCCTCTGACGACGTGCCGGTCTCGATCGGCGTCATCCTCGACCTCAGCGGAAGCATGTCCAACAAGGTTATCCGCGCCCGCGATTCGATTCTCGAGTTCATGAAAACCTCCAACCCGCAGGATGAGTTCTTCGTCGTCGGCTTCAACGACCGCCCCGAGCTCATCGAAGACTTCACCTCGTCCACCGATGAGATCGAAGCCCGCCTGGCCACCGTCAAGGCCGGTCACCGCACCGCCCTGCTCGACGCCATCTACTACGGCCTGAACAAAATGAAGCAGGCCAAGTACGAGCGCAAGGCGCTGCTCATCGTCTCCGATGGCGGCGACAACCGCAGCCGCTACACCGAAGGCGAGGTCCGCTCCGTCATCCGCGAGGCCGGCGTACAGATCTACTCCATCGGCATCTTCGATCCCTATGCCGCCACCACCGAAGAGCGCATGGGGCCGCTCCTGCTCAACGACATCTGCGACGAGACCGGCGGACGGCTCTTTCGCGTCGATGACATTTCCGAAATGGGCGACATCGCCAGCAAGATCAGCGCCGAGCTCCGCCATGAATATGTCCTGGGCTATAAGCCGGACGACGAGAAGCGCGACGGCAAGTGGCGTAAAGTGAAAGTGAGGCTTGTCCCGCCCGCGGGCCTGCCTCCACTCACGGTTCATGCCCGCAACGGATACTATGCGCCTCTGCAGTAATCGGCTTTTCCTCGGACTTGTCTTCTTCTCTTTCGCAACCCTCCCCGGCGCGCTTCCTGCTCTGGGGCAGAGCTCGTCCGCGCCCCCGGCCGCGCAGGCTCCGCAGCGGCCCGTCCTGCGCCCGGAAACCCAGCCGCCCATCAATGTCGACCGCGATCCGGTCACCTCGCCCGACGCCGTGGACAACGAAACTGTCAGCCCCGACCATCCCGGCTCCGCCAATCGCGGCCAGGAGATCGAAAAGGGAACTCACGGCTACACCCTGATGCGCACCGTCGACGAGGTGGTGCTCAACGCCACCGTTCTCGACGACAATCACCGCCTGGTGAACGACCTCACCAAGGACGACTTCAAGATCTGGGAAGACGGCGTGCCCCAGACCATCGCCTCCTTCCAGCACCAGGACATCCCCGTCTCCATGGGCATCCTGGTCGACAACTCCGGCTCCATGCGCGACAAGCGCGCCGCCGTCAACGCCGCCGCTCTCGACCTGGTCAAGGCCTCCAACTCCCAGGACGAAGCCTTCATCGTCAATTTCTCCGACGAAGCCTTCATCGACCAGGACTTCACCTCCGACCTCACCAAGCTGCGCGAGGGTCTGGCCCACATCGATTCCAAAGGCGGCACCGCCCTCTACGACGCCGTCGTCGCCTCCGCCGACCAGCTGGCCAAGAATGCCAGGCGCCCCAAGCAGGTGCTGCTCATCATCACCGACGGCGAAGACAACGCCTCCAGCCTCACCCTCGAACAGACCATCCGCCGCGTCCAGCAGCTCCAGGGGCCGGTCGTCTATTCGATCGGGCTGCTCTTCGGCGACGAGGGCGGCGGACGCGAATCGCGCCGCGCCAAGCGCGCCCTGCAGCTGCTCTCCGATGAAACCGGCGGCCTGGCCTTCTTTCCCAAATCGCTGCTCGATGTCGACTCCATCGCCGCCGAAGTCGCCCGCGACATCCGCAACCAGTACACCATCGGTTACCACTCCACCAAGCCGCCCACCGAAGGCGGCTATCGCACCATCAAGGTGGACGCCCACGCCAGCGGCCACGGAAAGCTCCTGGTAAGAACCCGCAGCGGATACTACCCCAAGCCCGGCGGACAAACCACGGCCCAATCCGGCGGCGCCGGCAACTAGCACCCACGCCCGGAGTGCAAGGCGCGGCGTTCGAGCCCTGAATCTTAAATGTGCTCGGAAAAATCCGGAGAGCCCCAGCGGCTCCGGTCCTAGGCCAGCAGGACGCTTTCCGCCGGCACCACGCGGTTCCGTCCCAGGTGCTTGGCCTCGTACAGCGCGCGGTCCGCGGCGCGCATAATCTCCTCCAGCGTCTCGGCGTGCTGCGGATAGACCGCCACGCCGATCGACAGGGTCACCTCGCGCAGGCTCTCGCCGCGATTCCTCACCCGTATCTCGCTCACCACCCGGCGCAGGTGCTCGGCCCGCTCCATGGCCGCGTCCAGTGACAGCTCGGGAAGAATGGCCACAAACTCCTCGCCCCCGTACCGGCAGAGAATATCCTCGTTGCGCACCGCCTGCAGCAGCGTATCGCCCAGCTCGCGCAGCACCGTGTCCCCTGCATCGTGCCCGTAGGTGTCGTTGAACTGCTTGAAGTGGTCGATATCCATCATCATGATGGCCAGCGGCTTGCGGTGCCGCGCCGCGCGCCGCAGCTCGCGGTCCAGCGCAATCTCCATGAAGTGCCGGTTGAAGAGCCCGGTCAGCCCGTCGCGGATCGACTGCTGCTCCAGCCGCGCGCGCAGGTTCAGGCCGGCAATCGAGATCGAAGCCAGCTCGATCAGCGCCTGGAGCGAACTGGTGTTGGCGTCCACCATCGCCGCCACTCCCGGCGACGGGCACTCGATATACACGAACCCCATGGTGTCGCCGTACGCCGCCAGCGGGACACAGACATAGAACTCCACGGGCGCGGCGTTGAAGTGCGTGCAGTGAACCTCCGACTGGGTCGGCCGCCGCCAGCGCATCCGCCCCGAGCGCAGCCCGCAGCAGTTCTCCAGCGGAAACGAATCCATCATCAGCTTCGAGCCGCCCCACCCCGCCACGGTCTCGACAATATGCCGCGAGTTGTTGATTAGGTTCACGCTGCCCGAGGTGCCGGGCAGAAGCTCTTCGAAATACCGCGCCGCGCAATCCTGGGCCTGCGCCGGCTTCACGCACAGCTGCAGCTCGTCGCGCACCGCCGTCATCAGCGCCGACTCGCGCGCCTGCCGCTCCAGCGCCCGCACCGTGCTGGCCAGCTTTTCATTGGCCTCATAAAGCTGCTGCTCATACTCCTTGCGGCGCATCGCGTCCCGCAGCAGGAAACCGAACAGCGCCAGGACCACCAGGATCGACAGCGCCGTAAAGCCGATGCTCAGAAGCACATTGCGCGCCGCATAGACCCGCATCGCGTCCGTCCGCTTGTTGAGCAGCTCCCGCTCCACCTCCTGCAGCCGCCCCAGCGATTGCCTGCAGTCCAGCAGCGCCCGGGATGCCGCGTCGCCATGGTCCCGCAGGTCGCCGATGGCCTTGCCCAGCGCATCCGAGCACGCCTCGAGCTTCTGGATTTCCTCGCTCTGCACCGGGTTATCGGCCATCAGCTGCGCCAGCCGCAGCGCCCCGGAGTTGAAGCTCACCTGGTCGTTCTGCGCGCTCCGCTCATCATCCTCGTCATGCGTCAGCTGGTAGATGTAAAAGGAAGCCCCGATGCGTTCCAGCCGCTGCATCTCGCTCTGCAGGTTCGACACCACGTTCTGCGAGTGCTCGATCCAGTCGTGCGAATCGTTCAGCGTGTTGGCGGCGCTGTAATGCAGCCACCCGGCCGCTGCGATAAAAAGACAGGCCCCCACTGCGGCAAGAATCAGCAGGGGGATGGCACGGGTTTTTCCGGGCACCGAATTGGATGGCGCTAGGGGCACGTGGCAACCAGGCAACGAACTACGAACCAAGAAACCCGGAATCGGTCAGGCATGCCCAACGATGCCAGAGCAAACCGGCGAATACTCGGGGGAAAACCCTGCAAGAGCAAGCAACGAGGTGACTAAAGTTTACAGCACGGCAATCCCTGTCTGACAAAAAATTCATCGACGAATCTTAGTCAACCTTAAGGAAAGTCATACCCTGCTACACTGTTGAGTTTTCTTATGAGCGGATCAACAATTCAGGTAACCGGAAGCGGCCTGCGCGTGGCCGCCGACATCACCGAGCTGATGGGCCAGACGCCCATGCTGCGCCTCAACCGCATCGTGCAGCCCAACTGGGCCTCGGTCTACGCCAAGCTCGAGTTCCTCAACCCCGGCGGCAGCGTCAAGGACCGCGCCGCCCTGGGCATGATCCTCGACGCCGAGCAGAAGGGCCGCCTCACCCCCGGCTGCACCATCGTCGAGGCCACCGCCGGCAATACCGGCGTCGGACTGGCCCTGGTCGGCGTCAATCGCGGCTATCGCGTCGTGCTCTTCGTCCCCGAAGGCTTCGCCGAGGAAAAGTGCATCCTCATGCGCGGCTTCGGAGCCACCGTGATCCGCACCCCCGAGGCCGAAGGCATGACCGGCGCCATCCGCCGCGCCCAGGCCCTCGCCCAGCAGGATCCCACCGCCTTCGCTGCCCTCCAGTTCGACAACCCCGCCAACCCGCGGTTCCACCACGACACCACCGCCGTCGAGATCTGGGAGCAGATGGAGGGACAGATCGACGCCTGGGTCGCCGGCGTCGGCACCGGAGGCACCTTCTCCGGCGTCGCCCGCTTCCTCAAGGAGCAGAATCCCCGCATCCTCACCGTCGCCGTCGAAACCCAGGGCTCGGTCCTGCAGGGCGGTCCGCCCGGACCCCACAAGGTCGAGGGCATCGGCGCCTCGTTCGTGCCCCGCACCTTCGACCGCGAAGTGGCCGATGAGATCATGATGGTCGGCGACCGCGAGGCCTTCGCCATGGTCCGCCGGCTCGCCGCCGAAGAGGGACTGCTCGGCGGCTCGAGCGCCGGAGCCATCCTCCACGCCGCCCTCGCCATCGCCGCGCGCCTCGGCCCCGGCAAGCGCATCGCCACCATCGTGCCCGACTCGGCCGAACGCTACCTCTCGAAGAAGATCCTCGAAGAGGCCTGAGGCAGAAATTGCGGAGGACGGCGCGCCCAACTTCGATCAAGCCTCCGTCTCCATCTTCGCCCTGGTGAACGGCCTTTTTTCAGCCGGGCCGTTGCATCTTTTCCCGTCCCCACACCCCATCAACACCAGAAGGAATCGAGCCCCATGACCGAACACCAGCACGGATTCGCAACACGAGCCATCCACGACGGCCAGGCTCCCGACCCCCTGACCGGCGCCGTCAACGTGCCCATCTATCTCTCCTCCACCTACGCCCAGGAGGAGATCGGCAGGCACAAGGGCTACGAGTACTCGCGCGTCTCCAACCCCACCCGCGACGCGCTCGAAACCAACCTGGCTTCGCTCGAAGGCGGCGCCAGCGCCCACGTCTTCGCCAGTGGCATGGCCGCCATCACCGCCCTCGTCACCCTGCTGCGCAGCGGCGACCACGTCATCTGCGGCGAGAACGTCTACGGCGGCACGCCCCGCCTCTTCGACCAGATCGTCACCCGCTACGGCATCGAGTTCAGCTACGTCGACACCTCGGACCCCGAAAACGTCCGCCGCGCCATCCGGCCCGCCACCCGCCTGGTGCACATCGAGACCCCCACCAACCCCATCATGACCCTCACCGACATCCGCTCCG
>Ga0335075_10007485_pt1 | contig 16810 bp, 10 predicted proteins | sample Lox_Sample_24_FD_206723 | JGI IMG/M metagenome (GOLD analysis project Ga0335075, IMG submission 206723) | Soil microbial communities from Loxahatchee National Wildlife Refuge, Florida, United States - Lox_Sample_2.4 | ecosystem: Environmental > Terrestrial > Soil > Wetlands | place: USA...
GGCAAGACTCACGGGTAAATGTCTCCGTACAAGGAAATAAAGGCTTATTTGCAAGGTTTGAGATAAAATTCAAGGAAGTTACGAATTCGGAAGTAACCAAGCAAGACTCGACATGGGCGCTTGCATATCGGCCCCAGTCAGTTCTACCCCGGATGCGCAACAGGCACGATATCTAGTTGCATAATGGAGATCTAAAGTTTTTTTTTTGGATCGTAAGGGGTCACATGCCGTTATCTTCGTGCATGCTCAATCCTTCATTTGCTTTGTATCTAGGCCACATAAAGACATCACATAGGTATCCGCAGGTGACCTCTTGGAGAAAATTTTGCTTAATTATAATCGCCACTTCCCGTTGTGATTACTTTAATGTGGTTCACCATTTGCCAATACGCCCGAAAAGATGGCATCTCAATATGATACTGGCTCGAAGGTTGTAAAGACGCTGAGATAACTCCCTTGATATGCATTAAATAGGATAAATGGCACGTGATTTATTCTTCTCTATAAGTGTGGCGGCGGTGGCCATTGGCTAGCGAAGGGTCAGGTGCAGCTCAGATATATTGGATCCTTGCTGAACCTCAACATCATTAGCCTTCACGATTAGACCTCACCTGTTGCCTTAAAACCCCACTTAATATCTCCGAATCTATTCAAAATGCCATCTATCCATCGTGGCTTAGCTTAGACGCAGCCGGCCAGCTGAGCACCAGCCAGACCATAACAACTAGGATTCCATCGGAAACGCGTCCCAGCGCCAGGAATACACCTACATTCCGTAGAGCCTAGGCATCTGTCCCTTCAGCGTGAGTTTCAGGTTCCTTTGACCTTCCCTTTGAACGCTGGCTGAAATCCTTTGGAATCTAGAGATGTGGCAGTCGGCGGCTCAGAGAGCAGAGAAGAGTCAACCACTTTAACACCCTTGATGGCGGTTGCTTATTTGTCATTCTCAGAGCCGTTGTAGTCACCCACCCAGGTGGGCTATCCCGCAAGAGAGGCCAAAAGCCCCGGCTTACCTCTCGGGTCCACTGCCGAGCAAGGTGATGGAGAAACGCGAAGGCACCATGGTGAAGACGAGAAGCACGTGATCATCACCGGAAAGATAGCCATAACCCCCTTCTCAGCCGAGTACCCTGGAAAGGTCACAGTGGCAGGGAGGAAGGCGGAGAGACGAAGACCGCCCGTGCATGACCGCGTGCACCACCTGGGACACATACTCCAACACTTGAAGGTTCAACATTGGGCGGTTAAATTGCCGGTGTACGATCGAAGAAAACCAACCGAGTGATGGACTATGAGACGCACGATTCAGCCAGGCAGGTTTGTGTTCATTTTTTTTGGCTCCCTGTATTGTACTTGTGCCCCAGGCACACATAAAATCATCCGATAGACAACTCTTTGTGAATGACGATGGGCCACAAAAGGAGAGGCGATCCCAACAGGATGCTCCGGAGCCGTCGACCACACGGTCATCATTTGGTAGATTAACGCACGAAAGGAGTCAAATTGCGATTGGATTGCCGTAAAGAGGGGACTAAGGGCAGCGAGAGCGGGGAGCCGGAATCGGCTAAGAAGAAAGGAAATCCAGAACAAGACTGAAAGAATTCGTTTGAGAGATTGGAGTGTAGTACTGGAGACAAGGTCGACGAAGGATATGAGAAATGAAGGTCGGGTCCAAGTGCGTTGCTAAAGTGTGGTATTCGATTCTCCCAAGGCCCCTATCCGCCACATAGTCCATAAACAAATGTCTATTGCACACCTATGGACTCGATTCAGCGATAAATTGCATACGTATATTACTAGAGAGTGACAGTTATTCTTCCGAAACGAGTAGACCGCACCGAACAGAAGATTCCATTCCAACGTAGAGACTGCCGTCGTTCTCTGTGTCTTCGAATACCGAGCACCTAGTATCTATCCAATCCGCGTGTACATGTGGCGTTGAAGAGCCCACATGTTCGATGTGTATGAAATTGCGGGCCGCCTGTCTAGATCTGTTCAGATATATACCATAACGCTCTTCCGTGATCGGGTATCGTCTCCAGTATGTAAATCCATGCATTTCGTCCTTTTCCTAAACAGATATCAGCTCAATAAATATGTAGCGTAGAGTGAAGTTCGCACTAGGCAATGTAACTCGTACGTCCTCTGTTTGCTTCGGGGAACCTCTTTGGCTCTTTCGGCCTGAAAGTTCGTAATATTGTTGACAAGCTTCTCTAGACAATAGAACTGTGCCTCTAACAGCAGATTGTTAAGAGCGGTCTCCGCATTCATGTACGAGGGGATTCCTGCCTCGGACAGCAGAAGGATTTCATAGCCACGGAGGTGAGCTTGAATTAATTTAAAGAGGAGCGGCTCCTTTTCTATCACCAGCTCTCGGAGCCCTCGTGCCGATTCGGCGAAATCTCCCAAAAGTACACGGCAAAGTAGTTTCCGGGGTCTGACAGAAGCTGGTCTTTCGTGAGATGAAATTTGTCTCCGCTGACGAGGATGGTGTAAAGGTCGCTGGATGTGGACATGTTGATATCGAGGAGCGCGAGCGTCACGTGATCAAGTTAGTGGCTGGTACAGAAACGCTCGAATGAAGGTTCACAAGATAGCACGACTTTTATTTCAACGTTCCATGACACGAAAGCAAGGGGGCAGTAATTAAGCTAGGAACACTTCACACCTAAGGACCGTATCGGACAAAGGGAACGGTCCTAAATAGGGGCACCTTTGCCGCTCGCAAAGCAGATAGACCGTCCTCCAAGCCACCCGTGGTCCAGACGGCAGCTGGCTCGACCGCGCTCGGGATCGCAGACCCGGCCCGGCCCTCTGCCATCTTTCCTTTCAGAATCTTCCCGGTAATCGGGTGAGCATGGATGCGCCGATCCTCTCCCGCACCCGTCTTCACAACGGTGCCATACACGTGGTTCGCCACCACCGTCGCGTCTTCGCTCTTCGCATTCCACAGCTGCCCGATGACTCCCCGGACGCCTGCGAATTGCAATGCAGCCTCTGGAGATATGAGTTCCTGAGGAAGACGGATTTTCCCTTCGCCCCCGGCCCGTGTCGGCCCTTCGAGTCGATAGGATGTTGTGCTGCTGAAGACGAACTCGGGAGGCAGAGCAGCTCCACTGAAGGTTTGGGGGAGGAACCACGCGTTCAAGAGGTCATTAACTCGCACTACTCCACCCTCCGCTACACGCCACAAGCTACTCGATGGTCTCAGTGCGTCGCAGAATGTTGGACATGAGAAGTGAATCGCTTCGATGCCAGAAGGAGCCTGCTCTTCTTGATCTTCGTCACTGGGTCTCTCTGTGCGTAGGGCCTGAAGGACTACAGTATTGATGGCAGCCGGACCCTCGAGTGACTCAATACGAATGTTATGATGCGCCGGGGTTTCGGCGTCATCTCCATGCTTGGGATTTAGCTGAGACCTGAGAGCTTGAGTGGTAGTAGCGATGCCTCCTATCAATGAAGCTCTGCGGTCGGGTTGATCAGAGACAACGAGAACGCGTGAGGAGGGTTGCTTCTTGGTCGGAGGTGGTCGGAGAAGAGACTGAAGTGTCGTCGCATAATACGAAGAGTATTTGGACCAGTATTCCACACTGGGATGGGAAACTTCCTCTTCGTTCGAGTCCTTTTTGTTATCTGCATGAGCCAAGATGGCAGCAGCATGCAGAGGCAGCCAAGTAAATGCTCCAGTGGTGACCCATCCTACGTTCCTCCCCCCACCCACTGCAACTTCTTCCAACTTCTTGATTATGGGCCCCACGACCTTCTCCCACAACGCCTTGAGTACTGGCTCGAGTACCGCTTTATCAAACTGGAAGCCGGTGGCCTCGCCCTCTCCCAGTTCACGGGTACCAGTGACCAAACGAACTGCCAGTTGCTCCAGGTCGCCCTTCGTCACGCCCGTAAGCGGGACAAGGATCGGTTCGCTAGTGGACACAAGGATGATCGCGTCGCAGCGCAAGTAGCTGGAGTTGAGGACAACAACAGGTCCAACGGGGAGAACAGCATCTTCTTGGCGCATCGTATCCAATGTCCAGAGACGGAGGAAGTCGTGGAAGCCAGCCTCGGATGCACGCACGGTCCCGACGGCCGAGTTCCACTTGTCGTCCACACCTTCGACACGGGCCTTATCCACGCTACCACTCATCCACGGCGGTCGCATCCCAGGCTTGACCAGCGGCGACAGCGGGCTGACCATCGGCCCCGGTCCATCCGCACTCTGCTCTAGTTCCATCAGCACCTCGAGGATATGATTCGCGAGGCCCGGATTGACCCTCTCCAGCTTATCCAGCTCGGAGGGAAGCCCTAACGCATCGCGCCAGAGCAGACTCCTGGACTGTTCCAAGAACTCCACCGCGGTCTCGATCTGACCGCGTTCGAGCGCAGCGGCGGCTACATCCGACGCCAAGTTGAACGTATTGAGCAGGAGCTCATTCTCCTCCCCTTCCACCATGTCCGTCCCCGACGGCTCCTCCACGGCACCCTTCATCCTCGCCAAGGAAACTCTGGGGGCCAGCGACATAGCAATTTTATACGCCTCCACCGCGCTCTTATACCTCCCCTCACGGCACGACACGTTTGCCCACTTGAGCGCAGCACGGAAACGAACACTCGGCGGAGAAGGAACAGCGCGGGAGCCTGAGGTGGCGACTTTGCGCCAGTCACTCAACGCATGCTCCAAATCGAGGTCATCCGCGATGCTATGACCGGTGCCTACTTCCTTGGCATCTAGTTTCCGCTCGTAACGCGCGTAGAGGAGGTTGCACAGCCGGAGCATATATTCCCCCCACTTTGGATCCTTGGCCAGCTTTGCATGCTCGACTTGGTCCCGCACCTGGGTGACGATATCGTCCTGGTTCTCCGCCTGTGTCTCCCCCGCGTCGGATTCTGGGCGTGCGGCCTGAGTGGCGTACGAGTGGATGCTCTTGTACATATCGTACAGGGGATGGTCGGGAGGTGTGGCGCGGAGGACAGCTTCCGCATGTGCAATGGCCGCTTCGATATCTTCGCGGTGTCCTAAGCGCTTGTACCTCGCGCACAGAACGCCGCTAAGGAGGGATTGGTAGAGGATTTTGCGGGAATCTGCCTCGGGAGAGGGAGCAACGGTTCGGGAGGTAGAAATGGAGAGACGGCGGGAGGAAGAGATGGATGGAGTCGGAGCTGGTTTGTCGACGGCGTCGAACGCTAGCTGCGCATTCTTCAGAGCGCCTTCCAAATCCTTCATATCACCTCCTTGCTCGAATCTTCTGAACAACGCGAGTGCGAGCGCATAGCGTGCTCCGGGGTGAGCGAGGAGGCTGAGTGGACCATCGCCGTCCCCGGCTTTCTTGAGGTTCAGGGCGGTCCGTGCATAGTTAACGGCTGCGTCCAAATCTCCGGAATTCCTTTGGAACTCGAATCGTGTGAGATGATGCGACGAGAGGGTGGAAAGCTTCTCCGCCAGGTCTTCCCTGTCTTTCTGAGACGTTGATCCGGGCGTGGCGTCAACAGCGACGGTGCTGTGAGCGATAGAACCATCCAAATCGTCTGGATTGCCAAGGCGCTCAAATCTCAAGTAGATAAAGTCGGAGAGGTTCGAGTGGGCGATATGCCGCTCGGGTGAACGGGATTTGTCTGCTACGGCCGCAGCCTGTCGTGCATGCTTGATAGCATCGTCGAGGTCTGACATATCTTCCGTCTTCTCGAAGCGCTTCATCAACGCTTGAGAGAGGGCCGCGAGCCTTCTGGCGGGTGTGGTGGATCGCTCGGCGGGGTAGGCGGAATATGCGAATGTGACGGTAGCGTCTTTGGAGAGATCGATCGCTTCGTTGACGTCATCGAGTTGCCCGCTCTGGTCGAAGCGGTGTAGGAGCTTCGTGGCGAGCTCGGCCTGGTATTTCGATGCATAGCGATGTTTACTTGGGAGTCCATTAAGAGCAGCACGACCTGCGTCTATTGCTCTGTCAATATCATCTAGTTTCTTCGACTTCTGCCAACGGCGTAGGAAGAGGGAGGATGTCATGTATTTATAAACAACCCAATGTATATCGTCTTGCGGAGTACCCCTGACAGCGGCACGAATAGCGCTGATAGCTCTGTCGAGATCCTCGATTTCGTCGCTGGTCTGGTATCGCGCGAGATAGATGGCGGAGAGGTTGGACTGATAGGACGCTTTGCCCGGGTGACCGTCTGGTAGTGAGGCGATGGCTGCTTTCCACAAGTTTAGTGACTCTTCCAAATCCTGGGATGATTTGTGCCGTTCATAACGATGTAGCAACGCCGTGGCCAGGTTCGCGCGGTACCACGCCTTGTCCATCTCGCGGTCTTTCCCAGAATCCGCACCGGTTGTGGCCTGCTGCTCCACCGCATTAAGAGAATTCCGGCAGTATTTGTTGGCTCTCTCCAGGTCCTTTTCTGCGTGGGTATGTTCGTATCGAACGCAGAGCAACAAGCCAACGTTGCTCTCGTACATACTCCGATGCCGGTGTTTGGTTGGGAGGATGGCCATAGCAGTGCCGAGTTGAGCAATGGCCTCGTCTAGGTCTTGAGGATCGCCGTGCAATTCGAACCGACCGTGCAGGGCGCGCCCGAGTTTGGCATGCCGCAGGGCGTTGTTTGCTTCGTTGCCGTGAGGCTTGTGGAGCTTCACCGAGTCTCTCAGTGCGGACACTTTGTCGTTTTTATGGTTAGATTTGGAAGAGCGACGGTAGGGTTTCGATTTCTTTTCTTGTTCGCATTTCTCGCAGGTCAGATCGTCATCTTCGGAGTCTTCGCCACCAATAGAAGTTAGGAATGCCTAAAGAGTGAAACGATGGTCAACACTTGATATAATTGGGACAAGAGGCTCACTCCTACTGCTTCAATGGGCTTGATAAATTGTCTGAAAGATTCGGGGAGATTGTGGGACATTGTGGTGAGATAGTCGAAGGCAAGTGGAAGGTGATTGTTGTGTTATGGAGGACTTGGCATTCATATATATATGCGGACACTACACGAGGCGGCGGGGCGGGATGCCTCGTGTAACGGGCACAGCGTCCTGCAGCTTCACTGCCTTTTTTTTCAGAATTACGATGACGTTCCGATGGTTTAAGAGTGTTTCGACTTGCGCAGGCCTCGTACTCTCTATATCAGTGATAACCTGGGTCATGAGAACGAACCGGTAGCTGTGAAATGCGACGGCCATCCGTTGGAATATAGGATGAGAATTGTAAACAAAAATAGTTCAGAAATAATAAATAAAATTCGGAAGTTGCGCAGGGCGATGAAGAGCCAAATAACGCGTAAACAATGTCCTCGACCACCAACGGCCTGGCTGGACATGATGAGTCAGCCGATTCTCCAAAGACAGCGAGTGCGACGACGGCGAGGACGAGTGCAGTGTCCTATCGAATGCTCTACCGAGGGTCGCTTGCACTCCCAGACTCGGAAATCCTCTTAGATGGTTCGCTCGTCTGCCGTTTTTATTACGAAAAATTCTTCCTAAATTCTGACCGTGTACCGGTTTCAGGAATCATTTTTGTGATGCAAATTGCGCGCAATTCGCCCATGTCACTCATCAACTCGCCGATTCCCCTCGGACTAGAATCGATGAGGGGTCGCTCACTCCGTCTAATATCCACCCTATCGATCAAAGATACCCATATCGAGTGCTTCGGCGACGTGGCCATGTACATCCATCCACATGCTTTCCTCACTCGCTCCTTCTTCGAACGGACGCTTTGCACCGACTACGTAAACGCCCCTCTACTCCCAGACCCCAACTTTACCCATCTTCGCACCAGCATGGCGGTGAGAATCGGGTTGGGGGACGGAACAGGACCAGAGGAGACCGACATCCTCATCTTTGGCCAGCTACCTACTCCGGCACCAACCCTGTCCCTTCCCTCCCCCTCTCCCAACTCGGGCCCAAGGCCGCCGCCCACGCTCCAGCTCCTCGCAGGCAGGATCGCGCCGCCGCCGACGCCGCAACCTCAGCGGAAGCTGACCCGTCCAGACGACCCCCACCCACGCCCACACCCGCTCGAGAACCTCCTCCGCCTCTCCCCGGGGCGACGTGGTATCAAGCGGAAGCGATCGAGCAACGACCCCTTCGGGCCCCCCCTCCACCACCCCACACCCCACATGGACGGCCCAATTTCTCCTGCCAATGCGAGTGAAAACGAGGGGGGCTCCGGCTCCGCTCTGCTCGCGGCGCTCGCACAGGCCCAGGCCCAGGACGAACGACGGAAGAAGCAAGGGAGGGTGGTGGTCGACGCGCCGAGGGCCAAGGGGCTCTTGAAACGACCGACATTGTCGCTTCTACACCACCACCATCGTACTGGTGATGCCCCCTCTCCCTCCTCCCCGTCCCCGTCCACCGCCAACCTAAGCCCCACCTCGGCTTCCACCCCGATTTCGCGGGGGCAGAGCGTGGATCGAGACGGGTTTCTGGTTCCGGATGTCCCGGTGCGTATACTGGGGGTGAAAAGAGAGAAAGAAAAGGGGAAGAGCCCGCTGAGGACGGGGACGGACGGGGAGACGCCTGGCACAGGAAAGGCAGAGTCGGAGTTGGAGGAGAAGAACAAGACAGTGCGATGTTTTTTCTTTTTTCCTTTTTCTTTCTTCTTTCTTTCTGCTTTTATGTGGGTTTGAGCGATCGGACTGACGGTTGTTTGGTTTCTTGCTCCTTTTTTTTTTTGTGTCTAGGCCATAAAAAAGCGGATGCTGACTGCGTTAGAAGCATGTGGCATATCAAAGCAGCATCCGCAATTCCGAGATATGTATGGCTGGATCCATCGTGGTGTCGCATTTGCTGTTGTACGTCCCCCACCATTCGAGTCGTCTTTTCGTAACTGACAAATCTGATGCCATATCGTATCTTCCATTAGAGGGGTGTCATACAGGATACGAAAGTAGACCGCGACCTTCTCACGAAACTCATCGAGGTTCATCTGGAAATGTACATGGGTGGCCGAGGAGGAAGATATCAGTCGCATGCACAGTCCACTGTGCACTCTTCTGGCGACTCGCACACAACAGTCGGGACAAAATCCCCATCACAGGCTACTCCAGACACCAATGAACCCACAACTTTGCCGCACTCCATCGATGGCTCGTCCCCTGACCGTCAGGAGATTGTCTTCAGCAGGGAAAGCCGTGACAAAAACGACCCTGAGACGGATCCAACACGAGGCGGTCCGTCATTGGAGTCAACAAGTCCCGACACACCTACTTCGGCAGTACGCTCGCATAACCCTTTTTCTCCAGGAGGTAGCATAGAATAGCCTATTCTCTATCTAATTTCATCTCATCAAAAAGGGGGGCGAAATAATGATAGATTGAAAAACTATTAAGACCATAAAACAAAAAAAAGGGAACTAGAGCACGACATAAAAAGAGCAATCGGCCTGGCGAAGATTTTTGATATTTGCTCGAAACACCCTCATCAAGCGGTTTTGACCACCTTGGGTGGCTCAGGCTCCTCTCCTTTTTTTCGAATGACTTCGACGAACCCCCGGGGGAACCAGCCCTCTCTCCCATCTCTCGTCTTTCCGCGCCACCATTCTCCCTCCGCACCGGTGATCGGATCCGTGCGGCTGAGGACGGCGACGATGTCCCCCTTTCTCAGAGGGAGCTCTTGCGCCGCGCCCGTCTCGAACGGATACAGCGCGTGCACGAACGTGAGCTTTGACGGATCCAGGGGTGTCTCCGCCGACGTCATTTGGAGTGGTTGGGGGGCGAGCGTGGGCTGACCCGTGACGGGGTCGATGGAGGGCAAGAGCTGGACGGGGGGTCGGTTCGAGAGGCGTTGGATGAGTTTGTGCATGAGATAGGGGATGCCAAAGATGGCGAGTAAGAAGACGATGATGGGCTTCTTGGATGGTTTGCCGGCCGGTGCGCCTGGTGCTTTCGGTCCGCCGGCGCTGGCGCCTGGCGTCGGACCGCCGTTGTTGACAAAGTGGTTGAATTCGTCTGTGAGTGCGCTCCGGGGGACGACGCCTTCTCCGCTGAGCACGCCCTTGGCCCACCGGATGAGTCCGAACACGCCGAGGACGTGGCCCACCACATCGCGCAGGGCCGCGAACTGGTCGATGACGCCGACGATGGCGAAGAAGGAGGAATGGGTGGCGAGGAAGGTCGAGTCTAGCATCTGCGCGAACCCGCCAAAGGTCTGGACGATGCTGTGGAGGAGGGCGAAGGTGTGTTGGGTCGTGTTGGAGAGCTGGGCCGTTAGGGATTGGGAAGGGTCGCCGGGCATGCCTGTTCCGGGCATACCCATGCCCATGTATCCTGTCGCACCGTATCCCATGCCCATCCCGCCATACATCGAGCCTCCGTAGAGGGAGTTGCCATACAATGAGCTGCCGTACAAGGAACTACCATAAGCTCCTCCGTACCCACCATATCCGCCACCGTAGATGGAGCTACCGTAGGCAGAGGTTGCTCCGTAAGGAGAATAGCCGGCAGTACCAAATCGGTTAAATGGGGAGGTGTAAGGACCGGTGGTGGCAGTTGGGACGAGAGACGTGCTAGTAGAAGCAGAAGGCTGTTGTGAAGTGAGCGATGCTGGTCTAGCTGGCACTGGCGGTGCTCCAGAGCTCGAGCTCGCGGTGTTGTCCACCGCGGTCGCTGAGGATGCGACGGACGAGGCTGGGGCTGTCGGGGCTGGTATCGGTGATGGAGAACCAACACTGGCACTATTCGGAACGACGCCAGCGCGCTCCCAAGGTTTTGGAGGGGACGGCATGGGTGATGAGGGATGGTGGTCGGGTCTCGGTTCTCTCTTGCCGGTTTCACCACTCAGGATTGCGGGGCAAACCGCTGTAATTATCCGTATAAATCCAACGATGGCTTTTTTGGGATCTTTTGGGTGTTTTAGCTATGCAAATGGTCGTCTGGCGTGATAATGAGCTCATGGCCGGACTTTTGGAGACCCAATAGGCAACGCTGTGCTCTTCCGCCACTCACTCATCGATCCCCATCCATTCTGAGCCCTTAACTCCAACCAAACGAACAAATGGCAGCCAAGTTTGAGACAGCTGTAAAGATCGGTAGGTGTTATTCTAGCAGGCATATGCCTGACTGATCACCGGTCTAGTCAATGGATTGCCAAAGGAGGGTCCTGTCCAGCCCTCCCAAGAAGACAGACTCGAAGTAAGCATAAAGGATGACCACTCTTCTTCATAATCTGACTGTGAGGCGGAGTTCTACGCTTGGTACAAGACTGGTACGCCTTCCTTTCCGTTGGTCCCTGCGGTCCTGCGAACCAAGAAACTACTGACGAATATGTTCGATTTCGGATGGATAGCCACCATCGGAAAGGTAAACACTACCCGTCCAGGCATATTCGATTTCGTGGGCAAAGCCAAGTGGTGAGTGGCCCGCTCTCCTGAAGATAGGCCAACTAACTAATTACCTTACGGTGGTCTCTATTCCCAGGGACGCGTGGAAGGCACAGGAGGATACCGACCCCGAGGAGTGCAAGAAACTATATGTGGAGAAGCTCATTTCGGTGCGCAATCCCCATCTGTAAGGAGGACATTTCTTGTACTGATATACCCTCCGATGACTCGTAGATCCTCAAATCCAGTGATACCGAAGAGGCGAAAGGGTATTTGGTAGAGCTGGGGGCTTGAGGCACCGAGTGGTGCATAAGAATGAAGGGATCATGGTTATGTTTCAATTCAAGCACCTTTATTCGTATCACACTTGGGAGTTGAGTTTTGTGCTCTAAGCTAAGGAGGCACCGGACTGTCCCTGCGTGCACAGGATCTTCGCGGAAGGAATTCGTTTAAAGTGGAAAGTCCCTTCAGTCTTCAAACTTACTTCTCCCTCGACACCCATATCTGAGCATGTCATGCTTGTGGGCCTCCTCTGTCAATGGAATCATGCAACTTGACCCCATCCACAAGTGACTTTGCGAGTCTTTGTCTGCAACAAGCTTAGTTTGCAAGCTGTCTAAGCTGTAGAAACGCCCCAAACAGATTGGACGGGTCAAGTACAACCTCCACTGCTTGCATATCGACACCGATCCGCCTGAACGTCAAGAAACACCCGCTACATACGACGTGCGAGGGGATGTGCCCATGCCTCCAAAGAAAGAACTAACGAAGCACCAACTCTCGAGCCGTCTCCAATACCAGTCCCGCACGCCCAACTTCTTGCGCGCCTTCGAGGCCAGAGTCTCTGGATTCCGGGGCGGATCAGCCGAGGCCGACTCGGACGAGGATGGGCCGCAGTACGTCAACAGCGACGACGTTCGTCCCGAACATGCTGGTGGTCACGGCGGGAAAGACGAATTTGGACGAGATGTCCCGTCGGTGGACGAATTTGGGAGGGAGATTCGGAGGGAATCACCCCCGGAGGACCCGATACGTGGGGAGAGAGGGAAAGAGAAGGCTGGAGAGAGAGCTGAAAGTAGCGAGGACGAGGAGGAGATGCCGCAGGTCGTCGTCCTCAAAGAGGGCAAACACCTGAGTGCTCGGGAGGTGGAGAATGAACGGCGGAAGGGTACGTTCAATACTACGTTTGTCATTTCGGTGCGGCGCACTCTGATGGCGATTTGGCTATACAGCGAAGGGATTGCCCCCTTTACCGGACGTTGACCAGGGGCCAACTGAGAAAGAAATCACCTCACGGCCAATCACATCAGCCATAAGCAAATCGACACATAACCAAAGCGGTATCACAGGGAAGACATACCCACAGCCGTCGAAATCGGCTGTCCAGCTTGGCGCGAAAGTAGTGGGTACGAAGAGGAAAGCCCCAGTGGGGGGTCGGGGCGATGAACAGGACAAGGGAGGCCCTGCGAACAAGAAAATGAAACATGGAGGTGGGAAAAAGGACAAAGAAAAGAAGAAGGCTGTCAAAGGGCTATTATCGTTTGGAGATGACGGGTAGGTTATCTATAACGGATGAAAAGGGGCATTTCAAGGGACGTAATGAGAACTAAGCGTGTTTCCCACACTACGGTTGGTGAGTCATATGCGCGCTCTGCAGGTCTCGGTATTAACTGGATCTTATATAGGTAGTTCTAGCTGTGTCATGGCGATCCCTTAGAGTGGACCTCAAAATAGATAAGAGGTTGGATGGCGTGCAATAGCTCTGATAGGCCCCAGAGTAAGCCGGACATGTCTTCATGGCGAACAGATGGTCTAGAATGAGCATTCACGATATCATAACCCACCTTTGACAATGCATTCACGGCTTCAATATCCCCAGTGCACTGTTCTATTAGCTATTAGTGGTTGTCACGCGGTAGGCGTGGGCCTCGACTAGTTTACTATTATACCAACCATCTAATTTTAAATAAATAAAGCCAATTTTCTATAAATCCATCCCCATTGTAAGGCCAGATTCGCGGACTCGGTTGTAAATAATCTGCTGATTGGCAAGCCCGAGCCTATAAGTTACGTTACCCACCCGACGGTGAAGGAGCGTGCATCGCGACAAGCTACGATGACTCAGAAACTCGACCACGACTTTTCAACATTTTATTCGACTCTCAGAGAGCTTTTCAACTCGCTGCAAAATAGGAAATTTTTTGGTTTGTCATCTCTTTCCAGCGCTTAGCGTGGCTGCCAGCTGCCTCTCGATTTTGTCGGCTCTTGCGTGCGAGAGCACGCTGGGACGCAGTAGAATGCGCACCCTGGATACTCTTCTCAAGCGGTATTGTCACTTGAGGCACCCACTATGACTTCTATTATACTCAACTGCGGATGGCGATTCGATTTACTGCGAGATTACGGCTATGTATACCCAGCATAGTGGCCCCTCTTCTATGCCGTACGCATAAAGCTGCTTCATGACCAGGCCAAGTCACTCCTGCCACAATCCAGAAACCCATCCGCGTCTAGGCAACGGAAACCACAACTCTATTCGTCAATTACATACATAAAAACCCGTGTCGGAAATAGTGTCGCACCTTCCGGCTCTACTCATCCCTCTTCCAGAATCCCTAGGTTCCAAAAGAAACAGGCGACACCGATCCCGACCTGCAAACCACGCCTTTGCACAACAATCCTGCAGAAATGACATCACATTTCCCGCATAGGCCACGTAGCAACGCCTAGGCAAACGTTGAGGGTTCCTACGTGACGACTGGCGGTGCCACTATCCGCTCGTTTGACTTTTTTTACCTCCCTTACATTCTCATCTCATGTCAAGAGTTGACTATCATACCGAATGCCTTTTTTTGGAGATAATTCCCCCCGAAGCGCCGCACCCCTGCATGGAACCGGTATTGCCTCGGGAGAATTGGGTTCGAGAATGGGAGGGTGGCAAGCCATGCCTATGGATCCTTTACGCTGAGGCAGTGTCATTGTATGGTGGATACACGCCCGCGCGGAAAAAATGCTGCGATATGGGGAAGAATGGGCGAGTGTCTCGGTAGTGGGCAGCCCTGGTTCTGGAATTGGGAAATACGTCAAAATGTTGGGACGAGCATGAACGTATGGACTGGATAGGACCATATTTTTCCGCAAATGGATGCAATACTTCCCGGGATGGTGGCGTACGGATAATTAAAGAGAGTCACGCAGTGCTCACCAAACGGATCTTACATGGTTCTTGACATCGGGTATGGGTCCTTGGATGGATTAACGAGGTACAAAAAAACAATCGACGGCTAAGTGGGGGTTCTGTGATGGGAACGAGCAGCTGGAACCCACGGTGGCCATTCACAGCGGTCGACCAGTCAGGGGTGGTACGGGGGGATGGGCGCCATGTTATCGAAGGCGATACGGATGGTTCCAGGTCCATCTGCGACACTGTCGATGGCTATGTTGATGGAGGGCAGATTGGGAGGTCGTGTGATCATGGCTATCTCTGGTCCGCGTAAATGGCGCTTAGGAATTCTCCGGAAGAACTTAGAGCGTGGAGGTGAAGTCGGTTTAGGAGGAAAGCTGAAGCCGGCAGCTGGATGGCGATGCAAACAGAGTTTTCGATCAAAGACTCGAGTCAAGTGCAATCATTGGTCTAAAGAAGGGGAGATACGGGAAGATTAGTTTCGGGAAGTCTTGTGTTCCCGAGCACCATGTGCACCTGCGTACCCTGCTCTGCCTCTGGCGGCGTCTTTGAACAAAGGATGGAATGCTCAATCTGGTCGAGAGACGTGTTCTGGCAGAACAACTGGAGAACAATTGAAACGAACGATAATTCTACCTGTCCTTCTGGTCGTCAAATCATTTCCGCTGTGCGTCCTTCTATTTCCTAATTGGGATAATATAAACTCGTTCTTCTCGTTTATTTCGATAGATAATCCAGCAGTCTTCTCCTTCGTTTGGAAGCAATAAGCGATTGCTAGGGCATGCTCTTGCTCCTCCTGCTCCTGCTCCTCTCTCTCCTTCAGTCCCTGAATCAACGCGGTGCGGAGTGTGAGCGCATCCGGCCCACGTGAGCGGTAGCATGTGGTCCTGTCATCGACCCAAAGCCCCACTGAGGCCAGTATTTTCGAAAAAAAAAAAATTGGCCAAAGATACAAAGGGAATACCACGATCTACTTAATAATTGTCCAGATAATGAGGAAGCTCTATACGATGGAGACGTGACTTTTTGGTCAAACAAGAGGTAGGTTACTCGTTGGCAAAAAACCAAGGGCGAAGAGTTAGGCATGGAAAATAGGCGGTGCGGATCATAAAATAAAAATAATTAAACACGGCAAATCTGTCCCGGGTAGTCCCAAAGAAGCCATGGCCATACATCTCTTACGAAGCGCCATGCGAATGGATTGGGATGGGGGGATGACCGCATGGGTACTTAAGAACCATCTTCACCTCTTGCCTTGCAAATTCCTCAGACATATCTTGTCCTCCCCTTTCCTTCCCGGGAGTCTCCTAGTTCTCTCTCTTCCCCTTTATCGACACCGACGACGACGACAACGACAAACCCCCTTTACTACTCACGAATCGTCAACACCTCACTCGCCTACCATGTCGGAACTAGATAAGAAAGAAAAAGAGTCAACGCCACCTGTGGAAGAACAGTATGAAAAGGGCGCTGTCGAGGGCACCACGCACTCTGTTCATCCGACACAGACCTTGTATGATCCCTCTAAAGAGTCCGTTTGGACCCGTCTTGGTGTCACCCTCGAGTCCTTCAAACGGGCCCCCGGGACCACTGGGTATGTTCCTTCCCTCTTTCTCTCACAGCCAGGGACGAGCAGACACTCCGGAGACGCCCGCCGGTGATAAGCACTTTGCTCGTTCATTATCTCTGATCACTCCTGGTCATTGATATTGCCCTGCCGTATCCACGTATTGATCCGTCCCGGACACTGATGTACTTCTCTCGTTTTTTCTTAGTGGCCTCGCTATTGAAGGTGATTCCGCCGCTGGGAAAAGCGAGCTCCTCCAATTCGAGAGTCAGTACTAATTCTAATCCTAACCAATAATGCGTTTGTGACCGTTTCCTCATTTCTTTCTATTTTCAAAACAGACCCCATGTTACAACAAAAGATGAAGCCCAGGCACTTGCAAATGATCGCCGTGGGAGGCTCAATTGGCACCGGTCTTTTCATCGGTGCCGGAGGCGCTCTTGCCGTGGGAGGTCCGGGGGCCCTCATGATTGACTGGCTCATCATGGGATTCATGGTTTTGATGACATGTCAAGCTATCGGTGAAATGGCTATTCTCTACCCTCTTTCTGGTGGTTTCTACGCTCTCGCCGTCCGTATGCTGGATCCCGCATGGGGCTTTGCGTGCGTCTCTTTTCATTCCATCCTTCCCTTCGCATATTCACACGACTTCTCAATAGCATGGGCTGGAACTACCTCCTCCAATGGGCCGTCGTATTGCCCCTCGAGATCACTGCAGCAGGTATCACAGTCAGCTATTGGCCAAACAACGTCCCGCTTGGC
>Ga0335075_10007486_pt1 | contig 16809 bp, 13 predicted proteins | sample Lox_Sample_24_FD_206723 | JGI IMG/M metagenome (GOLD analysis project Ga0335075, IMG submission 206723) | Soil microbial communities from Loxahatchee National Wildlife Refuge, Florida, United States - Lox_Sample_2.4 | ecosystem: Environmental > Terrestrial > Soil > Wetlands | place: USA...
TGCCTTGTTCCATTTGAATCTTATTTCCTAATCGATTTGAATTACGCTGAAGGGAATCGGAGCGACTACTAGCAGAATCTTGTGCTTTGGGGCAAAGTCTACAACTGCCCGGTTCTATTCGAACGCACGGTCAGTGTACCAGATTTTGGCCAAATGCAAGAAAAAAATGCACGTTAGCGGCGGCCGCGTCCTTTATGCCGTCACCATGGGCCGTCATTCCCACCCAACTCTCTCAACCTCCATGCGTTATGCTAGCTCACGGCATGAAATTTGAAGAGCAATCGATCACCTGGATTCAACGCGCTCTTCCCACTCTCGCAGAAGGGTTCTCGTCTCTGCCCTCCAACGACTCAGCTCCCATAGACGACGCCGTGATGCTGGCTGTGCTTCAGGAAACGGCAACCCACCTCCGCGAGAATTACCCCTATTTCCACCCCCTCTATGCCGGCCAGATGCTCAAACCGCCCCATCCCATTGCTCGCGCCGCCTACGCGCTCGCCACTTGGATCAATCCCAACAACCACGCCCTCGATGGAGGCCGCGCCAGCTCCCAGATGGAAATCGAGGCCGTGCAAGGGCTCGCGACCATGCTTGGATGGCCCACTCACCTCGGGCACCTCACCAGCGGAGGAACCTTCGCCAACCTGGAAGCACTCTGGATCGCCGGCCAACTCCACCCTGAAAAAACGATCCTTGCCTCCGAGCAGGCACACTACACCCACCGCCGCATCAGTGGCGTTCTAAAAATTCCCTTCGACTCTGTCGCGACTGAACCCCGCGGCAGAATCGACCTGAACGCTCTCGAATCCAGACTTCAAAAGGGTGACGTCGGCACAGTCGTCGTGACCCTCGGAACCACCGCTCTTGGAGCTATCGATCCACTACCAGAAATCCTTGCCCTGCGCGACCGCTACGGGTTTCGAATCCATGCGGACGCCGCCTACGGCGGGTATTTCACCCTGGCTAAAAACTTAGACGCAGTTGCAGCGGATTCGTTTGCTGCGCTTTCCGCGGTCGATTCCATCGTTGTCGATCCCCACAAACACGGCCTTCAGCCCTACGGCTGCGGATGCGTACTGTTCCGCGACCCCTCAGTCGGCCGCTTTTACAAGCACGATTCCCCTTATACCTACTTCACCTCGGACGAATTGCATCTTGGCGAAATCAGTCTGGAATGTTCTCGCGCAGGCGCCTCCGCCGTGGCCCTCTGGGCGACCCAGCGCGCTTTACCCTTGATCCGAGGTGGAGAGTTCGCCGGGATGTTGCAGTCTTGCCACGCGGCCGCACTCGAGCTCTACAGCCGCATTCGCGCCTCCGCCATGTTTGTCGCCCCCATCCCTCCTCAACTGGATATTTTGGTCTGGGCTGTCAGCGGCGCCACTCCTGAGGAGAGCTCTGCCCGCGCACGCGCTCTCTTCGATGCCGCTGCCCGTCGGAACCTTCACCTCGCCTTGGTGCATCTTCCGCGATCCTGCTTTCCCGAAAATACTTGGCCCACATCTAGCGGGATGACTCCCAATGCCGCGCCTGTGCAATGTCTGCGTTCAGTCCTCATGAAATCCGAACACCTGGCCTGGATCGATGCCATCTGGGAACGGCTTGAGGCTGCGGGTCAAGAAATTCTAACTCCGGTCAAGTCTGTAACATAGGCAGCTTGGCAGGTTCCGTCCCGCAATAGCACGGATCAAATCGGACAAGTGTGCCTCGTTAGATATTCATCTTCGTCGGATTGCGCTGGTAATATTCCATGTAGCGATCCTGTCGGACGCAGTGCGCAAGTAGAGTCGTTTCGCGGCAATTCAACCGCCTCTTGGGTACTTTGGGCTCAGCCGATGCTGCTCCGACGCGATTGGTGTATGGGTCTGTCTCCCGCTGGGAGAACAAATATAAACTCTACCCCCTTGGGAAACAGAGGTTGAATGGCAATCAATGGCCAACCGGATTTGGCGTCAGAGCCATCTCGCGACGATTGGAAGCGAATTCAAATCGCCTATTTTTCGATGGAAATTGCAGTTGCTCCCAACATGCCTACCTACAGCGGCGGCCTGGGAGTTCTCGCGGGCGATACGCTTCGATCCGCTGCGGATACTGGCTTGCCTATGGCTGCAGTCACTCTCCTGCACCGCAAAGGTTATTTCCATCAGCATTTGAATGCCGACGGCGCACAAACCGAAGAAGATGAACCTTGGAAGCCGGAGACTCTTCTGCAGCAGCTTGAACCCCTCGCAGCCATTACCATCCAAGGCCGTCCCGTTATGGTTCGCGCGTGGCGCAAAGACATTGTCGGCACGGATGGTCACGTCGTTCCCGTGATCTTCCTCGACACGGATCTTGATCCCAATGACAGTTGGGATCGTCAGCTGACCGACCATCTCTACGGCGGCGATACTTTCTACCGCCTCTGTCAGGAGACAGTTCTCGGGATCGGCGGAATCGAAATCCTCACGGCCCTGGGATGCCAGCCGGACGTCTACCACATGAATGAGGGTCATGCATCCCTGCTTACCATTGGCTTGTTAGAGCAACAGGTCGCCGATGGCAATCTGCTCGATGCGACGCAGGATGATCTCGACGCGGTTCGTTCCAAGTGTGTCTTCACCACTCACACCCCGGTTCCCGCCGGTCACGACCGGTTCTCGCTCGATCAGGCGCGTCAGGTTCTTGGCGAAGAACGGACCGAGGCTCTCGAAAAGTTTGGCTGTTGTCACGACGGCATGTTGAACATGACCTACGTCGCGCTGCGTTTTTCCCGCTATGTCAACGGTGTCGCCATGCAGCATGGCCGCGTGTCGCGAGATATGTTCCCCGAATACTCCGTGCAGGCGATTACAAACGGAGTCCATGCCGCCACTTGGATTCAGCCATCTCTTCAGGCACTCCTCGACGAGAAAGTTTCGAGCTGGCGACGCGACAATCTCTATCTCCGCTTCGCCATCGGCATCGCCTCCAACGAGATTCGAAGCCGCCACCTGGATGCGAAACGTAAACTCGTCGACACCGTTCGCGAGCGCGTCGGCGTCACCCTTCAAGAAAGCATTTTCACCATAGGATTTGCCCGCCGCGCGGCCGCCTACAAACGCGCGGACATGTTGTTTGCGGATCCCGCCCGCCTCAATCGACTTGCCGAGGAATATGGTGGTATCCAGATCGTGTACGCAGGGAAAGCCCATCCCCACGATCAGGTGGGGAAAGCCATCATCCATCACGTAATCGAAGCCAGCGCCAAGCTCAACTCGGATCACATCCGCATCGTCTATCTTGAAAATTATGAGTGGGATTTGGGTGCCATCCTGACAGCAGGCGCCGACCTATGGCTCAACACGCCCCGTCGTCCGTATGAAGCCTCCGGGACCAGCGGCATGAAAGCTGCCATGAACGGCGTTCCCAGCCTCAGCACGCTCGACGGCTGGTGGATTGAAGGCTGCATCGAAGGCGCAACCGGCTGGGCGATCGCGGAATCAGAGGACGAAACGCAAGAAGCCGAATCTCTCTATGAAAAGCTCGAAAACGAGATTCTTCCCCTCTTTTATCACTACCCCGACCGCTGGGCAGAAATTATGCGCATGGCCATGGCCATCAACGGCTCATTCTTCAACACCCACCGCATGCTCTACCAGTACGTCACCAACGCATACTTTCCTGGAGATGCCCCTCTGCGTCGAAAATTCCAGCCTGAGCTCGTCCTGACTCGTTGAGATCGATGCACGGCCACGGGATCGAAGAGACAGTTCCTATCTGAAGTCTTGCCTCGCGCTTCCGCCTTGACTCACGTATACTGGTCGAAGCCGTAAAACTGTTATTTTGATTGGAATTACCATGCCGAAACTAAAGACGCACAAAGGTGCGGCCAAACGCTTTAAGAAGACCGGAAGCGGTCGAGTCAAGCGCGGCCAAGCCTTCATGCGGCACATCCTTACCTCGAAAGCCACCAAGACCAAGCGGCATCTTGCAGCATCTGCTATGGTCTCGGATGCCGACCTGCCGAAGGTGTTGCGCATGATCCCGTATGCCTGATCAACTTGCGAAAGCGAGTTAGGGCCCGAAAGCGTTCGAGGACCCCGGAACAAACACTTCCGAGATAGATCAGAGTAAGAAGCGAGTGAAGAGGGTATTCAGCGCGGGCTCAGGCCAGCGACTCCTCCCTCCAGCCGCATAACGAAACGCAAAAAGGAGATTTCAACCATGCCTCGCGTCAAACGTGGCAATAAACGCAAAGAATATCGCAAGAAGATCCTCAAGCGCGCAAGCGGCTATTTCCTGACGAAATCCAAGCTGTACCAGGCTGCTGAAGAGGCTGTCGAACGTGGCCTGAAGTTCGCCTACCGTGGCCGCCGCGAGAAGAAGCGTCAGTTCCGCTCGCTTTGGATTGTCCGCATCGGCGCCGCCGCCAAGCTGAATGGCATCAGCTATTCACAACTGATCCACGGGCTCAAGCTGGCCGGTATCGAGCTGGACCGCAAGGTTCTTGCCGACATCGCCGCCAAAGATCCCGCGGGATTTACCGCTCTTGCTACCCAGGCGAAGACCGCTCTCAGCACCGCTGCCGCATAAGCCCAGCCACCACATCGAACATCCAGCAAAGCGCTCCTTACGGGGTGCTTTGTTGTTTTCGGCCGATCGCCAGCTGAATGCCCGCGAGGATCACGATCAACGCAATGATGCACTGCGAGATGACACAGTACAGACACCACACCTGTAGAATCGAATCTTCCACGTGAGAAAGATAGAGCGCGTAGCAAAGTCCGGCCACCGCTGCGGCGAACGTCCAGTCTCTCTTTCGCAGCAGCGCCAACAGGCTGATCAGCAGATATCCTGCGATGCCGACCGCGGCCACCGGAACACCATCGATGGACGAATACCGGCTATGATTCACGATTCCGCAATCCCAGCGCGCGTTGATGTCGCACGGCTCCAGCTTATTGGAGTAATGCACCTGCAATGCCAACGCCGAGACTACGGCTCCCAAAATCGCTAACAACACAACCAGGATTCTCAAAGTTTTTTGCACGTCCCTATTGAACCACACCGCGAATCGATCCCCAATTGTGACCGCCCGTTTCGCTGCTTTCAACTCCCAGGACTCGGTATTCCGGCCCCGTCTCATTTATCCTCAAAAGCAATGTCTTCTTCGCAAATTCCTGTTCTAGAAAGTTACGGGTCAGAACATCTTGATGCCGCGTTTCAGGCGCTCCAGGCCGACGTCGCTCGTCAGGCGGCGGAGCTCCGCACATCCGAGGATCGCGAACAGTTTCGCCTCTATTGGCTGGGCCGAAAGCAGGGCCGACTCAAGCTCATTAGTGACGTCTGGCTGAAAAATGCTCCTGCCGAGGCGCGCAAATCCCTGGGTCAGCATTTCAATCAACTCAAGCAGCAGATTGAGCAAGCTCTCGAAGCCGACTCTGAAACTCTCGCTCCGTCTTCGGTCCCCGCGGATGCGATTGATATCACGCTGCCCGGAATCCGGCCCACACTCGGCGCAGAGCACCCGCTGATCCGCACCATGCACGAAATCATTCGCGTCTTTGAACACATGGGCTACTCGGTCGGTGTCGGCCCAGAAGTTGAAACCGACTATTACAACTTCGAGGCGCTCAACTTTCCCCCGAATCACCCGGCTCGCGATACGCAGGACACCCTGGTCGTCGCCAACCAACAACACAAGCCGCTGCGCGATCGCCTGTTGCTGCGCACTCATACCTCGCCGGTGCAGATCCGCACCATGGAACGCCAGCCGCCACCGATTCGCATCGTCATTCCCGGGAAAGTCCATCGCAACGATGCCGCCGACGCAACCCATTCGCCGATATTTCACCAGGTGGAAGGTCTATGCGTCGATGAGAACATCACGTTCAGCGATTTGAAGGGAACGCTCGATCACGCCATGAAGCAGCTATTCGGCTCCAACGTGCGCACCCGCTTCTTCCCATCATTCTTCCCCTTTACGGAACCGAGCGCCGACGTGCAGATCAGCTGTATCTTCTGCGGCGGCAAAGGATGCCGCAAGTGCAAGCACTCCGGCTGGATTGAACTCCTGGGCTGCGGCATGGTCAACCCTGCGGTTTTCGAGTTCGTTCGTGGCAAACAGCCAGCCTATGACCCGAAAAAGATCTCGGGGTTCGCCTTCGGCATGGGAGTCGATCGCATCGCGATGATGAAATACGGCATCAGCGATATCGGCCTGCTTTACTCGGGAGACATGCGCTTTCTGGAGCAGTTTGCATGAAAATTCTTTCCACCTGGCTGCGATCTTACTTGCCTAACCTTGCTGTCAGCGATCACCAACTTGCCGATGCCCTCACCTTGCGTGGCATCGCGGTCGATGGCGTGTTCGACCTTGGCCCCGGCAATGGCTCGCTTTTGGAAATGGATATCACCACCAACCGCGTCGATGCCATGAACCATTACGGCATTGCGCGCGAGGCTGCCGCCATTTACGACATTCCTCTGAAACCTCTGGAAGTCTCTCTCCCAGCCGCCAAACCTGCAAAGCAGCCAGTTCCAATTCGCATTGAAGCGCCAGAACTCTGCGGCCGATTCACTGCGCGAGTGCTGCGCGACGTAAACATTGTGCCTTCGACCGGACAAATCGCGCAGCGTTTTTCCCTGCTCGAACAGAAACTGATCAGTAATGCGGTGGATGCAACCAACTTCGTCACCATGGCGATCGGTCATCCAACCCATGCCTTCGACCTCGACAAACTCGAAGGAGGCATCGTTGTTCGCCGCGCCCATGCGGGGGAAAAACTCCGTCTGCTCGACGGCACTGAACGGACCTTGGTGCCCGACGATCTGGTCGTTGCCGACGAGAAGAAAGCTCTCGCACTCGCCGGCGTTATGGGTGGGTGGGAGACGATGATCACCCCCGCCACAAAAAGCATTCTTGTCGAAGCTGCATGGTTCGACCCTGGCACAGTTCGCCGGTCCTCCCGTCGCCATGGCCTGCACACGGACGCGTCGCATCGCTTCGAACGGGGCGCGGACTTCAATGCTCCTGCGCTCGCCTCCGCTCTCGTCTGCGACTTGATTCTGATGGCGGGCGGATCCATCGAAGGGGATTTCGTTGACGTGGTCATTCTTGAACTGGCGGCACGTACCTCGCAGCGTCCGCCAATCTCACTGCACATCAGCGAGATCACCCGCATCCTCGGCAAGACTGCGGACGGTCAGCCCATCGACCCTGCAACTGTCGAGCGCTATCTGACGGCTCTTGGCGCGCGGATAGAAAAAACTTCCGCCGAAAGCTATGCCGTCACATTGCCAAGCTGGCGTCTTGATCTTGCCCAAGAAATTGATCTGATCGAAGAAATCGCGCGCCTCCATGGATACAACCGCTTCGCCAACACGCTGCCCTCCTTTTCCGGCGGTGTCACTGAACTGCCCTGGGCAGGCAAGGAATCCTTTCTTCGTCGAACCCTTCGCGCCGCTGGATATACAGAGACGATCAGCAGCACATTTTGCTCGTCAGCCGATGCCAATTTATTTGCGCAACAATCAAATTCGATCGTGCAACTTGGAAACCCTCTCAGTGAGGAAGTCGGCTTTCTGCGACCTTCGCTGGTACCCGGGATGCTTTCCATGCTGGCCCATAATTTGAATCGCGAGGTCGACGACCTGCGCCTGTTCGAGATGGGTGCCATCTTCACCGGAAACTCGGAGCGAGTGCAGGAAAAACCCTCACTTGTCCTCGGCGCGACCGGAACTGCGATAACGCCGCACGCCCTCAGCAGCCTGCGCGACTACAGCTTCTACGATCTCAAAGGCATTGTGGAAGAATTGCTCGCCGGCTTTGTCACCAAATCCATGTACATGGACGCATTCCATGCCTCAAGTACGCTCATGCCCCCGTGGCTGCACCCCGGTCGCGCAGCGCGTCTAGTCGCGGACGGCGAAACCCTCGGCTTCTTCGGCGAGCTCGCTCCTCAGGAGTCTCAATCGAGTAAATTTCGCCAAACCATCTTCATCGGCGAATTCAATCTCGCGCGCCTCTTTCAGCACGCTCTTCGTCAGCCCGTCGCTCGTGAACTGTCTCGCTTCCCCGCAGTGGTGCGTGACTTCTCCTTCACGTTTCCCGATGCCGTCCGTTGGCAGCAAATTGCCGAGACGCTGACATCGCTCGACATTTCGGAGATGTGCAGCACCGAACCGCGTGAAATTTTTCGAGACAAAAAAGAACCATCAGGATCGTATGCCCTGTTGTTGCGTGTAGTTTTCCAGGCTCAAGACCGTACGCTGCGCCTGGAGGAACTGCAGGAGTGGGCCCACCAAATTTTCGCCGCCCTTATGGAACTTGGCGGACACCCGCGATTCCCGCTGGAGTTGCTTTTATGAGGAATCGAATTTTCGGTGCTTCCAGCCCATTTTGTGAATACCGGAAATCGACCCCTCTTTCCCACAGGAACTCTCCGAAAATTCGGCTTCGCCGGAATCGTAGCGCTATACTGCGCGAAGAGCATCTTATTTATTTATGACAACAATTATGGCGAAAGAACAGGATCTTGCAGTAGCGGTCGATACGCTCGCCGCTTTGGAGCAACGCGTCGTTCGTGCGATCGAAATGCTGAATCGCGAACGCGAACAACGAGCTGAAATTGAGAGAGAATTAGCCAATGTGCGGACACAGTTAGATACCCAGCAAGCACAGGCGGCCACATTACAACGGGAAATTGAAGAACTTCATCGTGAGCGCGACACGGTGCGCACACGGGTCGAACGTCTCATGTCGTCGCTGGATGCTATCGAGGCTTCTTACACGCAATCTGCCTGAAGCACGCGAAGAAATACTTCGGCACTACGGAGCAACGATGAACGAAAACGACCCGCAACGTTACTTTCCAGAGAGTGATTCTCAGGAGTTGAACCCGAGTGGCCACGATGAATCGCGCCCACTCGAAACTGTGGAGGCGGTTCAGCGCGAAATCGCTCAAGATGATTCTTCTTGCAATCTGGTCGTCGATATCTACGACCAGATTTATCACCTGCGCGGTCCGGACCCAAGATACCTTGAACAGCTCTCCGCATTGGTTGATGCCAAAATGCGCGCCGTGGCCAAACACGGCACCACTGTCGACTCTCTCCGAGTCGCCGTTTTAGCTGCCCTGAATATTGCCGACGAGTTGGTCAGCTTACGCCAGCAACGAGACGCATTATCCGGCAACATCGCCCTCAACATCAAGTCACGTACGGAGACGCTTGCGGAAATGCTCGACGCAGTCCTTGAAGAAAACCGCAAAGCCGGCTAACCTTGCTCGCACTGTCTTCTTCCTCCAATCGGAGCAGGATTTCCTGTCCGCTTTCGGACACTGTTTCTGGAATTCGGACATCATGCAACTTGACTCGCCCTGCTTTCCATCTTGAAATCAGGCCCTTACCCCATGCCCTAACTGGTCTCTCGCGTGCCTGTATGTGAGGTCTACCGAGGCCATTCTATGCAGACCTTTTTGGCAACTGTATTCCAGGATCTTCGCTACGCAATCCGCCAACTCCGCCATTCACCTGGATTTGCGTTGACAGCAATCGCCACGCTGGCTCTTGGCATTGGCGTCAATATTGTTGTGTTCAGCGTTCTAAATGCGCTCGTCCTGCAGCCCATGAACTATCCGAACGCGGACCAGGTGTATCAGTTACAGCATCCCGGCGAAGGCGGCTTTGAAGCACTGGCCAATTCGTATCCGGACTATAAGGACCTGCGCGATCGCAACACGACATTCTCTAACCTGGCCATGTATCGCTTTGTGCATATTGGGCTTCAGACCTCGAATGGTCCGGCGCCCGTCTGGGGGGATGAGGTCAGCGGAAATTACTTTCAAATGCTGGACGTACAGCCGTACCTGGGGCGATTGATTCAACCGGCAGATGACACCAGCCCAGGTGCCAGCGCATATGTCGTCCTCAGCTATAGCTGCTGGCGAGATAGATTCGGCAGTGATAAAAGCATCGTCGGCCGTATCATCCACCTCAACAAAGTTCCATACACCGTGCTGGGCGTGACCCAAAAAGGCTTTGTGGGAACTGAGCGCTTCTTTTGGCCAGATGTGTATGTTCCTGTCATGAACCAGGCTCAGATCGAAAGCTATGACTGGATCCATCACCGTGACGAGCAGGACATCTTTCTGGTCGGCCGCTTGAAACCTGGCGTGACCCCCGCCATGGCAACCTCCAACTTGAATGCGGTCGCCCATCAGCTTGCCAAAGAGCATCCGCAAACCGAAACCAACTTAGCCTTTGAACTTGTACAGCCTGGCTTTCTTGGAAATATTCTGGGGGGGCCGGTAAAGGCGTTCGCCTTGGGAGTGATGCTGCTGGCCGGATTGGTCTTACTGGCCGCGTGCGCCAATCTCGGCGGCCTGTTTGCCGCGCGCACAACCGACCGAGCCCGCGAATTGGCCATTCGCGTTGCAGTGGGCGCGGCGAGGACACGACTCGTACGCCAATTGTTGACGGAAGCGGTTTTGCTTTCGGCCGTGGGTGGAACCGTGGGGTGCGTGGCAGCCAACAGTCTGCTAGGCGCCCTCAGCAATTGGCATCTTGCAGCAGGTTTTCCCATTCAGTTGATGGTCGCTCCGGACAAGCTTGTTTATGTGTTTGCTTTCATCATCTCCCTCGCCGCAGGCGTTTTATTTGGCGCCGTCCCTCTCCGACAAATCTGGAAGACGAATCCAAACCAGGCGATCAAGGGCGGAGTGACCACCACGCCAGCCGGTGGCAAATGGGTCTTCCGCGACTTGCTCCTGGCATTCCAAATCGCGATCTGCTGCCTGTTGGTGACTTCCTCGCTGGTTGCCTTGCGCGGATTGGACCGAACGCTCCACGCTAATTTTGGATTTGATCCCAAGGGAGTGACGCTTGCGGTCGTCGATCTGCAACTGGCCAATTACAGCGGACCTAGCGCAGAGCAATTTCAGAAACATCTGGCAGATGAGGTTTCGCATTTGCCAGATGTGACCGCAGTTGGATATGCAAGTGCGACTCCGCTCGATATTTACACCTCAAACACCGCAGTTTTCGCAGCAGATGCGGCGGAAATGAGCGTCAAGAATCGCAAATTCATGACCCCCTACTTCAAAGTGTCGCCAGGTTATATGTCAGCCGCTGGGACACGCATTCTGATCGGCCGCAACTTTACCCAGCAGGACGATGCCAAGGCTCCGAAGGTCGCGATCGTCAATCAGACCTTCGCTGAGAAACTATTTGGCAAGGAAAACGCCGTTGGCAGATACATGAAGATTTTTGGAAACAAAACAGAAATCGTCGGTGTTGTGGAAAACGGAAAATACACATCGGTCAGCGAGGAGCCGAGTCCCGCGCTATTTGTTCCCATTTTCCAAATGGGAAACGAGCAGATGTGCATGTTAGTGCGGTCGAATCGTGACGCAAACCAGTTGGCTCCGGCGATTCACGATGTCATTCGCCGTCTCGACCCTAACCTGCCTATTTCCAGCCTGGGCAGTTGGCAAGATGCCCTGGCGATCATGCTGCTGCCATCCCAAGCAGCGGCAACTGCTTTGGCCGTCTTCGGCGCCCTGGGAATTTTGCTTGCCGTCACGGGTATCTTTGGCCTTGCCTCCTACACCGTCAGTCGGCGCATGAAGGAACTCGGCATTCGCGTTGCGCTGGGAGCTTCGCACGGACAGGTACTGCACGCGGCGTTACGGCGGCCCGTAATACTACTCGGATTCGGTTCCCTCGCGGGTCTGGCCCTGGGTGTCTTCGCGAGTCGCATCCTCGCCAGCATCGTGTATCAGGCTACGCCCAACGATCCACTGGTGCTGATCGGTGTTGCCCTGACGATGTTGCTGATAGGGGTGCTGGCCACATGGATTCCTGCGCGACGCGTTCTCCATGTTGACCCCACCAATGTATTGCGCGACGAATAGAATCAACACCGAAGCGTGACCGGCGTCACGCCGTGCTTGCCAAGCGCGCGAATGCCAGTTAGCATCCACTTAGAAACCGGCCTGCAAAGCAGGTAGGGTGGTCAACGCTGGTTGAACCTACATTCATCGAACAGGGAACTCGACTCGAATAATCGGCTCGGTGTGCTGTCCGCCAGTCCGGAATGCCTAAAGAGCCGCGGCGGGTTCCCACCGTCTTAGGACGGGTTCACCGGCGCACTGCCATACGGCCCCGCGGGTCGGCTTTCTATTCTTCCTGTCCCTCTTCTGCCTCGGAAGTTTGGTTTTCCGCTGGATTCTGTTCTACTTCCTCTTGTGTATCCCCGTCTTCTTACTCTCGGCCCCGTCAGCATTCCCACATATGGCGTTTTCGCGGCCGTCGCGCTGATAGCTGGCCTGGCACTGGCTATGCGAACCGCCGCCCGCTTGCGAGTGGCACCGGACGCCATGTGGAACCTGGGCCTCATCACCGTGTTCACCGCGGTGCTGGGCTCGAAGATATTGCTGATCTTTGGCCACTGGCACGATTTTCTTTCCTATCCCCTCCTCATGCTCAGCATTTCCGTCCCGCAGACGGTCGACTCTGTCCTGACGCAACTCGGCCTCGGCCTGTTTGCCGGTCTGCTCTATATGACCTTCAAGCGTATGCCATGGCTGGATACATTCGACGCCGTTGCCCCGGGATGGGCGCTCGGTCAGGCAATCCTCGCTTTGGGATGTTTTTTTGCCGGATGCGATTATGGCCGTCCTACCTCGCTTCCTTGGGGTGTTGTTTTCCATAGTCGATGGGCAGCGCTCTGGAATGGCACCCCTCTCAACACCAGGCTGCAGCCGGTCCAGCTCTATTTCTGCGCAATTCAACTGGCGTTCTGCTTGTTGCTCTTGTGGTGGCTGCCAAAACGTCGCCAGCCTGGCGAACTAGCCGGCGCGTGGATGTTGGCATCCGGACTCACTGGCTTTTTCCTGGACTTCTTTCTTGGCGGCGATCGGCTGATGATTGTATCCGGCGCTCTATCTCTTACCCAGGCAATTGATTTCTGCCTGGTGGTAATCGGCGCGTTGTTGTTGATGGAAAAACGCCCGGCCCGATTGGCAACGTCATGAGTCCCACGCACAGCGAACCCAGCAACGAGGACCTGTCCGATCCGCTAGACGACGAACTCGCCGAAACGTCCGAGGAAAGCAACCCCACCCCCCCGCGCGAATTTGCTGTGGATGACTCCTCCGTCGGCCAGCGGCTGGATCAGTTCCTGACCGCGCGCCTGCCGTCAATTAGCCGAGCCCGAGTACAGCAATGGATTGATCAGAATTGTGTTTTAGTCCGTAGCGATGACCGCAGCCCGCGGGCCATGAAAGCCAGCGGAAAATTACGCGCAGGAGAAATCGTTACCGTCGTCGGCGATCCAACACTCCCTCCGCTCCGCGCCGAACCGGAAGATATCCCGCTGAACATTGTCTACGAAGATCCTCATTTTGCAGTCATCAACAAGCCTGCGGGCATGATGGTGCATGCCGGCTCGGGCGCGACAGACAGCGCCCGCAACCGAGGCACGCTGGTGAACGCCCTGCTCCACCACATGGCGACTCTCTCCGCCACAGGAGATCCTCTGCGTCCCGGAATCGTGCATCGCCTGGATAAGCAGACAAGCGGCCTGATCGTGGTTGCCAAGGATGATGCCACGCATCGCCGCCTTTCTAAAATGTTTGCAGATCGCGAGGTGCACAAAACCTATATCGCCCTTGTCCACGGTGCGGTGAAACTCGAGCACGGAACCTTGGATGCTCCCATAAGTCGAGACCAGCAGCGCCGTACTCGCATGACGACGCATCGCGTGGGAGGCCGTACAGCCGTCTCGCATTATCGTGTGCTGGAAAGATTCCAATCGCGCTACGGTCATTTCACTTTAGTTGAAGTCGAGATCGAAACCGGACGCACCCATCAGATTCGCGTCCATCTTTCCTCCATCGGACATCCTGTTGTCGGTGACACGCTCTACGGAGCGCCGCAGAAGATTCTCCCTTTTCTCGAAGCTCCAGCCACTCGGCGTCAGAAGGAGGCTGCTTTGGAGCAGGCGATTTCTGTCAACCGCAATTTTTTGCACGCTATGCGGCTTCGGTTGCCCCATCCGGAGTCAGGGAAAAGTATGGAATTCGAAACGCCTTTGCCGGAGGATTTAGAGGGGTGGCTAACTCGGCTCAGGTCGCCTGTCCAGCAGAAATAAGCCCTGGACGCTGGTAAACTGGAGTGAATGATGGGCTGCAAAATCGAACAATTGAACTTCAAATGGCATAAGTCTTGGTTGGGAATGGCTGCGATTCTCCTCGCCGTTCTAGTGGGAATCCAGAATGCTTCCCAGGCGCAAAACAGCACCGCGTCTGCAACCCAACCTGCAAAACAAACAACCCCTGCTGCTCCCCATACTTCCGGAAATTCGGCGTCGAACCCAGCGCAGCCAACTGCCGAGGTGCAACAAAATGGCGCCTACACCATCACAACCGTCGTCAACGAAGTGAACCTTATTTTCACCGTGACCGACAAGCACGGCCACTTCATCCGTAATCTGAACGAGAGTGACTTCTCGTTGCTCGACAATCATATGGCGCCCGCTGAGGTTTACAGCTTTACCCAGCAAACCAACCTGCCGCTGCGTGTTGGCCTCATGATTGACACCAGCAGTTCCATTCGTTCGCGCTTTCAGTTCGAACAGAATGCTGCCATTGAGTTCCTGTTGTCAGTTCTGCGCCCCCAAGTCGACAAGGCGTTCGTGATGGGCTTTGACGTCACTCCAGACATCACCCAGGGATATACCAACAACGGCGATCTGCTTGCGGCCGGCATTCGCAAGCTCTCTCCTGGTGGCGGCACCGCGCTCTACGACGCAACCTACACCGCTTGCCGCGATCAGATGCTCCCGCTGGCTCGCTCCGGAGCTCTCCGCAAAACCATCATCCTCTTGTCCGACGGCGACGACGATCAAAGCCACGCCACGCTCGACGATGCCGTCAAGATGTGCCAGCGCGCTTCAACCGCGATCTACACCATCAGCACCAACGACAGCCCTAGCCGTGATCGCGGTGACGACATCCTGAAAGCAATGGCCGTGGCAACCGGAGGCCGCGCCTTCAATCCTTTCCGCATGGAAAATGTGGCGGAAGCATTCCAGAGCATTCAGGAAGAACTACGCAGTCAATATTCGCTCGTCTATAAGCCTGCCGACTTCAAGGCCGACGGCGCCTTCAGGCCGATCTATTTGACAGCCTTCGATCGCAACTACAAGGTCAGCGCCGAAAAGGGATATTTCGCCCCCAGCACGCCCAACTAGCGTTGAGCATTCCCCTGCTCCAGCAACTTCAGCAGTCCGGGTTCGTCGAGCACGGGGACATTCAGCCTGCGAGCATTGTCTAGCTTTGACCCGGCATCGGCTCCCGCAACAACGTAGTTTGTTTTCTTGCTCACGGATCCGGTGACATTTCCGCCCTCGCCTTCAATCCGCTTCTTTGCTTCGTCACGGGTAAGCGAAGGCAGCGTGCCGGTCAGCACAAACGTCAGGCCGTGGAGTTTGGAAGAATTCTTTTTCTTCTCCGCGTTAAAATTCAATCCTGCGGATCGCAACTTTTCAACCAGTTCGCGATTTCCCGGCACCGCAAAAAACTCCAGAATTGCCTCCGATATGCGCGGACCAATCTCCTGCACGCGTTCCAGATCCTCTGCGCTGGCTTCCATCAGGCGATCCATGCTGCCAAACGCTTCAGCCAGAAACTGTGCCGTCCGCTCGCCGACAAATCGAATACCCAGGCCCAACAGCACGCGATCCAGTGGCGCTTGTTTCGATTGCTCGATCTGCTGTAACAGCGCCTGCGCCTTCTTGTGTTTCACCAGGTCTAGCGATAACAGAGTAGCCTCGTCGAGACTGTAAATATCGGCCAGATTGCGCACCAGCCCACGCTCCGTCAGTTGATTGACGATGGCTTCGCCCAGACCTTCAATGTTCATCACTCCACGCGCGGCAAAATGTAGCAGACTTTCTCGCAGACGTGCCGGACAATTCACGTTGATGCAACGCCAATCGACTTCCCCGTCCTCGCGAACCACCGGGCTTCCGCACTCTGGGCATGCTGCGGGAAAAGAAAAATCGTGTGCCTCCGCAGGTCGCTTGTCGCGCAGAACTTCAACCACCTTGGGAATGACATCTCCCCCGCGTTCGACTGTGACAAAATCTCCAATCTTCAGCCCAAGCCGCTCAATCTCATCGGCATTGTGCAGCGTGGCCCGGCTCACCGTCGTTCCGCCAATCGCCACTGGAACCAAATCCGCCACCGGCGTCAATTTACCGGTCCGACCCACCTGCACCAGGATGTTCTTGACCTGGGTGGCAGCAGCGCGTGCCGCAAACTTGTAGGCAATCGCCCACCGCGGGGCACGGCCCGTAAATCCCAACTTGTTCTGCACCGCGGTGCTGTCGACTTTCAGCACCACGCCATCAATCTCATACGGTAACGAATCCCGCATCTCATCGGCCCGCCCAATGAAATCCCACGCCTCGTCAACTGTGGAGACAAGAGTCCTCTTCGGATTCACTCGGAATCCCGCTGCTGCCAACGCATCGAGCGAATCGCTTTGACGAGAGAAAATATATCCCTGCTCATTCAAAGCAAAATAGGCATAGAAATCTAATCGCCGTTGCGCCACAATGTTCGGCTCAAGGGTGCGCAGTGTTCCTGCTGCCGCATTGCGCGGGTTCGCCGCCGGAGCCAATCCCTGCTCTTCCCGTTCCGCATTCAGTTTTTGAAACGCCGCGAGCGGCAAAACCACCTCGCCCCGAATTTCGAAATCCTCCGGCATCCCCGCATCACGCCGCTTCGCCCCAGAGATACTCAGTGGCACCGACCGGATGGTGCGAACATTGCTCGTCACATC
>Ga0335075_10007487_pt1 | contig 16808 bp, 13 predicted proteins | sample Lox_Sample_24_FD_206723 | JGI IMG/M metagenome (GOLD analysis project Ga0335075, IMG submission 206723) | Soil microbial communities from Loxahatchee National Wildlife Refuge, Florida, United States - Lox_Sample_2.4 | ecosystem: Environmental > Terrestrial > Soil > Wetlands | place: USA...
TACAAACCGGGCAAGCAAAGCAGAGGTGGTCCATCAACTGGCAACCGGGGTGGTCCCATCCCCCTGGCAACAACCCTCAGCAGGTGGTCCCATGCTCATGGCAAACGACAATGCGTTTCACCGACAAAGATGCGGTTCACCGACAAAGATGCGGTTCACCGGCGGCGGTGGGGTTCGCCGACCACGGTGGGGTTCGCCGACCACGCTGCGGTTCGCCGACAAATTGGAAGCACGCAGGCCCGGGAAGTCACGCAGGCCCGGGAAGTACGGAGCTAGCGGGCCGGGCGGGTTACGCGAACCGGAAGCCGATGCCCAGGCTGCGGGTCACGGACCTGAGCCACAGCGTGGACGCGCCGATCCCGAGCGCGATCAGCGTGATGGTGGTGGCCGCCCAGACCGGGATGTACGTGGTCAGCGGCACGGTCGCCAGCAGGGCGCCAAGGCTGACGGCGAGCATCAGGAACACGCCGCCCCACAGAATCGTGACGTTCTGGAAGAAGCGGTGCATTCGCTGCTGGTGAATGGCGGGGCAGCGCAGCCCGATCACCTCGGCGGCCAGCCGGGCGGCGATCGGGCTGTGGCCGCGCGCCGTCCGGGCGAACAGCAGGCACAGGGCGAGGTTCGCCAGCGGGAAGTGCAGCAGGAAGATCCACAGGTTTCCGGTGATGATCGCCGCGAGGGTTTGCACGGTGAGCACGATCAGCGAGATCATCACCAGGCCGGGCACGGCCCCGGTGGCGACCTTGCGGATGATCGCCGTGAGCCAGATGGCGGCGAGCATGGCCCACAGGCCGGCGTTGCGGCCCGCTAGCCACGCCGCGAACACGTAGGCGCCGGTCGGCAACCCGAACGACTCGGCGATGTTCCAGCCGATCGTGCGCAGCAGGGCCTTCGGCCGGGGCAGCTCAAGGCAATCGGGCGGGGCGGCGTCGCTATCGGCGGGCGAGCCTGTGGGTGGCGAGACATCTGCGGCAAACCCTGACAGAGCAAACAGCTCCTTTGGTCCTGCGGCTTGTGGCTGTGCGGCGTGGCCGGCTGCGAGCGCCTGACCTCGCCGTTCTGCCCAGGGTACTGCCCGTTAGCACCAGGAACATGCCGAAGCCGGAGATCTATCGGCGGACGCGGCTTACGCGCCTTGCATGCCGTGGCCCTTGACCAGTTGCCCGCCCTTGATGATGGCGAGGAAGCTCTTTTCCGGCTGGGCGATCAGCGAGATGTCCGCGACCGGGTCGCCGTCGACGAGGATCAGGTCGGCGATGGCGCCCTCCGCGACCACGCCGAGCCGCCCCGGGTAGGGGTTTCGCGGGCCGGAGAGCGCGAGCAACTCGGCGTTGCCCATGGTCGCCTGCTGTAGCAGCTCAGCGGGGCTGTACCAGCGGGTCAGCTTGGCGAGCTGCGCGCCCTGGCGGGTCGCGAGCCTGGCGTCGAACAGCGTGTCGGTGCCGAACGCCACGCGCACCCGGTGCTTGATCGCGAGCCGGTAGGCGTTGTCGGTGCCCTGGACCATCTGCAACAGCTTGGCCCGGTTGGGCCCCGCGAGCGGCGGCGCGTCCTCGTCGTCGAGGAACGGCTGCAGGCACCACCAGATGTCCTTCTCGGCCATCAGGGCCACGGTGTCCTCGTCGAGCAACTGGCCGTGCTCGATGCAGCGCACCCCCGCGGCGATCGCGGCGCGGACCGCGCGCGGAGTGTAGGCGTGCACGGTCACGTACGTGCCCCAGTTCTCCGCGGCGTCGACGGCGGCCCGGATCTCGCGCTCGGTGTACTGGGTGACGTCGAGCGGGTCGTAGCTCGAGGCAACGCCGCCGCCGGCCATCAGCTTGAGCTGTGACGCGCCCCGGCGCAGCATCTCCCTGGCGCCGCGCAGCACCTCGTCCTCGCCGTCGGCGATCACCGCGGCGCCGATGATCTCGCTGTAGCTCAGGTGTCCCGCGATGCCCCTGGGGGTCTCGTTGGGCATGCGGAAGTCGCCGTGGCCGCCCGTCTGCGAGATGAACGCCCCCGACGGGTAGATCCGCGGCCCGGGTATCGAGCCCTGGTCGATGGCCAGCTTGATGCCGAACGAAGGGCCGCCGAGGTCGCGCACGGTGGTGAACCCGCGCATGAGCGTGTCCCTGGCGCTGACGACGGCCTGCGCGAACACGTAGCCGGCCTCACCCATGCTCGCGACCGCCGCGGGGATCGTGGTGAACGCGGTGTGCCAGTGCGCGTCGATGAGGCCGGGCATGAGGGTCTTGCCGGTGCCGTCGATCACCGGACCGTCGGTCCCGCCGCCGCCGGCGGCGCCGCCGCTGACGGAGGCGACGGAGGCGACGGAGGCGACGGAGGCGACCGTCCCCGCGTCGATCGTCACGTCGAACGGGCCATCGACCCGGCCGGCCACGCTGTCAAAGACGTTGACGTTCCCAATGCGAAGGAACCCGCCGTCACCCATCCGCGTACCCCCGATCAGTGCCTCGCCGCCAGCGAGGCGTCCCCGCCCGTAGGATACGACGGAGCGTGACCGGAAGGGGACACATGGACACCGCGATCGTTCTCTTCACCCGCGACCTGCGGCTGCACGACAACCCCGCGCTGCACCTGGCCTGCGAGCAGGCCAGGCAGGTGGTGCCGCTGTTCGTGCTCGACCCGGCCATCGCCGCGCCGTCCCGCTGCCCCAACCGCGCCCGATTCCTGGCCGAGTCGCTGGCCGACCTCCGCGAGTCCCTCCGCCGCCGCGGCGCCGACCTCGTCGTGCGTCGCGGCGACCCGGCGGCCGAGGTGGTCAGGCTCGCCGCCGAGGTGGGGGCGACCGGTGTATACCTGGCCGACGACGTGTCGCGGTACGCCGCCGCCCGCCTGGCGGGACGACACGCACGCGCTTGACGCCTGGCGGGCGGGCCAGACCGGGATACCGATCGTGGACGCCGGCCTGCGCCAGCTGGCCGCCGAGGGCTTCATGCACAACCGGGCCCGGATGATCACCGCCTCGTTCCTCACCCGCAACCTCGGCATCGACTGGCGGCACGGCTACGCGCACTTCGGCTCGCTGCTCGCCGACGGCGACGTGGCCAACAACGCGGGCAACTGGCAATGGGTGGCGGGGACCGGGAACAACACCAGGCCCAACCGGGTGCTGAACCCGCTGCGCCAGGCCCAACGGTTCGATCGCGCGGGCGACTACGTGCGGCGCTACGTGCCGGAGCTAGCTGGTCTCGACCCGGACAGAATTCATACGCCATGGAAGTTGTCCGAACGGGATCGACCTGGCTATCCGGGCCCGATCATGGAACCCTCGCTGTTCACGGCGGGGAGGTTACGGCGCCTCGGTGGGAGGTAGGCTGCCCACAGCGCGGCCGTGCCTGGCCGCGACCGGCGTCGGCGGCGGAGTGGCGGATGGGCATGCCCGGATATCCCGAAGCGCTCCGCGTGCTGCGCCAGGGCGCGGGCGGCGATGTGCACCGGGCGCTCGCCGCGGCGGGTGAGCAGGTGCCGGCCTGGGACCCGGTCGTCTACCTGGTCGATTTCTCCCGCCAGACGCTCTACCCGCTGGCCGACGGCGTGCGCGAGGAGGCCGTGGCGGGGACGCTCGCGGGCCGGGCGTTCACCACCGGGGAACCGGTGACCAGCGAGCGGGACGGCGCGGTGCGGGTCTGGGTGCCGCTGGTGGAGCAGACGGCCAGGACCGGGGTGCTCGCGGTCACCGTGCCGCAGGCCAGCCCGGCGCTCCTTGAGCAGGCCGAGCTGCTCGGGGTGTTCGCCGGGCTGCTGACCGCGGTCAGCATGCGGGTCAGCGACATTGGCTACCAGCGGCGGCGTGGCCAGGCGATGTCGCTGCCCGCGGGCATGCAGTGGGACCTGCTGCCGCCGCTGACCGCCAATACGGGGACGGCGCTGATCGCCGGGATACTCGAGCCCGCCTACGACATCGCGGGCGACGCGTTCGACTACGCGGTCAACGACGCCGAGCTGCACTTCGCGATCATCGACGGGATGGGCCACGGCATCACCTCCACCCTGCTGACCGGGCTCGTCGTGGGCGCCTACCGGCACGCCCGCCGTGACCGGGCCACGGTGCCCGCGATGCACGCGGCGATCCACGCGGCGGTGGCGGATTACTACGACGACCTCTCGTTCGCCACCGGGATCATCGCCCGGCTGATGACCGGGACCGGGCGGCTGGAATGGTCGTGCGCCGGTCATCCGCCGCCGCTGCTGCTGCGCGGCCGCAAGGTCGTCGCCGAACTGACCAGCGAGCCGGCGCTGCCGTTCGGCCTGGGCGACGGCACCAGCCCGGGCCTTGGCACGCAGGACCTGGAGCCCGGCGACGCGGTGCTGCTTTACACCGACGGGGTGACCGAGGGCCGCACGCCCGACGGGCAGTTCTTCGGCCTTGACCGGCTGACCGACCTGCTCGAGCGCGAGGCCGCCAGCGGTCAGCCCGCGGAAGAACTGCTGCGCCGCCTGGTCCGCGCCGTGCTTGACCACCAGGTCGGCAGGCTCCGCGACGACGCCACGCTGCTGCTGGTGCAGTGGACCGGCCCCTGACCAGCCGCCCAGCATATGCCGAGGCCCGACAGACAGGTGGCCCACCTGGCGGCCGGGCCTCGGCATTCCCCCGGTACTGGCTGAGCGCGTCGGCGAACATGTGCATGCGCGGGTCGTCTGGACGCTCCGCCTGCCCGCCTACACGCGGACAGGTGTACACCCCAGGCGCCCTTTCAATCCTGCGCGTGCGCAGATTCACCAATGCGTCCCATGCCTGATTGGCGGCGGATCACCAATCGGTTTCACGATGGCAGCCGCCCCGGGTAATCACCACACAGGCTGACCCACATAAGCGGCCACAGGACGCCTCACAGGTTCACCCCGCCGCGGTTGCGTGCTGCTTGTTGCCTGTATGGTGATACCGCATCGCTTGGAAGTGGCCAGGATTTACCAGTGCTTTCTTGGCGGGTCCTGGTGTGGGTCGGATCCAATGGGAAGTCTCGATGGAAATTCTATCTCGCCCAATCGAAAAGATGCTAGACCACTACTCGGTGGTCGTAGTCGGCTCGGGGTACGGCGGAGCGATCGCCGCCGCCAGAATTGCGCGGACGGGACGCGATGTTTGCATCCTGGAGCGGGGAAAGGAAATGCACCCGGGCGAGTATCCGAATTCCGGGCTTTCCGCATTGCGCGAGATCCAGATCCACACCCCCAAGGGTGACCACGGGGCCGCGGCGGGAATGTTCGACTTCCGGGTGGACGACGACATCACCGTCGTGACGGGCTGCGGCCTCGGCGGCACCTCGCTGATCAACGGCAACGTGGCGCTTGAGCCGGGCGATTCGATCTTCATGGACGAGCGGTGGCCGGCGCCGCTGCGCGGGCGCGCCTCGGTCCTGAGGCCGTTCATGCGGGCGGCCAAGGAGATGCTGGGGTCCACCCCGTACCCCGCGACCTGGCCGGACCTCCCTAAGCTGCAGGTGCTCGAGCGGGCGGCGGCCAGCCTTGGCCGCAAGGTCAGCCGCCCAGACATCAACGTGACGTTCGTGGACGGACCCAACGCCGTCGGGGTGCGCCAGAACGCGTGCGCGCTGTGCGGCGACTGCTGCGCCGGCTGCAACTACGGCGCGAAGAACTCGGTTCTCATGAATTACCTCCCCGATGCGCACTGGCACGGCGCGCATATCTTCACCGAGGTCGCCGTGCGAACGGTGCAGCGGTGGGAGGGCAAGTGGCGGGTCGCCTATGAGCAGACAGAAGGCCCGGTCGGCGCCGCGCCGTCGTTCGTACTTGCCGACGTTGTCATATTGGCGGCCGGGACGCTTGGATCCACGGAGATCCTGCTTCGTTCCCGTGACCTGGGGCTGCCAGTATCGAAACGGCTCGGCCACGGGTTCTCCGGGAACGGGGACGTGCTCGCTTTCGCCTACGACACCGACGCGCCCGTGCGCGGCATCGGCCTCGGCGAGCGCGTCCCCCGGGAAGACACGCTGGTCGGGCCCGCGATCACCGGCCTGATCGACCTGCGCGGCCCGGCCGTGGATAAGAGGGACGCGCTGATCATCGAGGAGGGGTCGATCCCCGGCGCGCTCGCCGCCCTGCTGCCCATCGCCATGGACGTGGCCTCCTGCGAGAACCTGGACGAGCAGACGGCGTCGCTGGCCAGGCGGCTGCGCGAACTGGCCGAGGTTCCGCTCGGCTCGTACCACGGCCCGGTCGACCGCACCCTCACGTACCTGGTCATGAGCACCGACGACTCCGGCGGGCGGATTGTGCTGGAAAATGACCGGGCGCACGTCGTCTGGCCGGGGGTCGGCGACCAGCCGGTATTCGCGCGCGACAACGGCACCGTGGCCGCGGCCACCCGGGCGCTGCAAGGCACCGAGACCCCCGACCCGCTCTGGGCGTACACCGGCGGGCGGTCGCTCATCACCGTGCACCCGCTCGGCGGCTGCGTCATGGCGGATGACGCCGCCAAGGGCGTGGTTGACCACGCGGGCCGGGTGTTCGACGCGTCCGGCGGAGGGGTGCACGAGGGGCTGTACGTCTGCGACGGCTCGGTCATCCCGGTCGCGCTTGACGCCAACCCGCTGCTCACCATCTCGGCCATCGCCGAGCGGACGGCCGCGATGCTGATCGATGAACGAGGGTGGGGGACCACGCAGACGATGGCGCCCAAGGCTAAGCCGCAATCAGTGGAGGCAGCACCCCAGGCCAGCCTCGAGTTCTCCGAGCACCTGAGCGGCTTTGCCTCGATGAGCGTGCATGACGGCTACGCCGAGGGCTACGAGGACGGCCGCGAGGACGACGCGCGGGTGGACCTCTACCTTACGATCGCGTACGACGACATCCAGGCCGCCCTCGACGACCCGAAGCGCGAGGCCAGGATCACCGGAACGGTGCGCGCGCCGGAACTGTCTGAGCAGCCGCTGGACGTCACGGAAGGCCGCTTCACGCTCCTTGACCCCGTGCCGTCCCGGGTGGAGACCTGGCACATGCGTTACCGGATGTCCCTGCTGTCGCACGAGGGGAAGCGGTACCTCTTCGACGGCCACAAGGAGATCCGCACGGGCGGCGCGCGCCACGCCTGGCCAGAGACGACGACGCTCTACACGAGCATCCGCGAGGAGGCGGACGGGGCGGAACCGGGCACCGGGATCCTGCACCTGAAGCCGGCCGACTTCACCAAGATGCTCCGCAGCATCAAGGTGGCGGGCGTACCGCACCGCAGGCAGGGCCAGTACCGCCGCGCCTTCCTTGAACTGTTCGCGCACGAGATGCTGCACATCTACGGCGGCGTGCTCGACGAGCCCGGCGCCTTCCCGAGCGCGCCGAAGACGCCGCCGGCGGTGCGGGAACCCAAGGAGCCGGACGGAATCTGGTGGTGCGACGGCCTGCGCCGGTGGCACTCCGGCGACCAGCTCGGCGACGACGCCTTCCTGCGCCTGACGCGGTACCGGGCCGGCGACAAGGGCCCGCTCATGCTGGCCACCGGGTTCGGCATGTCGTCCCACTCGTTCCTGACGCCGACGATCGAGCAGAACCTCACCGAGTTCCTCGCCGAGCGCGGCTACGACATCTGGCTGTTCGACTACCGGGCGGGCATCGACCTGCCCTCGGCGGGCACCGAGTTCACGGTCGACGACATCGCGCGCGAAGACTGGCCGACCGCGGCCAGGAAGGTCAAGGAGGAGACCGGCCGGGACGAACTCCAGGCGTTCGGCCACTGCGTCGGGTCGGTCTCGCTTCAGATGGCGATACTCGGCGGGCTGCAGGGCATCCGCACCGCGGTCTGCGCGCAGTTCCCGCTGCACCCGGCCAGTTCGGTATTCAACATGGTGAAGGCCCAGATCCACACCGCGGACGTGCTCGGCAGCCTGGGCGTCGGCCGGGTGGCGCCGGACAACCGGCGGACCCCCAGGGACGAGATGATGGACATCGCGCTCCGCGCCCTCCCGATGCCCGCGGAGGAACACTGCGGTCAGGCCGTGTGCCGGTGGATCAACGCCGTCTACGGCTGCACCCACCGCCACGCGCAGCTGAACGACGCGACCCACGACGCGATCAACGAGATGTTCGGGTTTGGGAACATCGAGACGATGGAGCACCTGTCGCTCATGCTGCGCAAGGGGCACGCGGTTACCCACACCGGCGGGATGGACTACTTCGACCACCCGGAGCGCATGGCAGGCACGAAACTCTTGCTGCTTCAGGGCATGCGCAACTACATCTTCCACCCGGTCGGCTCGTTCCGCACCTGGCGTTGGCTGCGGTCGCAGAACCCGCAGGGCGACTACCAGCGCAAGGAACTGCCCGGATACGCGCACCTGGACGCGATCGTCGGGAGCAGGGCCGCGGTGGAGGTGTACCCGCTGATCACGGAGTTCCTCGACCGCCGGTAGCGCGGCCGGCGGCGTCAGCCCCGCAGGCGCGGCCGGTCGGTGATCGCCGCCAGGCCGAGTTCGTCGGCCGTGCGCATGGCGGACGCCGTGAGCGCGGCGGCCCGTTCGCCGTCGCCCGCCCGGCCGCGCATCGTCAGCACGTGGCCGTAGGCCTCCTCAGTCAGGGCCGTGAAGGGCCGTGACCGCATCTCGCGGTGGCGGGCGAGCGCGGCTTCCATGTGCTCGGTCGCCTCGGTAAAGCGGCCGGTCACCCCGGCGAGGACACCGAGCCAGTGGTCCACGGCGCCGAGGAAGGTGGCCACTCCCAGTGTGCAGTTCTGCCCCGCGTAAGTAGCGGCCAGGTCGTACAGGACCTCGGCCCACTTCCGGTCCCTGATCAGGTCGACGGCGCCGGAGAAACCCACGATCACGGCCCACCACTGGTAGTTCTTGTCCGCGCCGGCCGCCGCCGCCGGCTCGGTCCGGTGCAGCAGTTCCGTGGCTCGGTCCCGGTCTCCCATCTCGGCCAGGCACCACGTCATGATCGCCGGCCAGGCGATGTTCGCGGGCTCGTACGCCGCCAGTTCCTCGAGCGTCGCGATGTGCCGCGCCGAGCGCCCCCGCAGCACCCACCACGGGAAGGTCTGCACCACGGGAATGATCTGGGCCTGCGAATGACCGATGCGGGCCAGGCGCCGGCCGAGCTCGCCGACAAGCTCCTTGCCGTCGGCGAACCGCCCCTCCAGGTTGGCGACGGTTATGTCCCACATCGAGGCCAGGCGGATGAACTCCGGGTGCCGTACCTCCTCCGCCAGCTCCTTCATGGCGAGCGCCGTCGCCATCGCGGCGGGGTGGTCGCCCATCTCGAACTGCGCGGTCACCCGGATGCGCAGCCCCTCGAGCGTCAGCTCGGGGTCGCCGAGCTCGGTCCCGATGCCAAGGATCTCGCCGGCCACGCCGAGGGCGTCGGCGACGTCGTCCGGCCCGTCGAGCGCCCACACCCGGTGCGTCAGCACCGTGGCGAGCGTGCGCCGGTCCCCGGCCGCGCGGGCCATGGCCACCGCCTGGTCGCTCAGCGCGAGCCGCTCCGGGTAGGGGCGCTCGTTGTGCAGCCAGTGGGCCAGGCGGGCCAGGATGGTGGCCCTGGCGGCGGCGTCCTGCGCGCCCAGCCGTTCGAGTGCCTCGCCGAGCAGCGCCTCGGCCCGGAAGTCGGGGCCGACCGTCGCCGGCAGGATCCCGCCGTACCCGAGCGCCGCCCGCAGGAACAGCGCGCCGTTCCCGAGGTCCCTGGCCGCCTCCGCCGCCTCGGCGAACCGCTGGTCCCTGGACGCGTACTCACCGGCCCGGTCGTGCGCGTCCGCAAGCTCGAGCAGCAGTTCGCAGCGCAGTCCCCGATCGCGCGGGCCGAAGCGGTCGAGCACCTGGAGCGCCTTGCGCAGGTGACGCACCGCGACCTCCGCCGCCACCTCCGCCAGGGCGCGCTCACCGGCCAGCCGCTCGTACCTGACGGCCTTGTCCGCGGCGCCGATGCTGGCGGCCTCGCCAAAGTGGTGTGCCAGCTCGGCCGGCGAGACATCGAAACGCGATTCAAGCGTCTCGCCGATTCGCTGGTGCAGCCGGGCCCGGCGGCCCCGGCTCAGCCGGGCGGCGGTCACCCGTCGAGCCAGCGGGCGGGAGAACCGCCAGCCGTCGGGGTCGTCGTCGACCTCTGTGATCAGGCCGGCCCGCGCCGCCTCGTCGAGGAGGTCGACGGTGGCCGCGTCATCCCGCGCGGCGGCCGACGCCACCAGGCCGGCGTCGAACCGCTCGCCGACCACCGACGCGATCTCGAGCAGCTCGGCGCACCCGTCCGACACCCGCTGCAGCCGCCACCGCACCATGTCGCGCACGGATTCCGGTATGTCCGCCGTCGTGGCGCGGGCCGGCGCGCTGTCCGGGTCGAACGCGCCGAGGTCGGACAGGTGCCTGGCCATCTCGAGCAGGAAGAAGGGGTTGCCCGTGGTGTCCCGCTCAAGCTCCCTGGCCAGCAGCGACTCGCGGTCACCGAAGGCACGGCCGACAGCGGACTCGAGCAGGGCGGTGACGGCATCGCCTGCCAGCCCTGGCAGCGTCAGGCGCCGGCAGTCGGTGTCACGCGACAACGAGTGCAGGACGGCCGACAGGTCGCCCCGATCCGGTTCTATGTCGCGGTACATGGCCACCGCGAGCAGCGGCGTCGAGCGCCTGGCCTGCATCAGGTGCGCGAGCAGGAGGAGCGAGGGCAGGTCCGCCCACTGGAGGTCATCGAGCACGAGCAGCACGGGATGCCTGGCCCCCATGCGCTGGATCCAGGTGTCGAGCGACTCGAACAGCCGGAAGCGCTCGGCCTCGGCCGCGGCCAGTGGCTCGGCCAGGGAGGCGCCGATCCGCTGCGCGGGCTCCGGGCACAGCCGGGCGATTTCCCCCGCCAGGTTGCCCAGGTCAAGCCGCAGCAGTGTCTCGGGGCAGGCGCGCGCGTAATCGGTCAGCGCCTCACGGAACGCCTGGTAGGGCGCGAGCACGTGCTCATCCCACCGCCCGTAAAGCACCAGGCCCTCTTCCGCCCGCACCAGTCGCGCCAACTCGCCAGTGAGCGCCGTCTTCCCGATGCCCGGTTCGCCGCCGACCAGCGCGAGCACGCGGTGGCCCGCCATCGCGCGCGACCACGCCTCCCGCAGGGAAGCAAGCTCACGCTCGCGGCCGACGAAGTTCCCGCTGACCGCGGAGTTGAGCCAGCCCAGGTTCGAGGCGCCCGCGTCGTCCTCGCCCGCGCCCGCACCGCGGGCCGCGGTCAGGAACTGCTCGCGCTCGCGCCCGGTCAGGCCGAGGGCGCGGGCAAGCAACTCCGCGGTGTCCCTGCGGGCGCTCCGGTTGACGCCACGCTCAAGGTCACTGATGGTGCGCGGACTCACCTCAGCGGCCTCGGCCAGATCCTCCTGGGTCATTCCCGCCCGGACACGCAGCCGCTGCAGCAATCCAGCGAACCCACTCGCAGGCTGCCTAGCCATGGTCGGCATCCCTTCGCAGACTTGTCTGCTTTCGCACTCCTTTGCGCGCCAAGGATCACGCCGACAGATCCGGGGGGCAACGCGGCATGTCCAGCACCCAGGGTATCGACGCGGGCCTGCCCGTACCATCGCCCTGCCTGAGAACGGTTGCATTGAGTTGCTTCGACGTCCAGGTCGTGCGCGTCGGCCCGGCCGAGGGCGGTGAACTGGCGCTGGTCGCCGGCACCACGCTGTTCGCGCTGGCCTCGCTGACCGGCGGGCTCGCGCCGAACGCGGGGGTGCCGGCGTCGCTGGCCGGGCTGGCCGGGGCGATGATCACCGCGTCGTTCCAGGTCGGCGGCGCGCTCGGGCTGGCGATCTGCTCGGCCGCGTCGACCGCGCGGACCACCGCGCTGCTGGCCGCGGGCACGTCCCGGGCGACGGCGCTGACCGGCGGTTTCCACCGGGCGCTGCTGCTCGCGGCGGCGTTCGTGCTCGCGGCGGCCGTCGTGGGGGCTGCGCGCGGCGAACACCAGGGGCGAGCCGACAACCGAGATCACCGGGATCGCGGCCGCCGCGGCGACGGACCCGGTCCGCGGCCGCTCGCTTTTATCCCGAACGGATTCGGCCTCCTGCCCCCGGCCAATGACCCGCACGTTGCGGGCCAGACCCGCCGCTGCTGGCAAGGTCCGCCGTTCCTGTCCAGGCCCGCCGTTCCCAGCCAGTGGCCCGCGGGCGCCTTGCGCCAACTCGTTCCGGTCAGAAGAACGGGCGGCCCGCGATCTCGGGACCGCCCTCGCCATCCCTGGTCAGGAAGTACGAACCGATCGAGGCGTAGGCGGTCTCCACGTAGTTGGTGTGGTTGGCCGCGGTGTTGATGTCGCGGAACGCGCGCTCGATCGGGCGACCGCGGTACACGGCGCTTGACCCGGCCATGTCGAAGAGCAGGCCGACCGCTTCCTTCGCGGACCTGACGCAGAAGATGTTCGCCTCGCGCAGCCGGACCCGCAGTCCGAGCGACAGTTCCTGGTTCGTCGCGGCGTCCGCGTAAGCGGCGCGCACGGTCTCGTAGAGCAGCGCCCGCGCGGCGCGGACCAGGACGTCGGCCCGGGCGAAGGCGATCTGGTGCGCCTGCATGTGCCCCATCGCCAGGTGCCTGGTGGACCCGGGCACCGGCTTCATGTTGACCGCGGCCACGAACGACTCGACGGCGGCGGACGCGATGCCGAGCGCGTGCGCCCCGTGCCCCACTTCCGGCATCTCCTTCATGCGGAAGAGGGCCCGGTCGTAGCGCGGCGCACCGTAGAAGCCGGGGTTGACCTGGTCGTCCGGCACGAAGAGGTCGGCTATCTCGAAGTCGCCGCTGCCGGTGCCGCGCAGGCCGAGGCCGTCCCAGGTGTCGATGAGGCGAGCCTGGTCGGCGGGCCATATCGCCAGCAGTCGCTTGGGCTGGCCGGCGGCATCGAGTGCGGGGGACCCGTCGGCGTTGGCGACCACCGACATGCCGCCGAGCCAGGTCGCGTACGGCGAGCCGCTGGCGAACGGCCAGCGTCCGCTGATCCGGTAGCCGCCCTCGACCCTGACCGCGCTGCCGCCAAGCCGGCCGAGGCTCATCGCGAGGATCAGCCGCCCGCCGCCGCGCAGGCGGAAGCGCTCGAACCGCTCGGGATCGAGGAACGTCAGCCCCACGCCGGACTGGATGAACGCCATCCACCCGACCGACGCGTTGAGCCGCGCCAACTCCTCGATCAGCGCGAGCCACTCGACCGGGTCGACTTCGAGGCCGCCGACCTCGCGCGGGAGCATCGCCATGAACACGCCGCGGTCGTACAGCGCCTCGACCAGCGCGGCCGGAATGCGCCCCTGCTCAAGGGACTCCGCGGACTCGCGGATCAGCGGCTCTAGCGACCGCGCGATGGTGCGGAGCGACGCGGATTCGCCCGCGGTGACGTCGCCCGCGGTCACGTTGACCGCGGCGGGGTTGGAGATGGCCATGGGCCCGATACTGCCGCGCGGGCACTTCGGTGTCATCGGGCGCGGCCGAACGTGTGCGGCCGCGAACTTTGTCGCCGCCCCCGGGTGACGGACCGGAACGCCCGGGGGCGGCCCTCAGGCGGTCGCGCGGACCGGGCTAGTGCTGACCCCGATGCCGACGCCGACGCCGACGCTTGGGCGGGCGCTGTGGCTCGGGCTTGGACTCGCGGCCAGGCGGCGCATGAAGCGGAGCACCCTGAGGTGCTTTTCCATCTCGTACGCCGCCTCCTCGGCGTCCCCGGCGCGCAGGTGGGCGAGCATCCGCCTGCGGGAGTTGACGACGATGCCGTCGGCGGCGCGGCCGCTGCCGATCATGAGGTCGTAGACGTAGCCGGCGCCGAAGTTGAGCACGGGGGCCGCGCAGGAGCCGGGGGCGGCATCGGCCAGCGCGTTGAAGAACCCGGCGTGCGCGGCCGCCTTGCGCTCCCAGCCGAATTCGGCCGGCGTGGCGCGCGCCTGGTCCAGGCTGGTCTGCAGGGCTGCCTGGCCCGTGCTGGTGATCGCCGCGCAGGCGAGCCGGGTGGCCGTGGCCATGAGCTGGATCAGTTCCTCGTTGTTCATGCTGTCTCCCAGGTTGGGACGGGCACGGCGTCTTACCCTGAGTCTTGCGGCCGGCTAGCGCGGTTCGCATCCGCCGAATGACTAGCACTAGTGGCCAGTGGCCAGTCTTCCGCTAGCGATACGCCCCGGCGAGCGCCCGCGGACCGAGGGTGAAGTCGGGGTCGACCTGGACCGCCAGGTCCTCGCCGGCGGCGGCGCTGGCCCAGCCGCGGGCGTTCCTGCGGTGGAAGTCCGCCGCCTGGCGGGTGTAGCGGTCCCAGTCCCTGTCCTGTGCGTCCAGCCGGTCCCTGACGGCGCCGAGCGCGGCCAGGGTCCCCTGGGTCAGGTCGGCCAGGCCGAACGGCCGGCCTTGCTCCATCGCCCGCACCGCCGGCTCGTGGCCGCACCAGGCGATCAGGTCGTCTCCGGCCTGCTGGCGGAGGTACGCCAGGTCCTCCGGTGACTGGACCTTGTTCCCCGCCACCGCGATGGCGACGTCGTAGCCGGCGGCGTACTCCTGCCACTGACGGTAGACGCTGATGCCCTTGCGGGTCGGCTCGCAGACCAGGACCGTGAGGTCGAAGCGGGTGAACAGGCCGGAGGCGAAGGAGTCGGCGCCCGCCGTGCAGTCCACCACGACGTACTCGCCGGGCCCGTCGACCAGGTGGTTGAGGTACAGCTCGACCGCGCCGGTCTTGGCGTGATAGCAGGCCACGCCCAGGTCCTCTTCCTCGAACGGGCCGGTGGCAAGCAGCCGGGCACCGCACGGGGTATCCACCCCGAGGTCGTGGACCGGGTCGGGACCGCCGTGCCGCAGCAGCCGGGAGCCGCGACCCGGCGGTGTCGTCTTGACCATGGTGGCGGCCGAACTGATCCGTGGGTTGGTGCCGCGCAAGAAGTCCTTGATCTCCGTCAGGTGGGCGCCGAGTGGCGGCGGCTCGGCGGCGCCCAACGCCTCGGCCAGGTGCTGGTTGATGTCGGCGTCGATGGCGACCACCGGCCGCGCCTGGGCGGCGAGGTGCCGCACGAACAGGGACGACAGGGTGGTTTTGCCGCTGCCGCCCTTGCCGGCGAACGCGATCTTCACTGTTACTCCCAACTACGTAGCGGACCCGGGTGGGCCGTGAACGTCACAGAACTCCATGCCCACCATATTGAAATGATTATCATTTTCATGGAGGATGACCGGGACAGTAACCGCACCGTTACGTGAAGGGACCACACGATGTCGCTAGCAGTACCGGCGGACCTGCTCGACCGGGCACAGCGGGGCGAGGTAGACGACGCCGCATTCCTTGACTGCGTCCGCACCTCGCTGCCGTACGCCTGGGACCTGATCACCGGCCTCATCGCCGACCTGGCGGCCAGCGACGGCGAGTTCGCCGACAACCGGGTGCCGCCGCCCGATGAGGCGGCGCGCGGCCAGTTGCTGCGGCTGATGGCCAGCGACGCGATGCGCGCCGCGGTCGAGCGCCACTACGAGATCCGGCTCGCCTTCCAGAACTGCCACCGCGCCGCGGTCTTCCGCCCGGCGGCGACGACGGCGCTCGCCGAGTTCACCTCCGCCCGCGCTCAGCTACTCAACCAGGGCCCGGAACTCGTCGACTGCTAGAAAAAAGATCATTCGTCGGAACGGGTGGCGGATGGCCCTGGCCGTCCGCCACTCATTCCGGTCGCGGACGACCGTCTCAGCCCCCGGTGGCATACCCCCACCGGGTATGGGGCAAGATCGGGTGTACTTAGTGCCCGCCGGCGGGTGCAAAGTACACCCGATCACGTGTCGGCTCACGCCGACGATGGCGATTTGCCCGGACAAACGCGATATATCCGGCTCGATGCTCTTTGGCGCCGGGCCTGCCCGGCCGAGCCCAGCCCAGCCCGGGCCTGCCCGGGCCTGCCCGGCCCAGCGCCCCAGCGCAGCACAGCCGCCAGTTGGCGCCAGCCAGCCCACAAGACACGGGCCGCCCGACCCGTCGACGCCTGTCACCACGGGGCCCACCGTGGTTAGCATGGCTTTACAAAGACACCGTGTAAAGGTCCGTTCGACTGCTGCGAGGTGGGAGTGCATGGCCCGGTCAGCTGGGCCGGCCGGCGAGCACCATGCCGCCGACCCGGCCGACGGCGCCGGTCGTCCCCGCGCGGGCGGGCGGCCGCGGGACGCGGCCCTTGATGAGGCGATCATCCTGGCCACGCGCGAGCGCCTGGTGCGCGACGGCTATTCGCGCATGACGATCGGCGACATCGTGGCCGACGCGGGGGTCACCCGCCCCACCCTGTACCGGCGCTGGAAGAACAAGCTTGACCTGGTCGTCGACGCGCTCGACTACGGGTTCCGCAAGCAGGCCGACATGTACACGGTGGACCTCGGGGAACTGGACGGCCGGGAGGCGCTGATCGAGGCGGTGCGCCGGGTCAACCCCGCCTACTACAACCCCGACGCGATGGTCCTGATGGGCAACTTCGCCGGCGAGGCGGCCCGCACCCCCGAACTGCTGAGCGTCCTGCGCGCGCACGCCGTCGAACCGCGCGTGGCGCTGGTCGAGCGGACGCTCGCCCAGCTGCAGGAGGCCGGCGCCGTCAGGGCCGGCCTCGACGTCCGCACGATCGCGACCCTGTGCTTCGGCTCCTACTTCGCCGCGTTCTACCGTGGCGAGGACGACAAGCAGATCCCCGAGCACGTCGTCGCGGTCCTGTGGCCGGCCATCGCCGTGGCCTGACGATCGACTTCCGGGTGCTTTCGCGCTGGTGAGCCGGACCGAGAAGATCTTGGATCGCTGATGTCCCTATGGCGTGTTCAACGATCCAAGCACCCTCATTGGGGATGGTCGCGTTCGCGGGAAATGGGTGCGGGTGCGGGTGGGTGACCGGCTGGGGTTGCCTG
>Ga0335075_10007488_pt1 | contig 16804 bp, 15 predicted proteins | sample Lox_Sample_24_FD_206723 | JGI IMG/M metagenome (GOLD analysis project Ga0335075, IMG submission 206723) | Soil microbial communities from Loxahatchee National Wildlife Refuge, Florida, United States - Lox_Sample_2.4 | ecosystem: Environmental > Terrestrial > Soil > Wetlands | place: USA...
TCGATCTGAAGGGCGGCGCCGGGGTCGCCGAGAGATTCACCGAGGAGGGAATCTTCCATGCCGGACCCGGGCAGCCACTGGTGGGCCGGGCCGCGATCGAAGGATTCTATGGCTGGCGGTCGGACCGTGGTGCGCGCACCTCGCGGCACGTCATCAGCAATTTCCGCGCCCAGTTCAGCGACGATTCGCATGCCACCACCTACTGCGTGATGCAGGTGTTCGCAGCCGATGGCAGGCCCATCCATCCGGCGCGGCCGCCGATCCTGATCGCCGACCAGATCGACCGTTGCCTCAAATGCAGCGATGGCCAATGGCGCTACCTCGAACGCGACTTCACGGTGCTCTTCATGGGCGGCGAGGCGCCGACCGTGGCGCCCGATGACATCGCCCGAAAGCACAACCCGGGCTCCGCGCCGCGCTGACGCCATGTTCAGGGAACCCTCGATCGGTGCCTACTACCGGGAACCTGCGCACAGCGAGGGGCCGCTCTGGCGTCGCTGGATCACCCGTGCCGCGAACTTCGCGATCCTGTACACGCAAGGCGCCGCGGGCGCCGCGCTCAGCGAGCGCTTCGTCGATGAGCATTTCGCGTACGCGCTCGCCGGCGGAGTGCACGTGGCCGCGGGCGGCGACCTGGCCACGCTCGGGGAGGAGGACCTGGCGATCCTGCCCCCGGGCGAATGCGTCCTGCACTTCGACCGTCCGGCGAGTGTGGTGCAGGTCGTCACGGCGCAGGAGTCGGCCGTTGCGGCCGCACCCAATGCAGCAACGTACGCGGACGGCGCGCCCGAAGTGGCCGCCGCGGTGCCATGGCCCGAACCGGTGGGCGGCTACCGGCTGCGGACCTATTCGACGAAGGCAGGCTACGCCCGCGGGGGTCTGGTCCATGCCTATCGGACGCGCAGGCTCATGATCGTTCCCTATGACCGCTTCCTCGAGCCCCGCGACGAAACCCAGCTCACGCCCCACGCCCACGCCGATTTCGAACAGGTGTCGGTGGCCCTGGAGGGCCAGTGGCTGCATCACCTGCGGGTGCCCTGGACGCCGAACCGCCGCCATTGGCGCCCGGATCGCACCGTCGATATCGGCAGTCCCTCGGTGACGGTCATCCCCGCCGGCGTTATCCATACCTCGCAGGGCGTCGCCGGCGAGGGGATGCGCCTCATCGATGTGTTCTCCCCGCCGCGCGCGGATTTCTCGCAGCGGGGCCTGGTGGACAATGCCGCGGACTATCCGATGCCTCCGGAACTGGCGGGCGCGTGACTGCGCTGACACCCGCCCCGGTGCGCTCCTGGCTGGAGCGATTTGCCGCGGCCCTTGCCGCTCCCGAAGGCACCGACTGGTCCGCGCTGTTTGCTCCCGGATGCTTCTGGCGCGACTTCGTGGCCTTCAGCTGGAACATCATCACCGTCGAGGGTGTCGCCGCCGTGACGGCGATGGTCACGGCCCAGGCGCGCGCGATCGGGGCCCGTAACATCGCGCCGGATGATCCGGCCTTGCCCATGACCGACGCGTCGCAGGGCTGGTTCACATTCGAAACGCGCACCGCGCGGTGCCGTGGCCATGTAAGGTTGGACGGCACCAGGGCCGGGGTGCTGGTGACGACCATCCTCGAGCTCAAGGGGTACGAGGAGCCGGCCGGCGCGCGCAGGACGCCGGGCCTCGAGCACCAGGCGCGCAAGGGCCGACAGACCTGGGCGGACGAGAGCGCCCGGCGGGCGGCGACGCTCGGCATCACCGATCAGCCCTACTGCCTGATCGTGGGCGGCGGCCAGAACGGACTGCAGCTGGCCGCGAGACTCAAGCGCCTCGCGGTCCCTGCGCTCGTGGTCGATGCGTTGCCCAGGCCGGGAGATTCATGGCGGATGCGCTATCCCTCGCTGCACCTGCACGACCCGATCTTCCTGGACCACTTCCCCTACCTGCCCTTCCCGGACCATTGGCCACTGTTCACTCACAAGGACAGGATGGCCGACTGGCTCGAGATCTACGCCCGGGTCATGGAAATCGATTTCTGGGGCGGCACCCGCTGCATATCGGCAGTCCATGACCCGGCCCGGGGCGAATGGCTCGTGCGCCTGGTGCGCGACGGCCGCGAACTGACGCTGCGTCCCAGGCAGCTGGTGCTCGCTACCGGCATGTCCGGTGCCAGACACATGCCGGTGTTCCCGGGCGCGGAGCGGTTCGGGGGCCTGCAGTACCACTCCGCCGACCACAAGGGCGGCAAGGCCCTGTCCGGCAAACGCTGTGTCGTCATCGGCTCGAACAATTCCGCGCACGACATCTGCGCGGACCTGTGGGAAGCGGATGCCGAGGTCACCATGGTCCAGCGCTCCGCCACCGTCGTGGTGCGGGCCGACACCATGCAGAAGTTTGCGTCGGCGCTGCCTTACGCCGACCCGGCGATTCCGAGCGAGTTCGCGGACCTGATGGCCGCGTCGGTGCCCTTCCGGCTGCGGTACGAACCGGAAACCCGCATGACGGCGGCGCTCAACCAGATCGACGCCGAATTCTATGCCCGCCTGCGGCGTGCCGGATTCCAGCTGCACGATGGCCATGACGGCACCGGGTTCCTGATGGCCTATCACCGCCGCGCGGCGGGCTACTACATCGATGTGGGCGCGAGCGATCTCATCTCGAGCGGCGAGATCAGGCTCGCTCAGGGCGAGATCAGCGAGATCACGGCCGAGGGCATCAGACTTGCCGATGGCACCGTGCTGCCCGCCGACGTGATCATTTACGCCACCGGCTATCGGCCGATGCATGAATGGGTGGGCAGGCTCATCTCCCCTGCGGTCGAAGCAAAGGTCGGGCCATGCTGGGGACTGGGTTCCGGCACCCCCGGTGATCCGGGTCCGTGGGAAGGAGAACTGCGCAACATGTGGAAGCCCACCGCCCAGGAGGGACTGTGGTTCCAGGGCGGCAATCTCATGCAGGCCCGTTTCCATTCATTGCATCTCGCGCTGCAGCTGAAGGCCCGGATGGAAGATCTCGAAGTCCAGGTCTACCCGCGCACCGGTTGATGGGTGGAGAGAAAGGAACCGATGAGGATGATGGCGAAGGCGATCACGCCGGCCGGACCCAGATGCTCATGCAGCAACCCCAGACCCAGCAGGGTCGCCACCGCGGGATTGATGTAGGTGATGATCACGGCGCGGGAAGCCCCTGCGGCGCGGACCAGATAGAACATCAGCAGCATTGCCACCGCGCTGCACAGCAGGCCGAGCACGGCGAGCGATGACAGCGTCACGGCCGAAGGCCAGCGCTGCGGCCAGGTCAGGGCCGCGGGCAACAGCAGCGTGAGGCTCGCCACCGTCAGGCTCGCCGCGATCGGTCCGATGGATTCCAGTCCATGAAGATGGCGCTGGATGATGAGCGGGCCGGTGGCATAGCCGATGGTCGCAAGCACCATGCAGCCCACGCCTGCCCAGCCTTGCGCCCCGGAGACGGCCCCGAACCCGAGCAGCGCCATCACTCCGCCCAGACCGAGCAGCAGCCCCAGCACACGGCGCCACCCCAGATGTTCGTCCATGCCGAAGCAGCGGGCCATGAAGACCACGGTGAGGGGCGTCCCGGCAATCAGGATGCCGGTGATCGATGAACTGATCCAGCGCTCGCCGAACGAGATCGCCGAAAACGGCACGGCGAATTCCACGATGGCAAAGGCACACACCGCCGTCAGGTGCGGCCGCAGCGGTCGCAGTGCGCCGCGATGCCAGGCGATGGGCAGCAGTATCAGGGCCGCGATCGTCAGCCGGCTCCAGGCGACGACGAAGGGTGAGACTTCCTCAACCGCGATCCGGATGAAGAAGTACGGAATGCCCCAGATGACCCCCAGGGCCCAGAATGCCGCCCACGCGCGCCAGGTCAAGGCGCGCGTCCCACGCGCGCCTGCGTCCGCCACGAAAGTGTCATGTCCTCCTGTCCGTCCTTTGCATGTGTCAGTCGATTCCTACGAACGTACTGCGGCAGCGGTGAAGATTGAGCCCGTGACTGCGTTGCTATACTTCCGCTCCATGCCTCAAACCTCGGCGCACTCCGGTCCACCCCTCCCGCCCTCCGCGCTCGCCGGGTTTTCGGCCGCGGTGCTGGCGGTCATCCTGACGGCCATCCTCTCCTACCGGGCCGAGGTCGGCAGCCGCACGGCGGCCGATGCCGTGACTCAGGGAATCGAGCGCATCGTGCAGGTGCAGAACGTGCTCTCGAGCACCAAGGACGCCGAGACCGGGCAACGGGGTTATCTGATCACGGGCGACGAAGCGTACCTGCAACCCTTCACCACAGGGAAGGCCGCCATCGAAGGCGAATTGAACCAGCTGCGTGCCTTGACTTCCCAAGACCCTGAGCAGCGGCAGCGACTCGAGGAGCTGCAGGCAATCATCAGCGCCAAGCTGACCGAACTGCAGAATACCGTCAATCTGAAGCGGGCGGGGAAGTCCGAGGAAGCACTCACCGAAGTCCGATCCGGCCGCGGCAAAGTGCTGATGGACCGCGCCCGCGACATCGTCAACGACATGGAAGGCACCGACCGGACGGCACTGGGTCAACGACAGAGCGAGTGGCAGCGTGCGGCGCTGCTATCCACCCAGACGACCTGGATCGGCTCCCTGGTGCTGCTGGTGCTGCGGCGGCGCTGGTGTCGCGTGACTACCGGGCACGGCAGCTGCAGTCCTGGCTGCGGACCGGCCAGATGGGACTTGCCGAACGCATCCAGGGCGACCAGAGCCTCGACACCCTGGGCGACAACGTCATCAACTTCCTGGCCCACTACCTGGGCGCCCAGGTCGGTGCCATCTATATCGCCGATGGCGTCGACCGGTTCCGGCGCTTCGCTGGCTACGCCCTGGCCGCAACGGCCAGCGGCGAGGCCCTCCGGCGCGGAGACAGTTTGATCGGCCAGGCGGTCAAGGACAATCGCCTGCTCCGGGTCACCGATGTACCGCAGGAGTACGGCCTGCCGGTCAGTTCCGCCACCGGCAGCAGCGCCGCCCGGGAGCTGCTGATCGCGCCGGCCGCTCTCGACCGCACGGTGTACGCCGTCACCGAACTGGGCTTCCTGGGCCAAACCGATGCCGCGCACCAACAGCTGCTGGACCTGCTCTCGTCGATGATCGCGGTGGCGGTACGCTCCTCGAAGGACCGGACGCGGCTGGAGGAACTGCTGCAGGAAACCCAGCGGCAGGCGGAGGAACTGCAGACCCAGCAGGAGGAGCTGCGCGTCAACAACGAGGAACTCGAGGAGCAGAGCCGCGCCCTCAAGGTCTCGCATGCCCAGCTCGAATCGCAGCAGGCCGAACTCGAACAGACCAACTCCCAGCTCGAGGAGCAGGCGCAGTTGCTGGAACGGCAGAAGGATGAGCTTTCGCGCCAGCAGGGCCTGCTCGGCGAGCGCGCCGCGGACCTGCAGCGCGCCAACCTGTACAAGAGCCAGTTCCTGGCGAACATGAGCCACGAGCTGCGCACGCCGCTGAACTCGACCCTGATCCTCGCGAAGCTGCTCGCCGACAACAAGGATGGCAATCTCACCGAGCAGCAGGTCAAATTCGCGCGCACCATCACCACCGCCGGCAACGATCTGCTGGCGCTGATCAACGATGTGCTCGATCTGTCGAAGATCGAGGCCGGCAAGATCGACCTGAAACCCGAGGTGGTGGGGGTCGCCAAGGCGGTCGAGGCGCAGGTGCGGCTGTTTGCGCCGCAGGCGGAGAAGCGCGGCATCAGATTCAGCGCGACGGTGCTGCCCGGCACGCCCGAGACCATCGAGACCGATCCGCAGCGGCTGGGTCAGATACTGAAGAACCTGTGCTCGAACGCGGTTAAGTTCACCGAGGTGGGCGAGGTGACGCTGCAGGTCTCGGCCACCGCCGATGCCGTCGCATTCACGGTGACCGACACCGGAGTCGGCATCGCCGAAAGCCAGCATCGCAACATCTTCGAGGCTTTCCGGCAGGCCGACGGCAGCATCCATCGCAAGTTCGGCGGGACGGGCCTCGGTCTTTCGATATCCCGGGACCTCGCGCACCGGCTCGGGGGACAGATCAGCCTGCAGAGCGTTCCGGGCAAAGGCAGCGTCTTCACGCTCACTCTGCCGCACGTCATGCCGCCGGTCGCGCCGGGCGATACCCTCCTGGCGGCGCCCCTGGCGGAGCCTGAGATCAGTGCTCCGGCGCCGGTCAGCCTGCCGGGTCCGCGTCCGCGGCGGACGGCGCCGGCACAGATCGAGGATGACCGCGCGAACCGGGCTCCGGACTCGCGTGTCATCCTGATCATCGAGGATGACGTCGCCTTCGCCTCGATCCTGCGCGACCTTGCCCATGAGCTCAAGTTCCAGTGCGTGATCACCCACACGGCGGCCGAAGGCCTGCTGGCCGCCACCGAGTTCAGGCCCAGCGCCATCCTCCTGGACATCCATCTTCCCGACCACTCCGGGCTCGGCGTGCTCGAGCAGCTGAAGCGCAATCCGGAAACGCGGCATATCCCGGTGCATATCGCCTCGGTCGCCGATCACAGTCACGGCGCACTGCAACTCGGCGCGATCGGGTACGTGCAAAAGCCGGTGACACGCGAACAGCTGGTCGAGGCCCTGAACCGCCTGGAATCCAAGCTCGCGCAACGCGTCCGCCGCGTCCTGATCGTCGAAGACGACGAACGCCAGCGCGACAGCATCCGCGAACTCCTGGCCGTCGCCGACCTCGAGATCACCGCGGTGGAAAGTGCGGGACGGGCCCTCGAAGCGCTGCGTACCCTGACCTTCGACTGCGTGGTCATGGACGTGAGCCTGCCGGACTTCAGCGGCTTCGAACTGCTGGAACGCATGCAGGAGCAGGACGGTGTCTCGGTGCCCCCGGTGATCGTGTACACGGGGCGCGCCCTGAGTCCGGACGACGAACAGAAACTGCGGCGCTTCTCGAAATCGATCATCCTCAAGGATGCGCGCTCGCCGGAGCGGCTGCTCGATGAGGTCACCCTGTTCCTGCACCAGGTCGAATCCACCCTGCCCGCCGACCGGCAGCGCATGCTGAAGGCGGCCCGCGATCAGGACAGCGTCTTCCAGGGCCGCCGCATCATGATCGTGGAGGACGACGTGCGCAACGTGTTCGCGCTGACGAGCCTGCTCGAGCCCAAGGGCGCCAGCATCCAGCTGGCGCGCAACGGCCGTGAGGCCCTGGACGCATTGCAGGCGGCAGGGGGCCGCGCGGCGGACCGGATCGACCTGGTGCTGATGGACATCATGATGCCCGAGATGGATGGGCTCACGGCCATGCGCGAGATCCGCAAACGTCCGGAATGGAAGAAACTGCCGATCATTGCACTCACCGCCAAGGCGATGCGCGATGACCTGGAGGCCTGCATGGCGGCGGGCGCGAACGACTATATCGCCAAACCTCTGGACGTCGAGCGGCTGCTGTCCCTGATCCGCGTATGGATGCCGAAATAGATCCCGCAGCGGGCACCCACGGCAGGCACTGGGAGATCGAGTTCCGGCTGCTGATCGAGGCGATCTACCAGGTCTATCACTACGACTTCCGCGGCTATGCGGCGGCATCGCTGAAGCGGCGGCTGCGCACGGCGCTGGTGCAATTCGACTGCCGGACCCTGTCGCAGCTGCAGGACCGGCTGATCAATGAGCCGGAGTTCTTCGGTGCCCTGCTCAACTTCCTCACGGTCCCGGTGAGCGAGATGTTCCGCGATCCGGGTTACTTTCGCGCCATCCGCCAGCAGATGGTGCCGCTGCTGCGCACTTACCCCTCCATCAAGATCTGGGTCGCCGGCTGCAGCACGGGTGAGGAGGTCTACTCGCTCGCGATCCTGTTGCGCGAGGAGGGCTTGCTCGACCGCACGCTCATCTATGCCACCGATATCAACCCGCAGACGCTGGAGAAGGCCGAGGCCGGCGTCTACGACGTGGACCGCATCGCGGCGTTCACCGATGCCCACCAGCGCTCGGGTGGCCGTTCCTCGCTATCCGACTACTACTCGGCCGCGTATGGTCGCGCCGTGTTCGACAAGTCGCTGCGCCGCCGGATCGTGTTTTCCGATCACAGCCTCGCCACCGACAGCGTCTTTGCCGAGGTCCAGTTCATCTCCTGCCGTAACGTCCTCATCTACTTCAACCGCGAGCTGCAGGACCGGGCGCTGGGCCTGTTTCGCGAGGCGCTGTGCCGCAAGGGTTTCCTGGGCATCGGCTCCAAGGAATCGCTGCGCTTTTCGGCCGAAGCCCACGCGTTCGAGGATTTCGTCCGTGAGGAACGGATTTTCCAGAAGCGGGATCTGCCGTGAGCGCGGCGGTAAGCCTCGCCGGCCGGGTCGATGCCGTGGTCATCGGTGCCTCCGCCGGTGGCGTCGAGGCGCTCATGGCGCTGTTGCCGCCGCTTGCGCCGACCTTCGGCGTGCCGATCCTCATCGTCCTGCACGTGCCCCGCGACCGCCCGAGCATCCTCGCCGACATTTTCGCCCGCAAATGCCAGCTGCCGGTCTTTGAGGCGCAGGACAAGGAACTGGTACGGTCGGGAACGGTGTACTTCGCGCCGCCGGACTATCATCTGCTGATAGACGAAGGTCCGCAGCTGGCCCTGTCCGCCGACGAACTCGTGCATCACTCCCGCCCGTCGATCGACGTGTTGTTCGAATCCGCAATCGATGTCTACGGGGCACGATTGCTGGGCATCGTGCTGACCGGGGCCAACGAGGACGGCGCCGAGGGACTGGCCGCCATCCATGCCGCGGGCGGCATCACCATGATCCAGCAGCCCGACACCGCGCAGGCCAGGAAGATGGTGGTTTCGGCGCTGCATCGCAATCCCGGCAGCGAGGTGCTGGATCTGCCCGGCATTGCCGCGCGGCTGCGGACACTGGAGGAACGTGCGAAGGTATGACTGAGGTAGTGAAATGCCTGCTGGTGGATGACCGGCAGGAAAACCTGCTGGCGCTGTCGGAACTGCTTCGCCAGGATGACGTGCAGATCCTGGAAGCGCGATCGGCGGCCGAGGCGCTCGAGATACTGCTGATACACGAGGTGGCGCTGGCCTTTCTCGACGTGCAGATGCCGGACATGGACGGCTTCGAACTGGCCGAACTCATGCGTGGCAGCGCCCGCACCCGCCACATTCCCATCATATTCGTCACGGCCGGCGCCCGCGACCAGGTGCGGCTGTTCAGGGGCTACGAGAGCGGCGCAGTGGATTTCCTGTACAAGCCGATCGAGCCGCGGATCCTGAAGAACAAGGCATCGGTGTTCTTCCAGCTCGACCGGCAGAAGCGACAACTGGATCGGGAGCTGCACGAACGCACCGAGACGTTGCGCCTCAATGAGATGTTCACGGCCCTGCTCGCCCATGACCTGCGCAATCCGCTGAACGCCATCATCACCTCGGCGCACCTGGTGCAGCGGATCTCGGCCGAGCCGGTGGCGAAGGATGCCGCGGCGCGCATCCTCGGCAGCGGCCAGCGCATGAGCCGGCTGATCGAGGACATGCTGGATCTGGCGCGGGCGCGCATCGGTGGCGGCATTGCCGTCAAACCCGAAGCCGGCGAGTTCGACGTGCTGGTCGCCCCGGTGGTGCGTGAACATCAGGCGGCCTCCCCGGAGCGGCACATCGAGGTCACCCGCAGCGGCAACCTGCACGGGGAGTGGGATCATGACCGCCTGGCGCAGGTTGCCTCCAATCTGATCGGCAATGCCATCAAGCACGGCGACCCGCACGGACCGGTCAAGGTCCGTCTGGATGGCACTCAGCGCGACTGCGTGGTCTTCTGCGTCGAGAACGATGGCGTCATTCCCGCCGAGCGGCACGCCGGGCTGTTCGATCCCTTCAAGGACGGACAGCAGCGGGTCGGGCGCAGCGAGGGGTTGGGACTGGGGCTGTACATCGTGCAACAGATCGTTGCCGCCCATGCGGGCAGCATCGATGTGCGCTCGGAACAGGATCGGCGCACCATCTTTCGCGTGCAGCTGCCGCGCAAGGCAGCGTAGGTCAGGCAGCCACGGTCTGACTTGCCGGAAACGGTCTGAACAGCAGCGATATCAGGAAGGCGCCGATGCCGATTCCCCAGGCGCCGACATACAGCCACCCGTAGCTGCCGAGCGTGTCGTAGATCAGGCCCCCCGCCACCGGGCCGGTCGCCATGCCCAGACTTCCCGCCATGGCCGTGCCGCCGATGATCGTCCCCATCATGCGCAGCGGAAAGTTCTCGCGCGCCAGCACGGCGTAAAGCGGCATGATTCCCGCATAGATGAAGCCGAACACCGCGGCGACGGCGTAGAAGGCGGCGAGGTCGCGCACGAAGAAATAGGCCAGTGCGCCGAATGCCTGCAGCAGCAGGCCCGAGACCAGGACCCGCCTGGCGCCGAGCCGGTCGCCGAGGACGCCGAAGGCGAGCCGGCCGACCAGCCCCGCCAGGCCTTCGACGCTGTAGATCGAGACGGCCGCGATCATCGGAATGCCGCAGGTCAGCGCGTAACTCACGGTGTGAAAGATCGGCCCGGAATGCGTGGCGCAGCAGAAGAAGTTGGTGAGCAGCAGCACGATGAACTGCGGTGACCGGAGCGCATCGCCGGAGCTCATCTGCGCCGGTCCCGCGGCGCCGGATGCCTCAGGGGCGCGCGTCTCATCCGCCGGCGGCGCGCGGTGGACCAGCAACGCCACCGGAATCATGATCACGGCGACCAGCACCGCGATGATCTGCAGCGAGGTTCTCCAGTCGTAGTGGATGATGAGCCGGGCCGCCAGCGGCGACATGGTCAGGGGCGCCATTCCCATGCCGGCCGATACCAGGGACACGGCGAGGCTGCGCTGGGTGTCGAACCATCCGGTGACGCAGGCCATCATCGGCGCAAAGATCGCGGCCGCCGCGACCCCCACCAGCACACCGAACAGCAATTGAAAGCCGATCAGGGACTGGGCATGGCCGGCCAGCACGAGACTCACCGCCAGCAGCACCGAGCCGGTCATCACGATCAGGCGCGGCCCGTACCGATCCGACAGGCTGCCCCAGAGGATGCTGCCGACCGCCATGGCCAGGAACGCGAGCGTCATGGCGCTGGACACGCCCGTGATCGACCAGCCGGTCGCCTGCGAGACCGGTCGCACGAACACCGGCAGGGAAAACAGCGCGCCGATGGCGACGCACCCCAGCACGCCGCCGGCCGCGACCATCACCCATCGATAACTGGACCTGCTCATCGCCCCTCCGGTTCTAGGATTCGCGGTCGAACGCCTCGATGGTCTTCGGCCAGTCCGCCTTCAGCAGCCTCGACAGCGCCCGGTCCGCCAGCAGCCTCCCCTCGGTCTGGCAGCGCGGACAATAATTGGTTTCGTTCTCGGCATAGCGTATCCGCTGTACCGGCGTCCCGCATACCGGGCACGGCAGCCGGAACCTGCCGTGGACCGCCATTTCAGGCCGGAAAGCGGTGACCTTTTCGGGAAAGCCACCGGCGGCATGCTGCCGCAGCCGCCCGATCCACAGTGCCAGCTGCTCCTGCGCCGCGACGTACAGGCGCGCCACCGCCGCGTCGTCGAGCCGCGAGGTCAGCCACAGCGGCGACAGCCGGGCCGCGTGCAGGATCTCATCCGAATATGCATTACCGATGCCGCTGAACAGTTTCGGATCTGTCAGGGCCCGCTTCAGGGTATGGTTCTCGCGCAGCAGCCGCTCGCGAAACTGCGCCAGACTGGATTGCAGGACCTCCAGGCCGCCGGGGTCCTGCCGGTGCAGGGCCTCCTGGCCCTCGATCAGGTGCAGCGACGCGCGCCGTTTGGTACCGGCCTCGGTGAGCGTCAGCAGCCCATTGGAAAACCTGAGACTTGCGAGCACTGCCCGCCGGGCGACCGGCTCGCCCGCGCCGAACCAGTGCAGGCGTCCGGCAATCATCAGGTGAAACACCAGCCACAGCTGGGACTCGAGTCCGATCGCAATGCGCTTGCCGACGCGCCGTACCTCGGTCACGCGACGGTCCTGGGCCGACTGGATGGGAGGCACCGCGGTGCGCAACAGGAACGGGGACGCGAGGCTGATGCCTTCCAGGCGTTCCCCGATGATGCGCTGCTCCAGCGCCTCCACGTACACCGCGACATCGGGTAATTCGGGCACGCCAGATACCTCTGTCAAGCTTCAACATTGGGCGCTAAGCTGTGCCCGGCAAATCCCAATGGGAGGATAACAATGAAATCTGCAACTGCGTTCGCGTCCGTCCTCGCCGCGGCCCTGTTGTCCACGACGGCGATGGCGCAGGCGCCATCGAGCGCGCCGGCGGGCACCACCGGCCTGTGCAAGGACGGCACGTTCTGGAGCGGCCCGACCAAGAAGGGGGCCTGCCGCGGGCACAAGGGCGTCCAGACCTGGTATGCCGCATCCGGCGCTGCCGCGGGCTCCCCCGCCGCACCGGCCGCGACACCTGCACCTGCGACTGCGACTGCGACTGCGAAGAAGACCACTGCGGCGCCCTCCGCCACGGCGGCGCCCGGCGGCGGTCCCGGCATGGTATGGGTGAATACGCCCACGCACGTGTATCACTGCTCGGGGGACCGGTGGTACGGAAAGACCAAGACCGGCACCTACATGACGGAAGCGGCCGCCAAGGCCGAGGGTGACCGTCCGGATCACGGCAAGCCCTGTCAATAGGACCCTTTGCGAAGTCGCGTAGGGAAGGCCGCCTTCCCTACCATTCGCCGGCAGCGTCCTACAGACGCCGCCCGCCCCAGCGTAAGAGCATGCGACCTGGAGGGAAACGTCCCGTGTGGTCCAGATCATGACCTTACCTGCCGGTTCCGATGACACCATCGAGATTGTGCTGACGCCTGAGCAGCTCCTGAGCCTGGAACGGGCTGCGGAAGAAGCGAAGGTGGCCGCGGCGCCGACGCCGGCCGCGGTGGTGGCAGTACCCTCGGTCGTGATATCCCATCCGCTGGTGCCGGTGATCGTGCCGACGCTGGATTTCGCGCCGCGCCTGACCCGCCGCGAACGACCCTGGCACCAGACACCCCTGGCGAAAATGGCGGCCAACACCCTGGCCTTCGTGGGCTTCGCCTGGTGGAGCGTTTCGCAGCTGGCCGGCGAACCTCAGGCCCATCACGCCCCCGTGGCGGTCGCAGCTGCGAAACCGGTGGTCGCGGTTCATCCCGTCGTCGCCACCAGCCCTGCGCCGCCGCCGGCCACCGCCGTGCATGTCGTCAATCCCTTCGACCGATCGGAGGTGTTCGAATTTCCGCCCGGCACGAGCGCCGAGGAGGGCCGGCAGAAAGTGGCGCAGATCCTCCTGGAGCGCGCCCGTGAGCGCCTGAATCGCTGGGAGCGCGGCCGGCCCGTGCGAACCGCCAACAATACCGCCGTCAGCAAGGTAATCGTTCCAGGACCCTGAAATCTTCCTCTGAGAGTTCGATGGCCGCGGCGGCGACGTTCTCGGCCAGATGCGCCGGCTGCGACGTGCCGGGAATGGGCAGCATCACCGGGCTTTTGCGCAGCAGCCAGGCGAGCGCGATCTGGCCCGGGCTCGCGTGGTGGCGCTTCGCGACCGCCGCGATCCGCGACTCCGGCCCGGTGAGGCGGCCGGCCGAGAGGGGGAACCAGGGTATGAATCCGATGCCCCGCTGTTCGCAATGGCGCAGGACCGGTTCGCTGGCGCGGTCGGTCAGGTTGTACCGGTTCTGCACGGTCGCAACCGGGAACACGGCACTCGCGGCCTGGATGTCCGCCACCGACACTTCACTCAGGCCGGCATGGGCGATGACGCCGCCTTCGGATCGATGCGATGCAGCTGCCACAGGCCGATGCGCGCGATCCGCAGCTTGTGCAGGCTGCGGTAGGCCTGCTGGATGAGGTACTCGGGCCGGCCGAGGGGCGTCCAGGCATTCGGGCCCGTCCTCGCCAGCCCCGCCTTGGTCGCGACCACGATGTCGGGGTAGGGATGCAGCGCCTCGCAGATGAGTTCCTCCGCGATGTGGCGGACCCCACACGCCATCCCCCGTGAGACGCATGGAACCGAAGCCCAGCCGCGCCACCGGAACCTTTCCGCCGATCAGGAATGTGCCCGACCTGTTCGTCACCGCGGCCACGTACGCCCTCCCGTCCTCAGTAATCCGTATGCCGCCGGCCGCGACGCGCTCCCCGCAGTTCCGGACCGCGGTGAGTGCGCGGCAGGCCGGTGCGGTCGATGCGCCGCCGGTCCGCCACGCGCCGGTCGGGAAGGTGCTTGTAGCGGCAGTTGCACACGGGCGCATCGCATCCCTGCAGGGGCAGTCGCGGAGCTTCCGCGTACAGCCAGTGATGCTGCGCGAGACTGCGGGCCAGGCCGCAGGACTGCTCGGCGGGCACGACGCATACCGCGCGCCAGGGCGAGGCCGGCGATTGAACGGTTCTGGCAGCGGGCTTGCGCGAGACCATGTCGGGACCATGCTGCAGCCAGAGCGCCGCGTCTGTAGGGCATTATGACAACCCCCTGCCTGAAGTCCCACAGCCCGGCATGTGGACGGCAAAACCATCGAGCTGCAGAATCGGCCCTCTTCCCGTGACCGACTCCAGCGGAGCGCCTCAAATGAAAGCAGCCCTGTCGATCCTGGCCGTGCTCGCCCTGTCCTCCCGCGCGTTCGCCACCGAGTACCCCGCCCCGCAGGCGCCGGCCATCGCCGGTGGCACCGGCTATGTGGAGATTCCCGGCGCAGCCGTGCCGATGGAGCCGGCGCACGTCTACAAGACGGTCATCGACGGGGAGAGCGCCGCGCCCAAACCGGCGCAGCTCCTGCCGGCGCTCAATCGCGCCAGCCTGATCCTCAATGCGCTGACGGTGGCCCACGTGGCGCGGGACCACCAGAAGCTGGTCATCGTCTTCCACGGCCCGGCGGTCGATGGACTGCTCCGGAACGAGGGTTATCGCGCCAGGTTCGGCGTCGACAACCCGAACTTGAAGGTGCTGCGGCAGCTCAGCGACGCCGGGGCCGTCCTGTACGTGTGCGGCCAGTACATGGCCGGCCGCAAGCTGGGCATCGAGAGTCTGGCTCCCGAGATCAAACTCGCCACGGCGGCGAGCATCGTCCTCGTCACCTACCAGAACGACGGTTACGCGGTACTTCCCGACAGGTGATCGACCGGCGGTCAGTGCACCGCCGGCGCGTAGCTTTCCTTGTGGGTCTTCGACCGGATGGCACGGCCGACGATGTAGGCCCGCACGTCCTCGGCATCCGCCGGCGAAAGCGCGGCGCTGAATGACACCATGCCGTTCTGCTTCAGCGCGCCACCGAGCACGATGGCCTCGAAGGGCTGCGCCGCCTGCAGCGTTCCGCTGTAGCGCAGATCCGGGAACATGCCCGTGCTTTGGGCCTGGGCTCCGTGGCAGGTGCCGCAGAACCGATCGTACAGCTGCGCTCCATGGGCGAGCTGCGCCGCGCTGCCGAAGGCCGGCGGCGGATTCAGGACCTGAACCGGCGGCGCCACGGCCGGTGGCAGCGCCGCCCTGCCCCCGAGCTTGTAGACCAGCAGGCGCGAGTAGTTCGGCGCGTAGTAGTTGGCGTTGCCCCCCGGGTCGGCGTTGCCGCCGGCGACGACGGCCACGTACTGCTCACCGTCGACCTGGTAGCTGATGGGTCCGGCCATCACCCCCGTCTGTGCGGAGGTGTGCCACAGGGGCTTGCCGTCGGTGGCGCTATAGGCGCCGAACTCCTTTGCCAGCGGCTGGCCGGTGAACAGCAGGCCACCGGCAGTGACCAGCGTGCCGCCCGAGCGGCTGGCGCCGACCGCAATCCGCCACATCTGCCTGCCCTGCACCGGATCCCAGGCGACCACGAAGCCGTCGTTGCGCGGCTGCCGGTGCGCACGCTCGTAGAGCGTGGAGCCGGCCGTCATGCTGACGTTCCATTTCTGGCCCATCGGATTGTCATCGCCCTTGCGGGCCACGAAACCGAAATCGTTCTGCGAGGCCGGGATGTAGACCAGTCCCGTGAGCGGGCTGAAGGACATCGGATGCCAGTTGTGCGCGCCGAACGGGCCGGGGCTGGTGATGAATCCCCTGCCCGTCTTTTCATAATCGGCCGCGGGGGTCAGTGCCGGCCGGCCGCTGCGCATGTCGACACCGGTGGTCCAGTTGACGCCGGGCACGAAGGGTTTGGCCGAGAGCAGCTGGCCGCTGGCCACGTCCAGCACGTAGAACAGTCCGTTCTTGTTCGCCTGCATGGCCACGTGGCGCTTCACGCCGCCGATCGTCAGGTCAGCGATGATGATCTGCTGGGTCGAGTCGAAGTCGTACCGGTCATGGGGCGTGTTCTGGTAGTGCCAGGCATAGGCGCCGGTGTCCAGGTGCAGGGCCACGATCGAGGAGATGTAGAGGTCGTCGTGCTGCTGCTGCGGATCGCGCTTGGCCCAGGGCGCGCCGTTGCCCGTGCCGATCAGCACCAGGTCCGTCTGTGGATCATAGGTGATCGCATCCCAGGGTCCGCCGCCGCCGCCCTCCTTCCACCACTGCCCGCCCCAGGTCCTGGCGGCCGCGGCCATCTGCGGGTTTTCGAAGCCCTTGGCCGGATCTCCCGGCACCACGTACCAGCGCCAGTCGAGCTTGCCCGATTCGGCATCGTAGGCGCTGATGAAGCCGCGTTGTTCGTATTCGTTGCCTGCCTCGCCGATCAGCACCTTGCCGCGGGCCACCCGTGGCGCCCCGGTGATGGACAGATGCGAGCTCCTGTCACCGACCTGTGCGGTCCACGCCACCTGCCCGGTGCCGGCATCCAGCGCCACCAGCCGGGCATCGATGGTGCCCAGATAGACCTTGCCATTCCAGACGGCCACACCCCGGTTCACGACATCGCAGCAGGCATTGACC
>Ga0335075_10007489_pt1 | contig 16803 bp, 20 predicted proteins | sample Lox_Sample_24_FD_206723 | JGI IMG/M metagenome (GOLD analysis project Ga0335075, IMG submission 206723) | Soil microbial communities from Loxahatchee National Wildlife Refuge, Florida, United States - Lox_Sample_2.4 | ecosystem: Environmental > Terrestrial > Soil > Wetlands | place: USA...
GGCGGTCGGATCGCTCGTCGTTTTCGAGCGGGGACTCCCGCAGCGCTCGGAGTACCGCCGCTTCCGCATCCGGACGGTCCCGGGGACGAACGACTTCGCGATGGTCGCGGAGGTCGTGCGCCGTCGTTACCTGCGCCGCGTGGCGGAGGCCGAGCCGTTGCCCGACCTGTTGCTCATCGACGGCGGAGCGGGCCAGCTCTCCGCCGCGCTCGCGTCGCTCGCCGCCCTCCAGCTCACGGAGCGCGTCCCGGCGATCGGCCTCGCGAAGCGCGAGGAGGAGGTCTACGTCGCCGACCGGGCCACGCCGCTGAAACCGAACCCGAACTCCCCGCCGATGCTGCTCCTGCGCGCCGTCCGGGACGAGGCCCACCGGTTCGCGGTGACGTACCACCGGACGCGGCGCCGGATGCGCCTGCGCGAGGAGTTCGACCGCGCGGAGGAGCCTGCCCGGCGTTCCGACCGGGCGTCGCAGGGGCCGGCCTAGCGGCCGTTGGACTTGCGGTCCGGCGCCCCGATGAACGGGAGGCCCTGCACGCGGCGCGCGACTTCCGAGGCCGGGAGTCGGCGGAGCTCGCTCTCCGGCTCGAGGATCGCGGCGTCCAGCGCCTCGGGCTGGAACGGCGTCGGCGAGCCTTCGGCGACCGCCTGGACGGCGAGTTTGAACGCGGCGTCCTCGTCGAGCTTGTCCGAAACCTTCTCCTCGAGGTAGTCCGCCACCGCACGGCGGTTGCGGCCGATCGCGTAGGCGCGCCAGCCGATGGTCGCGCCGCTCGGGTCGAGCTCCACGAGGCCGGGCGTACGGCCGTTGAACCCCCCGAGCAGCAGCGAGACCGCGAACGGGCGGGTGCCGCCGAACTGGGTGAACTGCTGGAGGAGGGTGCCGAGCGCGTGGCCGAGCACGGTGTACGGCGCCGGCTCGCCGAAGGTGAGTCGGTGTCGTTGCGCCTCCACGCGCAGGAACTCGACCAGGACCCGAGAGTCGGCGATCAACCCGGCGGTGACACAGCCGAGCCCGGTGTCGATCGCGAAGCTTTTCTCCACCGAGCCCGCGTCCGCGAGCGAACTGACGGGAAGGTTGCGGAAGGCGACGAACACGATCCCGGTGTCGTACGTGACGGCGACCGCCGTGCCGCCCATCTGGATCGCCTGCAGCGCGTACTCGACCTGGAACAGCCGCCCGTCGGGGGAGAAGACGGTGCTCGCACGGTCGTACGCCATCTGGCCGGGTTGCATCTCCATCGCGAAATCCCTCCGGGGTCCGCCGCGCCCAGCCGGGCAGGGGATTTGAATCTGCGCCCCGACCGTTCCTCGGTCTCACTTGGTGGCGTCCCGCCACCACCGGAAGCGCGCGAACGCGCCCGGGCGGGCGTCCCCGCCCTTGGACGGCGCGCCCCCGAGTCCCCGGCGCGGCAATCCTTTTACCGAGGGCCGGGCGTCCCGTCGCTCCGATGTCCGGTCCCGGCCTTCACCTCCTGCCGATGGCGTCGAGCTATCGCGGGGAGCTTTCCCCGGCGTGCGTCCAGTGCAAGGAGGGCCGAAAGATGGTCCTCTTCGTCACCGGCCTCTGCCGGTTCCGCTGCTTCTACTGCCCGGTCTCGCCGACCCGGAACCAGCTCGACGGGATCTTTGCCAACGAGCGTCGGGTGGTCGGGGACGACGACGTGCTCGTGGAGGCGCGCGCGATCGGAGCGGCGGGGACCGGGATCACCGGCGGCGATCCGCTCGGGGTCATCGACCGGGTCGAGCACTACGTGCGCCTTTTGAAGCACGAGTTCGGGGCGGAGCACCATATCCACCTCTACACGCACGAGCCGAACCCGGAGAAGCTGCGCCGGCTCGCCGCGGCGGGGCTCGACGAGTTCCGCCTCCACATTCCGCACTACCTCTGGGGCCCGCTGCGCGGGGGCGGCGAGGCGTATCGCTCGGTGCTCGAGGAGGCGCCGGCGTGGGGGATCCGACGGGGCGTCGAGATCCCGGTCCTTCCGGAGAAGGAAGCGGAGCTCCGCCGTCTCCTGGTCGCCCTCGACGAGATCGGGGTCGACTTCGTCAACTTGAACGAGCTCGAGTTCTCCGAGACGAACGAGGACGGGCTCCACGCGCGAGGTTATCGCGTCGACCCGCGGAACGGCTGGGGCGTGCGGGGCAGCCGGGCGGTCGCCGAGCGGATCGTTCGGGAGATGCGCCTGTCGGTGCCGGTCCACTACTGCTCGTCCCGCTTCAAGGACAGCGTGCAACTGAGGCAGCGCCTCCTGAGACGGGCCGAGCGGACCGCGCCCGCGTTCGCCCATCGGACCGAGGACGGCACCGTGGTCCTCGGGATCGTCGAGTCCGCCGGACGCGGAAGCTTCGCTGCCTGGAGCCGGCGGGTCGCGTCCCGGGCGCGGCTCGCCCCCGGCGACTACCGGGTCGACCCGGCGCGCCGGCGCGTCGAGCTCGACCCCGCCGTCCTTCGTCGCGTGGCCCGTCGCCTCCCCTGGCCGGCCTTCGAGGTCGAGGTGTATCCGACCGAGGACGCTCTCGAGGTCGAGCGCAACCCGCTCAACTCGTCGGCCCGGGTCAAGACCGGGGCGGTCGTCGGCGGGACATAGCCCTCGTCGCAGGCGTGGCCCCCCCACGTGAGATAACGGCGGTCGCCGCGCCGGTGCTTGATCGAGCACGGCCCCCACCCGTCGTCCTCCGCGCCGTACCACATCGGGCAGTCCTTGCAGTGGAGCGGCGGCCGTCGGGACGACGGTCCCCCCGCGGGAGCGCTCACGGGGGACCCCGAGAGGTGAGCAAGAGGTCGCGCGCCCGCGCCACGCCCGCCATCAGTTCGGCGACCGTCACCGGTCCCACGCCGCCCGGAACGGGGCTCACTCCGGCCGCCCAACCGTCCAGAGACGCAGCGTCCGCGTCACCGACGGCCCGAGCCCCGGTCTTGGCGCTCGGGTCGGGGACACTCGACAGCCCGACGTCGACTACGTACGCTCCCTGGGGCACTACGGCGCGGGTGAGGAGTCCGGGGTGGCCGGCGCAGGAGAAGATCGTTCGGGCGTCAGTGAGCACCTTCGCGAGGTCTCGCGTCCGAGAGTGGACCACGGTCACCGTCGCGTGAATCCCTTCCTCCCGGCCGGCGAGGCAGAGCGCAAGGGGGAGTCCCACCGTCTCGGACCGCCCGATGACGGCGACCCGCTCGCCCTCGAGAGGGAGCCGGTAATGGCGGGCGATCGCGAGCGCCGCCCTCGCCACCGCGGGCACGTGCGTGCGGTGCTGGCCGACCAGTCGCCCCAGGTTGACCGCCCCGACCCCGTCGACGTCCTTCTCGGGTCGGAGCTGCGCGATCGCGGCCGTGAAGTCGAACGGTGCGGGCAGCGGATGCTCGAGCAGGACGGCATGGACCCAGGGGTCGCGGTCCAGCGACCGCATCCGGGCCTCGAGCTCCGCGGCTCCGTCCGTCGCGCCCAGGGCCTCGTCACGAAAGGCGACCCCGACGCTCTCCGCGGCCCGGGCCTGGCGACGCAGGTAGAACTGGAACGGGCTGTCGGCCGCGCGATGGACGCTGACCAACGTCGGCGGGGGGCCGTGCGTCCCGCGCCGGACCTGTCCGCGGGTCTCGGCATCGATCGACTCCGCGACCGGTTTCCCGTCGAGCCGTTCGGTCACGATCGAACCCGTCCACCGAGCCCGGGTCGATAGATAACAGGGGACCCCGGTCGCGGTCGGATTCGGGGCGTACGGGCCCCCGCACGAGACGAAGTTACGGCCGCATCCCCTAAGTGATTTATAGAGACCACCGCATTGTTCCGTCGGCGAGGGGCCCGGCAGCGGCTGGGTCCGGGCGCCACCATGGCAGAAGGCGCGGACACACCGTCGAATCCTCCCTCCGAACCGGCGCCCGTTACCGATCTTGACGAGTGGGGCAAGACCCTACCGTTCCAGTCGACCGCCCAGATCGAGGTGCCCCCGCGACTGCTCGACCAGGTGATCGGCCAGGACGAGGCCGTCGAGGTCGCCCGCAAGGCCGCGACCCAGAAGCGGCACATGATGCTCATCGGAGAACCGGGAACGGGCAAGAGCATGCTCGCCCGGGCGATGGTCGACTTCCTGCCGAAGGAGCAACTCCAGGACATCCTCGCCTACCCGAACAACGAAGACTCGAACGAACCGAAGATCCGGGTCGTCCCCGCGGGCAAGGGCAAGGAGATCGTCGCCGCCCAGAAGCTCGAAGCGGCCCAGAAGAAGGAGCAGCGGACGATCCTGTTCATCGTCCTCGCGCTCGCGATCTTCGCGGTCACGCTCTACATCGTGATCGAGACGAAGGACCTCACCGCGCTCCTGCTCGGGATCCTGATCGTGTTCATCATCTACGCCGTCGTGCGATTCTCGGGCGGTAGGAACGACTCCGGCGTCGGGGTCGCGAAGCTGCTCGTCTCCCACTCTCCGGACGACCGACCGCCGTTCGTGGACGCGACCGGAGCGCACGCCGGGGCCCTGCTCGGTGACGTCAAGCACGACCCGTTCCAGTCCGGCGGCCTCGAGACGCCGCCGCACGACCGCGTCGAAGTTGGGGCGATCCACCGCGCGAACGGGGGCGTGCTGTTCATCGACGAGATCAACCTCCTCAAGATCGAGAGCCAGCACTCGCTGCTCACGGCGCTCCAGGAGCGGAAGTTCCCGATCGTGGGCCAGTCCGAGCGCTCCGCCGGAGCGATGGTCAAGACCGAGCCGGTGCCGTCCGACTTCGTCCTGGTCGCGGCGGGCAACATCGACAGCGTGCAGACGATGCACCCCGCGCTCCGCTCCCGGATCCGTGGCTACGGCTACGAGCTCTACGTGAAGACCACGATGCCGGACACGATCGAGAACCGGATGAAGCTCGTGCGGTTCGTCGCCCAGGAGGTCGTGAAGGACAAGAAGATCCCCCACTTCGACACCGCCGCGGTCATGGAGGTCGTGCGCGAGGCGCAGCGCCGCTCCGGGCGCTCCGGCCAGCTCACGCTCCGTCTGCGCGAGCTCGGCGGCCTGGTGCGGGTCGCGGGCGACATCGCCCTCTCCGAAGGGGTTCCGATGGTCCACGCCGAGCAGGTCGTGCGCGCGAAGCGCGCGAGCCGCTCGCTGGAGCAGCAGATCGCCGACCGTTACATCGAACGCCGGAAGGAGTACCGCATGTTCTCCACCGACGGCGCCGCGGTCGGGGTCGTCAACGGTCTCGCGGCGATCAACGCCCAGACCGGGATGGCGGAGTTCTCGGGGATCGTCCTGCCGATCGTGGCTGAGGTGACGCCCGCCCAGACGCGGGACGGCGGCGTGGTCGTCGCGACGGGGAAACTCGGGGAGATCGCCCGCGAGGCGGTCCAGAACGTCAGCGCGCTCATCAAGAAGTACACGGGGGAGGACATCTCCCGTTACGACATCCACATCCAGTTCGTGGGGACCTCGGACGGGGTCGAGGGCGACAGCGCCTCGGTCTCGATCGCGACCGCGGTCATCAGTGCGCTCGAGGGCGTGCCGGTGGACCAGACGGTCGCGATGACGGGCTCCTTGTCCGTCCGCGGACAGGTCCTGCCGGTCGGCGGCGTGACCGCGAAGGTCGAGGCGGCGGCCGACTCCGGCCTCAAGCGGGTGCTCATCCCCCAAGACAACATCGACGACCTCGTCCTCGAATCCCGCTATCGCGGAGCGATCGAGGTGATCCCGGTCGGTACGTTGCGGGACGTGCTCAAGTACGCGCTGGTCGGTCAGGGCTCCAAGAAGGAGTCGCTGCTCGAGCGCCTCGCGGCGATGGTGCACGCGACCAACCGCTCGACCGAGGAAGTGCCGCCGGCGCCGAGCGTGACCGCACCCGCGCCTCCGGGACGACCGGCCGGGTCGTGAAGGGCTCGTTCCGTACCCCGGTCCACCCGCCGCTCCCGTCCCGGTCCCTGCCGGCCGAGGTCGAGGAGTTCGACGAGGACCGCTTTGTGAACCGGCCGTGCTACCAGTTCAACCATCAGCTCCTGCCCGCGTGGGACGACAAGCACTGCTCGCACTGCCGTTACTATCTCACCGCCCGCTGCCCGCACATCGACGAGTTCCTGGACGACGTGGAAGATTTGACCCCCGAGTGATATCGGCGGCGCCGTGCGCGGGCTGCTGGTCGGCCGGTTCCAGCCGTTCCACCGGGGCCACCTCGCGGTCGTCGCCGAGATCCGCCGCTCGCGCCCCGACGAGGAGCTGATCCTCGGGGTCGGCAGCGCGCAGGAGTCGTACACCGAGAAGAACCCGTTCACGAGCAGCGAACGGCTCGAGATGATCGCCCGCGCGCTCGCCGAGTCGGGCGTCGACCGGGTCCTGGCGATCCCCATCCCCGACATCCGGCGCCACGCCCAGTGGGTGCGCTATGTCGAGAGCCTCGTACCGCCCTTCGAGCGGGTCTACACGAACAATCCCCTGACCCGCCTCCTCTTCGGGGAGGCCGAGTACCCGGTCGACGCGCCAACCCTGGTGGACCGCGCCCGGTTCGAGGGCGCGACCGTCCGAGCGCGTCTCGCGAGCGGCGGCGACTGGGAGCCGCTCGTGCCTCCGGCGGTCGCGTCCTACCTGCGGGAGCTGCGGGCGCCCGCGCGACTCGCGCTGCTGCGCGACGGGCCCGAAGCACCGGCCGGACGGAGCGGCCGGTGAGCGGCGAGCCCGCCGTGCCTCGGACGCCCGTGCGGCGCGGGTTCGAGCCGCTCCCCGAATGGGTGGGGCCGACGACCCGCCTCGTACACGGGGCCCGACGCCCGGACTGGAACGCGGGGGCCGTGGTGCCGCCGGTCTACCAGACCTCGACGTTCCACTGGCCGGCCGAGCACTCGGAGGCAACGGCCCACTCCCGGCCCTACCTCTACACCCGCGTCGAGAACCCCACCGCGGACGTCCCGGCGGAGTTGATCCGCCAGCTCGAGGGCGGCGAGGCCGCGAAGCTCTTCGGTTCGGGGATGGGAGCGATCAGCGCGACCGTCCTCTCGCTCGTCCAGTCGGGAGACGAGGTCGTGGCCGCCGGGGGCCTCTACGGGGGGACGACCGACCTCGTCACCGACCTGCTCCCCCGGATCGGCGTGCGCGCCCGCGTCCTGACCGACGACGAGGCCGCGGCTCCCGAGGCGAGACTCGGCCCGACGTCGCGGCTCGTGCTCCTCGAAAGCCCGACGAACCCGTGCCTGCGGGTGCACGACATCGCGCGCTGGGCTCGGGCCTGCGATGCGGTCGGCGCGCTGCTCGTGGTCGACAACACGTTCGCCTCTCCGGTCAACCAGAACCCGCTCGCGTTGGGCGCCGACCTCGTGGTCCACAGCGCCACGAAGTACCTGGGGGGCCACTCGGACCTCATTGCGGGTGCGCTGGTCGGCCCGCGCGCGCTGGTCGACCGGGTCGACGCGAAGACCTACTACGGTTCGTCGCTGGATCCGTTCGCCGCGTTCCTCCTCGCTCGCAGCCTGAAGACCCTCGCCCTGCGCGTCGCGCGCCAGAACGCGAACGGCGCGGCGGTCGCCGCCGCGGCGGCCCGCCACCCCGCGGTTGCCCGCGTGCACTACCCCGGTCGCGCGAGCCCCGAGGAAGAAGCGCTCGCGGCCCGCCAGATGCGGGGCCGCGGCGGCGTGCTCGCCCTCTCGCTCCGGGGCGGAGCTCCCGCCGTCGAGCGGTTCGTCTCGCGGCTCCGCTTCGCTCACATCGCGGCGAGCCTCGGCGGCGTCGAAACCCTCGTGAGCGTGCCCCGGTTAACGTCGCACCGTCACATGAACGACGCCGAACTGCGGGCCGCGGGGATCGACGACGGGCTCGTGCGTCTCGCGCTGGGGATCGAGGACACGGACGACCTCGTCCGCGACGTGACGGAGGCGCTGGATGCGCTCCCGCCGTCGCCGAGGGCGGCACCATTATAGGTCGTCCTCCATCGTCCCGAAGTTCGCGCCACTGTAGCTCAGCGGCAGAGCGGCTGATTCGTAATCAGCAGGTCGGGGGTTCAAATCCCTCCAGTGGCTGGTCCGGCGCGAAGCGGCAGTCGCCGTACGCGGCTCCGTTCGTACCCTCTGCGCCGGCGGGGGGGGGCTCGGGTTAGGCGCCGGTGAGGAGGCGCCCGCCGCGCGGGCGAGTAGCGCCCCGAGGTCACGCGCGAAGCGCGGATCGGGACGCGATCTGCTCGTCGACCCACTGGGGAAACACCGCCGAGCGGAGCCCGAAGGTTCGATGGACGTCCTCGACCCCGTCGATCGCGAGCATTCTTCGGACCGTGGCTTCCAGCGCCGAGGGGGTCGTGACCGGAACGAGGCCGGCGACGGAGCGCGTCCCGGCCCCCGGGGGCACGCCCAGGCCGTCCGCGGCGACGGGGATCCAGCCCTCGCCGCGGGCGGCCGCTTCGCGCCCGGCGGCGAGGGCGGCCGCCTCGGAGCGCACGGAGAGCTGGAGGAGGGCGAGCGGCCACTCGTCCGAGTCGCTGCTGTGGCTCCACCAGCACGCCCGCGAGTCGAGGAGCGGGCCGATCCGCCGGGTCGTCGTCTTGAGGCTGAGGCCGGCGGCGGCCGCGATCTCGGAGCTCGAGGCGTCCGGCCGCTCGCGGAACACGCGGAGCAGCTTCCAGTCGAGCGGGGTCATGGCCCGTTCGCACGGAGGGATCCAGTACGGACGGGGTCCCCGTACCAAGCCGCCGGGAGCGAGTCGACGGAGCAGGGAGGTCCGACGCGCGGTGGCGGCGGGAGTTTCCGACACGAAGTAGACTGTGAGCTTCCGGTCCTCCTCGTCCATCAGGTCGCGGGCGAACACCAGCCCGTCGACCACGGCGAGGTCGCGGAACATCCGATCGGCCTCCCGGGGGGTGCTCACGGGGACCTCGGCGACCGACAACGTCGTGCCGAAAAGGGATGGGTTCACACTGACCGAGCTCCCGCGCAGGAACCCGGCCCGCCGAAGGGCCCGCAACCGGGAACGCACCCCCGCCTCGCTGAGGCCGACCTTCTCCGCGAGTTCCCGTGCGGTGACTCGAGGGTCGATCATCCGGCGCGACGCCCAGAATCGAGCGAGTCCGTCGCGCGCGAGGCACCGATAGAGGGCGAAGTCGACCGCGTCCACTACGCGCCCGGGACCGGGTAACTGGGGAAAAGCCTGCGGGGACGGAGGGGGCCCCGACCGAAGCGAGCGTCGGGCGGGCCGGGTCGCCCGGGCTAGCGCCGTTCGTGGGCGAGGAGAGCGAGGGCGGCCACGCCACTGGTCGGGCGCCGCTCTCCCCTGCCCTCGCCCCGACGCAACGCGCGGCGGAGACGGGCCCACGCCCCGGGGCGCTCGGCCGGGGGCTCCTCGGCGAAGACCGGGTCACGGGCGGCCAGGACCGCCGCCTCGACCCAGAGCGGCGCATCCCGGACCGTCTCCGCGGCGTCATCGATCGTGAACGCCCGCAGCTCCGCGATCCGTGCGCTCAGCACCGCGGCCTCGGGCCCCATCGACTCCGTCCCCCTCATCGTCGTCCCGCCTCTGACTCCAAGGAGGGCACCCGCCAAGTCAAGGCCGCCGCCGGGAGCCGGACCGAAACCGGAACGGCGGACCCCCGGGTGTCCGATTCCGCACCGATCGCACGGAAACCGGAAGGCGTCCTCGGACCGAAGCGTCGTGCCCCGGTCGGTGCCCTCCGTCGCGCGCTCCGGGGACGGTGGGGCCGCGCGCCCGCGATTTCGACAGGTATTCAAGGGGGACCGAGCCCTGAATTCTACAGGCGAACCCCCGTGGCGAGCCCGATCTATCGCAAACCCCCCACGCCGCCCGGCATCTACCGCGCGGCGCGCGCCCTCCGTCGCCTCTCGGCGATCGCGTTCGTGGTCCTGATCCTGTTCGTGGCGCTGGTCGGGTACTCCGCGGTCCAGATCATCCACTCGCAGCCCCACCTCGGCACCACCACGTCAACCGTCGAGCCGAACCAGACCGTCGACGTAGCGACCCAGTTCTCGCTGACGAACCCGACGTACTTCTCGATCCAGCACTTTGCCCTCCACTTCCTGATCCTCAACGCTTCCAACGTACCCCTCCTCGACGCGCGGGCGGGGCCGGTTTCGATCGCGGCCGGAGGAGCCTCGAACCTGCCGATCAATCTCTATGTCCCTCTCACGGCCGCGGGCGAGAGCCTGCTGACCGAGGACCAGTACCTCGACTGGAACGTTTGGGGGAACGCCAGCTACGCCTACCTGTTCACGGTCTCGATCGGCGAAGCGACCGAGCGGGCCTGGGGAGCGCCGTTCGACGACCTCCAGGTGAGCGTGGGCGCTCCGGCGCTCGTGAACGGGCAGCTGGAGGTGCCCGTCACCATCAGTTTCTCGAACGACGCGACGTTCGCGGTCGACGGGAGCCTGAACTACCAGGTCGTGCCGCCGTCGGGGCCCGACTGCTCCCAGGGCTCGTTCGGTCTCAACGTGCCCAGCGGCACCGGGTTCGACGAGACCCAGGACGCGGCGTACGCGACGGGCTGCAACCCGGCCGGCGGCCAGGTCGACTCGGAGTACGTGGGGAACGGATTCTCGGTGTCGCTCCCGTCGGAGCCGATCCCGTGAGCGTCCCCGGACCCTCCGGGCCGCCCCCCGGTACCTACCAGATCCCCTCGCTGGGATGGCGGATCCTCGGGGGGGCGCTCCGACTGATCCCGCTCGTCATCGTTCTCATCGGCGTGCCGGTAGCCATCCTGTCGTACCTCGCGTCGCAGGGGGTCAGCCTGCCGCTTCCGATCGCCACCGTCGAGTTCGCGGGGATCGTGATCACGGCGCTCGTCGTCGCGCGGTACGTCTGGAAGCCCACGGCAGCGTATGGGCCGCTCGCGATCGCCACCGCCGCGGCGACGATCGTGTACCTGTACCTGATCCTCCTCGACGCGACGTATCGGCTGACGATCCCGAACTACGGCGTGACGATCACCCTCGGCTACTCGACATTGATCCTACTCCTCCTGATCGTGCCGGCCCTCGCGCTGGCGGCCGGCGCGCTCACGCTGATCGAGGACGCCACCGCTCCGCGAGAACGCTGGCCGTTCGATTTCCCGCCGTGAGCGGGGGTCCGGAGTTCAGGCGCCCTGGACCGACGCCTCGACGATCCGGACGGGGGTCTTGGGCCGGTCGTTGGAGTCCCGCGGAACGGCGGCGATCTTGTCGACGACGTCCTGCCCTCCGCGAACGCGGCCGAAGACGGCGTGCTTTCCGTCCAGCCACGACGTCTTCGCGAGGGTGATGAAGAACTGGCTGCCCCCGGTGTTCGGACCGGCGTTCGCCATGGACAGGATGCCGGGCCCGTCGTGCCGGAGCGAGGAGTCGAACTCGTCGGGGATCGTGTAGCCGGGCCCGCCGGTCCCGTCCCCCTTCGGGTCCCCGCCCTGGATCATGAAGCCGGGGATCACCCGGTGGAACGTTCCGCCGTCGTAGAAGTGCTTCTTGACGAGGGAGACGAAATTGTCGACCGTCTTCGGCGCGCGGTCACGGAACAGCTCGATGCGGATGTCGCCCAGGGTCGTGCGCAACGTCGCCGTCGGATTCGCCATGTCGGCCCGACCCCGAGGGGAGCTAAAAGGCCGCGGGACCGCGGAAGGGGTTCCGTTCCGCGCTTCGGCCGCGCGCATTTATCTGCGCCCCTCGCTAGGTGGAGCGCGCGGAGCCGGAAGCTCCGGCCGGGACCGTCGATGAATCGCTCGATCGTCGGCCTCGGGGCGGGTATCTTCCTTCTCGCCCTCGGACTGATCGCCTCCCCGATCGCGCTCCTCGGCCATCAGCAGTTCACGCTCGCCCAGGAGGCCGGGCTCTACCTGATCGCGCCGGCGCTGGCGGTCGTGCTCATCGGGTCGATCGCGGACGACCCGCGTCTGACCACCGTCGGCGGCGCCTTCGGGAACCCCGACGTCGATGTCGAGCGCGCCGCGCAGACACGCGCTCCGACCTCGACCGCTCGGCCGCTCACCTACCACCCGAACGAGGCGGTCGCCTGCCGTTACTGCGCGTCGATCATCCAGCCCGACCTGGCGCAATGCCCGCGATGCGCCCGGGCCCGAGAGTGCCGTTCGTGCGGCCGGCCGCTCGGGATCGTTCTCGAACGCGCGACGTGCCCGGCGTGCGCACGACCCGAACCGTTTTGCAGCTGCCCGCGCCTGCCGCGCGTCGGGCCGAGCCCCGCGCTCGGCCGCCGGGTGTAAGGGAGCCGATGGACGACGCGCAGCTGCCGCGCGGGATCGCCTCGATCGGCGACGACGCGGAGGTGCACGTGCACTTCGACGGCGCCTGCCAACCCCCCAAAGGGCCGGGGGTCGCGACGTTCGGCTTCACCGTCGAGGGTCACGGTTTCGATGCCGAGGATCGCGGGCTCGCCACGCGCCCGTACTCCGAGCACTCCACCAACAATGTCGCGGAGTACGTCGCGGCGATACGGGCGCTGGAGTGGCTGCGCGAGCACGGCTACCGCGGCCGGGTGATCGCCTCGGGCGACAGCCAGCTGGTCGTCCGTCAGATGACCGGCGAGTACGAGGTGCGGACGGAGCACCTGCGCGCCTACCACGACTGGCTCGACCGCCTGACGCGCGAGTTCGCTTCGGTCGAGTGGCGATGGGTCCCGCGCTCCCGGAACGCCCGGGCCGACGCCCTTTCGAAGCTCGCCCTGTCGGAGACGCAGCCGGTCGCACGGCGGTTGCGGTCCGGACCGCCGGAAGCCGCGGAAGACGGGTCGCTCGACCCGGACGCCGCGGATTAGCCCCAGCGCACGGTGTACACGAGCGTTCGCCCTTCGACCGCGGCGCGCGCTCGCGCCGAGTCGACGTACGTCGCGAACGCGGCGGCAGCCTCGGGGGAGAGCTTGGGCCGGACGCCGTACCCGCGGGGCGTCGCTTGTCCGAGGAAGAGCTTGGGTTCGACCGCGGTCGCGGCGGGAGGAAGTTCCGGAGAGGGGGGTGCCTTGCGGAACGCCCCGCTCATTCGCCCTCGGACCGTCCGGGGTAGGACGGGAAGCCGTTGCGATCGTACCGGGGACCCATGCACGGGATGACGGCGAGCGGATAGCGGGCCGAATCCACGCCCCAGCTGCCGAGTGGCGCGGCCGCGAGCATCTCCCGCGAATCGGACGCGTCCGACACGTTCCCTCTGGGGGTGTCAGACGCACGTCGTACATAAACCCCGAGGATGGAGTGGAAACCCGGGGGTTCCGAGGCGATTCCTGAGAGAAACCCGTGGCGGACACCCCGCTGACCGGTCCCGCCGGAACGGCCCCCGCCCGACCCGCGGGTATAAGGCCCGGCGGGGCTCGGAGCGCCCACCATGGATTCGAGCGCGGTGGGCCGGTCGGAAGCGGGCGCGTTCCTGGATCGCGCGGAACGCCGACTGTTGGAGCTTTCGATCGATGCCCAGAGGGCAGAGTGGGTCTACGCGACGTACATCACCGAGGACAGCGAGGCCGTCGCAGCGCGGGCGAACGCCCGCGTTATCTCCTCCACGGTCGAGCTCGCGAAGGAGTCGACGCGGTTCGGCGGGACGCCCCTCTCTCGCGAGGAGGCGCGCAAGCTGAAGTTGCTGCGCCTGGCGCTCTCCCTCGTCGCGCCGTCGGGTGCGGTGGAGTCCGGAGAGTTGACCTCCCTCGTGGCGGCGATGCAGAGCGCCTACTCCAAGGGCCGTCACACCCCGACCGGAGAGAGCGAGCCGATGGACCTTCAGGGGCTTTCTCGCCGTCTGAAGGAGAGTCGGGACCCGCGCCTCCTCGAGGACGCCTGGGTGGGTTGGCACCGGGTGGGCCGAGCGATGCGGCCGGGATTCACCCGGTACGTGGAGCTGGCCAATCGCGGCGCGCGCGAGCTCGGCTTCGCGGACACGGGAGCGATGTGGCGCTCGAAGTACGACATGGCTCCGGAGGAGTTCGCGGCAGAGGTCGAACGGCTCTGGGCCCAGGTTCAGCCTCTCTACCGCTCGCTGCATGCCTACGTTCGCCGGCGGCTGCGGGCGACGTACGGGGAGGCCCTCGTGCCCGCGAACGCGCCGATCCCCGCCCACCTGCTCGGCAACATGTGGGCGCAGTCCTGGGACGGGATCGTCCCTCTGCTCGCGCCCCCCGGCGAAGCCCGCCACTTCGACCTCACCGACGCCCTGGTCGCGCGGAAGACCTCTCCCGAGGAGATGGTGCGTCACGGCGAGCGGTTCTTTGTCTCCACCGGCATGGACCCCCTGCCGGCGACGTTCTGGGAGCGGTCGATGCTCTCCCGCCCCCGGGACCGGGAGGTCGTTTGCCACGCGAGCGCGTGGGATGTCGACTTCGCGGGCGACCTGAGGATCAAGATGTGCGTCGAGATCACGGGCGAAGACTTCCAGGTGATCCACCACGAGCTCGGCCACAACTACTACCAGCGTGCCTACGCCGCGCAGCCGTTCCTGTTCCGGGACAGCGCCCACGACGGTTTCCACGAGGCGCTCGGCGACACCGTGGCACTCTCGGTGACGCCCGAGTACCTGATCCGCATCGGGCTCGCGGCGGCGGACGCCCCGTTCCCCGACGACACGGGCCTTCTGCTCGAGCGGGCGTTGGAGAAGGTCGCTTTCCTCCCGTTCGGTCTCGCCGTCGACCGCTGGCGATGGCAGGTATTCTCGGGTGAGGTCGGGCCGTCCGACTACACCCGGAGTTGGTGGGCGATACGGAAGGCGTACCAGGGAGTCGCTCCCCCCGGCGAGCGGACCGAGGAGGAGTTCGACCCCGGGGCGAAGTACCACGTCCCGTCCAACGTGCCGTACATGCGCTACTTCCTCGCGCACATCCTGCAGTTCCAGTTCCACCGGGCGCTCGTCAAGGCCGCCGGGGCGAGCGGGCCGCTCCATCGCGCGTCGATCTTCGGCTCCCGCGCCGCGGGCGACCGGTTGCGCGCGATGATGGAGCTCGGTCAGAGTCGCGAGTGGCCGGACGCGCTCGAGGCGCTCACGGGCGAGCGCCGGATGGACGCGGCAGGACTGCTCGAGTACTTCGAACCGCTGCGGCGGTGGCTCGACGAGCAGAACCGGGGCGAACCGGTCGGCTGGTGAGGCGGAGCCCACCGTCGCTCCGCTCGCCGCCAGGCCCGCGGCGAACGGGCCCGGCGCGCGGCCACGCTCATATCCGCGACGGGGGTGGCCCGCTGCGAGTCGTTCGATGCTCCTGCACCCCGGGGAGAGCAAGCTCCGCAGCTCCTACGCCGTCATCGAGAACTACGGCCCCGAATCGTATCGCGGCCCGGGCGTGCTCTACCTCACGACCCACCGACTCCTCTTCGAGTCGTCCGTCTCGACCGGCTTCGTCCGCGGGCTCGTACGGGGCAAGGACACCGTCACGGTGCTCGAGGCCCCGCTGACGCACGTCCGCAACGTCGTCGTCCGACGGGGCCGACTGGGGCGCCCCCGCCTCCAGGTCGAGCTGACGGCGGGTCGGCCCGCGTTCGACGTGCTCGACCCCGAGGCGTGGACGGCGGCGATCGCGACGGCGAAACACTCGATGCCGCCGCCCGGCGGGTCGGCGCCCGTTGCAACCTACACGATCGAACGACAGGTCGTCAAGATCCGGTGCCGCTATTGCGGCAGTCTCGGCAACGAGGTCGACGGCCGATGTCCGACCTGCGGTGCGGCCCTCTGAGTCGTCAGTTGTCGGCGAGCGGGGCCCGGAGCGGCTCCGGGGCGGTCCTCAGGTAGGCGACCCCATCGGCGGTGGCGGTGGGACGTAGGGCGCCGACCGCGTGGCCCAGAAGTTCGTAGGCGGCGTCCTCGGCCTCCGTGAGGTCCCCGGACCCGGACTCGTCCGGGACGTAGACGCGTAGACTCCCGCCGTGGATGCCCAGCAACACGTAGCCGGAACCGTCGCGCCGCGCCCACGCGAATAGGCGCTGCGAAGGGCGGTCGATCACCCCCACCCATCGGAGCGTGCCGAACCACCGGCCCGAGAGCCGAGCGAGGACCGTCTCCGGCGCCGTGCCCGGGGGTACCTTCACGTGGGCGATCGGTCGCAGGCGCGAAACGGCGCCCGGGTCGACCGTCGGTTCGCGGGCGAGCGCGCGGTAACCGTCGCGCGTTCGCTCGACCAGCCCCTCGCGCTCGAGGCGGTGGAGGGCGCGCGTCAGCGATTCCGGGTGGGCGCCGAGCGCCCGGCGGAGACCGCTGAACGCGATCTGCCCGTGGAGCTCCTGCAACGCGACCAGGACCCGGTCGTCCAGTCGCGCCGAGCCGGAAGTGACCTCCGCCCGATCCGGTTCCATCGACCAGAAATCGGGAAGACGAGATTTAACCCGTCGGTAACGCGCCCGCCACCAGATACGGGCCGCCGACCCCCGGGCGGGGTCTCGCGGCTCGACGCCGCGCGACGCCGCGGGGTGTGACCGGTCTACCGGCGACCCGCTCAATATCCTCGGGCCCGCGGTAAGGAAAGTGGAACCGGGAACGTTCCGAGGAAGAGAGATGACGCACGGAAGTGACGAGAGCGAGAGCGGGGAGGGCCGACCGCACTACGGCCCCTGGGTCTGGACCGCCTACCGGGCCCACAACGAACTGCTGCGCGAGAAGCTGGAGAAGCGATTCGACGCCCAGGAGGGTCCGTGGATGGACAAGGTCGCAGACGTCCTGGTCGAGATCGTCAACGCACGCTGGGAAGGCGGCCGCAAGAAAGAGAAGGAGCTCGGGCGCCTCTACGCGCGCCTCGACGAGCTCCTGGAGGAGTGATCCCGATGGTCGCACCCACGACCGGCGCTCCGATCCCGGCCTCTCCGCCGGTGGGACCCCAGCCGTCCCTCCCGTGGCCGCCGCGGGGGCGGTGAGGAGCCCATGGCGCTCACCGAACTCGAAACCCGGATCACGTCCG
>Ga0335075_10007490_pt1 | contig 16802 bp, 15 predicted proteins | sample Lox_Sample_24_FD_206723 | JGI IMG/M metagenome (GOLD analysis project Ga0335075, IMG submission 206723) | Soil microbial communities from Loxahatchee National Wildlife Refuge, Florida, United States - Lox_Sample_2.4 | ecosystem: Environmental > Terrestrial > Soil > Wetlands | place: USA...
CGCCGTGGAGATCGCACTTTCGGTCATCCTGATCATCATCAGCCTGGTGATGATTCTGCTGGTTCTCCTGCACAAGGGTAAGGGCGGCGGCCTGTCCGACCTGTTCGGCGGCGGTGTGTCCTCGACCCTCGGCTCGTCTTCGGTGGTCGAGCGGAACCTGGACCGGATCACCATTTTCTTCGGAGTGATGTGGTTCGTCGTCATCGTGGCTCTAGGCTGGCTCCTTAGTCACTGAGAAACGCGTGTATCTCCGGGGAGTACCGGAGCATCTGGTGATAGATGGCATTCGACGTGGTTCGATGAAACCCGTGACAAGGGGTGATCTGTGAGCAGTGGCAACGCGATACGCGGAAGCAGGGTAGGCGCCGGCCCGATGGGTGAGGCGGAGCGCGGCGAAGCCGCGCCTCGAGTGTGGGTGTCGTTCTGGTGCTCAAACGCACACGAGACCCGGCCGAGCTTCGCGACAGACGCTGCCATCCCCGGGCAGTGGGAGTGCCCCCGCTGCGGCTTCCCCGCGGGCCAGGACCAGGCCAACCCGCCGGCTCCGCCCCGCGTCGAGCCGTACAAGACGCACCTGGCCTACGTGAAGGAGCGCCGCACCGACGCCGACGGCGAAGCCATCCTCGCCGAGGCCCTGCAGCGCCTCCGCAGCACCGTCTAGCAGCACCGTCTAACTGTCTAGGTCCGCTTCCAGTACCGCGAGGTCGCGTACCGCGTAGCGGCGGTGCTCGCACTCCTCGTTCATGATCACCCGCAGGCAGCGGCCGACCGAGCGCGTTTCCCTGGGGTGTGCGGGGGAGCCATTGTCCCCAATCGGCCAGCGGCCGACAACCGCCGCCGTCCCCCGCGGCCGCCTGCTAGGCCTCGTGCGCGGCGAGCTCTGCGAGTTTCCGGACGCTGCGTTGGTTGCCCTTGGACTGCTGGCCCTTTAGCAGTCCAAGGACGCTCGTCCCCAGCACTCCGAGCGAGGGTCGCTGTCGCAGCGTTACCGTGACTTCGCTGCCATCGCCGGATGGTGTGACGTCGATGATCACCAGGGACTCGCTCGAGAACGGGACGTCCTCGGAGCGGTGGACCTGGTGCTTGGGCGGATCAAACTCGATGACCTTCCACCGCGTTTTGACGCGCCAGGGTCCCACGATCGGGTTGATCTCGTCGTACGTCGAACCGAGGCGCGCCGGGCCGTCGGTCCGGGTCACCGCGGCCGTTGCCTCCACCCATTCGGCGTTACGGCTCGTGTCGCACAGCAGCTCCCAGAGCTTCGCGGGCGGGGCGGCAGTCACCGCCGATGCCGAGATTTCTACCTGTGTCATCTGGTACTCCTTTTCGTCTGTTGGGATGAGCACCACTGCTTGCTTATCAACGCTAGAACTCCTAGCGTTGACTGTCAATTACGCTAGTTCTTCTAGCGATGCTACAGTAATGGGATGACCAGACTGGAGCGCCGGGAGCGCGAACGGGCTGAGCGCCGTCAGGCCATCATCACTGCTGCGCGCGAACTAGCCGAGGCCGAAGGCTGGGAGGCCGTGACCACCCGCCGGCTGTCTGACCGCATCGAATACAGCCAGCCGGTCCTCTACAGTCACTTCGAGAACAGGGATGCCATCATCGAGGCGGTGGCAATCGAGGGGTTCACCGAACTGGCGGCCGCCATGCACCACGGCAAGAGCAAGGCGCGTTCCCCGGAAGCAGCGCTTCGGGGTACCGCGAAGGCATACGTCGAGTTCGCTGAGGCGAACCCCGCCCTCTACGACGCCATGTTCGCGCTCGCCACCGATCTTCCCTTTGGCCGTCCCGAGGCTCCCGGCCAGCTCCATGACGCATTTGCCGAGATTCGGAAGGCCGTCGAACCCCTGGCGGGAAGCCGTGACCCCGAAACCCTGACCGAGGTCGTCTGGAGCTCGATGCACGGTCTCGCCAGCCTGGCTCACGCCGGACGGCTGCGCCCGGACTTCCGCGAGAAGCGCATCGCGATCCTTGTCGATCTGCTGACAGGCGGACGCGGCTGAGAACGGCTCGCTCACCACACCGAGCAGCTGAGCCTGAGGCCCGCCGAAGCGTCCCGCCTATCGATACGCGCCTGGTTCCCTCATACGGACTGGCGACAGCACATCGGTCCGGGCGCAGGGGCACGGGGCTCGCTAGCTGGTTGGGGCCAGGTCCCGGACGTGGAACGTCCGGGACCCCCGGTACCGTGACACCCATGAGTAACACTGACAGCCCATGGGAGCCGCCGATCGCCGGCACCGAGACCGAGCAGCTGCTCGGCGCGCTCGAGCGGCAGCGCGCCACGTTCCGGTGGAAGACCGACGACCTTGACGCGGCTCAGCTCAACAAACGGGTCGGCGCCTCCGGCCTGACCATCGCCAGCCTGCTCAAGCACCTGGCCTGGGTGGAGGCCTCTGGCTTCAACCGGAGGCTGACCGGCGACCCGTACGGTCCGCCGTGGGACGACGTGGACTTCCGCGCCGACCCGGACTGGGAGTTCAGGACCGCCGCCGACGACACCCCCGAGACGCTGTACGCGCTGTGGGACGACGCGGTCGGACGGTCCCGCGAGCGGCTCGCCGCGTTCCTCGCCGCCAACGCCGACCTTGGTCAGCCCGTGCACCTGAGCCTGCCCGACGGCACGCACGCCAGCCTGCGCCGGCTGCTGTTCGACCTGCTCGAGGAGTACGCCAGGCACACCGGCCACGCCGACCTGCTCCGCGAGGCCATCGACGGCCGGACGGGAGAGGACCCGCCGCCAGGCTGGCGCCCCGTCTCCGGCCGCTTCAGGTTCGCGGCGGGCTAGAGCCAGTCCCTGCGGCGGAAGATGACATAGAGGAGTACCCCGCAGACGACCATGAGGCCGACCGAGGCGCCGAAGCCGACCTCCCGGCTGAAGCCGGGATAGGGCACGTTCATCCCGTAGAAGCCGGTGATGAACGTCGGCACGGCGATGATCGCCGCCCAGCTCGTGACCTTCTTGGTGATGATGTTCATCCGGTTGCCCTGGATGGTCAGGTTCGTCTCCAGGATCGTGGTCACCAGGTCCCGCAGCGAGTCGGTCCACTCGGCGGCGCGCAGCACGTGGTCGTACACGTCCTGGTAGTAGGGCATCAGGTCGTCGGTCACGACGTGCAGGTCGCGGCGCATCAGCGTGTTCACGACCTCGCGCATCGGGAGCACGACCCGGCGCAGCAGGACCAGTGACTTGCGCAGTTCGAAGCTGCGCCGCTGCACCGGCTTCTTCGGCGGCGTGTCGGCGAAGAGATCGTCCTCGAGTTCCTCGACCGCGTCGTCCAGCGACTGGACCGCCTCGAAGTGCCCGTCCACGATGTAGTCAAGCAGCCCGTGCAGCAGGTAGGAGACACCCTGTCCGGCGAGGTCAGGGCTCGCGTCCCACCGGTCCACGACCCTGCCGATGTCGATTCCGTCGTCCTTGCGCACGGTGATCAGGGCCTGCCGCAGCACGAACGCGGAAAGCTCGCTGGTAGCCAGCTCCCCGCTGTCGGCGTCCAGTCGCGCGCCGTAGGCGGTCAGGAACAAGTGGGTGCGGTACCTGTCGATCTTGGGCCGCTCCCAGTCGTACAGCGCGTCCTCCAGCGCGACCGGGTGCAGGCCGAACTCGTCGCCAAGGACCGCGAGGTCATCGGGATCGGGGTCGCGCAGGTCCAGCCAGACGGTCGACTGGTCGTCGGTCAGGTGCTCGCTGATCTGGCTGACGGGGAACCCCTCGGCCACGAGCGTCCCGTCCTTGTACAGCCGCGTCCGCGCCTGGCACTTGGTCGGCGTGTCCCGGCAGATCGCGGCCGCGGCAACGGTGTCCGGGTCGCTCCCGTGAAAGGTGCTGTCAAGCGGGGTCTGGCTGCCGAGCTGGCCGCCGAGCGCACCGGACTGCTGTGTAACCATGAGATCCTCTCAATTCCGTCTCGCCGGATCTCAAGGCTACTGACCTCCTCCTTCGCGCGGGGCTAAGAGGACCGCGGCGCGAGTGCCTCCTGCACGGCCGGGTCCTCGTCGGTGCCGAGCACGCGCCAGTCCTCGCGGTCGGCGAGGATCTTCTCCGCGCCGCGGATCGCGCGGAAATCGCCGGCGCCGGCCAGCGCGGGCGGCTGCTCGCCGCCCGCCAGCCCCTTGGCGGCCCGCAGCAGCAGCCGGTGCATCCGGATCAGCGCGACGTCGGTCGACCCCAGGTGCTCGCGGGTCCTGTCGTAGACCGGCCCGGCCGTCTCGGTGGCCATCGCGTCCTGCGACCTGAAGTCGGCGATCCCGCTGTAGGAGGTCCCCTTCTGCGCAACCCGGTCGATCAGGTAGTCGTTTTCCCGCGTGTACTTGCGGTCGACGACGCCCCGCGGCGGCATCATCTCGAACGGGTACTTCTCGTAGGTGAAGAACGGCGGGCCGCCGAGCCCGCGCGGGTTCGCCTGCGGCTGCGCGGTGTAGTTGTACCGATGGGTCGTCACATCGTCCGCCGGCACCACGAAGATCTGCCGCGTCGAGAACGGGATCTGCGCGATGATCGAGATCGACGGGAAGATCCAGGCGGTGATCCGCGCGTGCCGGTGCCCGTTGGGCGTCGTCCTGATCCCCGCGTAGCGGAACCCGTGCCAGGTGTCGTCCACCTCGATCTCCGCGCGCGGGTCGTGCCTCCAGAATTTCATCGACATATACCCGGACGGATACCCGGGCTTGTCCGTTCCGTCATCGGGCACGTCGTCGATCGCGTCGAACTGGTGCAGGTTGGAGATGTGCGCGGTGTCCAGGTCGCCGTCCATGGACTGCACCCAGTTGCAGTGGATGATCTCCTTGTTCGCGCTGACGAGCGACGCGGGCAGCGACTCGGTGCCGAAGTCGCGGAACGGGGTCATCGAATCCGGCGGCCCCAGATACGCCCACACGATCCCGCCCGACTCGCGGACCGGGTACGACACGAGCTTGATTCGCTGAGAGAACGGGTGCAGTTCAGAGCGCTGGTCCACGCACTGCCCGGTGACGTCGAACTTCCAGCCGTGGTACGTGCAGCGCAGCCCGCACTCCTCGTTGCGACCGTAGAACAGCGACGCGCCCCGGTGCGGGCACTGTTCCTCGATCAGGCCGATCCGGCCGTCGGTGTCCCGGAACGCCACCAGGTTCTCGCCGAGCAGTCGCACCCGGGCCGGCGCCCCGTCCGGCTCGGCGATTTCCGCCGACAGGCACGCCGGAATCCAGTACCGCCGCAGCAGATTCCCCATCGGCGTGCCAGGCCCGACGCGAGTCAGGATCTCATTGTCTTCGGCGGACAGCACGGCGCACCTCCACGTGGCATCGGAGAACTGGCCCTGCCGTCACCCTGTCTCGCCCGCCGGCGAGCGTCAATGTTGGATTGAGATCATTTATCCATAACGAACTAGTGGTGCCACTCGAAATCCCACGTCTCGCTAGTGCTTGAACGACTGGCGCTTGGCCTGTATCTCCGGCGGCGGCTGCCGCTGCGGGTTGCGCTCGAGCATCCGGACGTGCAGCCGGATGTCGTCGAGGAGCAGGTTCGCCAGGTCCATGCTGAAGCCGTTCCTGATGACGATGCGCATGACGGCCATATCGGTCAGGTTCTCAGGGAACGTGTAGGCGGGCACCTGCCAGCCGCGCATCCGCACTCGCTCCGACAGGTCGAACACCGAGTAGCCGGTCACGTCGTCACGCAGCTTGAACGTGAACACCGGCAGGTCGCTGCCGTCGGTCAGCAGCTCGAACGGACCGATCTTGGCGATCTCCGACGACAGGTGCATCGCGATGTCCCGGCAGGTCTGCTGCACGTGCTTGTAGCCGGCGTGGCCGAGCCGGACGAAGTTGTAGTACTGGGCGGCCACCTGCGCGCCAGGCCGGGAGAAGTTCAGCGCGAACGTGGGCATCTCCCCGCCGAGGTAGTTGACGTTGAAGATGAGGTCTTCGGGCAGGGCGTCGGCGTTCCGCCACACCACCCAGCCCACGCCGGGATAGACCAGCCCGTACTTGTGCCCTGAGGTGTTGATCGACGCGACCCGTGGCACCCGGAAGTCCCATTCGATGTCCGGCTGGAGGAACGGCGCGACGAACCCGCCGGACGCGGCGTCCACGTGGATCGGCACGTCGATCCCCGTCGTCTCCTGGAGCCCGTCGAGGGCGGCGTCGATGTGCGCGACCGGCTCGTAGCTGCCGTCCATTGTGGACCCCATGATCGCCACGACGCCGATCGTGTTCTCGTCGCACTGAGCGGCCGCCTCCGCCGCGCCGAGGTGCAGCCGGCCTGGCACCATCGGCACGAAGCGCGGCTCGACCTCCCAGTACCGGCAGAACTTCTCCCAGCACACCTGGACGTTGGAGCCCATTACCAGGTTCGGCCTGCTGGCCGGCTTGGCGGCGGCCTTCCTGCGGGCCCGCCACCGCCACAGCAGCGCCATCCCGCCGAGCATGCACGCCTCGCTCGACCCGGTCGTCGAGCAGCCGACCGACTCCCCATGGGCGCGGTCGGCGTGCCACAGGTTGCCGAGAATGTTCACGCAGCGCTTCTCGAGCTCGGCGGTCTGCGGGTACTCGTCCTTGTCGATCATGTTCTTGGGGGAGCACTCGGCCATCAGCAGCTCGGCCTCGGGCTCCATCCACGTCGTGACGAACGTGGCCAGGTTGAGCCTGGCGTTGCCGTCGAGGATCAGCTCGTCCCGTACCACCTGCAGCGCCGTACGCGGCAGCACGCCTTGCGCGGGCAGCGAGTACCGCGGGATCTCGCAGGTCTGCTCGCGAAAGTAGATGGGATTGATCTCGAGTTCGGCGTCCGAGGCGTCCTCGTCGACCTGCTTGTGCAGTGCCATGCGCTCAGCCTAACGGGGAGCCGTTGACCCCCGCCGGCACCCAGGCAGTCCTCACCACCGAAGCCGGCCACCACACGGTAGTCACCCTGGTCCCCTTCGCCAAGGCCCGCACCACGACCCGCGTCTGCCCCTAACCCGGCTGCGGTCCGAGCGCGCCAGTCCATGATCACGAAAGAAAAGTATGCGCATGGGAGATTTTTCTTTCGTGATCATGAAATTCGTCGTGTCGGCCGTGCGCCCGGGCCTGATAACAGCAAGAAGCGGGCGTTGCGTTGCCCGCCACGAGGGGTGCAGGCGATAGCGCTGAAGATCCGACCCCTATATGGGGCCTAATCTTCAGCGTTAACGGTTCCGCCCTGATAACAGCAAGAAGCGGTCTCGCAGGCCAGCGCGGGGTTAGTCCGTTACTAGGGCGTCTGTCAGGGGGTTGATCGCGGCCAGGTTGGGCGCCAGGTCGGTGGGGACGTCGTAGCGGGCGGCGATGGCCGCCGGGGTCACGTAGGACACCTTGGTCTGCCCCCCGTCGTCCCAGACGACGATCTTCAGCGGGAGGTCGAGCGCGGCCAGCGGCGACGCCGCCATGACCGGAGTCCCGGCCGCCGGGTTGCCGAAGATCACCAGCACCGTTTCCCTGAGGTCAAGGCCGGCGTCCTTCGCCGCGGCGGCCTGGTCGATGACCGCGAATACCCGCACGCCCTTGCTGGCGAGCAGGCCGGTGAAGCGCGTGACGGTCGCGGCGACCGGACGCGGGCTCAGCTTGGTGACGATATCTGCCATGTCCGGCCTCCTTGTGTGCGCTACGGCAACGATATCGGCCGTAACGATCCCGGAACGCGGCGCGCGTAGCGTCAGTCACATGAGCCCGGCACTCGGTCGGCGCGCGGCACAGGTGGTCGCCGTGGCGTTCGGCGTGCTCACGCTCGCCGCCGGGCTGGCCAGCGTGCCGCTTGACGAGATCGCCCGTCAGCCACGGCCGAAGGGGCCGCTCAACTTCGCCCTCGTCGCTGCGGTCATGGTGCCCTCGGTCGCGGTCGGTACCCTGCTGGCGGCGCGGAGGCCGCGCAATCCCATCGGCTGGCTGCTGCTGGCGATCTTCCTGCTCTCGGTGGCTCCCGCAGGCGACTACGCGATCATCGACTACCGGATGCATCACGGGACGCTGCCGCTCGGCCCGGTCGCTGTCGTGCTGCTGACCAGCTTTCCGCTCTGGCTGGTGCTGATCGCGATCATGCTGTGGGTGTTCCCCGACGGGCTGCTCCCGTCCGGCCGGTGGCGGCTGGTGGCCAAAGTCGCGGTGACCGCGGGGGTGCTGCTGGCCGTGTCGGCCACCGTCGCGGGCGCCGCCTCCGTCGCCGGGCACGCCGTTGTCGTCGATGCCACCGGCAACCTCGCCACCAAGACAACCGGCCTGACCGCGGCCCTGCAGGGATTTACCGCCATCGGGGTTCTGATCAGCCTGCTGGCCTGGCTGGCCGTGCAGGTGCCCAGGTACCGGCGGGCCGGCTCCGAGCGGCGCCAGCAGCTCAAATGGCTCTACACCGGCGCCGTCGTCTTGGTGGCCTCCCTGTTCCTCGCGGTGATGACCAACGACAGCGGGTCGGCCTGGAGCCTCGCGGTCAACGACGTGGTCAGCCCGCTCGGATTCGCGGTACTGCCGTTCTGCGTCGGGGTCGCGGTGCTGAAGTACCGGCTGTACGCGATCGACAGGATCATCAGCCGGGTGATCTCGTACGCCGTGCTCAGCGCGGTGCTGGCCGGGGTGTTCGCCGGGCTGGTGCTGCTGACCACCCAGGTACTGCCGTTCCATACCCCGGTCGGGGTGGCCATCGCCACGCTGGCGGCCGCGGCGCTGTTCAACCCGCTGCGCCGCCGCGTGCAGCGGGCGGTGGACCGCAGGTTCAACAGGTCCCGGTACAACGCCGAAGCGGTCATCGCGGCATTCACCAAAAAGCTGCGCGGCACCGTCGACCTCGACGCGGTGCGCGACGACCTGGTCGCCGCGGTGTACCAGGCGTTCGAGCCGGTGCAGGTCAGCGTGTCATTCCCGGGAAACAGGCAGCGCGCCTAGTCGCGGGCCGGTTCCGGCGATGCGGGCACGTCCAGCGGTTCGGCTGGCCGGGCCGGGGCGCGGACCAGCGCCACGACGGCAACGCCGAACGCGCCCAGGCCGGCCGCGATGAGAAACGACAGCCGGTAGCCGGCCACCACGTCGCCGCCCGCGGCGGCGGTACGCGCGGCGGCGGCGGTCGCGAGCACGGCCAGGCCCACGGCCGCGCCGACCTGCTGGCCGGTGGTGAACATGGCGCCGGCGATGCCCTGATCCCTGCCGTGCACGCCGGTGGTGATCGCGACCGACGCGGCGGGCAGTGACAGGCCGATGGCCACCGAGGTGAGCAGCAGGCCGGGCAGTACGCCGCCCAGGTAGCCGGACTGGCGGGTGATCATGAAGGCCAGCCAGAGCTGCCCGGCGGTCATGATCGCCAGCCCGGCGAGCAGCACCGGCCGCGCGCCGAACCGCGTCAGCAGCCGCCGGGTGACCAGCGTGGACATGAGCACCACGGTGAGCGTCGACGGCAGCAGGCCGAGGCCGGTCTCCACCGGGCTGAAGTGGTGGACCTTCTGCAGGTAGAGGGACAGGAAATACACGTAACCGGCCAGGATCGCGCCGATCAGCAGCATCGCCGCGACAGCGGCGCGGCGGGCCGGCGCCGCGAGCAGAGACGGCGGGAGCATGGGAGCAGGCAGCTTACGTTCTGAATAAATGAAAGCAAGACCCAGCGCCGTCGCCGCCACCAGCGCGACGACGCTCGCCGGGCTGCCGAACCCGTGCTGCTGGCCCTCGGTCAGGCCGTAGATGAGCGCCGCGACCGCGGCCGTGACCAGGGTCGCGCCGCGGATGCCGACCTTCCCGCCGCCGGTCGCCGTCCCGGAAGGCAGCCGGGGCACGAACGCGAGCATCAGCGCGATCAGCGGCGGGTTGACCAGGAAAACCGCGCGCCAGCCGACGTACTGGGTGAGCAGGCCGCCCGCGATGATCCCGGTGGTCGCGCCGCCGGCGGTGGACGCCTGCCACAGGGCGAGCGCGCGGTTGCGCGCGGGACCTTCCGGGCTGGCGGTGGTGAGCAGCGACAGCGCGGCGGGGGAGGCCAGCGCGGCGGCCGCGCCCTGCACCATCCGCGCGACGATGAGCATCAAGGGCCAGCGCGCCAGGCCGCAGGCGAGCGACGCGACCGCGAACAGCACCAGGCCGATCACCAGCAGCCGCCGCCGGCCGAGCAGGTCGGCCAGCCGTCCGCCGGCCAGCAGCAGCGAGCCGAACGTCAGCGCGTACCCGGTGACGATCCACTGCAGCTCCGCGGGTGCCATCGACAGCTCGCGCTGGATCGTGTTGAGCGCGACGTTGACGATGCTGAAATCGAGCTGGAGCACGAACTGGACCGCGCAGATCAGGCCAGTCGCGACCGCCGCGGTCCGTCCCGTTTTGTTCACCGCGGTTAACGGTATCAGCCGCGCTTCGCCCCGGACTCCAGCCGCGGCTCGTCCGCCTCAGGGCTGGCCGGGACCTGGCGCTTACCGCGCAGCAGCGACGCCAGGCCGGCCAGCACCGACAGGGCGGCCGAGACCCCGAACACCACGATCAGGCCGCTGTGGAACGGGCCCTGCAGCAGGCTGGGGAAGAACTCCCGCCCGGTCAGCTCCGCCTGGCTGGACGCGGGCAGCTTGGCCAGGATGCCAGGGCCGAGCAGGTGCTGGATCGGGTTCACCCCGAGCACCGAGGCGAACAGCGACGACACCGGCGGCAGGCTGGCCACCTCGTGCGCGGCGCTGGCGGGCACGCCCAGCCGCGTCAGGCCATCGCTCAGCGTGGACGGCAGCGACCTGGACAGGCCGGCGACCATCAGCGTGAAGACGACGCCGATGGACACGGCGGTCCCAGAGTTCTGGAAGGTGGAGCGCATCCCGGACGCCGCGCCGCGGTCGCGCGGCGGCACGCTGCCCATGATCGAGGAGGAGTTGGGCGAGGCGAACATGCCGCTGCCGATGCCGTTCAGCGCGACGAACGTGGCGAAGGCCCAGTACGGGAAGTTGACGGGGAGCAGCATCAGGAGGATGAACGACGACGCGAACACCGCCATGCCGGCCGTCGCGATGCCGCGCGACCCGAACCTGTCGGACAAGATCCCCGACACCGGCCCCGCCACCAGGAATCCGGCCGTCATCGGCAGCAGGAAGATGCCCGCCCACAGCGGGGTCTGGTCGTAGTTGTAGCCGTGCAGCGGCAGCCAGATGCCCTGCAGCCAGATGATCAGCATGAACTGGATGCCGCCGCGCGCGATGGACACCAGCAGGCCGGCGATGTTGCCGGCCGTGAACTCGCGGATCTTGAACAGGCCCAGCCGGAACATCGGCTCGGCGACCTTGGTCTCGATGATCACGAAGACGATCAGCAGGACCACGCCGCCGATCAGTTCGCCGAGCACCACCGGGCTCTGCCAGCCCATCGAGTGGTGCCCGTAGGGCTGGATGCCGTAGGTGATCCCGACCAGGAGCGAGCCGAGGCCGAGCGCGAACGTGATGTTGCCCCACCAGTCGATCTTGCCGCGGTGCCGGACCCCGTTGTCGCGCAGCCGCAGGTAGGCCCACAGCGTGCCGAACACGCCAACCGGCAGGTTGATCCAGAACACCGCCCGCCAGTCCCAGGCGGCGAGCAGGCCGCCGGCGACCAGGCCGATGAACATGCCGGCCAGCGCGGCGATCTGGTTGGTGCCGAGGGCGAAGCCGCGGCGTTCCGCGGGGAAGGCGTCGGTGAGGATGGCCGCCGAGTTGGCCATCAGCATCGAGCCGCCGATCGCCTGCAGGAACCGCCACCCGATCAGCCACAGCGCGCCGCCGCTGCCCTGGAACGGGTCGAACGACAGCAGGATCGACGCGAGGGTGAAGATCACGAAGCCCTGGTTGTACATCTTGACGCGGCCGAACATGTCACCCAGCCGCCCCAGGTTCACCACGAGCACGGCCTGCACCAGCCGGTACCCCATGATCATCCACAGCAGGTAGCTGATGTTGCCCGGCCCCAGCGGGTCGAGGTGGATGCCGCGGAAGATCGCCGGCAGCGCGATGATGACGATCGAGCCGTCCAGCGCGGCCATGAAGATCGCCGCGGTCGTGTTCGCGAGGGCGATCCAGGCGTACTTGTCGGGCTTGGGGGCGGGCGGTCGCGGTGCTTTCGGAGTCTTCGGGGTTTTCGCGCCCCGCATCAGAGCTTCTCCGCCAGCCGCTCCAGCAGCGGCGCCGCGGCGAGCAGCAGGTCACGGTCGGCGGCAGTGAACCCGTCGCGCAGCGCGACGGCGATCATCTCGGACCGCGCGCCGCGCCGGTCGTTGACGAGCTGGCGGCCGGCGGCGGTGATCGACAGCACGACCCGCCTGCCGTCGGCGGGGTCGCGCCGCCGCTCGATCAGGCCGCGCTGCTCCAGGACGGCGAGCGTGGCGCCCATCGACTGCGGGCTGATCCGGTCCTGCCTGGCCAGGTCGCTGGAGGTGGCGGGGCCGTTGCGGTCCAGGCGGCTCAGTGCCCAGGTCTCGGGGAGCGTCAGCTCGCCGGGCAGCCGAGCCTGGCGCATTTTCCGCACCAGCATGCCAATGGCTACCCGGAGTGCCGCTGCCACTTCATAGTCATCCGTAACGGTCCCGGCTCTCTCCATAATGCTCAGCTTAAACTGATAAGGAGTGACTTACCAATTTCCGGTTCTAACTGGAGCGTCGCATCAGGAGCATCGCGACCGAGAGGACCACGACCGCGCCGCCGAGCAGCGTGGCTTGTGTCGGCCGTTCGCCGAGGAAGAGCGCGCCGAGCGAGACGGCCACCACCGGGTTGACGTAGGCGTACGTGGACACCGCGGCGGTCGGCAGCCGCCGCAGCGCGATCACATAGCAGGTCAGGGCCAGCAAGGATCCCGGGCCGATCAGGTAGAGCAGTCCGCCCAGCGACTCCTCGCTGACGTGCGCGGAGTCGAGGTGCGTCAGCTCGCCAGACGCCGCCGCCAGCCCGACGAGCACCATTCCGCCGGTCAGCATCTCCATCGCGCTGCCGACCAGCGGGCTGGCCGGCGCCGGGAGCCGGCCCGCGAGCACGGACCCGATGCCCCAGCTGGCGCTGGCCCCGAGGACGACAAGAATGGGGAGTACCGGGCTGTTTCCCGAAGGCCTGGCGAGGACAGCGATCCCGGTCAGGCCGAGGATGAGCGCGATCCAGCCCCGCAGCGGGATCGGCTGCCGGTTGATGACCCGGTCGGCCAGCGCCATCCACAGCGGGACGCTGGCGACGAGCAGCGCGGCCAGCCCCGATGGCAGGGTCTGCTCCGCGTAGGACACCCCGCCGTTGCCGAAGGCAAGCAGCATCGTCCCGACCACCGCCATCCCGCCCCATTGCGCGAGCCGCGAGGGGGCGTGCGACGCGGCCGGGTCCGGTGCGGCCGGCTGGGCCGCTGCCTGCCGCCGGCGGCTGCCGAGCACCGCCAGCGGGTAGAGCACCGCTCCCGCCGCCAGATATCTCGTCGCCGCCATCGCGAACGGCGGAATGGACCGGTCCGCTACCCGGATGGCCAGGTAGGTCGAGCCCCAGACCACCCAGACGACAGCGAGCGCGGCCCACGCGGCGTAATCCGTGCGCGAGGTGCCTGGCGTGTCCGCGGGGTCACGCGATCCGGCGGCCGGGTCCGAGGTCAGCTGGGTCATGTCTTCAGCCTGTGTCACCGGGGTATCGGCGCACCAGTGGCAGGAATGACAATCGGCGGTACTTTCCTGCCGTACGCTGACGGCATGTTGTCGTCTGTCGCGGTCCTCGCCTACGAGGGCGTGTCAACGTTCGGCCTCGGGATCACCGCGGAAGTGTTCGGGTGCGACCGCCGGGGCGAAGGAATCCCGCGTTATGACTACGTCGTGACGGCGGCGCGCCCGGGACTGATCCGCACCGATGTCGGCATGCCGATCCTGGTCGAGCACGGCGTGGACCGGCTGAGCTCAGCCGACCTGGCCGTGGTCGTGTGCTGGGACGACATAGCCACCCGGCCGCCGGAGCCAGTGCTGGCCGCGCTGCGCACGGTCGTGGACCGGGGCGGCCGGGTGCTCAGCCAGTGCACCGGCGCCTTCGTGCTCGCCGCCGCCGGGCTGCTCGACGGCCGCCGGGCGACGACGCACTGGAAGTACGCGGCCGAACTGGCCCGGCGCTATCCGCGGATCGACGTGGACCCCGGGGTGCTCTACGTCGACGAGGGCCAGGTCATCACCAGCGCGGGGACAGCCGCGGGCATCGACGCCTGCCTGCACGTCATCCGGCTCGAGCACGGTGCCGCGGTGGCCAACGAGATCGCCCGCCACATGGTGGTCGCCCCGCACCGCGACGGCGGGCAGGCGCAGTTCGTCCCGGTGCTCGTGGACGACACGGCCGACGGGCCCGATCTGGCCACGCTGCGCGACTGGGCGCTGCAGCACCTGCGCGAGCCGCTCACCGTCGCTGACCTCGCCCGGCGGGTGCACATGTCACCGCGGACCTTCGCGCGCTGGTTCGCCGCGCGCACCGGGACCACGCCGCACCAGTGGCTGACCAGCCAGCGCCTGATCCTGGCCCAGGAGCTGCTGGAGCGGACCGACCACGGGATCGAGCAGATAGCCGCCGACTGCGGGCTCGCGCCGATGATGCTCCGCCGTCACTTCACCCGCCGCTGGGGTATTACACCCCAGGCCTACCGGCACCGCTTCAGCCAGCTGGCAGGCTAGACGGACGAGGTTCTTACCAGGAGGAGTGCTCATGACAGATGCCGCTGCACGCCCGCTGCTGCTGCGGAACGGCCGCCTGCTTGACGTGGCGGCCGGCACGTACGCCGAGGGGGACCTGCTCGCGGTGGACGGGCGGATCGCGGAGCGCGGGCCCGGCGTGGCGGCGCCCGCCGATGCGGAGGTGCGTGACCTGCGCGGCGGGTTCGTCCTGCCGGGGCTGATCGACGCGCACGTGCACGTCACGGCCATCACCGCGGATCTGGGGTCGCTCGGCGCGATGTCGCCGTTCTACGTCGGCGCGCACACCGCACGGATCATGAGCGAGATGCTGGACCGCGGGTTCACCACGGTCCGCGACGTGGCCGGCGCCGACTTCGGGATCGCGGCGGCGCAGGCGGAGGGCGTGATCCGCGGGCCGCGGGTGTTTTTCGGCGGCCGGGCGCTGAGCCAGACCGGCGGGCACGGAGACGACCGCGGCCCGGGGACGGACGAGCTGCCGGCCTGGAGCCAGTCCCGGATCGCCGACGGGGTGGACGCGGTGCGCACCGCGGCCCGCCACGAGCTGCGCACAGGCGCCCATCACATCAAGGTGATGGCCTCCGGCGGTGTCGCCTCGCCGACCGATCGGGTCGACTCGGTGCAGTACTCGATGGCGGAGCTGCGCGCGGTGGTGGACGAGGCTCAGGCCGCTAACCGGTACGTATGCGCGCATGCCTATACGGCCCGTGCGGTCAACCGGGCGCTGGAGGCGGGGGTGCGATCGATCGAGCACGGGAACCTCATGGACGCCTCGAGCGTGTCGCTGTTTCTCGAGCGGGAGGCGTTCCTGGTGCCGACCCTGGTGACGTACTGGGCGCTGAAGACGGAAGGCAGGGAGTTCGGGCTGCCGGAGGGAAGCTGGCGGAAGGTCGACGACGTGCTGAACACCGGGCTGTCCGCGCTCGACATGGCCTACCGGGGCGGGGTGCGGCTCGCTTACGGCACCGACCTGCTCGGCGGGATGCACCGGCATCAGAACGAGGAGTTCCGGATCCGTGCCCAGGTGCAGCCGCCCATTGACGTCATCCGCGCCGCCACGTCCACGGCGGCGGAACTACTGCAAGCCGAGGGACAGCTCGGCACCCTCGCGGCCGGCGCCCACGCGGACCTGATCGTGCTCGACGGCGACCCGCTGGAAGACATCGGGCTGCTCGCCGACCCGGCCGCGCACATGCCGCTGGTCGTCCAGGCCGGCACCGTCGCCCGGCAGCGCTGACGCGCGGGCCGGCCTGCTCGGCTTGACAAGGATGTCAACGGTTATTGCCTGCGCTCGTCCGGGTGGCGAGAATGAGTCAGCGGGAAAAGGCGGATTGGTGAGGAGGCCGGGATGGGCAGGTACTCGCTGAGAATCGCTATCGCGGCGGCGTCCGCGGGGCTGGTCGTGCCGTGGCTCGCGCTGGCCTCCCCGGCCGGAGCGTCGCCGACTGGCATGGGCGGCTGGTGCTCCGCCGGAGCTCACACCCTGGCGTCGCCCGGTTCCGTGATGTATCCCGAGACCGGCAACGGCGGCTACACCAGCCTGCACACGCTGGTGCACCTGGTCTACGACAGCGCCACGAACAAGTTCCTGCCCGGCAACCGGGTGGTGCTCGCCGACCGCGCCACGCAGTGCCTGACCAGCTTCAGCCTCGACTTCGAGCGGACGTCCGCCAACACCAGCGCGGGCCCGGACATGGCGGTCAGCTCGGTTCGGGTCAACGGCGTCCCGGCCCGGTTCAGCTTCGTGCAGCCGACGTACCCGGGCGATCCGAACGGGCCGAACGACCCGAACCCCCTCGCGCACGAGGCTTCGGAGTCCAACCCGGTCGGCGGCCCGCAGCACAATCCGCTGCCACCGGCCTGCACGCCAGAGCTGCCGAACACCAACGCCGCGGCCGACTCGATGAACGGCACCCAGTGCCCGGCCAACAAGCTCGTGATCACGCCGCCAAGGCCGATCAGGGACGGTGCCACGTTCTCCGTCACGGTGAATTACACCGGCCGGCCCGGCGTGCACAACGACGGGGACGGCACCACCGAGGGCTGGTTCCGCGCCTCCGACGGCGGCTTCGTGACCACCGAGCCGGTGGCCTCGGAAGACTGGATGCCGCTCAACGACTACCCGGCGGCCAAGCCCACCTACGACTTCTCCGACACGGTCACCGCGGGCCGGACCGTGGTCGCCAACGGCGAGCTG
>Ga0335075_10007491_pt1 | contig 16801 bp, 15 predicted proteins | sample Lox_Sample_24_FD_206723 | JGI IMG/M metagenome (GOLD analysis project Ga0335075, IMG submission 206723) | Soil microbial communities from Loxahatchee National Wildlife Refuge, Florida, United States - Lox_Sample_2.4 | ecosystem: Environmental > Terrestrial > Soil > Wetlands | place: USA...
ATTGCACCGTCCCCAACCCTAAATACTGATTCGCCGCGTCAGCGTGCTGCGTCCAGTCGGAAGCCATTCCACGCTGAACTTGTGCGTGCTCGATTGACGGCGAACCGAAACCACGATCATCGCGGCTGATGCGCTGGTTGCGGAGTGCGATCCCAGTGCGATCAGGCGCTCCTCTGAGACCGTCTCGGATCCTCCAGATATTCGCCGCGTTCGAAGGCCTCGGCTTACCCTCGCCGAAAGGCTCGAGCAGCGCGAGTTGTTCATCGAAGTGTTTTCCGACCGTCGCCAAAACCAACTCCCCGTCCTCACGGATCTCGTGATCGCGCTCCAGATTGAGGCCCTCCACAAACGTGGTGAATTCCTTTGCGAAGGCTTCAATTTGCCCGAATGGCAAAGTCAATCCGACTGCCTGGGCATGGCCGCCGAACCGTTTGAAGAATCCTCGAAACTGTTCCAGCGCTTCCGCCAGATTGAAGGCAACGACGCTCCTGCCCGATCCGACCACCAGACCTGGTGCCGGCGACGGCGCCAGCACAATGGTCGGCACCCTGAAGCGCTCGACACATTTCGCGGCGAGCAGGCCGGCAATGCCTTTGGGACAGGCCTCCCGGTAAACCACCAGAGCGGCCGGGGCTGGCTGCTGGATCTCCGCGCACAATTCGCCAAAATGGGTTGCGACCAGCTGGCGCCGCTGCTGGTTGAGCTGATCCAGTCTCTCGACGCTCCTGCGCGCGGCATCCTCGTCTCTTGCCGCCTCGAAAACCGACAGCGCTTGGGCAGGATGGTCGATCCTTCCGGCGGCATTGATCCGCGGAACTACCCCGAACGCCAAATCATTCGAATCGGGATTCGCCTGGTCGGCGCAGGAGACCCGAAGCAGTTCCCGAAGTCCACAGTTTTCGGCACGGGCGAGCTCACGCATCCCCAGACGTGCGAGCGCTCGCGTCCCGTTTTGCAGGGGAACGCAGTCGGCGACCGATGCGATCGCGGCATACTGGCTCATGGCACTCTGCAGGCGCTCGACGCGTTCGTCTTTCCAGCCGGCTCGCTGCGCCAGGGTCATCGCGAACAGGGCCGCAAGGCCGGCGCCGCAGAATTCCTGGGACCAGACGGCGAGCGTGTTGGCCTGCTCCTGAATGCGGTGATGATCGATGACGATCACATCGACACCGAGCCGCTGCGCCAGCAAAATCTCTCGTTGCGCATTGATGCCGTTGTCGACCGTGATCAGCAGGTCGGTGCCGCTCAGGGAGAATTTGTGGACCGCACACGAACTGAGACCATATCCCTCGTCCCGGTGCGGCAGGTAAGCCCGTACCGGAACTCCGAAGCTGGACAGCATCGAGCGCAATATGTGCGTACCGAGGATCCCGTCGCAGTCGTAGTCGCCAAAGATCGCGAACCGCTTCTTGTCGCGGATGGCGGCCAGCACGCGGTCGACTGCGCCGGTCATCCCCGGAATCGACGCTGGATCGGGGAGATCGTTCCAGGATGGTGGCTGAATGAAGGAATCGATGTCCTCTATCCCGCGGCCGATGAGGACGTCAAGCAGTGGCTGGCACAGAAACATACCGCCTCCTCTCGGCTCGGGCCGGGCCGGGCACGATGTAAGTTGTTAAATGGAGATTCACGACTACGCGACGCGCAGGTGGTCGCCGCGGTAGACCTCGGCGCCGGGAACGGCGATCTGGTTCTGAACAGCCTGTTTGATGGCCTCATTGCTGGGCGACGCGTCCTGAATCGAGGCAACGAGCAACCGTCGCAGGTCCTCGGGAACGCTCTCGATTACACGTTCCCACAGCGCACCGTCGAGCCGGGCCGCAACCATGCGATAACGCATCGGCACCTGTGTCTCATCGGTGAACCTTACTGAATCCTGGCTGTTCTTCTGGATCCGGAGCGTGAACGCTCTGCCTTCGATCTTCCTGAGTTCGCGGCTTTTCAGGTAGTACATGACCATGTATTTGGTTTGCGTCGCCTTGCGCTCGCTGCTGCGGGCGCGTTCCTGCAGACGGCCTGCCTCACTCCGGCAGTACTGAACCCGCACATCCATCATGCGGAGGAAGCGCCCGATCCGGTCGGCCTTTTCGTTGTGCGCCTCGCAGAACTGCTGGAATCTCTCCATCAATTCGGCCGAAGCCTCACCACGGCTTTCGATCTCTTCTTCGATCTCGTCGAGGAGGGTATCGAGTTCGCGGTCGATTTCAAACAATGAGTTTTCCTGTGCTATGGATGCCATACTTTGCCTTCTTTTCAGTGCCTGCATTGTTGTTCGAGATCAGCGATCTCTTCAGCCTCGGCTCGATCCCTTCTCCCCGTTGCACCACCAGTGCACGGCCTGAATGTTGTCCGGATGATCGTCCCGCCAGGCGCCGCCCATGCCACGAGGGCTGATGTGATCGGGGACGACGTCGCTGTAGTCAGTGAACTTTTCCATGCATAGCTGGCACTTGCCGTGTTGCAGTGCGATCTTGTGGTTCATCGGTTTCCGCATTTCCGCGTTCGAACGGAGTTCCTGGTACCCACGGGGATACTGAGGATCGTCGATGCGCAGGACGCCGATCTGGTATGTTCGGTGCTCTCTGGGGATCGCCTCCCGGCCACAGCAGAATCGGGAGTGATGAATGGGGCAGATCTGTGCGCGCCGGAGCTGCATTTGGGTTTCTCCTCAGGGTTGGTGAAGGTTTTCGGCTAGCGATTAAACAAGTGGCTAGGTTGGTAGCCACGCGGATCGCGCTTATGCTGCCTGTGGTGAGGAACTTTGCAAACCTCAGAACTTGTGGCCCTTGATGAATTCTGTTCGTTGTTGGCTTCCTGGCCTATCCGCAGAATCTGCTGGTGAAGGATGCGGCGGGAGGAAGAAGAACGTCGTATTCACTCGCGCGATCCAAGTGAGGCCATTCATGCCGCTAGACCCGCAATCTGCGATGCGGAGACGTGCGATAATGAAAGCGAATAAAAAGCGAATCTTTGGAGACGATGTTAGCGATCCTTGGCGAAGGGATATGGAAGCGAACAGGCAGGGCTGAGGACGCTCGTGCGCTGGAAAAGCGGTTTTCTACTAAAAAACAAAGACTTTACAATGTAATGCGTTTCGCATGTATAATGCATTACATCCGGGTCATTCTGAATTCACATGCGACGCGGCAAAGCCAAAACAAAGACAGCAGTTATGACGCTACGGGTGTCGCCGATGATCAGGGCTGCAGCGAAACGGGCCGCCGACCACGAGCACCGCAGCGTGACCAATTTGGTCGAAGTTCTGATCATGGATCGTTGTAGGGCATTGAATATCCCACTTGAAGCGAAGGTCGCGAAGGAGACACCGCAATGAAGACGACGGCAGGCGCCAGAACAGCACGGACTGCGAAGCCGCCCGCTTCCGCGCGCAAGGTAAAAGAGATTCACTTTTATCGCGCGAACGAGGAGCCCTACGGCGTCTTCAGCAATCTTTTTCGCCGTCCGATCCTCTTTGAGGATCGCGTTTTCCCGACCGCCGAACATGCATACCAAGCAGGTAAGGCGCGCAAAGAAGCGGTGAAGGAGTGGATTCTTAACGCACCATCACCAGCGCTCGTTGCGATGGCTGCTCATGGCCTCTATACCTGGGATATCGTTCCGGACTGGTCGAAAATAAAGTTTGAGCGGATGCGTAAAGTCTTGCATGCGAAGTTCACGCAGCACGATGATTTGAAACAGTTATTGCTTTCGACGGGGGATGCGCGGCTCGTAGAAGCTGGCCGAGTGGAGAATGTCGTCAATTGCACCTGGGGCGAGGTAAACGGAAAAGGCAAGAACATGCTCGGCGTGATGTTAATGGAGCTGCGAGACGAGCTGCGGAAATCGGACAAGCAAAGCTCCAGAAAAAAGAACCATTCGCGCGTCAATGGCTCCTTCCGAACGAATTCACATTGGCCTGAGAAGCGGAATGTGGTTGCGACAACGGCATGAATGCCACCTTTTATGAAGCCGAATTGGAGAAGCTTGGTGCCTCGTACGGGCAAGCACTGTCTGCGGATATTGAGCGGATAAAGAGTGCGATTGCTGGTGCGAGCGAGGCAAGTATCATCAGTGTCGGCTCCGGTGGGTCGTTTACCGCAGCCTCGATGCTCTGCAATCTGCATGAGACATACACGGGCCGTGTCTCGCGCCCTTCTACGCCACTTGAGATTATCTGCAATCCCACGCTTGCATCTGCGAGTCCTGTTTTTCTCATCTCTGCAGAGGGTAAAAATCCAGATATCCTTGAAGCCTTGCAGCGCGCACGGATGCAAAGTGCCCGGCCAATACACGTCATAACGAATAGAAGCGACAGCCCCCTCGTTGAATGCGCCAAAATCCTCGGTAATATCAACACCCATATTTTCCAGCTGGACGACAAAGATGGATATCTTGCGACAAATAGCTTGTTGCTGAATTGCACGTTGATCGCGCGCGCCTATGGCGAGCTTGACAAGGATCGTCATGCGCTCCCGTCTAGTCTCGCTTCGCTTAGGCTGGATGGGTTCTCGATCTCGGATTGGCTGGCTCAATCAAAAGCCTTTGTCAGCGAGTCTGTGAAGCGCGGTGGAATGATCGTGACGTTTTCGCCTTTGTTGAGACCTGTCGCTGCGGATCTGGAGTCGAAACTTTCGGAAAGTGCACTCCTCTATTGTCAGCTCGCTGATCTTCGGTCTTTTGCGCATGGTCGGCATCTTTGGTTGGCACATCGCCCGCAGGACTGTGCAATTCTTGCAATGATTGAACCTTCGCTTAAAGAGTTATGGTCGGTGATGCAGAGACTCATCCCGTCGGAAATACCGACGGTTACAATGCCCTTTTCAGGAGCGAAGCCGCAAGATCTTCTTGCTGGAATTGTCGCCCAAATGCATTTGGTATCGTCAGTAGGCTTGCTCAGCGCAAAAGATCCCGGCCGGCCGGCTGTCCCTGATTTCGGTCGCCAGCTTCACTATGTCGATGTTCCCAAGCTGATTCCGCCCGCAGTGGCTCCCCGGGAAGGGGGGGAGACTTCGAAGTACGACGTGCTGGGGGCGCGGTGGCCGTCGCTTCAACATCGCGGCGCGATGCGCCGCGCAATGGAGAGTTTTCGCGCCGATCTCGAAGGCCAGACTTTTCGGGCTGTTGTATTCGACTACGACGGAACATTGTCTGTCTCGCGCAGGCAAGACGCGGCGCCGCCGGAACAAATCCTCGCATACCTTCGAATGCTCGTTGACGATGGAGTGCTGGTTGCCATCGCGTCGGGCAGGGGCACATCAATCCAAGAGGAGCTTCAAAGATCTCTTCCTGAGAATCTTTGGCCCAGCATCCATATTGGCCTATACAACGCAGGTCAAATCTTGACGCTTGCGGGAGCGCCGGAAGAAAGGCGTCAAACCAGTGAGTTTTTAAATCACGTGGCTCGCATCGTGAATGAGCTGAAAAGTCTGGGTGTGCCAATCGATACGATACGGACCACGCATCCTTATCAGGTCAGCGTCCGTTTTCATGAGGGCACAAATGTCGATGGCAATTGGTTCGTGATTGCTGATGCCCTCAGACAAGCTGGTCTGGATATGTCACGTGTCGTCAAAAGCAAGCATTCAGTCGATATCCTAAGTGCTGACGTAAACAAATCCAGATTAGTGGCGTACCTAATTCAAGAGTTTAAGATCGACCCATATCAGATTCTGACGATGGGCGATCAGGGCGCCTGGCCTGGAAACGACGCCTCGCTTCTGGAACATCGATATTCTCTCAGCGTTGATGCCCCATCCAGACGCCTCGACAGAGGATGGAAACTCGCGCCAGCGCACAAACGTGACGTGGATGCGACGATCTGGTATCTCGAACGGGTTCGCCGATTGGGGGAAGGACAGTTCAAAATGCTGATCACGGAAGATTCGGAGCAAGCCGAACTATGAGAGATCAAAACGCTCAGACGCTCCTGGCAAAGGTCATGAACTGGCAAAGTGAAGAGGACGTGAGCGGGCGTGTCCCTCGGCTTCAACTTCTGGCAGATTACAAATACGATCATTACCAGCGTTTCGGGCCTGGCCGTCGATTCGTGGAGAACCTGGCTCTTTGGCTTAATCAGTTCGATATCCAAGACCGTGATACTGCCTTACAGCTGGTGCTGGAACGCCTGGTCTATTTCTCCGAAGTGGAGGTACTGCATCTCGTCCAAAGCGCTTATCCGGACCTAATTGTTCAAGAACGTTTGAGACTTGTGGCCGGCGAGTTGGGCATTCCGAGTTTTCGTATCGGCAAGCTCCGGCATCACCCGCGCTTTAAAGAGCTCCAGCTCAAAACGCTCTACCTTGGACTGAGTGATGGCGCTCATACGAATGAGATCCGGCGGGCGAGTGCAGGCGAGATCGGCAACGAGCAAATCTGGCAAGCGTATGAGCTCGGTGAGGACAAGGCGAAAGAAATGGCGGAGGAATTGAGGGGCTCTCTCGACGAAGCGGGGTTTTCAGCGAGCCGCGATCGCTTCAACCTCATTTGGCTGCTCGATGATTTTTCTGGTAGTGGCAACACATATATCCGATTCGACGGCGAGAAGAAGAGATACAAGGGAAAGATCAAGAAGATCTACGAACGTCTAAATCGCGGCGATTTGATCGACACATCGCACTATGAAGTTTTTCTTTTGCTTTACATTGCGACTCGGAAAGCAATCGATCACATTTCGTATTGGAGCGAGCGGTTTACCTCCGAGAATGGATTCAAGCCGCTCCAGGTTCGGGTAATGTGCGTGATCGAAGACAACGAATCGCTCGTGCGCAATTGGACACCCGAGCTCCAGAGGATATTGACGAAAGTTGAATATTACGATCCTAGGTCTTTCGATAAACACATTGCGGTTGGAGGAACGTCCTCCGCGCAACTTGGGTTTGCAGGCTGTGCCTTGCCGGTGGTTCTTTCGCATAACACGCCCAACAACTCCGTTTATGTCTTGTGGGGTCCGGAAGCATTCGACTTTTTCGGCTTGTTCCCAAGAGTAAGTCGGCATCGGGAGTTTTGATGGCATATCGCGCCAATCCGTTCTTGGAGAGAATGTCGGAGCGCACATCGGATCAAGAATTCGTTCGCCTGTTTTCGCCCAAGATCCTTGAAAAGCTCGATGAGGACGCTCTGCAGGGGGCCGTTCACATATTTCGCAGCCCGCCGGGCGGTGGCAAGACAACTTTGCTGCGGGCATTTACGCCCTCAGCCCTCAGAGCATTCTGGAATGCACGCAAGGCGCCCGAGATGAATGAGGCCTGTCAGCGGCTCATTGCTCAGCAGGCGTTAAATGAGCAAACGGGTCCAGAGGTTTTGGGTATTCTCTTGTCGTGTGCTTCGGGCTATGCGGATTTACCGCCTGGAGCTGCGCTCGATCGTGAGGGCCTTTTCCGTGCGCTTCTCGATTGCCGGGTTGTTCTTCGTACTCTTCGAAGCCTTGCCGTATTCTTGGGCTCTCCCTCGAACGAGGCTTTGAATGAAGTGTCTTTGGAGTACGATGCGCAAGCAGGCGATCTGAAATATATCCCCACACAGGAAAGCGCCGCATCACTGGTCACATGGGCGGAGCAACGAGAGAGAGCTGTCTATGCGGATCTCGATTCGATGTCGAGTAACAACGGCGTTGGTGTGAGCCCTCACGTGCGGTTTGAAAGCGTACTCTGGCTCCAATCTGTTCGGTTCGCGTTCAAAGGGAGGCCTGTCGCTCCGCGGCGTCTCCTGATGATCGACGACGTCCACAAACTCCGGCGAAAGCAGAGATCTCTGCTCATGGAAGAGCTGACAGAACAGCGGCCGAGCATTCCGATATGGCTCGCTGAACGGACGATTGCGCTCGGGAACGAGCTCATCGCTCAGGGCACACGCGAGGGCAGGGACGTCAGAAATTACGCCCTTGAAGAAATCTGGAGTACGGGGAGAGGGCAATATCAATTCACGGCATTTGCACAGAACATCCTTGATCGCCGCCTCGACGCGCAAACCGAGATACCGCCCGGCGTATTTTCTCAATATTTGCGCAGTGAGCTCCACGCTGACGACGTCCGGGAGCAGATCGATCGGGGCTTTGCAATTCTCCGCGAAGACGTCGAACGCTATCGAAAGAATCCGCGTTATGCCGAATGGGTCACAAAGGCGGAGGAAAATCTCGCGAATCCGAGCCTGGAGTCTCTTAGGGAGTTCTATAGTACGCGCATTCTACTGTCCCGGGATGCGTCGAAAAAACAAATGAGCCTTGATCTGGCGCCGCTTCCTGTCGAGGTACTGGATCAGCGCGACAACTCGCAAGTAGGAGGCGCGGCAGAAATATTCCTCCACGAGGAACTTGGCATTTCGTATTACTTCGGTCTCGAGCGGCTCTGTGTGATGGCAACGAACAATGTGGAAGAATTGCTTTTTCTTGCGGCCAAGCTCTATGACGCTCTCAGGGCCAAGCAAATCCTTCGTAAGGGTGAGCTTGTGCTGTTGCCGAAGGAGCAGGAGAAGCTGTTAAAAGAAAACGCAGCAAAGAAGCGCGAATTCATACCCAAGAATCATACAGAGGGAAACCGGGGTCAGCGGCTCCTAGATGCCATAGGTTCGTATTGCCGCGAGCGCACCTTTCTCCCCAATGCACCGTACGCGCCCGGGGTAACCGGCGTCAGGCTTTCGATGCAGGAGCTGGAAAAGCTAAATTCGGGCAAGTTGGGTGCGCCAGGCGATACATTGACGAAGGTCCTGGCAGAGTGTGCCGCAGAAAATCTGCTTGTCTGCCGGCAAAGCGCAGCAAGCACATCTCGCGATGGTGGGACTGTGTTTTACCTCAACCGTACCCTGTGTGCGTATTACGATCTTCCCCTGCAGACCGGCGGTTGGCAGGACGTCGATGCTAGCAAACTAGTGGAGTGGATGGAACGCGGTAGAATTCCTGGCAAGCTACCGTCTCTGGGGGGCTATTGATGCTGTGGCAGCACTATGTCTTTCGGCGGGCAGGGGAGGTGTACCCGACGTGGGAAATGATGTTCGATCGTCGGAAGACGCGGGTGCTCTACATAGCAGGATGGGGCTTCGATATCCGCACTCAAACAGTCATGCGGGAGTTTGTCCGAAGTCTCCAAGAGTCTTCCGCCAATGTTGAGCATGCGGAGCTCTTGTTGATTGAGTTTAGAGGGTATCGGCTCGATGATGCGCTTCAAGAGCAGACAAGGAGCAACGGTGAGGCGCTGAAAGATATATTCAAAGGCCTCGGGGAACAACAGACAACAGTCGCATTCGGTAGTTCGGGCGCTGAAGATGACATTAGTGCAGTCATAGCCATGAGACAGGGCGTGGAGGAAGTCCAAAAGCATCTCGAAGGGATGACAGATATCGTTCTTGATGTCAGCTCTCTCCCCCGTGTGATTTATCTGTCCATCCTGACGGGAATTCTGAGCATGCTCGTACCCAATAAAGATGCTCCGAACGCGCTCTACGCAAATGGCGTCACATTCCAGGTTCTCGTTGCCGAGGATCCAGCTCTTGACGGCAAGATCCAGTCCGAAGACCCGAGCAACGATCTGATTTATGTTCCCGGATTTTCAGCGGCGCTGCAGGCGGAGAGCTATCAGGATTGGCCGCTGGTCTGGTTCCCCGTTCTCGGAGAGGGCAAAGTGAGCCAGCTTCAGAAGGTGATGAACCAGGTGATACCGGTCAATGCCGAAATCTGCCCGGTCCTGCCCCATCCGTCACGGGACGCCCGCCGTGCGGATCGCCTTCTCATTCAGTATAAGGAGCCACTATTCGATGCGCGGGAAACTCCCACTGGCAATATCCTTCTCGCCCACGAGGGGCATCCGTTCGAAGCGTATCGACAGCTCTTCGGAGCGATGATCCGCTACAGAAAAAGCATGTCGATCATGGGAGGATGCCGTTTGGTAGTGACTCCTCTAGCGAGCAAGTTGATAACGATTGGAGCAGGGCTCGCGTGCTTCGAAATGCAACCCTCTGACGTATCGGCCGACTATCGGGTCGCAATCCCATACGCGGAGCCCACGCGCTACATTGCCTCTCCTGATGATCTGAAGCAATCAAAACCAGAAATTGCGGCACTCGTCTTAACCGGGCATGCTTATGATGAATCCGCAGATAGTTCAAGCGCAGGATGATAGTTCTTGGAGCCCAGTAGGAATCGGCGAAATCGGGCTCTTAATCATGTTCCTTTCCAAAGCTCCGGTACTGTGGCTGAAGCTGACGGAGAAAATCGGCGGATGAGGGTACTTGCCCCACGCCGCCTAGAGTCGCGGGCGCCTGAGGAGCAGCTCCGGCGGCATCAGGTTGCAGAGATCATTTCTCCCGGCACCGGATTCCTTGCAAGAGTGTGATTCACTCTCACCGGAGGAACCCTCTTGCCCGTCGACTTCCTCGATCGGGTTGTAGATGTGGGCGGAAGAACAACAACCGCTCTGGCTATGATCGATGGACTACCCCACATTCTCTAGGTGCTTCCACCGGCCGCGAAGATGCAACTGCCTCCGAATACTAGCGGCACTAGTCCTGCTGCAGGCTTCCGAACATGCGTGCTTTGCTCTTCCAGCAAATTTGTAGAGCGAATCGAAGTCCCAGCGCCATTCGTTGACATTCATACTGGCGAGCGTTCCTGCTTGGAGCCGCTGCAGAAGCGTAGCCAGCATCAGGCCGCTCGATGCTGATAAAAAAGGCAGCGCAGCATCCGATCGTTCGCCGGCGCTCGAAACGACTTCGCCGGTGGAGCATCCGAACTTCACTGGAACGACCTCGCCAACGCGGCAAAAGGCACAATCGTCTATACCGGGAATGTGTCGATGCAGCTGACTCAGCCAATTCGTACCCGTTGTCGCATGAAGCAGAACACTATAGTTACGACAGGAGAGCGTATGCCGAATCCCCCTCTCGTTGGCCAGGCACAAGACGACGTCGAATCCTGTGTAATCCCTTGCGGCGAACTCGTCGTACCATTCGTGGACAGGGGTAGCGTTTGATAACGCACGCGCAATGACATCGCATTTGTTTTGCGGAGTTTCGTCCGGCCATCCCGCATCGACTGGGGTGAACAACAAAGACCGGTTGAGATTATGCATCTCCACCTCGTCCTTATCCACGACCACCCAGTCTCCTGCGCAACCAAAGAGTTGCAACCAATACGCAAGACAGCTACCAACTGCGCCTGCACCCACCATCAAAACCCTGCCGACATTGAGTGTCTCCAGCGATTCGGGTCCTTCCTCAGCCTGCTCTCCTTCTTCATAGTTCCAGGCAGAAAGGATCCTCGGAACTGTCTCCAACCCAAGCTGGGATCGGAAGAGAGCTGCTGACCCCAAGCAAGACGCGAGCGCAGCTCCACGCGCTGTGCCATCGCATATGGCAAAGTTCTGCGGATGCTTAGCCAAGAAGGCGATGGAATTGCGGGCACCGATAAACCAGGTGCAGGCAGCAGTGCACTGCTCACCCAAACCAATCGAAAGAATGCCACCCGGGAGAGAACCGGCTTGTGAGAAACTTCCACACGGGTCGATGCCCCGCATCGTCGTGAGAAGATGCTCAGCGAGCGTTTCCGCGCTCTCTCGCTTGCCAATGAGCAGCGGCATGTCGCCAGAAGCCAAATCGAAGGTTATCCGTCTATGAACACGAGCAAGTAGGTTGACCAGGGAGGCTGCGGCTACCTGTCCGGCAAGCGTAGATGCTGCGTCCGGTCCAATGGACACATGCACCGCCTGCGGCGTGAATGACGTGTTGCCAAGATATTCGTTGGTGCGCCGATCTCGTCGGGCGTAAAACTCTTCACAGCGATTCACAAAGATTGACCCCTGTCGGGATGAGCTCTATGCCTTGTCGTACGGATGACGCATCACACAGGATCCAGCTTCCGCTCTGGAACTGATGAATGCTGCACTGGTAGATCGATCGCAACCCGATGCCGTAGTTCGGGACGACAATCGACAACATCCGTTCAAAGGGCAGCAGAATCAGCTCATCATCGCCATCCGAGTGCCGAGTATCGGAACTTGGGTGGGAATGAACCTGGGACAGGATGCCGAGGCCGTGTTGGCGCGCGATTCGTGCCACAGCCGCCACCGCCTCTTTCGAAGCATGGACCCGCTGACGAGAGTGCTCAGCATTTGGCACAATGACTTGCAGGAACAAAGTGAGATCCCCGATTGCGCGGCCCGCCCAAAAAACCATACCCTCATGGCCGCCGTCACGGATCCCTGCCAAGGCGAATTTCTGAAGAGCAACCTGGGTCTCGGTGATAACCGGCTCGACTAGCCTAAAAGTTCCCTGCAATTCACCCAAGGGCAACGGCCTCTCGCGGTAAACGGGAGGATCCTCGACAAACCGCTTCATGGCCCCATCCTCCCATCCGTGCAGCTGAAATCCCGATGAATGATCTGGAGCATGTCCCCCACCGTTTCTGCCCGCACCTCAGTTGCCGCTCCCGGTGCAGTCGGTTGCTTCCCGATCTCCATCCAATGCTCAGGGCCGCCCCAGTTGCCGTGCGGTCCAGCTCCGGCCGTGTACGCCAGCCGGTTGAAGGGAGCGCAGATGACCGCATGGTTCGGGATCGAGAGCTGGGGGTTTTGAAACTGAATGAAGATCGATGCGCCAAACCGCGTAGGTGTCGGCTTGGGAAAGTCTGCTAACCGTCCGCCGTGTTGCCATGCCGCATCGGAGAAGGTCCATTCCGGCGGGAGCGCACGATAGTCGGGGAAGCGGCCCCGCAGATAAAACTGCGACCCATCTTTTATCTGCCGCAGAATCACCCGGGCCTCAAGGCTCTCTCGGGTCCAGGTGAAGGGAATACCGTGACGCTCCGCCCAGGCTTGAGCGCCACGGATCTCCGGTTCGATAATGATTCTGGTTTCCTCAGGAGGGATCACAGACCCCTCCGCCTGAGTCGAGCAGCTCCAGCTTGGAGCCATTGTGGATGTGCTCAGCCTCAAGGGTCTTCTTGTTGTCCAGAACCTGGGGAGGCGTCGCGTCGGTCTGGAGCCCGGGGTTACCGCCCACGTATCCAAAGGCCGTCGCCGCCAGCTTGGCCGCGTCGCCCACCAGCATGTTCCGGCGCCAGAAGAATTCTTTGGGCTCGGGCGTGCGGGGAGAAAACACGATCACCCGGATGCGGTGGTGACGATGCCGCCAGCGATGGCCATGCTGTGCGTAGTAACCAATGGTGTGATGCCGCTGCAATTGCTCGCCACCGGCTCTCAAATCCTCGAGGAGTTCATCAGCTTCAAGAAAATCCAGGGTAGCGGCAAGTCGCGCTGCGGCCGCCTCGACGGTCTCGTCGTCGCCCAGTTCGATTTCGACGGACCGAACCACCTCGTTCTGCTCTTCTACCTCTAAAATCAAGTTCATTCACGCTGCTCCTCGCCCCCCGGAAGCTATGGCCGCCCTCAGGGTTGCACATTTCTATTAACCTTAAGGGTGCATCAGAGTCAGACAACGTGTCAAGGGGAATGATTTACCTTTAAGGTCAATCGTACGGATGCCTGTGGAGACTGCATGAAAATCCGGTTTGCCTCAGATGCTCTGGCCGCCATGTGCAACGACCGGTCATCCATCGAGCGCCGCTGGAAAGGGGAAAAGGGGCAGTGCCTGTGCCGCCGGCTGGTCCAACTAGCTGCTCTGCCGAACCTGCACCTTTTCGCGGCCATACCTGGCGCTGTGTCCTTGCCCGTTCGTCCCAGCAAAACCGGTGAATTGAAGACACATGTATTCGCGTCCTTGCATATCCGACTGAAGATTGACCACGAGCCGATACCGGTTCTCAAAGACGGAAGTGCAAAGTGCAAGGAGATTGACAGAATTTTGATTCTAGAGGTGATTGATGGCGGAGATTGAAAAGAAAGCTCAGTTCTCTCCAAATTACTCTGTTCACCCCGGCGAAACCCTCCTAGAGGTTCTGGCCAGCCGTGGCATCACCCAAGCGGAGTTGGCTACGCGGATCGGGCGGCCGCTGAAGACAGTGAACGAAATTGCTAAAGGAAAGGCCTCCTTAACTGCAGAGACTGCGCTGCAATTCGAGAGAGCCCTCGATGTTCCCGCGGAGCTGTGGAATGCGCTTGAAGCGCACCATCAACTCCTACTCGCTCAGCAACGCGAAAACACTCGCATCGAGTCTTACGTAGGTTGGCTGCGCAAGTTGCCAGTTGCAGAAATGAAGCAACGCGGTATCCTTTCCCGAGTCAAAGATAGTTCTGTCCTGATAAAGGAGGCCCTGCGATTCTTCGGTATTGATTCTCCTGACAATCTAGCGCTCTCCTCGACGGTTGCGGCATTCAGGAGGTCACGAACATTTAGCCCGAATGATTTGGCATTACAGACGTGGCTACGAATCGGAGAGCGTGCCGCCCAAGATCTGCCGTGTAGGCCATTTGACAGAGCAGCGTTTAGGCAGGTTCTCGAGGAAACGCGGAAGCTCTCATTGGAGGACGATCTGAGCACAATCAAATTGCGGATTGTTGAGGCGTGTTGCTCTTGCGGGGTAGCAGTTGTTTTTATCCCAGCTCTCGACCATACGCATGTTAGCGGCGCCGCAAGGTGGATAACACCCGACAAAGCTCTCATACAGATGAGCTGTCGCCACAAGACCGACGATCATGTGTGGTTCACATTTTTCCATGAAGCCGCACATATCCTGCTGCATGGGAAAAAGGAAGGGTTTCTAGACGATCGGATCGAAGACTCGGAAAAGGAGGAACGGGAAGCAAATTCTTTCGCCGCGAATGCGTTGATCCCCAGCGCCTCTATGAACAGTCTTGTTCGCCAAAGACCACTTTCGAAGGAAAAAATCCTCTCATTCGCCAATGCTCTGGGGATTTCTCCAGGAATTGTAGTCGGACAGCTTCAATGGCGTAAGAGGCTTCCTCCTGTCACTACGCTCAACAAGCTGAAAAGAAGTGGTTACGATCTCACTCTTTGCTAACCAAGAGAAGACGACGACTGCATGCACGTCATCTCAATGTCACGCTCCTTCCATAGGAACAACTTGGCCAAACGGCACTCTCCGAGCCTCGGTCGATGCCCAAATAACTGGATACAGTGGCACTTCGCTTGGAAATGTTCCGCACAAATCAGTGAGGAAAACAAGCGCATGCGGGACGATTCCTTTCTCGTCGAGCCACTCGAAGCACGACCGAAAATCTGTTCCTCCTCCTCCGACCGGAGAAAGCGAGACCGGCTGTCCAGCCTGATACGTTTCCACCTTTTGAACGATCGCGTCGAAGTAGAGCACGTGCACGAGCCGCGGTCGCTGTCCGGCCAGGATCGAACGAATCTCGGCTTCGAACAACCCTAACTGCCGGGAGCCGACTGACCCAGAGCAGTCAACGGCAATCGCGATCTCTCCCACTCCTTCCGAAGTGATTCCCGGCAGATACAGCCCCGCCCAGACATGACGCCGGTTAGGACAGGTCCAGCTATAGTCGGCAGGTATCGTGTCAGACCACGCCCGGCGCAGCAGCTCGCGCCAGTCCACTTTCGCGGCTTGGGACGCTTCCTTGGCCCGGACAGCACCTCCCGGGAGTTTGCCCGCCACTTTGGCAACGGTCTCTGCCTGTTCGACGGCGATCTGCCACTCGCGTGCCTGCTCAGCAACGGAAGGGCTCGATTCTGCTTCTGGTTCCGGCGCGTCCAGGACCTGGCCCACGCCGCCCGGCGTTGTAGGTGGCTGGGGCTCGTTCCCGGCCTCATCGCTGTGAAGAGAACCATCCTCCGGCGCGCCTGAAGCGTTTTCTGACTGAGTCTCGGACTCGCCGGAGGAGCCCTCCTGCTTTTCGCCCTCCTCGATCAGGTTGTAGATCCGCTCCGCGCTCATCCCGCGAAACCGGTTGTCGATGAGGACGTCCTTGGGAAGCGTCAGACCTGCGTCAAGCAAGATCGGATTGATGGCATAGTCGCAGGCCATGTTCCACCGGGCACGGTCTCGATCGCCGCGGCGCGTGTGGTGTTGCAGCGCAGGGTGCATAACCTCGTGAGCCAGGACGCCTGCCAGTTCGGCCGCATTTAGCGTGTCCACAAATTCTGGGTTATAGAAGAGCGAGACTCCATTGGTGGCCATGGTCGCAACGGACTGCGACGCCTTACCGCCGAGCCTGAAGAGAAGAGTGCCGAAAAAGGGGTGGTCGAGAAGAAGCGTAGTCCGCGCTTTCTGAATGCGGACCTCGTTTGGGATCTGGTGGTTCATCACGCGGGGGCCTCCATGTACGCGGCCATATGCGCGAAAATGTCGTCAGCGCTTGCAGGAATCACTGCGGAATCACCCTCCGTAAGTTGTCCGCGCTCGCGCAGAACGGCGTCCATCTCCGTGAGAATTTGCGCGGCATCATTCGCTGTCGCCACGCGCAGGATCTCGTTCTTCTTGAGATCCCGGGCTGTGAATCCGCAGAGGCGATCCCGGATTTCCCCGGCGAAGCGGTTGAGTTCTTCGTCCTGATTCACATTGAGACGTGGAAGCAGATCAACCAACTCGCCGATGTTGGTGACCAGTGACGCATGGAAGCGGGACTCGGGCTCGTTCAGGCGCTCGACCATGTGCGCCACTACGCCTTTTAACCGCGTCCAGAGATCCTCGGTCCCTTTCTGAAGGGACTGCCGGACGTTCTCATCGATCTCCCGCGCCACACGCGCCTGTTCTTCCTCGGAGAGCGTAACCCGGAAGTCGTTGCCGCTCGGGATGGGCAAAACCACGAGGCTGACTCCAAACTTGTTCCGCAGCTTTTCCGTCGATGGGTAATCTTCTTCCCGGAAGAGCCCGTTCAGTTCCGGCCGGACCTGCTCGATGTAGCTGGGGTAGACGGCCAGGAACTCCTCCACCTGCTGCGCG
>Ga0335075_10007492_pt1 | contig 16801 bp, 15 predicted proteins | sample Lox_Sample_24_FD_206723 | JGI IMG/M metagenome (GOLD analysis project Ga0335075, IMG submission 206723) | Soil microbial communities from Loxahatchee National Wildlife Refuge, Florida, United States - Lox_Sample_2.4 | ecosystem: Environmental > Terrestrial > Soil > Wetlands | place: USA...
ATGCACGAGCTGCCATTTGCCCATGCGGGGAGACGACTATGTATATACTTTGCCGATCTCTGCAGCGTCCTCAGATAAGAATGAGCTTCTTAACCAGCGCGCCGCAGCGCTCCCCCAAAGCCTGCCCTATCAACCGCTCAGGTGGCGCCCCATTACAATGTACGTCAATCCTCAGAGCCGCACGACAGCAATCCTCTTCGGAAACGACAAAGCTCAAGAGGCAGTGCGTGCTGCCCATGATTCCGGCGGAGAAGTGACTCCGCATTACAGCTCAGGCGCCGTCCTCGCCTTACTGACCTGGCAGCAGAGAGAGGACCCGCATTGGTTTGGGGCCCGCATTCCAGACAAGCCGCTGTCCATAGAATTTGTCACGACAACCTCACCCGGTGAAAAGACCACATACAGTTGCTTTCAGGGTGCTTCTTTAGCGCAGAACCACACTAATACCGACTGGAACGCTGAAAGAGTGCGATTAATTCTGGGATTGGCTCCCGCACCGCTTCCCTGACAAAGAAATTCAACATCACACCCGAAATGGAGACGGGAAGACCATGAAGGAAAACGTAACCGCCAAGCCGAAGGTCTGGCTTATCACCGGAGTATCACGAGGGTTTGGCCGAGAGTTGGCATTAGCAGCTATCGCGCAGGGTGACTCCGTCATCGGTACGACGCGCAACGGGCAATCAGATATGGAGACATCAGGAAAATTGATCGTCTTCGCTCTCGACGTGACCCGTGCGCAGGATGTAGTTTCTGTGCTGACTAAGGCGTGGCAGGTCCATGGACATATCGACATCGTCGTCAACAACGCCGGATTCGGTCTGCTAGGAGCTGTTGAGGAGGTCGAAGAAGCGCAGGCTCGGCAGGTATTCGAGACAAACTTCTTCGGGTTGCTGAACGTCGTTCGAGCCGCCCTGCCAAACTTACGCTCTCAAGCGAGCGGCCATATCATCAATATCTCCTCCATCGGAGGATTCGCAGGCTTTCCCGGCTATGGCCTGTACAGCGCAAGCAAGTTCGCCGTCGAAGGTCTTTCGGAGGCACTCGCCGCCGAGCTCCGGCCGTTGGGCATTCATGTCACGATCGTCGAGCCCGGGTACTTTCGTACAAATTTCTTGTCTGGCAGTTCCTTGCAACGGGCCAGCCGAGTGATCGATGCCTATGCGGCAACTAGCGGGAAGACTCGAGAGAGCGCCGATGAGCGGGATGGACAGCAGCCTGGTAATCCTGCCTTGGCAGCCAAGGCAATCGTTGCGGTCACACAGTCGGAGCATCCACCGTTGCGTCTCATTCTCGGCCCAGATGCCATCGCGCGCGTTCGCACGAAGCTCACTCAAGTTGCAGAGGATCTTCAAGCTTGGGAGACCGTCAGTCTAAGCACGGCTTATCCAACGATTCCAGATTAAGGAGCAGATTATGACTCGCGGGAATTTTTTGACCAACAGGACCACCGCTCTTGCCACGACTGCTGTGCCGGCATCTGCTGCCGGGCCGGCAGGGAGCTACCCGGAAATTCCCGTGACGCACGTTAGACGCGTACAGGCCGATGGCGTGGATGTGTTCTATCGCGAGGCTGGCGCGGCAGACGCTCAGGTGATTTTGCTGCTGCATGGGTTCCCCACGAGTTCCTTCCAATATCGCGAGCTGATTCCACGGCTCGCGGACAAATATCGAGTCATTGCACCGGACCTGCCGGGCTTCGGCTTTACGGAGGTTCCGGCTGAGCGCAGCTACACGTATAGCTTCGATAATCTTGCCAAGACCGTCGAGGCCTTTACCCAGGCGCTTCATTTGAGCCGGTATGCGCTGTATGTGTTCGACTACGGTGCGCCGACCGGCTTTCGGCTGGCGATGCAACATCCGGAGCGGGTCACGGCGATTGTTTCGCAAAACGGGAACGCGTATGAAGAAGGCCTGGGTGATGCCTGGCAGCCGATCCAACGCTACTGGCGAGAGCCGACACTGGAGCATCGGAATGCAATCCGCAGCGGTCTGACGCTCGAAGGTATGCGTCACGAATATTCTGTCGGAATGCCGGACCCTGGCCTGATCAAACCGGAAGGCTACACTCTGGATGCCGCACTGTTAGCGCGTCCCGGTAACGTCGAAGTCCAACTGGACCTCTTCCTTGACTATGCCAACAACGTGAAGCTGTACCCCAATTTTCAAGAGTACTTTCGCTCTGTGAAGCCTCCGCTCCTCGCGGTGTGGGGCAAGTTCGATCCGTACTTTATCCCGGCGGGAGCAGAAGCTTTCAAGAAAGACATTCCGCGCGCGACCGTCAAATTTCTGCCGACTGGCCACTTCGCACTCGAGACACACCTGCAGGAAATTGCCACAACTATGCGCGAGTTTTTGATGGAACACATTGGCTAAGAACCGAACAGCCCGATCAAGTTCCAAGAGGAGCGGCACGATGAAGGTTTATAGAGTTGAACAGCCTTATGGGGACTTCGTTGAAACCATCGTGCCCGACCCAATCGCGAAGTTCGGCGAGGTGCTCGTTCGAGTGCGAGCGAGTGGCGTCAATCCGCTCGATACCAAGATACGAGCAGGCCAGGCCGCTCATGCTAAGCAGCCTTTACCGGCTGTGTTGGGCATAGATATGGCGGGCGTTGTAAAAGCTGTGGGTGAAGGCGTCACCGCGTTTAAGCCGGGAGATGAAGTCTATGGCATGACAGGAGGAGTGGGAGGCTTGCAGGGCTCGCTCGCCGAGCTTGTCGCTGTCGATGCAGACCTGCTCGCTCACAAGCCGAAGCGGCTTTCCATGCGCGAAGCTGCGGCTCTGCCGCTGAGCACCATTACCGCATGGGAGGGGTTGGTCGATCGCGCCCGGGTTCGCTCAGGACAGACGGTGCTTATCCATGCCGGCGCCGGTGGCGTGGGGCATGTTGCGGTACAGATAGCTCACGCATTTGGAGCGCATGTGTTTGCAACGGTTTCCCGGGACAAAATTGAGATCGCAAAGCGGTTCGGAGCAACCGCGATCGACTATAAGGCGCTTTCCGTGGAAGAGTATCTTGCCAAATACACGAATGGTGCAGGATTCGACGTAGTCTATGACACGGTCGGAGGAAAAACGCTGGACGATTCCTTCACCTCCGTTCGCCGCTACACCGGACATGTCCTTAGCTGCCTCGGCTGGGGATCCCATTCACTGGCTCCGCTCTCTTTTCGGGGAGCAACGTATTCAGGAGTCTTCACTTTGCTTCCGCTAATCACCGGGGAAGGCCGCGCTCATCACGGAGAGATCCTGGCAGCAGCTGCAAAGCTGGCAGATGAAGGAAAGCTGGAGCCGCTTCTATCGGGAGAGCACTTCGACTCTTCTTCGATCGGTCAAGCGCACGTGCTTGTGACCTCTGGCTCCTTGGGCAAGGTGGTCGTTGGGCTCTAAGTACAACTGTAAACGCCCGTTCTAGTCGCGTTGATCCCGATTGTCGGCCGTTCCAAGTATCGCACGACTAGTCGTGTAAGCCGCTTCTCGAAAGCAATCGGAGCGCTCGAAAGGCGCATACAGGGCGGGTCACTCATCTACGCCGGGGCAACTCGTTGTCCCGGCCGGACCGGTAACGGGAAACGCTCTTTCCGGCCAGCAGCATTACCGCCGTGAAAGGGACCCCAGCTGCCGTAACCCAACGAAAACATTGGGCACGGTTGGCGCTCAACGGCAGCTTGGGAGCCCTGCGGACGATTTATCCAACCCTTATCGAACCCAAGTTGGGTTCCCTTCCCTCCTTCAGGGATTCAGGAACGCTGAAACTAAATAAGATGAAGCGATAAGCGACCATCCGCACCCACAGATGTACCCCAAAAGAGTTAATCATTCTCAAGTTGCGTCTCGATTGGTGAAGGACCGTGGCTTCTCATCAGAGGGCATGGGGCACAGGGGCACCTTGGCTTCAAGTGTGTAAATGACCAGAGTCCGACTCTGTCGGTATCGATTCGGCCTGGACGAGTGCATTGGTGATGCACTCATTGAGGATCGGCGCTGGCGAGAAGAGCGTTCATCGGTACGTATCCATGTTGAATGGGGGCCCCGCTTCATAAGTAGGGCCCCGTTTGTTATTGCGCGCTCGCAGCCGAAGCGATGAAGTCGGCAACCTGGACCGGGTGGGAGAGCATGACTACATGACTTGACGCAATATGGATTGTCTTCGCATGCATCTGCTCGGAGAATTTCCTTTCCAGCTCCGGTGCGATCATCCGGTCGTGATCCGCAACGATATAGAAGGTTGGCTTCTGCTTCCACGCAACAGTCGTGACTTTGGCGCCGAGTTCATTGGGGCCACTGACCTGTCCCTGGGTCGCAGCGATAAGCTCCTTTTCTGCCGCAGTCAAATCCTGCGCGAAGTCTTCCGCAACGCCCTTGTCCGTCAGTTGCAGGAACCCGTTCGCATCGGGCCGAATCTCCTTGCCGCCGGAAGGCGGAGGATACTGATTGTTCAGGTCACCCGCAGACTGTCCCAGATCGGGTGCGAATGCTGCTACGTAGACGAGGCCGGCTACCTTGGGGTCATCTCCGGCTTCAGTAATCACAACTCCGCCGTAAGAATGCCCGACCAGAAGCACAGGGCCGTCCTGGATCGCAATCATGCGTTTTACGGCTGTTGCATCCTCGGCAAGCGTAGTGAATGGAAGATGCACGGCGGTGACGTGAAAGCCCTTCTTCTGCAGAAGCGGAATAATCTTGTCCCAGCTTGAGCCGTCGGCCCAGGCACCGTGAACGAGAACAATATTGCGAACATGCTGAGGTTGAGTCATCGGAGTCTGCGCCTTTCCAAAATAAGTTGATATTGAGAGCAAGACGAGCAAGGCCACTTTTCCGGCAAGCTGCCACATCCCAGGCCGCTGCAACCTACCTGCAGGGATTGAGGTACGACAATTCATGGAAACTCCTTCGTGCGTGATGGGTTGTCTGTCGTGGACATGGCACGATGAGAATTTGGTGCTCCCATCGCAGGGGAAACGCGGGAGAAGAAACCTGGGATATCTGCAAATAGCTCAGTCACTCCGGTGACCGGACGGCGAATGCGTTCGACGCATGCCAAACGATCTCGCCAGGGTGAACCGCCACAGAGGTTCTGGGATCATCCGGTGAAGAAGCGAGGCACCCTGTGTTTGCGTGGGATATCGGAGACGCCCGGTTCCATCGGTCGCAGCCTTGAAGACGACTTCAGCTACGCTGCGCGGTCCCGGAAGAGAAGAGTCAGGCCCCTCGCTCCGCTCTACTCGTGCTTCTACGGCGCGGAGATCGGGATGGTAGGCGTCATGTTGCGCGAAGACCTGCTTGAACCTCGTTTTGATCCCACCGGGTTCCACCAGTTTAATGCGGATGTTGAACGGAGACAGTTCGTAGTAGAGCGATTCGCTCAAACCTTCGATGGCGAACTTTCCTGCGCAGTAAGGAGACATAAACGGAACACCGAACGTTCCCACGACGGATGAAATGTTCACGATGACGCCGTGCTTTTGCGCACGAAAGAAAGGCAGAATCTCCTGGATCATTCGGACCGCACCAAAGACATTTGTCTGGAAATGGGCTTCAATCTCACCTATCGGAATGGCTTCCAGAGGGCCGGCGAGACCCACCCCTGCATTGTTGACGACAACATCGATTGTTCCAGCAAGCCGCATCGCCTCTGCAATCGCCGAACGGACAGAATCTTGCCTCGTGACATCCAGGGCCAGCCGAATGACCTCGCTCCTCTGACTCCAGGAACCCAGCTTTTCTGGAAAGCGGGCCGTTGCATACACCCTCCATCCCCGCTGCTGGAAGTATTCAGCGGTGGCTTCGCCGATGCCGCTTGAGGCTCCGGTAATGAGAACGGTTTTCATCGCAATCTCCTATTCTGGATAATATAATCCAAAATAGATTGCGGGGCCATAAACTGTTCGTCATCGGGCGGTTTCTTCGGGTGGAAAGGCCTTTGCGTCTTTCGCTCCTGAAGCTCGTCTTGCTCAAAAGGGAGGCAACAGCTAATCGATGGCGCGACGCAAGGAGTTCGATCAGGAGTCAGCACTACGCGGAGCCATTGTTGCTTTCGCGCGAAAGGGGTTCACCGCGACCTCAACCGATGATCTGATGAACGAAATGAAGGTCGGTCGCCAAAGCATGTATGACACCTTCGGGGACAAGCGGGCTCTATTCCTTAAGGCACTTGAACTTTATTGCGAGGAGAACCTGGGCGCGATCGCAGCCGAGTTACGGAAGCCCCGTTCTCCGCTTGCGAATGTTCGCAACGCCATGATGCAATTCACCGAAAGGGCGGACATCGCTCCCAAGGACGGCTGCATGGGCATCAATGCACTGTGTGAGTTCGGGTTACAGGATCAGGAGGTCTTACAGGCCATGCAGGGCCAAGGGAATGCCAAAGCACAGCGTCGACTCCTTGTAGCAAATCTCAGACGAGCAAAAGCGGAAGGAGAGCTTCCGGAAGATGCCGACATCGTGGGGCTCGCAGACTTCTTTGATACCACTCTTGCGGGTCTCAGACTTGCGGCGCGATCAGGAAAGAACCGTGCGGAGCTTAAGCGCATCGTTGAGATTGCCTTCAGGGCGTTCCGATGAAGAAGTAGCGATGATTGCTTTCGATGTGCTAAGCCCTCATAAGCCGGCTTCTCGGAACCAAGAGCAATCGTTCTCAGATGGCGAGAACAGGCCACTCCACTTTTCGAGAATCGATGGGCTCGAATGTGGTTTGGCGATTTGGCAACAACCGAGAGCGAACGCCAACTTCCGAATTGTCACCTCGTACATTTACCTACGACGAGTCCCTACAAGTCCGAAGCGACTGCGATATTCTGTGGGAGTCAGCCCAATAACCTTCTTGAATACCTCACGAAACGCACTGTAGTCGCGATACCCGACCATGGTGGTAATCTCTTCGACGGTGTGAGTTGAAAACTCCAGCGCCTCTTGTGCCCTGCTTACGCGAACGTTCCGAAAATATTCGCTCGGCTTGAGGCCGGTTGCCTGTTGGAACCGGCGCAGCAGAGTGCGCTCTCCCATAGCGGCAGATCTCGCTATCGTTGCAACGCATAGGTTTTCCGAATAATGGGAGTGAATCCAGTGTTGAAGCTGCAGAATTTTGGGGTCACCGTGAAGCAGGTTTGGAGAGAAGATGGCATAGAGGCGCTGCTCGCAACGCGGCGGATCTATGACGAAGAATCGCGCTGCCCCCAACATCACCGTTGGGCTCATCAATTTTTCGATCCATCGGAGACCCAGATCGAGCCACGCCATAACACCTCCGGCCGTGAAAATATCTCCATGATCGATGAGCAAATTTTGGGTCTCAATCCTGATCTTCGGAAATCGACGTTCCATTTCTTCTGCGTGAGACCAGTGTGTCGTGGCTGTTCGGCCATCCAACAAACCTGTTTCCGCCAGGAGGAAGGCTCCCGCGCACACTGAACAAAGTGCTACACCCTCAGCGTGCCTTGCTTTCAGCCAATGACAAAGTCGCTCCCGTATAGGGTCGCTGCCGCTGGGAACCCCCATACTCGGCGGAAGAATGAGAACCGCGAGCTCCTGGGTGCGCTCGGGATGGGTCGTGTAGATTCGCCCGATTCGCCTGGACTTTTCGTCAAGTCTCCAGTGGCTGACCGAAATTTCTCCGCAAGATGACCCGCCGTGGGCGAGGTGAATGGTATTCGCGGCGCAAAATAGGTCCGTCAGTCCATGAACGGCTGCGAGCTGCGCGTTCGGATAAAGAAGTATCCCGATTTCAGCTCCACTCCTGGTTGGCTCGAATGTCTGTTTTGCCCCTGAGAATGTCATATCCGACCTCTGTTAGCCAGTTCGCCGAATTGATACAAGTATCTACCTACCCATGCACTGCGGTCGGGGCGACGCAAATCCAAATGCAAAATCAGGAGAAGAAGATGGACACGATCACGTTAAAAGATGGCACTACGATCTACTACAAGGACTGGGGCAGTGGTCGACCCCTCTTCTTCCACCATGGCTGGCCGCTCTCAGCAGACGATTGGGAGGCTCAAATGATGTTCTTTCTCGAGCGCGGCTTTCGAGTGATTGCTCACGACCGGAGGGGACATGGGCGGTCCACTCAGACGGTCGCCGGAAACGAGATGAACACCTATGCCGCCGACGTCGCCGAACTGGTCGAGAAGCTCGATCTTCGAGACGCCATTCATATCGGCCACTCAACCGGAGGTGGAGAAGTTGCTCGGTATGTAGCGAAGCACGGCAAGGGGCGAGTTGCGAAGGCCGTGTTGATCAGCTCTGTTCCGCCAATCATGGTCAAGTCCGACAAGAACCCGGGCGGAACACCGATCGAAGTCTTCGATAAGATTCGCGAGGGCACAGCGAAGAATCGAGCCCAGTTCTACCAGGACATCACTCTTCCGTTCTACGGATACAACCGCCCGGGAGCCACTATTTCTCAGGGTATTCGGGACAACTGGTGGCGCCAAGGCATGATGGGTGGGATAAAGGCCCAATACGACTGCATTAAGGCATTTTCGGAGACCGATTTCACCGAAGACCTCAAGAAGATTGATGTGCCCACGTTTGTGATGCATGGAGAGGACGACCAGATCGTTCCCTTCGCTGATGCCGGGCCGCTCTCAGCCAAACTGCTCAAGAACGCGGAGACGAAATTCTATCCTGGCTTTCCGCATGGAATGCCAACAACAAACGCAGAGCAAATCAACACAGACCTGCTCGCCTTTATCAAGGCATAAATATCAGCTGCGGATTTTAAGTCCGATTTGGGCCTCTTTGCGCCAGATTGCACCGAGTCGCATGGTAGCGCATAAGTTTCTGTTACTGAATGCTTTATGGAACAGAAGAGCTCGCATGCAGTTGCAGACAGTCGCAAGATTCTTCGGAACAAAGTGCCACCAAAAGTGCCACCAGAAGCGGGACACGCAATTTCGATTTGATCGTGGGGTCGCGGCTAGCAAGAACTGATCACGGACCCAGGGCTTACAGATCGGTACCAATGTGTCCTGGAAGAGTGCATTGGCGATTTGTCATCAACCCAGACGGACGTCCCCGAATCACTGCAAACCGAAAGCCATTCCCGATTAGGCCATTGAGTCGATAAACAGCATCAAGCCTGTGCTGATGCTCCCTCATCAAACCTAGATTTCGGAGACTAGGTCCCACGGGCCGGCTTATGTTTGCCAACGCTCTTCGCGTCATTTCAATTGTTGCTCACACACCCGTTGAGGCATCCGCGAAGGCATTGGTAATTTGTCGTCAACCGCCCAGGAATAGCCCCCAACTTCTGAGTAGCCGGACAATTTGCAAAACCTGACTGGCGAGACGAGAAGCTTGAGCGAACGTTCCAGTTGCCTTATTGGCCTCGATACCGACTTGACCGTTCCAAAAATGAGCCGATCGTCGGGAGCATCTGAACCTCAGAGATGGCTGAGATACACTAAGTCCCTTATCCAGACAGTTGATTATCGGTGATGTCATGATGTCGCCGAAAAGGAGAGACTTGTGTCCGCCGCTTCGCAAAGCAAAACGCATTTTGGATTGAACGAGCTAGCAGCGCTGGCTGCGATAATCGGTCTGTTTCTTACCTTAGTGATAGTGCTTCTCACGTGTCTTACCGTGCCCGAGATACACGACTGGGCCTTCCATACGCTACTCAAGCATTGGGCGACGCCCCAAAAAAACATTGCTCGTACCCCGACGATTTTACCTCCGGCACAGCCCGTCGAAAGTCCTGCTAAACCCGTTGAGAAGTATTTCGATGAAGATCCAGTAACACACCAGCCGTTTGAGAAGATCATCTCGTTTGACAAATTTGACCACGTAAATCCGAACAAGGTCAGGGGCGGTGATTCGAACACACCCGGGCGAGAAGTCCGCATATCGTGGACGGCTCCTGGGCCCGTGACAAGCGTCAGCGGACATTGCCTCGTGGGATGGTGCGTGATCGAATCTTGCAGCGCGGATGGAAACACAGCCAACTGTGAAGGCTGGACCAACGATGGAAACCACGGAACCATCAATATGGATGTTAAATGGTCTGAACTGAGGCCTGTCGCTGGACCATAGTCACCCTTCAGTTTCCGAGGAAGATTGCACAATTTCGATATAGCGGCCCTTATTGGTCGAAAATCTCCGAATACTTTGAGCCGTCGGCTTGTGGGAGCTGGTCCGGCTTGCTCCGAATGCCGGGCACTCCGGAAGTCGAGCTCAGTTCGGGGACAACAGGCCTCAGCGCTCAGCGAGCGCATTGGCGATTAGGCTCATCGAGCATGCCAGCCAACATCTTCGGAATCCTTGAGTGGTCAGGGATATATGAACAATCAACCTGCTTCTAAATGTTTCCCACTCTGTTCAAAAACCTCCGGCGTGATAGAAAGTGATTTTGATTCGACGCAACGACGCCGATAAGATCTGGAAGGTCTCGCAGATCTGTCATATCTATGCTCACCAGAACGGACTCGTTGATGAAGGGTTCCGGGAATACTCCGACCGCTGACGTCAACGACAAATACCGGATGACTCTCTCGATCATTCCTGGCACACGTCGCGTATCTGGCGCAGGCAATCGACGCCGCTGACGAGGCTCCCGGACGACTACCAACTTGCTAGTTTTTTTTGAAGAGAAGTTGTCAATCCCGCCATTCAAATGTCGGGCAGCCTGTGGTCTTACGGCCGGGGGTGATCGGCGTCTTCATCATCTCGTGGGCGACTGGGGTCAGGTGATGCATGCTGTCCATGACGGCGGTGTAAAGCGTCTTGGGCGAGCCGTTGAGCGCTTCATGCAATTGGCGAAGCATGTCGCTATATCGCTGGTTAAAATCTTCATTGAGTTTCCACAAGAAGCTGCCTGAACGGTAGTCGCTCCGCTTAGGATTTCTCTTGAACGGATAGGTCTGCGCGTAGTCGACTTCGATGGTGACGCCGGTCGGAGGCCTCTTCGGATCATCTGACTTCTGGTACCGATGGCCGTAGAAGATTTCGCTAAAGCGGTAATAATGCCCTATCTCGAAGTTGTCACCGAACCCTTGTGCCACTTGCCCAGGCCCAGAGGACCAGGCGCCTTCGCCTTGCTGGATGACGAGGTCGAGAGCCGCTTTTGCACTTGCCAGGTCGTGAACTGCGACGATTTCACCGCCACTAGCCCAGTAGTAGTCCTTATGGATTTGAAACTCCGGCCTGCCGATAAATACTTTGCCGGGAGCCTTCTGCTCCATCTGTTCTAGCAACCAAACGATCTGCGCGTAGAATCCGCCGATCGTCAGGGCCGGGACGTCAATCTCCTTCAGGGCAAGAAAAAATCCTTCGATGCGCGGCGGCTCCTGCGGTTGCTCGATCTTCATGAAAGTCTTGATGACAGGCTCGCTGAACGGCGCCAGATCAATCCAAAAGTCTCGGTCCTTAAAAACCTTTCCTTCGAACGCCATCTTCAGGGGATAGCTCGGAATCGTTTGCTGATCAAGGCGAGGGTGGCCGCCGACCGCGTTCAGGACATTGGACACGAGCGCGAGATGCAGCATCTCCTCAATCATCACGCTGCGAATGAGTTCCGCCGACTCGCGATTGCTCGGAAGCTTGATCGATAAAAGCGCGAGCAGGTATGGTGGAATCGTCGCCAACTCAAGCTCGATCGCCGTCTGCAGCCACGCCAGCAGCCTTGCCTTGTCGCTTGGTTGTTGGGGGGTCTTTGTCATGCAGAGGTACCGCCTAAAAATTCTGCCAGTCGTATGGCGAGCGCGGTGAGCGTCAGTGTGGGATTAACCGCGCCGAGATTGGGAAATACGGCATTGGAGCAGACAAATAAGTTCTCCATGCCGTGGACTTGCAAGTTTTTGTTCACCACGCCGGTCGACGGATCGGGACTCATGCGGCAGGTGCTCGCGGCATGATCTGCGCGCCAAGAGACGCTGGCATCATCGGTCAGGTCTGCACCCATGGCGGCGTATATCTTCTGCACTTCCACCTTGATGTCGCTCATACGTTGTTTGAAGCCCGGGTCTGCCGAATAGTTCACGCTCGTTTGTGGCAAACCGATATGGTTGCGCCGCGGCACGTTCGTGATGCAGTTTTCCTTGCGTCCGAACACCTCCACCATGCCATGAAGTTGCAGGGGAAGGCGACCGGTCAAGTACGCGTCTATCTCAGGCCGACTGAAGCCCGCTTGCATCTTCGCAGCTAGGGGCATGGGAACCGTGTCGGGAGGATTGACGAGAACGAACTTGCCCTTCTTCTGTTCCGACTCGGAGTCGAAATGACGCGACACGAGCGTCGGGAAATTCATCTCGGGTTGCAGCTTGAGCGAGTTGCCGGGAATGGAGCCGCTGAAGATGAAGTAGGGATGCGTGATGAAATGGCGCCCCACGAGATCCGTGTCGTTGCCGATGCCTTGAGGCCAGTCCGCTGACGTCGAACGCTGAAGCAGCTTCGCGGACTCGATGGTGCCGCCGGCAACGATGACCGTGTTCGCTTCGACCGTCATCCGCTGGCCTGAGCTCTTCTCGGTATAGACCACGCCGCTCGCCCGTCGCTTGCTCGCTGTGCTGATCGATTCGACGACGCAACCCAGCTTGATATCAAAGTTGGGATAGTCGTTCCATTCTCGAATATCGTCGATGTAGTCGCCGGCAACATATCTCGCGCCGAAAGGGCAGTACTTGCAGGTACCGGTAGTTTGACACGGCGCGTGTCTTGAATGCTCTTCGTTGACGCCTCGCCGCGCTATCGGTACATTTCCGTACGCATATTTAAGCTTTTCGAGAGCACCAATGAGAGGCTGGTCCTGCAACGTGAAAGGGAACGGTCGGAACGGGTAAGGCTTTTTGCGAGGAACAGTTTGATCCAAAGAATCTCCTGAAACCGCAAGATACTTCTCCGCTTTGAAGTAATAAGGCTCGATCGAGGCGTATTCGATCGGCCAGTCTATCGCTTCTTGGGCGAAGGAACTGAGCCGAAAGTCCTCGGGCTTAAGCCGGAAGGACCATCCGCCCCAATGCAGTGTCGATCCACCGTAAACAAAAAGGCGAGCGCCAACGAGGGGGATCGACGTGGCGCCATGGCTTACGTTTTCACCGGGCGCATCTCTTTGGGGATAGTCCAGGTCCCTGCACCCTTCATAGGGTAGTCTCCCGGCGATGAGATATTGGTCCCACAGCGCAAAGTCTTTGGTCTTGATTCTGTCGCCCGCCTCAAGGATCAGAATCGAGGCGGCGGCATTTTTCTCAAGCAAGAGTTGAGAAATAGCGGCAGCCACCACGCCCGAACCGACAATGAGGGTATCGACCGTCATTTGTTTCCGACCGGCGTGCGATACGGCACGGGCTGACCTTCAATATTGGCACCGCCAAAGTATCCGCAGTAGTTGATCGCGCCGAAAACCCTAAAGCTGCCAAGCGAGAGGCGCAGGCCGATGAACTCGTTCGCGACATATTGTTGAACGAACTCAAGCTGAGTTTGCGGTGGCGTGGTGGTGGCGACCCGCGATTTCTGCGTGAAGAGCAGTTCGTAGGCCTTGGCTTTGTCGCCGGTATGCGCGATGAGCCCGTCGATCACTGTCCGCGCTAGTATGTAGAAATCCCGGTAAATCGGGCTAAAGCGAATGCGATTGGACATGAATGCCCTGAGCCTCAGACGGTAAGGCTTAGGATCATCTCCCAATTCCCAAAAGTCACCTATCGCTACAAACAGCTTCCACATCGCTTCATCGACTGCCGCCGGAACCGTTGACTCGTCGGAAGTGACTACATTGTTGACCCGGGCCTGGTACATACAACCTCCTCGAGCTTCGTGGCTCACTTTGTAGCAAAGTCGCGAGGCGAGTGGTGCGGATAGCTGCCAGACTAGATGCAGGGCCACACCTACAGCAACAGTTTTACAACCGCCTTGGTTTTTAGAGATGATGATCGCTTAGCTTGTGCGGTCGGAGTGTGCGCCTGTCAACTGAACGAATTTACATCCTGATGGCGGTCGCCGACTATGACGCAGCCGTGCCGTCCGGATTCTATCGACCAGCGACCCTGGACGCGGACAAGTTTATCCATGCCTCGCCAGCCGACCAGCTGACACGCGTCGCCAACAAATACTATCTGGACAAGAAAGACGTCAGGCTGCTTCACATAGACCCCTCGCTGGTGAAAGCCGAGATACGATGGGAGCCCGCAACGGGCGGCTTGTATCCCCACATCTATGGACCCCTGAATCTGGACGCCGTTGTCAAGGTGACGCCCATTTTCACCGGCTTGGACGGTAAAATCCGGATCGAGCCAGCGGGCGACGTCGCACTAACCGGTTGACTCCAGGGCGATGCACTCTCGACTCCGGAGTAACCCGTTGTCCGGCTGCACAGGGACCCCAGCTGCCGTAACCCGATGAAACTATTGGGCGCGGTTGGCGCCAAACCGCAGTTTGGGAGCCCCTGCGGAACATTTATCGAACCTTTATTGAACCCACGTGGGGTTCGGTTCCCTGACCCACCACTCAGCGGTCTCCCCTTGCTTCTATCCCGAGAACATCTGCTCGATCGTCTTCATGGGAATGAAGAGGCGATCTGGAGAATCGCCTCGCTGCCGCCGCTCGCATCCATCCGGTCCACCGTACCTGACGGCTGCGGTCGAACATTGTTATAACCTCGTCCGGTGCACACGCCTTCCTTCATGCCGCCGATGGAGTTGCTGGCGGTCACGCGTCTACCCGAAGGGTCGGATTGGTGCTATGAAGTGAAGCTCGATGGGTACCGCGCCCAAGCGATCCACGGCGCCCGGTTTCGGCTGCTCTCTCGCCGCGGTAACGACTTCAGCGCTCAGTTCCGAGAAACCAGGAGGGCGCTTGCGTCGGGCGTTCCCGCTGGTTCCGTGATTGATGGTGAGCTTGTAGCCATGGACGCCGAGGGCCGGCCCCAATTTCAGCTGCTCCAGAACTCGAGGTCTTCCGGCGCACCGGTAGTCTTCTTTGCCTTCGACATTCTCATGCTGGGCGGCCGGGACGTGCGCACACTTCCGCTGAACCAGCGGCAGCGGCTGCTCCGGGATTCCATACGCACATCTGATCTAGCCCAGGTGAGCGAGACTTTTCAGATTCCCGCCAGCCGGATGATGGCCTTGGTCCAAGAGCATGGGCTTGAGGGCGTCGTGGCGAAGCGTCTGGACAGCCGATATGAATCAGGTCGCCGGTCTGGAGCATGGCAGAAGTTATGCCTGACCCAAGCCGAAGAGTTCGTGGTGGGTGGGTTCATGCCGGGAACAAATGGAGTAGACGCTTTATTGATCGGCTTTCACCGTGGGCGGGAACTCCGGTTCTGCGCAAGTGTTCGGGCCGGCTTTGTTTCCGCGTCGCGGCGCGAGCTCTATACGCGATTGAAACCTCTCATTACCGAACGATGCCCATTCGCGAATCTTCCCGAACGATCGCCAGGCAGATGGGGTCAGGGCCTCACGGCCGAGAAGATGTTGAGCTGCGTGTGGGTGAAACCGAAACTGGTTGTGAGATGCGCTTACCAGGAGTGGACGGTCGGCGACCACCTGCGACGGGTGAGCTACGTGGGCGTTTGCGAAGACAAGGATCCGCGAGAAGTGGTGCGGCCCCAACGTGGCGTGTCTGAGAGACGAAGAGTAGCGTCTCATGTGACATGGCGAAATCAAGTGCGCCCGCACTATTCATCGGGACCTCGGGCTATTCCTATCCAGACTGGCGAGGCATCGTGTACCCGAAGTCAGTAAAGCGTGATGTGGGTGGGGGCACCCCGGAGCTTACATATCTGTCGCGCTACTTCAACACATGCGAGATCAACGCCACGTTCTACCGCCATTTCGAACCAGCTATTGCAAAGAAGTGGTCAGATGCAGTGGAGAGTCCAGGCTTCGAATTCGCCATCAAGGCGAACCAAGTGTTTACGCATGCCGCCGGAAGTAAACCGAGCCAACGCAAAGCACCGACTTCCGTAGAAAGCCTGAAGTACAGCCAGGCTGATATCGACCAGAGTCGGCAGTTCCTCGACGTGCTTGCAGAGCAGAAGCGGCTGCTCGTTGTCCTGTTCCAGTTCCCTGTCTCGTTCAAGTTCACAACAAAAAACGAGGAAGGCGAGGCAGTACGCCTGGAAGGCAACTGGGATCATGTCGCAGATGTGCTCAATGCGTTCGAGGACTACCCGAAAGCTATCGAGTTCCGACACGAAAGCTGGGACGATCCGTGGGTATTGGGCGCCTTGCGAGAGCACGAAACTGCATGGGTCAACATCGATGAGCCAAGGCTGGGCGCATCGCTCCACGGAACAGACCACGTGACAGCTCCGATCGCATATCTGCGACTGCACGGTCGGAACTACAAGAAGTGGTTCAACTCCAAGAACCGGGACGAACGATACGACTATCTCTACACCCCGGAAGAGCTCGAGCCGATCGCAGAGTCGATGAAATCCATGGTGAAGAAGGTGAAGCGGGAGCCGACTCGCCGGGAAGCGAAGAAGGTCATTGCCGCCACAAACAATCACTACAAGGGTCAAGCAGCAGTGAACGCCATCGATCTGAAGCGCCTTCTGGGTGTGAAAGAGAATCCGATCCCTGATCCGCTGCTCGAAGCGTATCCTCAGCTCGAGCAGGCATCACCATCCCAGGCTAAGCGAACCCGCAAACCGGAGGCTCGGCGCGCTTCGACAAGGACTCACCGAGGGACGTCTTCGTCTGTAGGCTCGTAAACCGGCACCAACCTCTGCGGGAACAGGCTTTCGTGCCGTCTAAGCAGCTCATGCAGAACCCGGATACTGATCCGTGCTGCGAAACTAATCTCTCGATCCAGCTCAACGTCTGTATCCGAAACCCGGGGATCGCCGTTCGGTCTCGCCAT
>Ga0335075_10007493_pt1 | contig 16800 bp, 16 predicted proteins | sample Lox_Sample_24_FD_206723 | JGI IMG/M metagenome (GOLD analysis project Ga0335075, IMG submission 206723) | Soil microbial communities from Loxahatchee National Wildlife Refuge, Florida, United States - Lox_Sample_2.4 | ecosystem: Environmental > Terrestrial > Soil > Wetlands | place: USA...
GAGGCCCGGCGCTGCTGTTTGAGAAGGTCGCCGGGTATCCCGGCGCCCGCGTGCTCATGAACCAGTTCGGCAGCGAACGACGCATGAAGCTGGCGCTCGGGCTCGATCCCGAAAAGGGCTCCCTCGACGAAATCGCCGGGCGCATCCGCGCGCTCATGGAAGTCAAGTCGCCCGAAGGGCTGATCGAAAAGCTGAGGATGCTCCCTCAGCTTGCGGCCATCGGCAATTTCTTCCCGAAGACGGTTTCCGCAAAAGACGCGCCGTGCAGGGAAGTGATCCTTCGCGACAACTTCTCCGTTCTCGATTTTCCGGTCCTGCAAACCTGGCCGCTCGATGCGGGCCGCTTCATCACGCTGCCCTGCGTGGTCACGCGCGATCCGAAGACCGGCAAGCGCAACATGGGCATGTATCGCATGCAGGTCTTCGACGGCCAGACCACCGGCATGCACTGGCAGCGCCAGAAGAATGCCGCCGAGCATCTCCGCGAAAGGCTGCGTGCCGCGGCCGGCTCCGCTTCTGCACGCGTGAGCGCCATGGCCGAAACCGCCGGCGGCACCGCGAACATCGCCCTCGGCAACATCGTAGGGGAGGGAATTGACGCGCGCCTCGAGGTCGCCGTCGCCATCGGCACCGATCCCGCGACGACTTTCTCCGCCATTGTGCCTGCGCCACCGGAGGTCGAGGAATTCCTCATCGCCGGATTCCTCCGTCAGGAGCCGGTCGAGCTGGTGAAGTGCGAGACGGTCAACCTCGAAGTCCCCGCGCACGCCGAAGTCATCCTTGAGGGCTACGTGCGTCTCGACGAACTGCGTCCTGAAGGCCCGTTCGGCGACCACACCGGCTTCTACACCATGCAGGAGGACTACCCCGTCTTCCATATCACCTGCATCACGCACCGCAAAGATCCCATCTGGTCCGCGACTGTGGTCGGCAAGCCGCCCCAGGAGGACGCGTGGATGGGCAAGGCCGTTGAGCGCATTTTTCTGCCGCTCTTCCGCCTCACGCTGCCGGAAATCGTCGACATCAACCTGCCCGTCGCGGCGGTCTTTCACAACCTCATGATCGTCTCCATCCGCAAGAGCTACGCAGGTCACGCCCGCAAAGTGATGAACGGCATCTGGGCCATGGGCCAGGCCATGTTCACCAAGTGCATCGTGGTGGTCGACGAGGACTGCGACGTGCAGGATCTGACCGAGGTGACCTTGCGCGTCGCCAACAATATCGACCCCGAGCGTGATATCCAGTTCACCCTCGGCCCCGTCGACTCGCTCGATCACGCCTCGCGCATGCCCAACTACGGCAGCAAGATGGGCATCGACGCCACGCGCAAGTGGGCGGCCGAGGGCTTCACGCGCCCCTGGCCTCCGATGATAGAAATGGACGCAGCGACGAAAGCGCGCGTAGACGCGATCTGGAAGAAACTCGCGATCAAGGATTGAGTCTGCCCGGTTGACCGCCATCTTCAGGAGCTTCCGTGTTTACCCTCGACGGCATCCGCAAACTCCACTCGTGGACGCACGCTTCGCTCCGCGTTCTCTTCAATCACCTTGAAACGCTCCCGGCGGGCGGCTATGTGATGGAGTTCCCCGGCTTCGGCTATCCCTCCATTCACGCCCAGGTGGTGCATTTGCTGGGGTGCGAGGCGCGGTGGGTCCGCCGCCTCCAGCTCAAGTCCATCGGAGACTGGGATCCGGGCCGCTGGCCCCTGCTCGCCGATGCTCGCTCGCTCGAGCGTGAAGTTACGACGCAGACCCTCGCGTACCTCTCAGACCTGACCAACCAGCAGCTCAATTCGAAGACCACTCTGCATTTTGCCGACGGCAGCAGCGCCGTCCGCACGCCGGCGCTTGTTCTGCACCACGTGTTCACGCACGCTTTTCATCACAAAGGGCAGATCGTCGCGATGTGCCGTGTTCTCGGTCATCCCGCGCCCGACACGGATCTGAATCAGTTCGAGTGAGCCCTCGGTCCCGCGCGCGGCCGGCGCCGTCACTTCCCGATTGCCTGATTCTCACGCACGCAGCCGGTGTAGGTCGTAAGGAACCGGTCCCGGAGTTGCGCGTACTCGTCCATCGTCTGGAACTTCCTGCGCCAGCTCTCCTGATTGAGAAACGAAATCGTCGTCGCCACATGCTCCACGTCGTCGAACAGCACATACATCCCCAGCACGCCGCCCTCGAGCTTCGTCCGATTATTGCCATACACGTCGAAGCCGTGAAGATTGTGCGGGAGCGACGTGGCTTTCTCGGGACCGCCGGGCTGCGATTCCTGATACGCGAGGTTGGCGATGAGCGCGGCCTTCTGCACGGCGTAGCGATCGCCGGGCAGTTCCTCCGCCCGTACGTTCGCGAAGAAATCGGTGAAGGGATACGCCACCAGCACCTGCCGCCCGGCAAGCAGGTCGATCTTCTGCGAGCCGCTCGCCGTATCGACGGTGCGCGAGGTGACGCTCGCCTCCAGCGGCTGGACCGACAGGATCTGCAACCCGTCAGGAAAGAAGCACGATGTGTACGCCTGCAGCGGATCGGCGCCGCCGAACGACGCCACCACCGCAGGGACTGCCGGTGCGCTCGCCGTTTTCTCCGTAGTTTTGGCTGGCGCCTGGATCGGTGCTTTTGCCGCAGCACCCGCGACCGTCCGCGCCGGCCGTGCGGCGGTTCCGTGCCCCAGCACCACGTCGATGGTCGCCGGCGCTGAGACCTCCACGCGCTCGTACGTCACGGGGTATCCGCGGGCCTCGATCCGCAGTTCGTGTTCGCCGGGAGCCAGCGAGATCGTTACATCTCCCCGCGCACTGCTGCGCAGGAACGAGAAGGGCTGGCCCGATCCGGTCGAGATTCCGATGGACGCGTTGCGCAGCGCCATCCTTTTCGGCGAGATCACATGCACGGTCACGGCCACCGGCGCCTGCTGGGCTCCGCACCAAACGCCGGCCAGCAATCCCATGCCGGCCAGCAGGGAACTGCTCCTGATCCATTTCACTTCGCTGTTTTCACCTCGATGGCGACCAGATTCCGCACGCTGCGCGCCGGCCGCTTATCCTCCGTCACCACCAGCCGAAAGGGTCCCGTGTCGCCCAGCGGCTTGCCGTCCATGGCATCGCATACCAGCACCTGCCCCGGATGAAACTCCGGATCGACTTCGCCCAGCGCCACCACGCTTTTGTAGCCATCCGCGCCCGTCGCTACCACGTAATCCGCCAGCGCCTTACCGCGCAGATCCTTCCCGTGCGGTACGCCCAGCTTCGCCAGCAGATCCATGAGCGGAACGCCGGAATAGGTTTCGCTCGCGTTCGTGTGATGGTCGAAAATCGTCACCGTCTGGTGCGGCAGGGCTTCCAGCGCCGGTTGCGTGAAGGTGGCCTGCTGCCCAGGGCCTGCGGTGATGGTGAGCACCTGGGCGGCTGCCGGGGCTTGTGTCGCGCCTCGCGCGGGTGTCGATTCCTGCTGCGCGTAGCCAAGGCTGCATCCCATCGCCAGGGCAAGACTGATCCAAAGCACCGACTTCCTGCACGCCCCTCGCATGCTGTTTCCCCTCACGATCACCATCGTAATGCCTGCGCAAGCGATTCCATGGTGTCCCGAAGCAGGCTTGCGACTAAACTGAAATCGGATGCCTCACCTCCAGGACCAGCTCGATCAGATCACCGCCAATACCCGCACCCTTGTGCAGCCAGAGCGGCTGGCCGTTGGCGAGCGCGCCATCGAGGAGCTGTTTGCCACCGGCATCGAGCAGCGCATCCTGCCCATCGGCGCCACCGCGCCCCAGTTCGAACTGACCGACATCACCGGCCGCCTCGTGCGCTCGGCCGATCTGCTGGCGCTGGGCCCGCTGGTCATCAATTTTTTCCGCGGCCGCTGGTGTCCGTATTGCGTGACCGAACTCGAGGCCTGGCGCGATCTCTATCCCGCGCTGCGTGAGCGGGGTTCGCTCGTGGTCGGCATCTCGCCGCAGTTGCAACGCCAAAACGACTTCACGGCCACGCAGCATGCCGTTCCGTTCCCGCTGCTCTCCGACGCGGGCTGCGCCGTCGCGCAGCAGTTTGGCCTCGTCTGGACCGCACCCGAATACCTCCAGAAGTACTACCGGAGCATTCTCCTCAACATCCCGTTCGTGAATGGCGAGGAGAGCTGGCGCCTGCCCATCCCGGCGACCTACGTTCTCGCCCCGGACGGAACCGTCCTCTTCGCCGAAGCCCACGCCGATTTCCGCGTGCGCCCCGAGCCGGAAGAAGTTCTGGGCGTTCTGCCCGCTTTCGCTCGCTCAAAATAGTCCACGCCTTCCGGCGATCCCGATCCCGCTTTTGCGTGCTGCGTCCGCTAACGGACACTCTTCCGCCCCGGGAACTTTCTTTTGCGGCCTCGCGTATGCCTTTCTGTACGGCAACCCGTCTGATTCATATTCCCAGGAGCCTGATCGATGCAGACCATTCACAGCGTGCTGGTCCGGGCCACTCCCGAAGCCATCTGGAGCGTCCTCGCTGACGTGGAGCGCTGGCCGACATGGACGCCCACCGTCGAGCAGGTTGAACCGCTCACGCCCGGCGGCTTGCGCGCAGGCGCACGCTATCGCCTCGTGCAGCCGAAACTACGTCCTGCCGTTTACGAAGTCACTGAGTGCACGCCGCACAAGGCCTTTACCTGGATCCAGAAAGCTCCCGGCGCCACGATGGTGGCCGACCATCGCTTCATCGCGTCTGACCCGACCGGTACGGAGCTCGAGCTCTCGTTCGCTACGCAGGGCCTGCTGGGCGGCGTCGTCGGCCGGATGTACGGCAAATTGATTGCAGAGTACATCGCCACCGAGGCGCGCAGCCTGAAAGAGCATTGTGAAGCCGCCGCGCGGAAGGCCAGCGCGCTGCGGGCCTGAAATGCTAGCCCAGCGGCAGGAAGTACTGCGTCCCGTGCACCGGCTCGCTCAGCCGCTTCAGCAGCGCCTGCAAGTCGCGATTGTTGTGCACGAAGTCGATCTCGTTGGTGTTCACCACCAGCAGATCGCTGGCGCTGTAGTGGAAGAAAAAGTGCTCGTACGCGGCGGCCACCTGCTCCAGATACTTCTCGCTGATAGCGCGTTCGCCCGGCGCGCCCTTGCGCTTCAGCCTCTGCTTCAGCACGTCGGGGCTCGCCTGCAGATAAATCACCAGTTCCGGCGTGGGGATCTCCGAGCGAAACATCTGGTAGTAGTTGTTGTACAGATCCAGCTCCGCGTCGCTCAGGTTGACGTAGGCAAAGATCTTGTCCTTTTCAAACAGGTAATCCGAAACAACCGGAAACGAGAAGTCGCCTACTTCGCGGAATTGTTCGTAGCGTCGCGTCAGGAACCACATCTGGGTGGCAAAGGCCATGCCCGGCTGGCCCTGGTAGAAGCGATCGAGAAAGGGATTGTCTTCGGGCTCGACAATGCGTCGCGCCCGCAGCGTCTCCGCCAGCCGTTGCGCCAGCGTCGATTTTCCGGCGCGGATCGGGCCTTCTACGGCAATAAATCGCGGCTGTTCAAAAAGATTCGCCATCGTCCCAGCAGCACCAGCGAAGGAAATACGAAGATATCACGCCCGGACTTCAAAACCAATCCGCTTACACTTGGGAAACCATGATCGCCGCCATCGCCACCACCGCCGCTGCAGCCGGGCTCGTCGCCGGCGGTTGTGCCTATGCGGCGCTCGCGCCGGAGTCGCAAATCTTCGGCCGCACCCTGGTGGCGGGATCGAATCCCGCGGAATTTGCCCTGACCTACGATGATGGCCCCAACGTGCGGGACACGCCGCGGCTGCTTGACCTCCTCGCGGAGCACGAAGTGCGCGCCACCTTTTTTCTCATCGGCAATTTCGTGCAGGAGCGCCCCGAACTGGTGAAGCGCATCCACGCCGCCGGTCACCTCATCGGCAATCACACCACGTCGCATCCCTGGCTGCCGCTGCTGGCCCCGCGCCGCGTGCGCAACGAACTGGCGTTCTGTACGGCGACGATTCAGGAGGCAACGGGCGCGCCCGTCCGCTTTTTCCGCCCGCCGCACGGAGCCCGGCGTCCGGACATTCTGCGCATCGCGCGCTCGATGAACCTTACGCCGGTGCTTTGGAACGCCATGGGCTACGACTGGCAATCGCGCCGCAGCGCAGAGAGCATTGCAGCCAGCCTGCAGCGGGGCATCGCGCGCAACCAGCAGCGTGGCCGCGGATCGAACCTGCTGCTGCACGATGGCGGCCACGCCCGAATGGGTGTCGACCGCTCCCGTTCCGTCGAGGCCACGCGGATGATTCTCACCCGCTTTGCGCCCGGCGCCACGCGCTACGTCACGGTCGACGCCTGGGTGTGAGCCGGCTCAGGACCGGCCTGCGCTAGTATCCCGTATAACGATCCAACGGAGCACTCGGCCCATGATCTTCGACGATATCCGCTACGCGCTGCGCCAGTTCCTCAGGACGCCTGGGTTTACCGTCACGGCAGTCCTTACGCTGGCGCTCGGCATTGGCGCCACGACCGCGATCTTCACGCTGATCCACGCGGTGCTCCTCAAGTCTCTGCCCGTGGCCCGTCCCAGCGAGCTCATTCGCATCGGCGACAACGAGAACTGCTGCATCAACGGCGGCCTGCAGGATGACTGGTCGCTCTTCTCGACCGAGCAGTACCGCGAGTTCCGCGACCACACGCCTGGCTTCTCGAACCTGGCGGCGTTTCAGGCGGGACGCACGGTTCTGGGAGTGCGCCGCGCCGGCAGCGATCATCCCGCCGAGCCGTTCGGGGGCGAGTTTGTCTCCGGCAATGCGTTTAACACCTTCGGCCTCACCGCGTGGGCGGGGCGCCTGCTGCGCCAGACTGACGACCAGAAAAGCGCGCCTCCCGTGGCCGCCATCAGCTATCGCACGTGGCAGCAGAAGTTCGGCAGCGACCCGTCGATTGTTGGATCGTCATTCCTCATCAACGGCCAGGCGTTCACCATTGTCGGCATCGCGCCTCCTGGCTTCTTCGGCGAGCGACTCGGCAGCGATCCGGCTTCGTTCTACCTGCCGCTCAGCACCTCACCCCTCATTCAGTCCGGCAGCTTCAACGTGCTTGACACCCCCGAACTCGACTGGCTGAACGTCATCGGCCGCATCGAGCCGGGCGCCAATCAAAAGCAGATGGAAGCGCGCATGCAGGTCGAACTGCGCCAGTTCCTCATGAGCCCCATGAGCAAGCTCGACAAGAATGCCGCGCCGCTCATTCCTAAGCAGACGCTGCACCTCACCTACGGCGGGGGAGGCGTTCAGCAGATGCAGGAAAACTACAAAGACGGGCTGCACCTGCTCATGTGGGTTTCAGCGTTCGTGCTGCTCATCGCCTGCGCCAACCTTGCGAATCTGATGCTGGTGAGAGCCACGGGGCGCAAGACGCAAACTTCCGTCCGCTCGGCCCTCGGCGCGCCGCGGCGCATGCTGGTGCGCCAGGCCCTCACTGAAAGCATCGTCCTCGCCTTCCTCGGCGGCATCGCTGGGCTGGCCGTCGCGTGGGCTGGAGCGCGCCTTCTGCTGCACATGGCCGCCGGCAAAAGTTATCTGCCCATCGACGCTGCGCCGTCTCTCCCGGTGCTGGGATTCGCCTTTGCGGCTTCGCTCGTAACTGGCGTCCTATTCGGAACTGCGCCCGCGTGGATGACCGCCCATGCCGATCCCATCGACGCTCTGCGCGGCGCCAATCGCGCCACCAAAACCAGCGGCCTCTGGACGCAGAAGATTCTCGTCATCGCCCAGGCGGCGATCTCGCTGGTGCTGCTGTGCGCAGCCGGGCTGCTCATCCGCTCGCTCAACAATCTCCAGCATCAGCACTTCGGCTTCGACACGCAGAATCGCTATATCCTGCACATCGATCCGATGATGGCCGGCTACCAGGCCAGCACCTCTGATCAGTTCTTCCGCCAGCTGCACGACACGCTGGCCGCGATTCCCGGCGTCACTTCCGTTTCGTACGCCCTCTACAGCCCGATGGAAGGGAACAACTGGGGCAACGGCGTTTACATCGAGGGACAGGCGCCGCCCACTCCGGGCAGCAACTTCAACAACGCCTCGTGGGATCGCGTGAGCGCCGGATACTTCGAGACCATCGGCACCAAAATCGTCGCGGGGCGCAGCTTCACTGAAGCCGATAACGCCGCGTCGCGCAACGTGGCCATCGTGAACCAGGCCTTCGCGCGCCACTTCTTCAAAGACGGCAACGCCATCGGCCATCACTTCGGCGATCTCGATCAGAAATACGCCGGCAATTTTGAAATCGTCGGCATCGCCGAAGACACGCAGTACTGGGACCCGGCCAGCAGGATCCGCCCCATGTTCTTTCTCCCCGCGCCGCAGTGGGCCAAATACGACGACAAATCCGAAGTGATGTTCGAGAACGTCTCCCACCTCGAGATGGACTCCATCGAGCTTCGCACCGCCGGCAACATTCCCGGCCTCGAGTCCCAGGTGCGGCGCGCGCTCATGCAGATCAATCCCAGCCTCACCGTGATTGGCTTCGATACGTTCGCCGCCCAGGTGCAGGACGAATTCTCCCAGCAGCAGCTCCTCGTTCGCCTCACGGCGGTCTTCGGACTTCTGGCGCTCACGCTCGCGGCCATCGGCCTTTACGGCGTCACTTCCTATGCGGTCGCCCAGCGTACCAGCGAAATCGGCATCCGCATGGCGCTCGGCGCGGACCGCACCGGCATCCTGCAGATGGTGCTGCGGACCGCCTTTCTCCAGGCGGGAATTGGCCTCGCCATCGGCATCCCCGGAGCCATCCTGGCCGGGCACACGATGGCCGGCATGCTCTACGGCGTCAACCCCTGGGATATCCCCGTTCTGCTGGCGACCACGGTCGTGCTGGCGCTGGCCGCGTTCTTGGCCGCGGTCATTCCGGCGCAGCGCGCTGCCAGCGTAGAGCCGATGGTCGCCCTGCGCATCGAGTAGCGGAAGCGATTGCGCCGTCTTGTGCTACTGTGACGGCGCTCCCTGCTGAGCCTGCAGGTACTGGTCGACGTTGCTCGCATCCACCAGCGCCGATCCCGTATCGATAAACGCCGGAATCGGCGCATACGGATCGGTCGCATACACCTTTGTCAGCGAGGGCAAGGGATCGTGGTACAGCATGTCGAGCATCTTGACCCCGACGTACGCCATGGTGAACGGCTTCTGCGCGACGGTCGCTGTAATCACCCCCTGCTTCACCAGGTCGAGCGTGTCCTTGTCCACATCCATCGCGATCAGCGTGCGATCGCTGGCGTTGGCGCGCCGCAGCACCTCGCCCACCTCCTTGCCGGCTGACGCCTCCAGGCACACAAACGCATCCACCTTGTCCTTGCCCGTCTTCGCCAGCAGAGCCTGCGTCTGGTCGAAGGCCACCGTCGCCTGTCCGTGAATGTCGATCACCTGCGCGATATGAACGCCCGGCTGGCTCGCGATCGCATCCTGGTAGCCGCCCAGCCGCTCGTCGAGATTGGGCTGCCCGGCATTGGTGAAGAAGACTACGTTGCCCGTGCCGTGCAGTTTCTCCAGCAGCCTCTGGCCCCCGAGCCGCCCCGCCTCGCGGTTATTGGTGCCGATGAAGAACAGCCGCCGGCTCTCCGGGGCGTCTGAATCCACGGTGATCACCGGAATCCCGGCATCGGCGGCGGCGTCGATTTCCGGCACCATCAGCTTGGGGTCCACCACCGACACCAGAATGCCCGTCGGCTTCTGCGCGACCACCGCGCGGAACTCCTCAACCTGCGCCTGCGGATCGAAGGTGTCGGGGCCCCGCAGGTCCGCGTGCACGTGGTATTGCGCGGCAACCTTGTCCAGCCCCGCCGCCGCCGACTGCCAGTACGGCAGCTTGATGTTCGCCGATACCAGGTAAAAGTGTTCCGAGCTGCTGTGGCGTCCACAGCCCCCCATCAGGACCGCGCCCATGGCTGCAATCGATAGAGCAACGAACGGTCGAGACATCCGCATACCGCACCTCCTGCGCTCTGGATACGCGCTCCGGCGAGGCTCTCTCGTTCGCGCTTTCAGGATCCGTGCATCCCGGGTCCGGCGCGGGGCGGTCGCGGCCCGCTGGAAGATGACCGCCTCGAGCCAATCTCGGAAAAAACACGGCGATTCGGAAAGCGCTGAATTTCAGCGCCCGCTCATCCGGATGCGCCTGGCGGCCAGGATTCTACTCTCATCCCCCATGCCCAGGCGCAGAAATTTCCACCCCGCGCGGCACCGCCGTCACCTGTTTGGGGCAGTGCCTTACCCCTCCGTCCCGGCGTTATCATGAAAGGAAATTCATTTGTTTTTCTGCCCTGGAGGAAGTACCCGATGGCCACCGGTAGTTTCGACGATTTCGTGCAGCGCGAGATCGACGCCGCCCGTAAGGCAGGCGGCTCTTCGATGGACTGGCAGCGCGAAAAAGCAGCCTGGCTGCGCCAGCTCGACGACTTGTATGCGCGGATCGAAGGATTCCTGAAGTCCTACATCGACGCCGGCCAGATCTCCCTCTCCACCAGCCCCTTCGAGATCAGCGAAGAGCATCTCGGCGTCTACGATGCGCCGCAGCTGTCCATCGCCATCGGCTCCAAAACCGTCACGCTCGAGCCCATGGGCACCATCCAGGTCGGCAACCGCGGCCGCGTCGACATCACCAGCAATCTCGCCCGCGCGCAGTTGGTCCTGATTGAGAGCGGCGCCGTCTCGCAGCTCCTGCCCTCTTCCGGCATCGGGAAGCCGCAGCCTTCCATGAAGAGCCTCACCACCGGCCGCTGGGTCTGGAAGATCGTCACCCGCGACACCGCAGACTTCACCCGCGAAAACTTCCAGGCGACCCTCGTCGAAATCGCCAGGGGCTGACCGCCAGCCGCTGGCGGCCGCAGTTTTTGCTCAGCTCTCCATCTCCTTCAGCCCCGAACTCACCCGCAGCCGCGCCTCCGTCGCCTTCTGCACGTCCTCGACGCTCAGCCCCGGCGCAATCTCCTCCAGCACCAGACCCTCCGGCGTCACCCGGATCCACGCTAACTCCGTCGCAATCGTGTCCACTACGCGCACGCCCGTCAGCGGCAGCGTGCACTTCTTCAGGATCTTCGGCACGCCTTCCTTCGTCGTGTGCTCCATGGCCACGATCACGCGCCGCGCGCTGGCGACCAGGTCCATTGCGCCGCCCATCCCCTTGACCATCTTCCCGGGGATCATCCAGTTCGCCAGCGTCCCTTCCTCGTCCACTTCCATCGCGCCCAGAACGCTCAGATCGATATGGCCGCCGCGGATCATGGCAAAGGAGTCGGCGCTCGAGAAGTACGCCGTCCCCGGCATCGCCGTCACCGTCTCCTTGCCCGCGTTGATCAGGTCAGGATCCTCTTCGCCGGCCAGCGGATACGGCCCCACCCCGAGCATGCCGTTCTCCGACTGCAGTACGACCTCAATGCCGGGCGGCACATGATTCGCCACCAGCGTCGGCAGGCCGATGCCCAGATTCACGTAGAAGCCGTCCTGGAGCTCGCGCGCCACGCGCCGCACAATCCGTTCTCTTTTTGCCGCGGGCGTCAGGCCCGGCGTCGAGACGCCGGAGTTCGATACAGTAGACATTGGCTCGGAAAACCCCTCCCGATGTCGCAGAATCGTCCCTGCGCGAAAGTGCGCAATCCCGAGGCCGATCCGGACAGTCCACAGTAGCAGGTGCAGGTCGCGGGATGCAGCACGCCGTCTTTCATATCCGGTCTCATTCGCTGCTGCGGGGAACCGCCATCGTTCTGGTCAGCCTGGCCGCCGCCCTCGCCACATCCGGATTTCCCGATCTGCGACCGTCTGCGTGGATGTTTCTGCCCGCGCTCGGCGCGTTGTACGGCACCTGGGAGACGACCCGCTGCCTGCGCCAGCACTGGAGCTTTTACCACATCGGAGTCATGCTTCTGCTCTACACCGATATCCTGGTGCTGGCGCTGATCGTCTTCATGCTCCTCTACCCCTGGGCGCTCTGGCTGCAGCGGCCCTGAGCCGCTTTAGGCGGCCACGGTCCCGAGTCCCTGCAGGCTCTCTTCGTATGGGGCGCGGACCACACCGCGTTCTGTAATGATCGCCGTTACGTATTTCGCCGGTGTCACGTCAAAGGCAGGGTTTTCGATACCCACGCCGTGCGGGGTGAGCTGTTTGCCGGCGTGGTGCGTCACTTCCTGCGCCGATCGCTGTTCAATCGGGATCGCGTCCCCTGTCGCCGTTCTCAAATCGATCGTCGACCACGGCGCGGCGACGAAGAAGGGAATTCCGTGCTCCTTCGCGAGCACGGCCACGCCATAGGTGCCGATCTTGTTGGCCACATCGCCGTTCGCGGCAATGCGATCGGCGCCCACAATAACGGCATTGATCTTTCCCTGGCGCATGAGGCTGGCCGCCATGTTGTCGCACAAAACTGTGGTGGGGATGCCGTCGTGCACCAGTTCCCACGCCGTCAGCCGCGCGCCCTGCAGAAACGGCCGTGTCTCATCCGCGTACACATGCAGGACGTGCCCTGTTTCCACGGCCGCGCGGATCACCCCCAAAGCGGTTCCGTATCCGCACGTGGCCAGGGCTCCGGCGTTACAGTGCGTCAGGACTCCTCCGGCCTGAGGCAGCAGAGAAGCGCCATGCGCTCCCATCTCGCGGCAAGCCGCAATGTCTTCGTCATACATTTTCTGCGCCTCGGCGATGACCCTGTCTCGAATTGAGTCAACTGTCGCCCCCAGCCGCCCTGCCTCCGCCGCGAACACCTTCTTGACGCGCTCGATGGCCCAAAACAGGTTTACTGCCGTAGGCCGCGTGGCTGCGAGAGTCTGGCACATCGTTTCAAACTCGATCGACAGGCCGGAAATTGTGGCCGCCCGGCTGTTTTTCACACCCAGAGCCAGCCCCATGGCAGCCGAAACGCCGATGGCCGGAGCTCCGCGGACCACCATCGTGGTGATCACCGCGGCAACCTCGTGGTAATCTTTTGCCGTTACGTAAGTTTCTTCCAGCGGTAGGCGCGTTTGGTCAAGAAAGCGGACGCCGTCGGCGGTCCATTCCAGAGTGGGAATCATTGTATACAGTGTACTTGCACAGATTCCTGATGGCCATTAGCCTAAAGCCACCCGGCCGATAACCGATTCGGAGCGGGCGAAAAAGTGACAAAATTTTTCTCGCCGGATTCACTATTTTCGGCGATCATAAATCATCAATCATTGCTCAACTTCCTGACCCGTTTGTCCGTCAATGCAGGTTAGGACGAGCGGGACTGCAACACGCGATTGAAAGTGCGGTCGAAATCAATGCGGACATCGGACCAAAAGAAAAGCGTGAGAATGAAACTGCAGTGTCCCAATTGCCACCAGGATCAGCTGGCGCGCATTGCACGGCGCGGTTTCATGCGAGAGCATGTGTATCCTAAGTTCGGCTTGTATCCCTGGGAATGTGCGATCTGCCGGCGCGAGTATCTCATTCGTAAACGTGGCGCCGCTTACCGAAAGGTCTCCGCTCCCAGCACACCGATCAACGATCGCACGCCTTCGACGGAAAGCTCGTCATCCCGCTGAGACGCTGCTTCTACTGAACAGCGGCACCAAACCTTCCCTCGATCTCACCGGCTGCCGCCCGTAGCCCCTCCAGCGGCGCGAACGGCGGCAGTTGCGCTCCGCAATGCGCCAGTTCCGCCAGCGCCAGCTCGGTTGCGATGTTGCCCACCAGCGCGTCCTGCGCGAACGGACACCCGCCGAATCCTCCGATCGCCATATCGAACCTGCGGCAGCCCGCCCCGTACGCCGCCGCGATTTTGGCCGCCGTCTCCTCGGGCCGCGCATGCAGATGAACTCCGATCTCCACGCCGGGATCTACAGAGCCCAGCACCGCCCCCACGACGTCCGCAATCATGGGTGCCGTCGCCAGGCCCACGGTATCGGCCAGCGAGATCTGCGTGATCCCCGAGTCCGTCAGCAGGTCGCAGGCGGCTACCACCTCTTCCGCGCTCCACGCGTCGCCATAGGGATTGCCGAACGCCATCGAGATATACGCGACGACGCTGAGGCCGGCCTGAAACGCGGCCTGGCCCACGGCCTCCAGCGCCCCCAGCGTCTCCTCCGGCGTCTGGTGCTGGTTGCGTTCGAGAAACTGAGGTGAAATTGAATACGGAAATCCCAGCGTGGCTACCGCTTCGGTGGCGATCGCCCGCTCCGCGCCCTTCAGGTTCACGACAATCCCGATGATCTCGACGTCGTCAGGCGGATCCACTAAGTTGAGTACCTGCTCGGCGTCGGCCATCTGCGGCACCGCTTTCGGCGACACAAATGACACCGCATCGATGTGGCGGAATCCACCCGCGATCAGGGTGCGCAGGTAATCGGCCTTCACTTCAGCGGGAATTGGCTTCGGCAAGCCCTGCCACGCGTCGCGTGGGCACTCGATGATTTTGACCGTTTGGCTCATGCAGGCGGCGAGAATCGCCACCCAGTAGGGTATCAGCGCCAGCCACCGCAGGCTGATTCCCGGCAGCTACCAGCTACCCGCTACGAGCTACCCGCTACCGGCTCCCCGTACCCAACTCTCCGCTGTCTTAGTGCTCCATCCGCACGATGGAAAGCTCTTTCGCATGCGGCGGGCAGAGCAGCAGGTAGTAATCTTCACGGCTCGCGCGGTTGTCCTGGCGCCAGTCGGAATAGTGCAGCCGCAAACCGATCACACTCTCATCGCAGGGAGGGCGCTCATACCGCTGCTGAAACTGCCGCTGCCGCACGCTCAGAGCGATCAACTCTTCGGTCACCGGGAACGACCGCAGCTCGTTGGGCGGTACCACAAATCCTGCCAGCGGCCGCTCGATGGCCAGGTGTTCCTCGTTGCGGATCCACAGCCGGTAGCCCGAGAGCCGGAACGAGCGCTCGCCGTCGTTCCACACGTCCACGAGAATCTGCGGCCAGTACACCGTGGCGTAATAGTGCTCGCCGTTTTCGGGCCGATCGTGCCGATAGGTGATCGAGAGCGGATGCGCCGCGAGCCGGTCGTTGGACTCTGCCCGGATGCCCATCCAGAAGCGTGGCTGCACCGTGAGCCGCGCCTCCCACTGCTCGCGCTGCAGGGCAATGGCAGCCTCCGCCGCCGCCAGCGATCGCCGCGAAACATGCAGGTAGGTGAGCGTCACCGCGGCCGTAATCACCGACGCAAAAAAGCTCAGCAGCGCGCCCAGCGCCATCGCAAACGTGTCACCGCGCAAATGCCATTCCCGCAGAAAAAGCAGCGTCAGGGCCACGCAGAGCAGGGCGAGAGCCACCAGCGCAATCAGAAAGCGCAGCCGTAGCTGCGTAATGATCATTCGCGCCAGGGTCCTGTGTCGAGTCATACCCGGCTTCGCCTTCCTTGCCTTCTTACCTCATCGCGCCATGTACGCGAGCACCACGACCGCCAGCAGGCCCGTAAAGTGCGCGATCAGCCCGATGATGAACGCCCGCAGATGCTTATCGGCACGAAACGTCAGCGTCATGAGCGCGCCGTAAAACGGGTACTGCAGGTAGATGATCCACTGCGACAGCCCATCGAGCCATTCCGCAGGCAGATGCAGAGCAGGGCTGCGTGCCACCTCGACCCACGGATACACCAGGGCGAACGCCTTCGGCCCCTCGAGCGCGAGAATGTCCGCTGCGTGTACGGCAAAGGGCGTGATCGCGAGACAAACCGCCAGCGGCCAGAACCGGACCCATCCTGCGCGGCCCGCGGATTTTCCCGCGCTGCGTTTCCTGCGCGGCTTCGCCCCAGCGGCGCTCCGCGGCTTCACGGCTGTACTCGACGGCATACGTTGAGAATACCGCTGCGTGATGAGGACAAACCGCTGTGTCTGCGACGAGGCATCACCGAAGTTATGGGCGCACAGCGGCCAGCAGCCAGCAGATGGTAGCCACCAGGCACTCTGTTCCAACGCCGCTGCTGGCCAGCCGCCGGCCGTTAACTGCAATCCGCTAGGTTTGTAGTATTCCGGGATTGAATTTCGGCACATCGGGATTGAGCGCGGCCGCCTCAAGCGCCAGCAGCAGAGCATCGCGCGTTTTCGCCGGATCGATGATCGCATCCACCCACAGCCGCGCCGCGGCGTACCGGCAGTCGGTCTGCGCGTCGTAGGTGGCTTTGGTCGAGGCCAGCAGCTCCTGTTTCTCCTCATCGCTCAGCTTGCGCCCGTCGCGCTCCAGTTGCCGGATGCGAATCTCCACCAGCGTATTCGCCGCCGAGTCGCCGCTCATCACGGCGTAGCGCGCCGTCGGCCACGCAAAGATAAACCGCGGATCGTACGCCTTGCCGCACATCGCATAATTGCCCGCGCCGAACGATCCGCCCAGGATCACCGAGATCTTCGGCACTACCGAATTCGACACCGCCGTCACCATCTTCGCGCCCGAGCGGATGATCCCGCTCCACTCCGCGTCGCGCCCGACCATAAAGCCGTTCACATCGTGCAGGAAGATCAGCGGCACCAGATTCTGATTGCAGTCCATGATGAACCGCGCAGCCTTGTCCGCGCTCTCCGCGTAGATCACGCCGCCAAACTCCACGCGCTTCTCCCCCGAGTGGCTGGTCTGCGGCTGCGGCACCTTCTGGTTAGCGACGATGCCCACCGCGTAGCCCCCGATCCGCGCGTAGCCGCACACGAGAGTCCGCCCATACGACGGCCGATACTCGTCGAACTCGCTGCGGTCGGCAAGGCGCGCGATCACCTCGCGCACGTCGTAGCTGTTCGCCGCCGCGCGCGCCGGATCCGAATCGAGCAGGGAATAGAGATCCGCCGCCGCATACTTCGGCGCATCTTTCTCCGGGTGAAACGCCGCCCGATCGAATGCCGCCTGCGGCGTGTG